>Ga0208851_1000235_pt1 | contig 25402 bp, 24 predicted proteins | sample NGESurshal092012_FD_184481 | JGI IMG/M metagenome (GOLD analysis project Ga0208851, IMG submission 184481) | Arctic peat soil microbial communities from Barrow, Alaska - NGEE Surface sample 415-2 shallow-092012 (SPAdes) | ecosystem: Environmental > Terrestrial > Soil > Wetlands > Peat ... | reverse complement strand
CCGCCCGCCCGGCGGCCGCCTCGGCCCGCCACGTCCTGCGCAAGGTTTGCACCTCGGCCTGGAAGGCGTGATCCCGGACCAGGCCCAGCATCCGCAGCGCACGGTCGAAGTCGCGGGCCTCGGCGGCCGTGCGCGCGGCGGCCAGCCACTCGGTCGCGGTGCTCGGGCGCGACGCGGGGACCGTGGGCGGAGTCAGCTCGAGCGTTGGTGGCTCGTCAGCGGGCGAAGGCATGATCTCCTCCACCACCTCGGGTGTTGGCGGCGGCGGGACCGCGCTCCGCGCCCGGGAAGCGTCTCCGCTGCGTGCGCGCAGGAGGAGCGCTCCCCCCAGTCCGAGCAGCAGCCCCAGGCCAACCACCATCAGGGCCCGCCGGCCTCCTCTGCGCTGGACCCCCACCGGGAGCTCGACCTCGACCGCTGGCTCGGCCGCCGCGGCGACGAGCGGGTGAGGCGCGGTGTCTGCGAGCACGTCCGTCCGGGGGAAGCCCTCCGGTTCGTCGGCGGCCGTCCTCGGCAGCGGCACCTCGAGCGGGACCCCGTCGGGGCGTAGGGCGACCCCGTAATCTCCGATGCGCACCAGATCGCCGTCTCCCAGCGGGACCTGCTCGGAGATCCGCATCCCGTTGACGTGGGTGCCGTTTGCGCTGCGGAGGTCCTCGAGCAGCAGCGTGCCCCCACGGTGCACCAGCCGGGCGTGCCGGCGGGAGACGTTGCGCTCCGGCAGGTGGACGACGTTGTCCTCCCGTCGACCGATGGTGATCTCCTCACGGTCGAGGGGGATCTCCCGGCGGTGACCCTCGTCGTCTTCGATCACCAGCTTCATGGGTCCACCAGACCCCTCCCCGGTCCCGGGCCCATGCTACAAGGCGCGGCCTGATGAACGTGAGGGAAGGAGACGTGCTTCCGGGCATCGCCCAGGCGCTGCTCGGGGATCGGGTCGTCCGCCATCCGCTGGCGCGCCGCGTGCTCGCACTCGACCCCGAGCTCCGGCTGATCCTGATGTCGTTGCTGGTCGGAGCACTGGTGTTCGTTCCCTACGTTGGCGCCGTCGGGCTCTGGGACCCATGGGAGTCCCATTACGGCGAGGTCGCCCGGGAGATGATGGCCCGGAACGACTACGTGCATCCCTACTGGGAGAGCAGCTGGTTCTTCTCCAAGCCGCCGCTCACCATGTGGATGGACGTGCCCGGAATGGCCCTGGTCGGCATCAACGCGACACCGGGAAGGCTCCCGCTCTACACCGAGTGGGCCATGCGGACGCCGTTCGTCCTGCTGATGCTGGGCTCGCTGGCGCTGCTCGCGCTCGCGCTCGGCCGAACCGTGAGCCACCGGGTTGGGCTCGCCACCACCGTGGTGCTCGCCACGATGCCGCTCTTCTTCCTCATCACCCGGCAGGTGGTGACGGACACGCCCTTCGTCGCCACGCTCGTCGGGGCCATGGCCTGCGCGATCATCGGACTCTTCGACACGCAAACGCGGAATCGCACGGCCTGGTGGATGGGCTTCTACGTCTTCTGCGGTCTGTCCATGCTGGCCAAGGGGCTCCTCGGCGTCGGCCTGCCCGCGGTGGTGCTCCTCATCTACGCCGCGGCCTGCGTCTTCCCCTGGGACGCGCAGGGCGCCGGGGCGCACTGGCGCTGGCTCACCAGCAGTGCCTACCGGAAGCAGGTCGCCGCCGGCGCGGAGCCCATGCCCGTGCTGTTCGCCGAGATGGCCCGGATGCGGCTCCTCACCGGGATCGGCGTGTTCCTGGCCGTGGCCGGCCCCTGGTACGCGGTGATGTGCGCGTTCCCCGCAGTGGACAACGAGGGGAAGACCTTCTTCGTCCGGTTCTTCATCCACGACCACCTGAACCGGCTCCTCGAGGGCGTGCACACCACCACGCCCGGTGGGACGTTCGTCTACTTCATCGAGCAGGGGGGGTACGCGATCTTTCCGTGGGTGGCGCTGCTCCCCGGCGCGCTCGCCCTCGTCTCGCCGCTGCGCCTCCGCCAGCTCGACGCCCGCGGCAGGATCGCCTTCATCGCCTTCCTCTGGGCGGTGTTCGCCTTCCTGCTGGTCGACGCCTCGGCGACCAAGTTCCACCACTACGTGCTCCCGGTGCTGCCGGGCCTCGCCATCCTCTTCGCGCTGTTCATCGACCGGGTGTGGGAGGACGGACCCGCGGCGCACGCCATCCCGCTGATCCTGGGCGGGGTGCTCTTCTTCCTGGTGGCCAAGGACCTCGCCGTCACGCCCAAGGACTTCACCGACCTCTTCGTCTACAACTACGAGCGCGCCTACCCCCACGACCTGGACGCCCGGCCGGTGGTCGTCGGGCTGTCTCGCCGCTCGCTCGCGTCGGGCGACCTCGTCGCCGCGGTGCTGCTCGCCCTCGGCGCCTGGATGACGTTCGGAGGTGTTGGCGCGGACCGGGCCGAGCGACTCAAGGCGCGCATGCCCGGGTTCCTGGTCCTCGCGGTCGGAGTGACCTCGATCGCGATCACCAGCTTCCCCGGGCAGCTGCGGAGCCCGCTCACGCTCCTCGGTGCCCTGGTGGCCGCCGCCGCCGCCGTGGTCCTCTGGGGCGCCCTGAGCGCTCCGAGCCCGCACCGGCGCGCGGCGATCGAGGTGGTCGCGATGGGAGCGGCCATCGCCGCAGTCCTGCTCGCGCTCGGCTTCTTCGTCCCGCGTTTCGACACGCTCGCGACCAACCTCCGCGCTCCGGTGAACGTGAAGACCGGGATGGTGTGGGCCTTCACGCTCGGCGGTGTCGCGGCGGGGCTGGGGGCGGTGCGCGGGTCACGCGTCGGTCTGGTGGGAAGCCTCGGAGCGCTGGCGATCGCCTTCGCGCTCTGGTTCAGCTGGAGCCACTGGGTGGACCTGAGCCACCACTGGACGCAGCGCGATCTCTTCTGGCGCTACTACGACCGGCGGAACCCCGGCGAGCCCATCGTCGCGTACATGATGGACTGGAAGGGTGAGACCTTCTACAGCCGGAACACGGTCAAGCAGATCAAGGACAGCCCGGCTCGCATGGCCGCGTTCGCGAGCCTCCCCGGTCGCAAGTGGGCATTGGTCGAGCACCCCCGGCTCGGGCTCCTCCGGCAGGCGATCGGCCCGGACCACCGCATCGAGCAGGTGGACAAGGACCTCAATGTGAAGTTCGTGCTGGTCACCATCGATTGAGCCGCATCGAGGTCCGCTCCCTCTCCAAGCAGTTCGGCGCGCGCAGCGCCGTGGAGGGCCTCGACTTCGAGGTGGGCGAGGGCGAGGTTTTCGGGCTCCTGGGACCGAACGGGGCGGGGAAGACCACCACCGTCAGGATGCTCACCGGGCTCTTGCGTCCGTCCTCGGGCGGGGCCACCGTGTGCGGCGTTCCGCTCGACGGTGACGGCGAGGCGCTGCGCTCGCGGGTGGGGCTCCTCACCGAGCAGCCCGGCCTCTACGACCGGCTCACCGCGCGGGAGAACCTCCGCTTCTTCCTCAAGCTTCACCACCGGGACACTGCCGAGGCCTGGGACTCGGCGCGGCGCTGGATGCAGCGCTTCGGCCTCGCCGGGCGCGAGGACGAGCCGTGCGGCACCTTCAGCAAGGGGATGCGGCAGAAGCTGGCGCTCATCCGCGCGCTCCTCCACGAGCCCCAGGCGCTCTTCCTGGACGAGCCCACCAGCGGGCTCGACCCGGAGTCGGCCCGCTCGGTGCGCGAGGCCGTGGGTGAGCTCGCCGCCGGCGGCCGGACGGTGGTGCTGTGCTCGCACAACATGGCCGAGGTGGAGCGGCTCTGCGGACGCATCGCGGTGGTGAAGGGCCGGTTGCTCGCGGTGGGCACGGTGCCGGAGCTGCGCCGGCAGACCGGCGTGGTGGAGATCCACGTCGAGGGGACCGCAGGGGCCGCGGGCGAGGCGCTCGGCTCGCTGGTCCCCCCCTGCGTGTGGGTGGCCGAGCGGCACTCGCTGCGGGTCACCCTCGCCGGGGGCGTCTCCATCCCCGACGTGGTCGCCTTGCTGGCGCAGGCCCGGGTGCGGATCCACGCGGTGCTGCCCGCCCAGCGTGCGCTCGAGGACGTGTACCTCGAGCTGACCCGAGGCGCCGAGACCGAGGCAACGTGACCTTCAGGCTGCATCGCGCCCTGGCGGTGTCCTGGAAGGAGGCGCTCGACCTCCGGAAGAATCCGGGGCTCCTGGCGAGCATGCTCGCCCTGCCCGCCGTGCTGGTGCTCGTGCCGACGGGCGTCGTCTGGGCCTGGCTGCGCCACCCGGACGAGATCTCCTTCCGGGCGATGGCGCTCTTCTACGAGCCCAACCTGCCCCGCGCCGTGGACCCGGTGCGCTTCATGATCGACAAGCTGGTCGTCGACTGGTTCGGCATCTTCCTCCTGATGCCGGTGTTCGTGCCCATCCTCATCTCCTCCCAGAGCGTGGCGGGGGAGAAGGAGCGCCGCACGCTCGAGCCGCTCCTCGCCTCGCCGGTCAGCGCGTCCGAGCTGGTGCTTGGCAAGAGCCTGGCGTCGGTGGTGCCTGCGGTGGTCATCACCTGGCTGTCCTTCGCGGCGTTCGTGGGGGCGGTGGACGCGGTGGCCTGGCCGGTGGTCCACGCTCCGGTGCTCCCGAACGGGATGTGGCTCTTCGGCGTCGGCCTCGTGGCGCCCCTGTTCGCCTTCCTCGGGAACGGCCTCGCGGTGCTCGTCTCGGCGCGCGTGGGCGAGGCACGGCTCGCGCAGCAGCTGTCGGCACTGGTCGTGCTCCCGCTGATGGGTCTGGTGGGCGGCCAGCTCGCGGGGTGGATCCGCGCCGGCACCGGGTACTACGCGGTGCTGGGCCTGGTGGTGCTGGTGCTCGACGTGGTGCTCGTGTGGGCCAGCGTTCGCCTGTTCGACCGCGAGCGGCTGGTCAGCCGCTGGAGCTGAAACCGGGCAGTGGGGTCCGTGCCGCCCCGGGACTCGCAACCTCTCGTGCTCCTGTGCGATCCTCCTGGCACGCAAGGCGCAGGAGGCAATGCCTGCCGCCCCGCCCCGTGATCAGCGACGAAGTCCCTCCCCGGAGGTTCGCCTTGGGTCTGTTCGATGGTCTGAAGGGTGAAGCGCAGCGGAACTTCATCGCGCGTTCCGACGAAGCGAAGAACGACATCATCTACGCCTATCCGGAGCGCAACGTCCGGATGATGACCCAGCTCACGGTCGGCGCCGACGAGGTCGCCGTCTTCGTGAAGGACGGCCAGGTGCAGGGAAAGCTCGGGCCGGGCCGGCACACGCTGGACACCCAGAACATCCCCTTCCTCGGGCGCTTCATCGAGGGCTTCACCGGGGGCAACCTCTTCGTCGCCGAGATCTACTTCGTCAGCATCCGCGAGTTCCCGGGCGTGAAGTTCGGTGGTCCCATCGGGGACGTTCGGGACCCGGAGACCGGGCTGGGCATCGGGACGATGGTGTACGGCGACTTCTCGGTGCGGGTGACCGAGCCCGAGAAGCTGATCCTCGGGCTGGTCGGCCTGCGGCGGACCGGGAACGAGGAGTTCCTGGCCTGGTTCAAGAGCCAGGTGCTCAAGGTGGTGCGAGACCGCATCGCCGAGCTGCTGGTGAAGAAGCGCTGGCCGCTGCTCGACGTGACCTCCGGCGCGTACACCGAGGAGATCGAGCAGGACGTGCTCGCCGGCTTCAAGCCGCACGTGGACGGTTACGGCCTGACCGTCGTCCGGATGGGCAACTTCACCGTGTCCATCAAGGACGAGGACGAGGTCACCCTCAAGCGGCTGGGCAAGGACACCGCGTACAGCAAGCTCGCCGGCGGTTTCCAGCAGTACGCCCAGGGGCAGGCGATGCTCGGTGCGGCCGAGGGCATGGCGAAAGGCGGCGAGGGCGGCGGGGCCGCGCTCCAGGGCGCGGGACTGGGCGTCGGGTTCGGGATGGCGCAGGCGTTCCAGCAGGGACAGCAACGGCCGGCTCCAGCGACACCGATGGCCGCGGTGGGAACGCCGTGCCCCAAGTGCGGAACGCCCGGAACGGGGAAGTTCTGCGGACACTGCGGCGAGGCCCTTGCCCCGGTCGGACGGAAGTGCACCGAGTGCGGCTCGGACCTCGGCCCCGGGGCGAAGTTCTGCGGAAGCTGTGGGAAGCCGGCGGCTGGCTGACCCGGCCGGGCGTGGTGCCTAGACCTCGCGCCCGCCCGCCGCGGGCCAGCGCGCGAGCCACTCGAGCACCGCGGCGACCACCGGTTCCGGCGCGTCGTCGAGCAGGAAGTGCCCTGCACCCGGCACGAGTTGCTTGGCGAAAGGCCCCACGTGGTGACGCTCGCTGCCATCGGCCATGAAGGGCGGGATGACGCCGTCCCGCGCGCCCATCAGGAGCAGCGTGGGCACGGCAACCTGAACGTCCCGTCGCCAGCCTCCACGCAGCAACTGGGCGAGGATCATCCGGTAGTAGTGCGTGGGCCCCGACCCGCTCGCGTCGAGCGTGGCGCGAACGGAAGCGAGGCGCTCGTCCCGCGGCTCGCGACTGCCCGACCAGTCGGTCCACATCTTCCGCAGGCGGGGAGCCGAGCGCGCCAGCAACGGTCCGAGCGGGCTCGCCATCTCCAGCATGTAGCTGCTGCGGATCAGCTGGCCCGGATGCTTCGGGATGTTGGCGACGAACGTCTCTGGCCGGGGCACGGCCATGGCCACGGCCGCGTGCACACGGGGGGAGGGGCGCGCGATGGCATCGTGGACGGCGACCGCGCCCCAGTCGTGTCCCACGACGGCAATGGTTCGACCCGGGGCGAGCGCGTGGGCCAGCGCCTCCACGTCGTCGCCCAGATCCGAGATCCGGCGCGGCGGGCCCATCTCGGTGGGCCGGTACCCGCGCATGAACGGGGCGACGCCCCGGAAGCCCGCGCGCGCCAGAGCCGGCAGCAGCGGGCCGAAGAAGCCCGGGTTGTCCGGGAAGCCGTGCAGGCACAGCACGGGTGCGCCGTCCGCGGGACCCTCGATCTGCGCGGCGAACCGGCCGCGGACCGTCTCGATGAAGGTCGGCTCGCCGTTCACTTGGGGACAGCCGGCTCGGGCGGGGCGGCGGCTGGGGTGGTCATGGCTGCGCCGGCGTCCAGGGCCGAAATCGGGATGGGGACGCCAGGAGCCAGCGCGCTCGGGGATGCCGGGGTCCCGGCCGCGTCCGCACCGGGCGTCGCCGGGGTGACCGGCGTCGGTGCTCTCGGTGACGCGGGCACGGGAGCCGCCGCTCCGGAGAGCCGCGGCACCCGCGCGGCCACGAAGGCGTCGGGCGAGACGCCCGCATCGCCGAGGGCCCGGGCCAGCCCATCGGCGTCCAGGCGGTTGCCGGGCGCGAGCAGAGGTCGGAGGAACGCCCCGGCGCCCGGGTCCTGCCACCACGCCGCGCCGAACTTGTTCACCAGGGCAGCCCGCAGCTGCGCGCCGAGGAGCCAGCCCCGCAAGTAGTCCGCCGCGCCGAGGGTGGCCTCCTGATCCAGCGTCTCGCGTGCGTCGTCCTGGGCCGTCCCCGGGAGCCCGTACACGCGGTCCATCGTCTTCCGGTACGTCGCCCGCACATCCGCTCCGGGCCTGGCAGCCATGACATTGAAGAGGACCTTGCCCGCGGCGCGGCGCACCAGGAAGAGCTCCTGCACCGCCACCGCCTGGATCCAGGTGCGGCTCGCGTCTGGCGAGAGCCCCGCTTGCTCCAGCCACGCGGGCTCGCTGGTGAGGGACTCGAGAAGCGCGGCGAAGGCCTCCGCGGTGGTCCGGTTCCCGAGCTTCGCCAGCTCGAAGCGCCGCTCCTCGGTGAACGCGTCGTGCACCGCGTGCCCGAACTCGTGCAGCGCGCTCCGCTGGTCGCGGGCGCCGCCGACCGGCTTGAGCGACACCCGCACGTCGGTCGGGACGACGACGCCGAGCACCAGCCCGCGCGGGTTCTTCTTCGGCGAGTCGGCCGCGTCGAGGGTGACGCTCTTCAGTGCTGCCGGATCGAGCTGCAGCGGCCCGAGCGTCGCGCGGATCCGCGACACCACCTCCGCTCGCTTGAAGCCTTCCGTCGAGGGCAGCCGGACCAGCCGGGGAAGGTCCTGCCGACCGATCCGGTCCAGGGGCAGCTGGAGCTCGCGCAGCGCGAGGCGGGTCAGCGTCGCAGTCCATGCATCTTGGGTCTGGCCGAGGACCGCGTCCGCCAGCGCGGCAAGCTGCTCCGGAGTCGCCTCGCGCAGCTCGGTGGTCCAGGTGACGGGCTCGAGGTCGAGCTTCGGCAGCAGCTCGGCCGCCCGCGCGCCGCGGCGCTCGACCAGCGCCGAGATCTTCTCCACCGCCTCCGTCGCCGCCTCGTAGATCTGCTTGCGGCGGAGCGCGCTCTTCTCTGTGGCGAGGATCGACTCGAGATTCCGGTATGGCCGTTCGGTCCCGGCGACCTGGAAGGTGAGCGACTGCTCGAGCGAGGCGATCGCCTCCGACACGTCCGCGAGCTGCTGGGCCATCCACTCGCCGGCGAGGTAGGCGTGGAGGTGACCGAGCGCGCGTCGCTCCGTGGGATCGGTGGTCAGCCCGCGCGTCCGCGAGACGGTGGCCACGGATCCGGGCGTGAGCCAGCCCTCCGTCCCCACGTAGGTCCGGGCCAGGTCGGCAGGGACGCCCTCTGTCCAGTGCTTCCAGACCAGCTCGTCCTGCGTCTTCAGGAGCGCCTCGGCCTTCGCGCTGAGCTCGGCGACCGCGGGTCCGAACGCCTCGTGCTCCGGGCTTCGACCGGGGAACGTGGCCACCGGTGCCGGCGCGACCGGTTGACCAGCACAGGCACCGACGAGGAGCGGGAGGAGGACGAGCGAGAGGCGTGGACGCATGAAGGGGCGAACTGTACCGTCCGTTCCGGAGATGCCCAATCCTTCGCAGTGGGCCGCAGCGCGTGCCCGCCAGGTGCTCCAGCGCGCGATCCGCGGGCATCTGGAGTCGCTCGGCTATCTCGAGGTCGAGACGCCGCTCCTGGTGGCTGCCCCCGGGATGGAGCCGCACATCCGGGCCTTCGAGGTGCCGTTCGTGCCCGAGACGGAGGTGGGGCGTCCCCGGACGCTCTACCTCCACACCAGCCCCGAGTACGCGATGAAGCGGCTGCTCGCCGACGGTTCGGGACCCGTGTTCCAGATCTGCAAGGTGTTCCGGAACGGCGAGGTGAGCCCGACGCACAACCCGGAATTCACGATGCTCGAGTTCTACCGGCCGGGCGCCGACTACCGGGCAATCATGGCCGACCTCGAGTCCACGCTCGGCGCAGCGGCCGTGGCGCTCGGCCGGCCCCAGCTCTTCGACCGCCGTCCGTACGAGCGGGTGACCGTGCGTGAGGCCTTGCGCCGCGAGACGGGCATCGACCTGCACCGCGCCGCCGACGCGGCGACGCTGGCCGAGGCTGCACGGACAGTGGGGGTCCGGACCGAGCCGGGAGACGGGTTCGAGGACGTCTTCTTCCGGATCTTCCTCGAACGCGTCGAGCCGCGACTTGGACGTGACCAGCCGTGCTTCCTGATCGACTATCCGGCGTCGATGGCCGCGCTCGCCCGGCTGAGCCCTGACGACCCCTCGGTGGCCGAGCGGTTCGAGCTCTACGCGCAGGGGCTCGAGCTGGCCAACGGGTTCTCGGAGCTCACCGACGCAGCCGAGCAGCGCCGGCGCCTCGAGGACGAGCGTGCCTTCCGCATCGCCCATGGCCGGCCGGCGTATCCGCTGGACGAGCCGTTCCTCGAGGCGGTCGGGCGGATGCCCCCGTCGGGCGGCGTGGCCATCGGGCTCGACCGGGTCCTGATGCTGCTGCTCGGCGCCGGGCGGATCGAGGACGTGCTCCTCTTTCCCGCGCACGCGTTCGTATGATCCGCGATCTGCTCCACACCTTGGCCACGTACGCCGCGGTGGCGAGCAGCGCGGTGGTCGGTCCCATCGTCGTCGTGGTCTCACCCGGTCAGCCGGAGCGCGCGGACCCGATCATCCGGCTCTGGTGCAATGCGGTGCTCGGCGGGGCGGCGGTGCGTGACGAGGTCCACGGGCTGGAGAATCTGCCCCGGACGACGTGCGTCTTCGCCTGCAACCACCAGTCGAACCTCGACGCGCCGTTCATCTTTTCCCGGCTCCCGAAGCACATCCGGTTCGTCGCGAAGAAGGAGCTCTACCGCATCCCGCTCTTCGGCGCGGGTGTGAGGGCCATGGGCAACATCCGCGTCGAGCGCACGGGCGGGAGCGAGGCCGATCACCAGGCCATCGCCGCCGCCGTCGCGCAGGTGCGCACCCGGACCAGCGTCCTCTTCTTCGCCGAGGGGACGCGGAGCACGGACGGTCGGCTCCGGGAGTTCAAGAAGGGGGCGGCCATCCTCGCCATCGATGCGCAGGTGCCGCTCGTGCCGCTGGCGGTGGCCGGCGCGCACGCCATCACGCCGAAGGGGGGACTCTGGGTCCACGGGGGCCGCCCGCTCGTCCTCCACGTCGGAAAGCCGATTCCAACGACCGGTCTGACCCGCACCGACCGTGACAGTCTCACCCGGCAGGCGCACGATGCGGTGGCCGCGCTGCTCGAGCAGGGAAACCGCCGCGTGGAGGAGATGCTTCGATCATGAGTGCGGGCAAGGAGAAGGACCGGGACACCCTCGAGCGCCTCCTGGCGATGCGGTTCGCCGCGCACCCCTGGCACGGGGTGCCGATCGGCGACGGCGCGCCTGAGGAGGTGATGGTCTACGTGGAGATCGTCCCGACGGACTCCATCAAGTACGAGCTGGACAAGGCCACGGGCCACCTCCGCATCGACCGTCCACAGCGCTACTCCAGCTTCTCCCCGACCCTCTACGGCTTCCTCCCACAGACCTACTGCGGCACCAGCGTGGGCGCGCGCTGCGCCGAGCGCACCGGCCGGACCGAGGTGGACGGCGACGGCGACCCCATGGACGTCTGCGTCCTGAGCGAGCGCGACGTCAGCCACTCGGGCGTGCTGCTCCGGGCACGGCCCATCGGCGGGATGCGGATGATCGACGGGAACCAGGCGGACGACAAGCTCATCGCCGTGCTCGACGGCGACAACACCTTCGGGCACCTCCAGGACGTGTGGCAGCTGCCTCCCGGGGTCCTGGACCGGCTCAAGCACTACTTCCTCACCTACAAGCAGATGCCGGGCGAGAGGCGCTCGGTGGAGATCCCCGAGGTGTACAACCGCGCCGAGGCACACGAGATGGTGCGCCGCAGCCAGGCGGACTACGCGCGCGAGTACGGTGAGCCTTCGGAGCGTCTGAACACGATGCTCGGGCTGCTCGGGCTCCCGCGCTCCGGTGGCTAGGAGGACCGGGCTGCGGCTCGCTTCGCCCGCGCCCAGGTCTCGACTGCCCGGGTGAGCAGCCCGGCTGCTCCGGCACGCGCGGCCGGATCCGACTCGCTCCAGTCCGGTGGACTCACCTGGATGGCGTCGTCGAACGGGGTGTCCCCGGCGAGCGCCTCCGGGTCGACGCGTCCGGCGAACGCGACCACGCGGCTCCCGCCCAGGCGCGCCCGCCGCGCCAGCTCGAGCGGCCCCTTGCCGCTGAGGGTCTGCGTGTCCAGCCGGCCCTCGCCGGTGAGGACCCAGTCCACGCCGGCGAGCTTCGCGTCGAGTCCCAGCAGCTTCGCCAGGTGCTCGAAGCCGCGCTGGATTCGCGCGCCACACCCGACGAGCAGGCCGTAGGCCAGGCCGCCCGCCGCCCCGGTTCCTGGAAGGTGCGCCGCGTCCACGCCGAGGTCACGCCGGACGATGGTCGCCAAGTGGGCCAGCGCCGCATCCAGTGTCTCCACGTCCGCCGGCGAGGCGCCCTTCTGTGGCCCGTACACCTGGCTCGCGCCGGTGGGGCCGCACAGTGGGTTCAGCACGTCAGTCAAGACGGTGAGCCCGGCCTCGCGCACGGCGGCCAGCATGCCGTTGCTCTCGATGCGGGCGAGGTTCCGCAGCGCCGCTCCGCCGGGCGGCAGCGCCCGTCCGCCGTCGTCGAGGAAGCGGAATCCGAGCGCCTGGAGCGCGCCCGCTCCTCCGTCGTTCGTGGCGCTGCCCCCGACCCCGATGAGCAGCGAGCGGACGCCCGAGTCGAGCGCGTCCGCGATGAGCTCGCCCGTGCCGGCGGTGCTCGCGATCCGCGCGTCACGTTCCGACGGTGCGAGCAGCGAAAGTCCGGAGGCCTGGGCCATCTCCACCACACCGCCGCCGCCCCAGCTCGCCCACCGGGCCTGGAGCGGGCGCCCGAGCGCATCGTGGGTCCACGCCGTGTGCCAGTCTCCGCCGAGAGCGTCCACCAGCGCGTCCGCCGTCCCCGGACCTCCATCCGCGAGCGGGAGGACGGTCAGCTCCGCCTCGGGCCAGCCGCTCCGGACACCCGCTTCGATGGCCCGCGCGGTCTGTCCGGCGGTCAGGCTGCCCTTGAACTCGAGCGGTGCGACGAGGATGCGAGCGGTCACCGGGCGGGCGCCTCGTGTTCGAACCACGCGGTCAGAGGTCGCGGCCCAGGTTCGTCCGGCCAGAGGTCGCGGGCGATGACCTCGAGCCGGCGCTGGAGCTGGTCCATCTGCTCGGCCGGCTCTCGCGCGGGCCCGGTCCGGCGATGGCAGAAGTAGGTCCGGCACCCGAGCGGTCGCGAGGCGTACACCGTGCAGCGGCGGCCGTCCTCGTCGAGGAACGGGCAGCCCCCATCGGCACGGGCCGCCGGGAGCATCGGAACTGCCCGCCGGACCGCGTCCCACTCGACTCGCCACAGCCACGGCTCGCGTCCGCGCTTGGAGAGCTGACAGCATTCTGCGGTGCCGGGGCACCCGAACCCGGACCAGGTGGCATCCGACGCACGATAGAAGGCCTCGAGCGCCGTCCCCGCCTTTCGCTCTGCATGGGCGCGGCGGGCGCGGTCCGCCGACCAGGTCATCGCGACCCCCCGTCTGCGAATCCGCCAGGGCCAGGGCCGCTACAGAACTGTGGATCCGTCGGGCACTGCGCAGGCGCAACCGAGCCGGCGGGACAGGTCCAGCCTGACGAGCCACAGATCGCGGCCGTGCCGAGGTCGCCGTGACATCCTCCGACGCAGCAGTAGAGCGGCACCGGGGTCTCGCAGGGTGTCCCGCACCCGGCGCTCACCGCGAGAAGCAGGCACATCGCCATCGTCCGGCTCCGGGTGGGTCTCATCGGCACCCTTCTGCGCCGAGGCCTAGCGCCGAACTGGATCGAGAGTCCATGAGCGGGAACGCGGATCAGTTCGCCCCCGGCTCAGTCCACGACCCGGAGCACGTAGAACTTGAGGTACCGGGTCTCCCGCAGGGCGGTGAGCACCGGGTGGTCGCGTGCGGCGCCGCGGCGCTCGATGATCTGCACCCTCCGCTTCGCGTCCGCCGCGGCGGAGGCGAGCATCGCCTCGAACCGCTCCTCGTCCACGTGGTAGGTGCAGCTCGCGGTCATGAGGATGCCGCCGCGGGTGAGCAGCTGAAGTGCCCGGAGGTTGATCTCCTTGTAGCCGCGCACGGCGGACTCGATCGCGTCCTTGTTCTTCGCGAACGAGGGCGGGTCGAGCACGATCGTGTCGAACCGGCGCCCCTCGTCCACCGCGTCGCGGAGGAAGTCGAAGGCGTTCGCCGTCACCACCTCCACGTTCTGGAACCCGTTGCGCTGGACGGTGTGCCGGAGCGCCTCCGATGCCGGCTCGGAGATCTCCACCGCCGTGACCCGGGTCGCGCGGGTGGCGAGCTGCAGCGCGAACCCGCCGAGGTACGAGAAGCAGTCCAGCGCCTCGCCTCGTGCGTACGTCGCCGCGAGCTGGTGGTTCTCACGCTGGTCGAGGAAGGCGCCCGTCTTCTGGCCGGTCTGGACGTCGGCCGAGACCCGCACCAGCCCCTCCGCGTACTCCACCCGCTCGGGCACCTGACCGCGGAGCACCGCCCGCCGGGGCTCCAGCCCCTCCAGCGTCCGGACGTTCACGTCGGAGCGGTCCATCACCCCTCGTGGCTGGAAGTGCGCGACCAGGAGATCGGTCAGGAGCTCCTTCCTGGCCTCCGTGGCCTGCACCAGGAACTGCACCGAGAGCACGTCGCCGTACCGATCGACGATCAGGCCGGGGAGCAGGTCGGCCTCGCCGTGCACCACGCGGTACGTGCTCTCGTCCGGATAGAGCGACCGGCGGAGCGCATCCGCCTGGGCGATCCGCCCCGCGAGCAGATCCGGCCCGATCTCCACGTCCTCGAAGGTCATCCAGCGCAGCGAGATCTTGGAGCGGGAGGAGTAGAACGCCTTGCCCAGGTACCAGCCGCGGCCGTCGACGACCCGGACCACCTCGCCACCGTGGAGCGGCGGCATGGAGGCGAGATCGACCCGATAGATCCACGGGTGCCCCGACTGCCAGCGGTCGGTGCCCCTCGGCGAGAGGGCGACCTGCGGCATGCCGTCCGGCCCCGCCGCTGCTGGCGGCGGGAGCGGGCGGGAGGGGCGCGGGGCGCGGGGTCCGCGGCGCGGCGGGGGAGTTGCGCGATTGGGACGCGACGGCGGCGGCATGTGTCAGGCACCCTCGATGCGCCAGCAACGGTGGACGTCGCGCTGGTGGAAGTCCGGCGGGAGGCTCCTGGGGGTGAGCTCCTCGACGCGGCCCGAGAGACTCTCGGGCTCGAAGCGGAACCCCTTGTAGTTGGTGGAGAAGTACAGCACTCCGCCCGGCGCGAGAAGGGCCAGGGCGCGCGAGAGCAGCCGGTGCTGATCTCGTTGCACGTTGAAGTCGCCGCGCATGGCCTTGCTGGTGGAGTGCGCCGGCGGATCCAGAACGATGACGTCCCACCGTCCGTGCGTGTCATCCATCCACCGGAGGCAGTCCGCTCGCACCAGCGCATGCTGCTCGCCACGGATGCCGTTCAGCTCCAGATTTCGGGCTGCCCAGTCGAGGTAGGTGGCCGAGAGGTCGACCGTGGTGGTGCTCCTCGCTCCGCCGGTGGCGGCGGCAACGGTGAAGCTACCGGTGTAGGCGAACAGGTTGAGCACGCGCTTCCCGGCGCTGGCAGCCCGCACCTCCGCGCGGGTGTTCCGGTGGTCGAGGAAGAGCCCCGTGTCCAGGCGGTCCGAGAGGTTGACGATGAACCGCATCGCGGGCCCTTCCTGCACCTCGAACTCGGCCCCCGCGTCGGCGAGCCGTCCGTAGCGGGGGCGGCCCCAGGGCTGCGGAGCGTGCGTCTTGGTGAAGACCCGGTCCGGCGCCACCTCCAGCACGTCCACGACCGTCTGGAACACCGCCTCGCGCGCCGGGTGTCCCCCTGCAACCCGCTGCGCACGACGCGGATACTCGACCAGGTGCACGGCCGGTCCGTACCGCTCCACCACGAACGGGTACTCCGGGACGTCCCGGTCGTAGACTCGCCAGGCAGTCACGCCGGCGCGCTCCGCCCAGTGGCCGAGGTGCCGAGCGTTCTTGCGGAGCCGGTCAGCGAAGGCCGAGGACATGCGTCTCAGCGACAGTGCTTACACTCCCGCCATGCCGAGGAGCACGCCCAAGACGACGGCTGCGCCCTGGGTCCCGGACCACGGTGGCCTGTCGGCGCTCCAGCGCGCTTCGCAGGATTGCCGCGGCTGCGACCTCTGGCGGCACGCGACGCGCGCGGTCTTCGGAGAAGGACCGGCGCACCCGGATCTCGTCCTGGTCGGTGAGCGGCCCGGGGACAAGGAGGACCTCGCCGGCCATCCGTTCATCGGGCCGGCAGGGCGGGTGCTGGACGAGGCGCTCGGGGCGGCGGGCATCGACCGCGGGCGCGCGTACCTGACCAACACCGTGAAGCACTTCAAGTGGGAACGCGGCTCGGGCCAGTGGCGAATCCACGCCAAGCCGAATCAGGTGGAGATCCAGGCCTGCCGTCCCTGGCACGTGCTGGCCACGGTGCATCCGTCCTCCATCCTCTGCGCCCCGCACGAGGCTGCGAGAGCGGAGGCGATGGAAGCGTTCATCCGCGATCTCCGTCCGGTGTCCGACCTCCTCGCTTCAGCGGAGACGCGCTCAGCATCACCTGGGCCCTGAGGGCGACGGCCTCTTCCTCCCAGGACTCGAGGGCACGGAGCGTCTCCTGCGCCAGGCGGTCGCGCTCGGTGCGGAGGCGCTGCAGGACCCCGTCCGTGCCCTGGGTGCTCGCGTCACCGTGGCGATCGACGAGGGAGATGCGAACGTCGGTATCGTGCAGCGAGCCCAGGGACTCCTGGAGCGGGATGAGGCTTCCGAGGATCTCCTTCACCTCGGTGGGCATCGCCGGCCCGAGGAGCTCCAGTGAATAGCGGTACCGCTTGGTGGACTTGCGGAGCTCGTGCATCGGGGTGGCGGAGGGATCCTGCTGGGCGTCGATGACCCGTGCCTCCAGCGTCTCGAGATCGGCGATGAGGCGTTCACGGATCCGGTGCCCGCCGAGCTTGCCCTTCGGCCCGAGCCGTTCGAGGTCACCGAGCGCCTCGAGGCCGCGGCGCTCCCAGCGTCGGAGGGCGGCCATCAGCGCGTCCATCCTCGCCGGGAGCTGGGTGGACAGCTGCTCACGCACGTGCCGGAGCGCGGTTCGCTCCAGCGGGCTCGCCTCGTCTCCCATCGCGCCGATCCCGTCCAGCTGCACGTGCAGGTCACGGACCTCGCCGAGCGCCCCCTGGAGCTCGCGGACGACCCGGTCTGCGCGGCGCACGCGCTTGCCGTCGCCGAACATCGCGATCACGGCGCGGAGCCGGCGGCTGGCCACCCGCGCATCGTGGACCTGCTCTGAGCCGAGACGTGGCCCGAGCTTCCCGAGCTGCCGCTGCACGTCGCCCAGGCGGGCCGAAAGAAACGCGCGCGCCGCCTCGTCCATCGGGGTGGTCGCCTGGAGATCCCGGACCGGGGTGGGCTTGGCCATTGGCGGGGTCCTCCTTACCGTGATTCGACCGTGGAGTGGGCGGAACGCGCAGGGGTGGCTGGAGGGTGGGCGCTGGCCGCGGTGACCGGCCCTGGCGCGTGGCTCCGGCGGGCCCGGTTCCTCCATCCCGAAGGTGTCATCTACGTGGCGATGGTGACGAACGTGGGGACGGACGAGCGCACCCGGGCCGTTGGCGAGCGGCTGGCGGGGGCGGCGCTGGTCCGCTTCAGCTCTGCGCTGTGGCGGAAGCACGAGTGGATGGACGTGCTCGGAATGGCGGTGCGCTTCCGGAGGACGGCCGTCGCGTCGTCCGAGCCGGAGTCGAGCGATCAGGATCTGCTCTGCGCGACGATCCGCAGCCCCTGGACCACGCCGGTCGCGGCAATCCCGACGCGGGTGCACGATTTCCTCAAGAACCACTTCCACGGCGTCTCGCCCTTCCAGGTGGATGATGGGCGCCGGGTCAAGTTGCGCTTCCGGGCGCCGAAGCACGAGGCTCATCCGGGGCGGAGCAGGCAGGAGCGCCTAGAACTGGCAGTGGAGGCGGGGCGCGGCGTGCTGACGCTCGAGATGCGTCCGCTCTTCGCGTTCGGGGCGTGGCGGCCGGTGGCGAGGCTCGCCCTGGAGCACCAGGTGCGCATCGATCAGGCGGCACTCCGGTTCAGCCCGTTCCGGAACGGTCGAGGCGTGGTGCCGCGTGGGTTCGTGCACGCGCTGCGGGTCGCGTCGTATGCCGCGAGCCAGGGGATGCGCCCGAGCAGCTCCGGGGCGGCAGCGTAGAGGGGGCCACGGCGCTCCCAGGGTGTCGCAGGACTCTTGAGTACTTCCGGGAAGTAGATGAGTAACTTCCTTATCGAGTTCTCCCCCTTCTCGGTGCCCGGCTCTGACGCACGCGCCGGCACCGCTCTGCCGCGGACATTCGGGCGCCGTGTGCTCATCCGCGCTTGCCCGGGGCGTGGCAGGCCCCGGGCGCCGGGGGCGGCCGCGCGTCATCGAGCGTTCGGTGTCGCGCAGGCCGGTGGGGATTGCCCGGGCGTGACCCCGGAGCCAGTCCGTTCCCCAGAGGCAGCCCGTCTCCGGATCCCCGTCCGGTCTCGCTCCGTCAGCTGCGATTCTCAGCCCCGCTCGAGTGACACCATCTCCCCATCATCCAGGCTGAGCGCCGCCGCCGCGACGTTCTCTTCCAGATGCTGCACCGACGACGTGCCAGGGATCGGCAGCATCACCGGAGAATGAAGGAGCAACCATGCGATCGCCACCTGGGCCGGCGTGACCGCGTGCGCCTTGGCCACCCGGTCGAGCGGCCCGCCCGGGCGGGTCAGGTCGCCGGCGCCCACGGGGTACCAGGGAAGGAATCCCAGTCCATCGCGTGCGCAGAGCTGAAGGACGTCTTCGGAAGCCCGGTCGCCGATGTTGTAGCGGTTCTGCACCGAGACGATGGGAACCAGGGCCCGTGCTTTCTGCAGCTGGTCGACGCTCACGTTGGACAGCCCGATGTGCCGGATCTTCCCCTCCGCCCGGAGCCGGATCAGCTCGCCGAGCGAGTCCGCCATGGGGACCGCCGCGTCCACCGCGTGCAGCTGGTAGAGGTCGATCCGGTCGACGCGGAGTCGTCTGAGGCTACCTTCACAGGCCTTCCGCAGATGCTCCGGACGTCCGTTCCGTTGCCACTGCCCGGGACCGCTGCGGGTCAGCCCGCCCTTCGTCGCGATGACCAGCCCGGCCGGATAGGGGTGCAGCGCCTCGGCAATGATCTGCTCGCTCACGTCGGGCCCGTACGAGTCCGCGGTGTCGATCAGGTTGACCCCGAGCTCCACGGCCCGCCGCAGCACTGCGTGGGCCCTCGGCCGGTCCGCGGGGTCGCCCCAGATGCCCTGGCCGGTCAGTCGCATGGCGCCGAAGCCCATGCGTCGGACGACGAGGTCGCCTCCGAGGGTCATCGAGCCCGCGGCGGCGGCGGGAAGTTCGGTCGGCATCGGTCGTCCTTTCGTGATGGGTCAGCCGCGGGCGGCGCGCTCTGCGGCGGAGAGGATGTCTTCTGCCTCGTCGATGCTGCCCCAGCCCAGGAATCGCAAGTCCTTCTGCTCCCAGCGCGTGGACCAGAGAAAGAAATCCTCCAGCTCGGACCGGACCCGTTCGGAAAGCGCCAGGATGTCCCGCGGCCCGTCTCCCTGCGCCGGTGGGAGCGGCGAGAGGAACAGGCGGTCGTTCCGCTCCCGGCCGGCTCCAGTCTTCCTGTTCTGCTCGACCTTGAGCACTCCCAGGAGTCGGCCGGGGACTGCCACCCCGGGCTGTCCGGGTCCGGTGCCGTAGAGCATCGCGTCGAGAGGATCACCGTCCTCCGCGAGCGTCGAGGGAACGAACCCCCAGTCGAACGGATAGTGCAGCCCCAGTGGCAGCGGGCGGCTGATCGACATCGTTCCCAGCTCCGGATCGACCTTCAGCTTCACTCGCGCACCGGCCGGCGTTTCGACGACGACCAGCACACCTTCCCGCGTGCGGGCCGGCAGACTGAGCAGGTCTTTCATGCGATGGTCCTCGACGCCATGCGCTTCGACACCCTCGCGATCCACGCCGGCCAGGAGCCGGATCCAACCACTGGCGCGATCATGACGCCGGTGTATCTGTCCTCGACCTATGTGCAGGCGGGCCCGGGCGAACACAAGGGCTACGAATACAGCCGGACCCGGAACCCGACGCGGACCGCCCTCGAGGGCTGCCTGGCGGCCCTGGAAGGTGCACGGTTCGGGGCGGCCTTCGCCTCGGGCTGCGCGGCCACCGACACCCTGATTCACCTGCTCGACAGCGGTGACCACGTCGTCTGCTCGGACGACGTGTACGGCGGGACGTTCCGTCTCTTCGACAAGGTCTTCAAGCGGGTGGGACTGAACTTCAGCTTCGTGGACCTCTCCAGGCCGGGCACGCTCGAGGCCGCGATCACCCCTCGGACGAAGATGGTCTGGGTCGAGACCCCGACCAATCCGACCCTGAAGCTCATCGACCTGGCACGCGTGTCCGAGATCGCCCGCGCGCGGAAGATCCTCTCGGTCTGCGACAACACCTTTCTCTCGCCCTACTTCCAGCGCCCGCTCGATCTCGGCATCGACGTGGTCGTGCATTCGACCACCAAGTACATCAACGGTCACAGCGACACCGTCGGCGGCTTCGTCGGCACCAGCAACGACGAGCTCGCCCAGCGCATCTACTTCCTGCAGAACGCGGTCGGCGGCGTCCCCTCGGCGATGGACAGCTTCCTCGTGCTCCGGGGCGTGAAGACCCTCGGGGTGCGCATGGCGCGGCACGAGCAGAACGCGATGAAGGTGGCCGAGTTCCTCGCGGGCCACAAGAAGGCGGGACACGTCGTCTACCCGGGCCTGGCGAGCCACCCGCAGCATGCGCTCGCCCGCAAGCAGATGAAGGGCTTCGGCGGGATGCTCACCTTCGAGATCGAGGGCGGGCTGCCGGCCGCGAGGAAATTCCTGAAGGCGGTGAAGGTGTTCGCCTGCGCCGAGTCGCTCGGAGGCGTGGAGAGCCTCATCGAGCACCCGGCCATCATGACCCACGCCTCGGTCCCCCCCGAGACCCGGGCCGCGCTGGGCATCTCCGATGGGTTCATCCGCCTCTCGGTCGGCATCGAGGACGTCCAGGACCTGGTCGACGACCTGGCCCAGGCTCTCGCCCAGGCCTGATTCCGGGGGGTTCCGGTGCCCCCGTTGCGCGCAACCCGCGGCTGGACTAGCTCTCCTGTCCGTGGTCATCCAGCACCATCACCATGCGCACCATCTGCACGGCCCCGTCGGGTCGGTGCACGCGCATGGCGGTGTGTCGCTGAACTGACCCGCCCCCGCTGACACCGAAAGTTCCCGACCGGGCCCTCCAGGGCGCCGCATTCTTGCGGTGTGCCTCGGGGGCCCTTCGCGCTTCACCAGGAGAGCCATTCATGCTGCGCATCGCACTACCGAACAAGGGCAGGCTGGCCGAGGACGTCCGTGGCGTCTTCGCCGACGCGGGGCTGGAGATCCGCGCCCGGGGTGAGCGCGCCCTCACCGCGTCGCTCGGCGGGGAATTCGAGGCCATCTTCGTTCGGAGCCAGGACATCCCAGAGCTGGTGTCGGACGGCGTCGCCGACGCGGGCGTGACCGGCTGGGACCTGGTCTGCGAGAGCGGTCGACCGGTCGATGTCCGGCTGGACCTCGAGTTTGGCCGCTGCCGCCTGGTGCTCGCCGTCCGCGAGGACTCGGGCATCGAGCGCGTCGAGCAGCTGCCGGCGAGGACGCGCGCCGCCACCGTCTTCCCCCGTCTCGCCAAGGCCTTCTTCGCCGAGAAGGGCCTGGCGGTCGAGGTGGTGCCGGTCTCGGGCGCGGCCGAGGTCGCGCCCCACCTGGGCATCGCCGACGTGGTGGTCGATCTGGTCAGCACCGGGAGCACCCTCCGAACGAACGGGCTGAAGGAGGTCTGCACGGTCGTCGAGTCGACCGCGCGGCTCATCGCCCGCCCGGGCCTGGCCTCCGAGCGCGGCGCGGCGCTGCGCGAGCTGGAGGACGCGCTCGGCTCGGTGCTCCGTGCCCGCGGCAAGCGCTACCTCATGGCCAACGTTCCCCGCGCCCGCCTGGAGGCGGTGCGAGAGGTGCTCCCCGGCCTGAACGGGCCCACGGTGATCGAGCTCTACGGAGGCGGTCCCCTGGTCGCGGTGCACGCCGTCGTCGCAGAGGCGTCGCTGTACCGGACCGTCGCCGCCCTGAAGGCGCTCGGCGGCGAGGGCATCCTCGTCACCCGGATCGAGAGGTTGCTCCCGTGAGCGCTCCGGTCCGATGGACTGGTTCCCTGGCCTCGCTCGGGCCGGACGCGCTCCGCACGTTGTTATCGCGCGGCCAGGCGGATGCCGGTGAGCGAGAGCTCCGCTCGCAGGTCGCGGCACTCGTCGCCGAGGTACGTATGCGCGGGGACGCAGCCCTCCGCGAGCTCGCCCGCCGGTTCGACGGCGTCCAGCTCGCCTCGCTCGAGGTCCCGCGCGAGGTCGTCCGGGCGGCGCTCGACCGGCAGCCCCCGTCGCTGCGCAGGGCGCTGGAGCGCTCCGCCCGCAACGTCGCCCGCGTGCACTCCGCGTTCCGCCCGCAGGCAAGTCGCGTCGAGGTCGAGGACGGAGTCGTCGTCGAGCGGCGCCCGGATCCCCTGGCGCGGGTCGGGGTCTACGCGCCCGGCGGTCGCGCGGCCTACCCGAGCAGCGTGCTGATGGGCGCCGTGCCCGCACGGGTCGCCGGGGTCGGCGAGGTCGTCCTCTGTTCTCCGCCCGGTCCGAACGGGCTGCCCTCGGACGCGGTGCTCGCGGCGGCGGCCGTGGCCGAGGTGGACCGGGTCTTCGCCCTCGGCGGCGCCGGGGCCATCGCCGCGCTCGCGTACGGGACCGAGTCGGTGCCGGCGGTGGACCGCATCGTCGGGCCGGGGAACGCCTGGGTGGCCGAAGCCAAGCTCCAGGTCTCGGCGCGCGTTCCCATCGACTCGCCGGCGGGGCCGTCCGAGCTCCTGGTGCTGCTCGATGCCACGTCCGACGTCAACGCGGTGGCGCGCGAGCTCCTTGCCCAGGCCGAGCACGACCCGGAGGCGGCGGTCGTGGCCGTGGCCCTCGACGTGGCGGTCGCGCAGCGCCTGCTCGAGCGGGTGGCCACCCTGGCTCCCGCCGCGGAGCGCTCCACCATCATCTGCCAGGCCCTCTCCAGCCGAGGCGCGGTGGTGGTCGCCGGGTCTCTGGGCGAGGCGGTCGACTTCGCCGAGCGGTGGGCGCCGGAGCACCTGATGCTCGCGGTCGAGGGCGCGGCCGAGCTCGCCCGCGGCATCCGCAACGCGGGGACGGTCTTCGTGGGGACCAGCAGCTCGGGCGCGTTCGGGGATTACGTCACCGGCGCCAACCACGTGCTGCCCACGGCGGGCGCAGCGCGGGCATGGTCCGGGCTCTCCACGCTCGACTTCGTCCGCTGGACCACCGTCCAGACCGTCTCGCCAACGGCCGCGGCCAGGCTGGCGAGCGACACCGACGTCTTCGCCACCGCGGAGGGGCTGCACGCCCACGCCGCCGCCGCGCGCGCCTGGAGGACGCCGTGAGCCCGGCCCGTCCACGCCCGGTGCTGACCACCGTGCCGCTCTACTCCCCGGACCCGAGCCCGGTGGAGCTCGACCTCAGCGACAACGTGAACATGTGGGGCGTTCCGCCGGCGGCGGAGCGCGCGCTGCGGGATCCGCTCGCCGCACGACCGAGCGTCTATCCCCACTCGGATCCCATCGAGCTGCGCGAAGCGCTCGCCGCCTACGCCGGGGTCACCGCGGCGCAGGTCATCACCGGCTGCGGCTCGGACGACGTCATCGACGGCGCGCTGCGCGCGTTCGCGGGGCCGGGTGAGAAGGTGGCGTACTCGGCGCCGAGCTTCTCGATGCTGGTGAACTTCACCCGGGTGAACGGCCTGGAGCCGGCGCCGGTGCCGTTCCGGAAGGACGGCGACATCGACCCCGACGCGCTGCTCGCCCAGCGCGCGGCCATCACCTACATCTGCAGCCCGAACAACCCCACCGGCACAGGCGTCTCGGCCTCGAGGATCGCGCAGGTCGTGTTCGGCGCCACGGGGCTGGTGCTGGTGGACGAGGCGTATGGCGAGTACTCCGGCCAGACCGCGGTCGGGCTGCTCCCGCGCGCCCCGCAGCTCCTGGTCACCCGGACGCTGTCCAAGGCGTTCGGGCTCGCCGGGCTCCGCGTGGGCTACGGGCTCGCCGCGCCCGAGGTGGTGCAGGTGCTGGAGAAGGTCCGCGGCCCGTACAAGGTGAACGCGATCGGCGAGCGGGTGGCGCTGGCCGCGCTCCGCGACGACGGTCCGTGGGTTCGCCGCCACGTCGAGGAGGTGCTTGCCATCCGGGTCCGGCTGCGCACCGCGCTGGGCGCGCTCGGGTTGCGACCGCTGCCCTCGGCCGCGAACTTCCTGTGCGTCCCGGTCCCCGACTCCGCTGCCCTCGGCGAGGCGCTGCTGGCCAGGGGCATCAAGGTCCGCGTCCTCCGGTCGCTTCCCGGCATCGGGGACGCCGTTCGTGTCGGACTGGGCCCGTGGGAGCAGATGGAACGGCTCGTGTCCGCGCTGGGCGAGGTGCTCCGGTGAGGGTCTCGGTCCTCGACACGCGCGTGGGGAACGTTCACTCCCTTCTCAAGGCCCTCGCGGCGGCCGGAGGGGAGCCGCGCCTCGAATCGCGTCCCGAGGGCTGCCTCGGCGCGCCGATGCTGGTGCTCCCCGGCGTGGGGGCGTACCCGGCGGCGAGCGCCCTGATCTCGGAGGCGCGTGACGCAGTCCGGGAGCGACTCCTGGCCGGAGCCCCGGCCCTGGGCATCTGCCTGGGGATGCAGCTCCTCCTCGACGGAAGCGACGAGGGACCGGGCGCGGGGCTGGGAGTGATCCCCGGCCGGGTGGTGCGGCTGGAGGCGCCCCGGGTCCCGCACATGGGCTGGAACCAGGTCGAGGGGGAGGACCCCCTCCTGATCCGCTCCGGGCTGACGACCGCTTATTACGCCCACAGCTTCGTCTGCCGCCCAGTGGATGCTCACGTGGTCCGGGCCACGACGGAGCACGCAGGTGTCACCTTTCCGGCGATGATTCGGGCCAGGGGGATGGTGGGCGTGCAGTTCCACCCCGAGAAGAGCGGCGCACCGGGCGTGGCGTTCCTCGCCGCGGTGCTCGAGGAGGTCGGCAGATGAGGGTCTTTCCGGCGATCGACCTGCGCGGCGGCGCCTGCGTGCAGTGGGTGGGTGGTGCACCCGAGGAGGAGAAGATCCGTCTGCCCGACCCGATCGAGGTCGCGAACCGGTGGAAGTCGGCCGGCTTCAAGGCGCTCCACCTGGTGGACCTCGACGCAGCGCTCGGGACGGGCTCGAACGCCAGCGTCATCGCCGACATCCTCGCGACCTCCGGGCTGGAGGCCGAGGTCGGCGGAGGCGTGCGCGACGCCGAGTCCATCCAGCGGCTGCTCGAGCTGGGCGTCCACCGGGTCATCGTCGGAACCCGGGCGCTCGAGGACCCTCGATGGCTCGAAGAGATGGCGTTCCGCTTCCCGGGCAAGCTGATGCTCGGCGCCGACGCGCGCGGCCGGCAGGTCGTCACCCGGGGCTGGACCCGGACCCTGACCCAGGATGTGGGCGCGCTGATCGCCGGCATCGATGCGTACCCTCTCGCCGGCATCCTGGTCACCGCGGTGCACGTCGAGGGCCGTGAGGGGGGGACCGACCTGGGCCTCATGTCCGAGCTGGTGGAGACCAGCGGCCACCCGATCATCGCCTCGGGAGGGATCGCCTCGATGGAGGAGCTCCGGAAGCTCGCGGCCGCAGGCGTGGCGGGCGCGGTGCTCGGCATGTCGCTCTACACCGGCAGGATCGACGCGGCCGCCGCCGCACGAGAGTTCCCATGACCGTGCGGCTGATGCGGGAGACGAAGGAGAGCCGGGTGGAGGTGGAGCTCGGCCCCGGAACGGACCCGGCGCGGATCGAGACCGGAAAGCCGTTCTTCGACCACATGCTGGCCACGTTCGGCCGGTACGCAGGGTTGAGCCT
>Ga0208851_1000234_pt1 | contig 25452 bp, 22 predicted proteins | sample NGESurshal092012_FD_184481 | JGI IMG/M metagenome (GOLD analysis project Ga0208851, IMG submission 184481) | Arctic peat soil microbial communities from Barrow, Alaska - NGEE Surface sample 415-2 shallow-092012 (SPAdes) | ecosystem: Environmental > Terrestrial > Soil > Wetlands > Peat ... | reverse complement strand
TGGCGCTCTACCAGCAGGCGCTCAACGACATGCTCTACGCCACCCCGTACATCGCCGAGGCCAACCTCGGCTGGGCGTACTTCAAGAAGGGCAACAGCGCGCAGGCCATCGAGCACCTCAAGGCCGCGGTGACGACCAACCCGCAGTTCTGCCTCGGCTACAAGAACCTGGGGTTGGTGCACGACGCCCGGGGCGAGCTGGCCTCTGCCTGTGCCGAGTTCGACCGCTTCGTGTCCGCCTGCCCGAAGGTGGCCGAGGCCTACCAGCTCCGCGGCAGCTGCCAGGTGCGCCAGGGCCGCGCTTCCGAGGCCCGGGCCAGCTTCGACACCTGCGTGGAGAACGCCACCGGGCCCACGCAGGCCCGGGTGCGCGAGGAGTGCATCCGGCTCCGCGATCGGCTGGGAGGGCAGGGCGCCCGGCCCTGATCCGGAGCGGAGCACCAACCCCGTGGATCGCTGGGAAGACGAGGCGCTGGTCCTGGGCACGCTGGATTACGGCGAGGCGGACCGGCTGGTGACGCTCCTGACGCGGGCGCGGGGCAAGCTCACCGCCTTCGCGGGCGGGGCGCGCAAGAGCCGCCGGCGCTTCGCCGGGGCGCTCGAGCCCGGCACGGTGCTGCGGGCGCGGCTCGTGGAGCGGCATGGGTCCACCGTGCGCCTCGACGGCGTGGAGGTGGTCAACGCGTTTCCTCGCATCCGGGACGAGCTGCCCCGCATCGCCCGTGCGCTCTACGCGCTCGAGCTGTGCCGCGAGCTCCTCCGGGACCAGGAGCCGGCCCCGGAGCTGTTCTCGCTCGCCGTCGCGTGGCTCGGACGGCTGGACGCGGGCGAGGCGGGGCCCACCTCGGTGCTCGCCTTCGAGCTGCAGGCGCTCGCGCTGGCCGGGCTCATGCCTCGCTTCGACGCCTGCGCGCTCTGCGGCGGGCCCCCGGGGGACGCCCCCAGGTTCGACGTGGAGCACGGGGGCGCGGTGTGCGCGGGCTGCGCCGCCCGGTCGCGCGGGCCCCGGGTCGAGCCGGCGGTCCTCCAGGGCCTCGCGGCCATCCAGGGCGGGGCCCGCCAGCCCCTGCCTCCCGCACTCCGCGCCGAGGCACGGGCTCTGCTCGCCCGCTTCATCGAGGCACAGCTCGGACGGCGGCTGAAGAGCGTCGACTTCCTGCGCAGCGTGGGGGTCGACTAGGGTGCGCGCGCCTTGACCTTCCAGGACCTCATCCTGACCCTGCAGCGCCACTGGGCGGCCCAGGGATGCATCCTCGCCCAGGCCTACGACGTGGAGGTGGGCGCGGGCACCATGGCCCCCACCACGTTCCTCCGCGCCCTCGGGCCCGAGCCGTGGAACGTGGCCTACGTGCAGCCCTCCCGCCGCCCGGCCGACGGACGGTTCGGCGAGAACCCGAACCGGCTGTTCCAGCACCACCAGTTCCAGGTCATCCTCAAGCCCTCGCCCAAGGACGTCCAGTCGCTCTACCTCGAGTCACTGCGGGCCATCGGCATCGATCCGCTGGAGCACGACCTCCGCTTCGTCGAGGACGACTGGGAAGCCCCCACGCTCGGGGCCTGGGGTCTGGGCTGGGAGGTCTGGTGCGATGGGATGGAGATCACCCAGTTCACCTACTTCCAGCAGTGCGGCGGGTTCGAGTGCCGACCCGTCTCGGCCGAGCTGACCTACGGGCTCGAGCGCATCGCGATGTACCTCCAGAACGTGGAGAACATCTTCGACGTGGAGTGGGTGAGGGGCGTGACCTACGGCGAGGTCTTCCACCGGAACGAGGTGGAGATGAGCACCTACGCCTTCCGGGCCTCGGACCCCGCGGTGCTCTTCGGCCTCTTCGAGACCTACGAGAAGGAGTGCACCCGGCTCCTGGGCCAGGGGCTGCCCCTGCCGGCATACGAGGCGGCCCTGAAGTGCTCGCACACCTTCAACCTGCTCGACGCACGCGGGGCGATCAGCGTCACCGAGCGCGCCGGGTTCATCAAGCGGGTCCGGGACAATGCCCGTGCCTGCGCCGAGGCGTACCTCAAGGTGCGCGCGGCGCTCGGCTTCCCGCTGGTCAAGACCGGGTGGACCGTGGGGCAGCAGCCGCCGCTCCTCGAGGGAGCTCCCGCGAGCAAGAGCTGGGAGTCGTTCGGGGCGGAGCCGAAGTCGTGAGCGCGGATCTCCTCTTCGAGGTCGGCACCGAGGAGCTGCCCGCCGGGGCGGTCGAGCCCGCGGCGGAGCAGCTGAAGGCGCTGGTGCTGGCCGGCCTCGATGGGGCGCGACTGGGACACGGAGCCGCACGCACCTTCGCCACTCCGAGGCGGCTGGCGGTCCTGGTCGAGTCCGTCGTGGACCGAAGCCCCGACGCGACCCGCCAGGCGCTGGGCCCGTCGGTGAAGGCGGCCTTCGGTCCCGACGGCGCGCCCACCAAGGCCGCCACCCGGTTCGCCGAGTCCCAGGGCGCCGCCGTCTCCGCGCTCCGGAAGGTCCAGACTCCCAGGGGCGAGTATCTGGCCATCGAGGTGACGGAGGCCGGGCGCCCGGCGAGCGCGCTTCTGCCGGGAGTCCTCGGCGCTGCGGTCCACGGCATCGAGTTCAAGAAGCGCATGCGCTGGGGAGACGTGGAGCAGAGCTTCGCCCGGCCGGTGCAGTGGCTCCTGGGGCTGCATGGCGAGGAGGTGGTCCCGGTCGTCTTCGCGGATGTGAGGAGCGGCCGGATGACCTTCGGGCACCGCTTCCTCTCACCGGGGCCGCAGCCCGTCGCCCACCCGCGGGACTATCCCGGGCTGCTCGAGCGGGCCCACGTGCTCGCCGACGTCGCCGCGCGCAAGGAGCGCATCCGGGTGGAGGTCACCGCGGCCGCTGCCAGAGCCGGGGGCCGTGTCCCGGAGGACCCGGCGCTGCTCGACCAGGTGACCGAGCTGGTGGAGTGGCCCACGGCGGTGCTGGGCAGCTTCGAGGAGCGGCACCTGGACCTCCCGCCCGAGGTGCTGGTGCAGGAGATGACCTCGCACCAGCGCTACTTCCCGGTGCTGGACCCTGCGGGTCGGCCGCTCCCGCGCTTCATCGCCGTCTCCAACACTCCGGTGCGCGACCCGGCGCTCTCGCTCCGCGGCTACGAGCGGGTGCTTCGCTCCCGGCTGACGGACGGCCGCTTCTTCTTCGACGAGGACCGGAAGGTCCCGCTCGTGGACCGGGTGCCGGCGCTCGAGCGGGTCGTGTGGCAGGGGAAGCTCGGGACCTACGCCGAGAAGGTGGGCCGGATCCGGCTCCTCGCCGCGGCGCTCACCCGGGCGGTGGGCCGGCCCGAGCTGCTCGCCGTGGTGGACCGGGCCGGGCTTCTGGCCAAGGCGGACCTCACCACCGGGATGGTGGGCGAGTTCCCGGAGCTCCAGGGGGTGATGGGCCGGGAGTACGCGCTGGCTTCAGGCGAGCCTCCGGCGGTCGCCCAGGCGATCGCGGACCACTACCTTCCGCGCGGCGCCTCGGACCCGGTGCCCGCGGACGACCCGGGCGCCCTGGTGGGCATGGCAGACCGGCTGGACACGCTGGCCGGGCTCTTCGCGCTCGGAAAGCCGCCCAGCGCCTCGGCCGACCCGTTCGGGCTCCGCCGCGCCTGCCTGGGCGTCGTCCACCTCGTGCTCGGGCGGGGCTACCGGCTCTCGCTCGGGGAGGCGGTGGACCGCGCACTGGAGGGTGTGGGCCGGAAGCTCGGGCTCGGCCCGGCGCAGCTGGCCGAGGCGCACGCCCTCCTGCTCGAGTTCTTCCGTGGACGACTGAAGGCGCTCTGGGCGGACCGCGCCCGCGCCGACGTCGTCGAGGCGGTGCTCGCGGCGGGGTTCGACGACCTGCACTCCGCGCGCGCCCGGCTGGACGCGTTCGCCCAGGTGGTGGGCGCACCCGACTTCACGCCGCTCGCCGTCGCCTTCAAGCGCGTGGCCAACATCGTGGACAAGCAGGGGAGGGACGTCGCGGCGCAGGCCGCCGACCCGCGGCTGTTCCAGGAGGCCAGCGAGACCGCGCTCGCCGAGGCCGCCCGTCATGCGGCCACCGAGGTGCACCGCGCGCTGGCTGCCGATGACGCCCCCGCCGCGCTGGCCGCGGCCCGGGGGTTGAAGGGACCCGTGGACGCCTTCTTCGAGAAGGTGCTGGTGATGACCGAGGACCGGGCGGTGCGCGACAACCGGGTGCGCTTGCTCCGGGAGGTGGCGCAGGTCTTCGCACCGCTCGCCGACCTGGCCCGCATTCAAGCGGAAGCCGGAGGGACGCCGTGACCACGTTGCTCGTCGCGCTCCTCGCCGCCGCGCCGGCGCTGGAGGCGGAGATCGACAGCCAGACCCGCGAGGACGACGAGCTGCCGCCGTCCTCCATCCAGGCCTACACGCCGCACTTCGACGGCAAGGCGCTCCCGGACATGGTCTGCGGGCCCGAGGTGAAGGCCGCCTCGGTCAAGAAGCTGCTTCAGGACGGGACCCGGCTGACCGACAGCAAGGACCTCGCCCTGGTGAAGCAGGCCCTACCGAAGCTCCAGCGCGCGCTCGTGCTGGACCCCAAGGCCGGCTGGGCGTACCTCATCCTGGGCAGCGCGCACGCCAAGCTGAACGAGCCCGCCGCGGGGACCCGCGCGTACGAGACGTATCTCCTCTCCTGTCGGACCTACCCCAACGCCGACCGCGTCCAGCGCATCCTCACCGACTACTGGCGGGCCACCGGCGGAAAGGACGACGCGCCGCCGCGACGTTGAGGGAACAAGTCGGGCGCTCGCCTGTTCTGGAGTCGCCGCTTCTCCTTGCGACGCCGGGTCGCCGATCTCTAGGATGCGCGCCCTTTTGATGCGCTTCACCCTCCTGACGCTCCTGCTGCTGGCGACCGCGTGCAACAAGACGCTGGCCGACCGCCCTCCCTTGCCGGGCCGGCTCTACTATCCGACCGGCGTGGCGTTCGTGCCGCCCGCCGATGGCGGCGTGGGCCGGATCTACGCGGCGAGCTCCAACTTCGACCGGCGGTTCAGCAACGGCTGGGTCACCTCGATCGACCTCTCGATGGTCACGGACCAGCTCGGCCGCACCGTCCCTCCGCCGGGCGTGCCCATCCCACCGCCCGACGGCGGCTCCGACCAGGGCCGTCCGGTCCAGTTCACCAACCTGGCCACCGATGCGGGCAGCCTCGTGGAGACGGAGAGCTTCGCCGGAATCGTCACCGTGGACCTGCTCCACAACCAGCTGTTCGTGCCGACCCGGTCCGCCGGGGAGCTGGATCAGCTGGCGGTGATGGACGTGACCCCCGATGGGGGCCCGGCGATGCGCTGCTTCTTCTCCGGAGGGAGCAACTGCACCCTCGACGCCATCCTGGTGGCGCTCGCGCAGACGCCCGGAGATGTGGGCTACCCTGCCGCGCCGCAGCCGTACAGCGTGACGGTGGCGCCGCCCGTGGTGCAGCCGGACGGCGGAGTCTTGCCGCGGGGCGAGATCTATCTGACGAGCCTTCGCCCGGCCTCGAGCCCCGCCCAGAGCACCCAGAACCTCCAGAACTATCTGGTCACGCTGCGCCAGGAAGACCTCCAGGCAGCCCGGGCGGCCTACCCGACCCGGGGCGCGTACGTGCCGCCGAACTCCGCCTACATCCCGATCGGCCGCGGGTCGTCGAACAGCGCCGCCGTGGATGAGACGGACGCGTTCCTCTACGTCTCGGGGCGCGTGAGGTTCAACTCCGCAGACCCGGATGTGCTCCTCCGGATCGTCGAGCGGGAGAGCAAGCTGGTCGCCTTCCCGCAGCTGGAGCTGGTCTGGGCGTCGGTGGAGGCCCGCGGGATCCAGCTGCGTCCCTCGACGCTGACGAGGCCCGCCCGGCTCTACCTCGCGGTCCAGAGCCCAGCGGCGCTCCTGGTCGTCGACGTGGGCCGCCCGGTCGCGTCGGGCCTCCCTCCGATCCTGACCCTGGTCCGGGCCGTGCCGCTTCCCGAGGGACCCAACGACGTGCAGCTCATCGTCCGTCCGGGCGAGCAGAGCCCGCTGGTGGCGATCACCTGCTACATCGACGGCTCGGTCGTCTTCTACGACGACGACCTGGGGCAGATCGGCGCGCTCGTCCCCGGCGTCGGCGCGTTGCCCTTTGCCATGGCCATCGATGGGCGTGGGCCGGACTGGGCCCGGGTCTACGTGAGCACCTTCGGGGATGGCCGGATCGCGATGATCGACGTCCCGCTCTCGCCGACCATCGGCAGCCAGAGGTTCTCGCCGCGGTTGATCGGCCACCTCGGGACCAAGCAGTACTGCCTCGTCGCCACCGATCAATCGAACTGCGTGGATACCTTTTAGTGAAGACCCGCCTCGCCGTACTGCTGGCCTGCGCCGCGACCGCGGCGTGCACGCAGTCAGGCACTCCGTCCCCGGCCCGCCTCACCGGAACCAACTCCTCGGTGGTCGCCGGCTCGCTGCTCTTCGTGACCAGCACCGGGAGCAACGAGCTGCGGGTGCTCGACCTCGTCCCGACGGCCGCCGGCCTGCCCCTGGACTTCGTCCGCGCGCCGAACCCGCTCAACTCGCTCTCCATCCCGACCCTGCCCGCCCCGGTGGAGCTGGCCGTGCCCACCCGGTACGGTCCCTTCGGCCAGCCGCTGCAGGGGGACTGGGTCTTCGCCCGCGGGGCGGGCAGCTCGGCGATCTCGATCATCGCGGCGGTGAAGTGTCCTCAGCAGCTCCGGGAGTTCGGGCGCATCGCGCCACGGCCCGACTCGGTGGTGACGGCGCTCGCGTCACGGCTCAGCAGCGACGACCGGCTGGCCCAGCTGTACTTCACGACCTTCGACGGCGACCAGACCACGCTCTGGGAGCTCCTGCTTCCAAACCTCACCCGCGATCGGACCGTCGTCACGGTTCCCGCCAGCGCCTGCCCGGCCTATCCGTCGACGCTGCCGTCCTACAGCTTGAAGCCGGTGGGGCTCTTCCCTGACCAGGTGGTGACCGCGATGGTGGCGCTCCCCACCGTGCAGCACCCGGGCGCTGCGCCGGATCCCGAGGAGAGGCGGCTGGTCATTGGCTCACGGCTGCTGAAGCCACCTCCCTTCCGGCGGGACAACCTGACGGCGCTCGGGAAAATCCAGGTGGTCACCCCGCTCGAGTCGGCGCTGCTCATCGATCCCATCCAGGCGGTGTTCAACTCCAACACCACCGTCGCAGAGAGCTTCCCCATCAAGCGCGTGGTCACCCACGGAAACGTGGTGAACCTCGTCCCGGTCGATGACGCAGGGACGATCACCATCGACCCCGACGGAGGGGTGATCGGGGGCCTGGCCGACGTGGTGATGGACGCCGGAACCCGGATCTTCGCCGTGATGGACGAGGCCTCCTGCGGAGGGTCAGCGGACTGCGTCGGGGTGCTGGCGGTCGACCTGGACCGCACCGGGACGCTGAGCCTCGGCGACGCGGGCGCAACCATTCCGCGCTACCCCGTCGCGATCGACGGGTTCGACAACCTGCGCGACGTCGTCGACCCCGCCACCGGCCTGCCCGTCTTGCTTGCCGATGGAGGAATTGACCAGGCCGGTGATACCTTTTACCGCTCCCCGGCCACGTTCCCAGATGGGGGTCCACGGGACGCGAACCGGATGCTGGTCATCCGCTTCGGGAACAACACCGCGGTCGGCATCGTCCAGGACGTGGTGGTCCAGGCCGCGGGCAAGGCGCGCTACCTGGATGGGTTCCAGCGCCAGTACGGGCTGCTCGGGCACGTCACCATCACGGGGTTCGGGAACAGCATACCCCTCGCGCAGGTCTTCGCCTTCGACGGGATGACGCTCCGGCAGATCAACTATGCACCCGACAAGGTGACGATCCAGCAGACCCAGACTCTGTTCGGCAACGGAAGCCCGGCAAACTTTCAGGGTGGGCCTCAGCGGATCGACGTCGGGGTGGGGATCTTTCCGTACAGCGAGCCGTTCAGTACGACCGGTTCGACGGCGCTCGGTGGCGTTGCGGTCCAGTACGAAGGCATCGTCGCCGGCATCGCCTACGAGCCGCTCGACGCCGGCCTGGGGCTCCCGGCGGCGGGAATCTGGCCGCTGACGATCAACAGCCGCGTCGCGGTCGAGAACGGGTATGTCCAGCCAGGGGACATCGTGGTGCCGGTGGACTCGACCAACACCGAGTGTCAGTACGCGTTTCCAATTCTCCCCGGCGAAGACGGAGGCGTGCTCGACCTGAACGGGGGCGCTTTTCTTCATACCCGGATGGAGGCCCTGGCCAGCGTCATCGATGGTGGGCTCCTCGATGGAGGCGGGGTGCTGTACTTCGACAACGGCACCCCCGTCACGATCGCCGATTGCCCGTCGACGATCGCCTTCAGGGTGCGGAGCAGCAGCCTGGCGGCACAGTCCTTCACGGTGACCGGCGTGTATTCAGGATGGCTGGGGAGGGTGGCCTTCCCCTCGCCGCCCGCCGGGACGACGGTGTTCACGGTGGGAGAGAACACGAACCCCAAGTTCGTGCGCTTCTGGAGGCCGAGCGTCGACGCCGGGGCATCGGCGGCCAATCTCACCCCGGTGGGCTTCACCTTCGGGCTGGATTACGTCCTGTCGGCCTCGGGCTTCGACGCCGGTGTGGACCCTCTGCTGACCGGGGGTGACATCTACGGGCTGCGTGGGTCCGGCTACGTGATGCACTTCCTGAACGGCTACACCCCCGCCTCGGTCGCACTGTCGTCCACGACGCTCCAGGTTCAGGGCCTGAATCTTCCTGGAGCGCTGGCGCTCTACCAGCCGCAGATTTACCCCAGCGCGGTCGGCGCAGACCGGATCTTCGTCCTCTACCCGGGAGGCAACCTCATCGTGGACTTCGCACCGACCACGGTCTACTACAGCATCCCCAACACCGCGTACGACATCGGGGTGCACTACTGATCGTGGTAGCCTCCCGGGGCGTGCGCGCCATGGGTGACCTGACTCCGCCACATCCCGTCCGCAAGGTGGCCATCCCCGACCATCTCTGGGACGCGTTCGAAGAGATGGCGGAGCAGATGGGGAGCGAGCGGGATGGCCTCATCAGCCAGGCGCTGTTCATGTTCGCCCGGCTGAACGGGTTCCTCGATGGCGTGCCGCGCGCGAAGGCTCCCGGTGGCCCGGCCCCGGGCGTCCCGGGCAAGCGGCTGCCTGCCCCGGCCAGGACGGCCGCGCTGCGCACCACCAGCCCCGCCGATGCCATCGCTCCCACCATCGGCACCCCGGTGCTCGGCAAGGACGACCTGGACGACCTCGCCTCGCTCGGTGAGGTGGACACCGGGGCTCCGGATGGCACGCCGGGAGACCCGCTGGACATCCTGGACCGCCCGCTCGACGACGAGTCCGGGTCCGGCGGCCAGCTCTATCTCGTGGCCGCGAACGGCACCCTGGACCGGATCGGCAAGGACCGCTTCGTCATCGGCCGGGGCAAGCACTGCGACTTCATCATCAACTCCGGGAAGGTGAGCCGCGAGCACGCGGTGATCGTCCAGGACGAGGGCGCGTACTTCATCGAGGACCTCGGCTCGTCGAACGGCACCTGGTTCGACAAGCAACGCATCAAGCGCAAGCAGGTGGAGGACGGCGACGAGTTCTTCATCTGCAACGAGAAGATCAAGCTCGTGCTGCGGTAGGGTGCCGGCCTTCCGAGGCCATGCCCAGCTCCCGCCCCGTCCTCACGCTCATCGACGCCTCGGGCTTCGTCTTCCGCGCCTACCACGCGATCGCCAACCTGAGCACCAGCCGCGGCGTGCCCACCAACGCGGTCTACGGCTTCACCCGCATGCTCCTCAAGACGCTGCGGGAGATGAAGCCCACCCACCTGGCCCTGGCCTTCGACAAGGAGAGCCGCACCGGGCGTCAGGAGATCGACCCCAGCTACAAGGCCAACCGGGAGGGCCCGCCCCCGGACCTTCCGCACCAGTTTGCGCTGGTACGCCAGGTGCTCGAGGCGCTCCGCGTACCAGTCCTCGAGTTCGCCGGCTGGGAGGCGGACGACGTCATCGGCACGCTCGCCCTGGCCGCGAAGGAGCAAGGCTACGACGTGCACGTGGTGACCGGCGACAAGGACTTCATGCAGCTGGTCGACGATCGGGTCAGCCTCTACGACCCGATGCTGGACCGCCACACCGGTCCCCGCCAGGTGAAGGAGCGCCTGGGCATCGAGCCCGGCCAGATGCGCGACTACCTCGCGCTGGTCGGTGACCCCATCGACAACGTGCCCAAGGTGCCGGGCATCGGCCCGAAGACGGCGGCGGAGCTCATCCAGCAGTTCGGGGACGTGGAGACGCTGCTCGCGCGGCTGGACGAGGTGAAGAAGCCGAAGATCCGCGAGGCCATCGCCCAGCACCGCGAGAGCATGCTCCGCGCCAAGCAGCTGGTGACCTTCCGCACCGACCTCCCGGTGGAGACGGACGTCTCGCGCTTCGCCCGCCAGCCCATCGACGGGGAGAAGGCGAGGGCGCTCTTCACCGAGCTCGAGTTCTACAAGCTGCTCCAGGAGATGCCGCCGAGCCCGGACGCCGCCGCCACGCGGCCCATGGGGAAGACCGGAGTGGTCGCCGACCAGGAGGCGCTGGCCAGCCTGGCCGAGGCCATCCGCGCGCACGGCCGGGTGGCGCTGGTGCCTGCGTACGACGGACACCCGGCCACCGCACCCCTGGTGGGCCTAGGGGTCGCCGCCGGGGACACCGCGGCCTACGTCTCGCTCCAGCACCACGCGCTCGGGGCGCGGCGGCTGTCCCCCGACGACCTCCGGGCCACCCTGGGTCCGGTGCTGGCCGACCCGAGATTGAAGAAGGACGCGCACGACGCCAAGGCGCTGGCGCTCCTGCTGCTCGGCCTGTCGCTCGAGCTCCGCGGAGTGGACGCGGACGTCGAGCTGCTCTCGTACCTCCTGAACGCCTCGCGCCGGGAGCACGCCCTGGCGGACCTGGCCCGGGAGCGGCTGCACCTCGAGCTCCCGGTTCCCTACGATGCGGCGGCCGCGCGCCGGGCGGGCAGCGGGCTCGCGGACCGCCCTCCGGAGGAGGTGGCCGAGGCGTTCGGACAGCGGGCGCAGGCCGTGGAGCGGCTCGCGCCCGGCCTGTGGCGAGACATCGAGTCGGCGCGGCTGACCGGGCTGGCCCGTGAGCTGGAGCTGCCGCTCGTCCCGGTGCTGACCCGGATGGAGCGCCACGGCATCAAGGTGGATCTGGCGGTGCTCGCCGAGCTGTCGCGCGACGTGGACGCGCAGTGCCTGAGCTTCGAGGCGCAGCTGCACTCGCTCGCCGGACGGGCGTTCAACGTCAACAGCAACGCCCAGCTGGCGCAGGTGCTCTACACAGACCTCGCGCTGCCGGTGCTCAAGAAGGGGAAGACCGGCCCGTCCACCGACGCCGAGGTGCTGGAGAAGCTGGCCGAGAGGCACCCACTCCCGCGCGCCCTGCTCGAGTACCGGACGCTCAGCAAGCTGAAGTCCACCTACCTCGATGCGCTGGTCCCGCTGGTCGCCGTGGATGGACGGCTACACACCACCTTTCACCAGGCAGCCACCGCGACGGGCCGGCTGTCGAGCTCGGACCCCAACCTCCAGAACATCCCGGTACGGACCGAGATGGGCCGCGCCATCCGTCGCGCCTTCGTGGCCGAACCCGGGTGGAAGCTGGTGTCTGCGGACTACAGCCAGATCGAGCTGCGCATCCTGGCGCACGTCTCCGAGGACCCGGGTCTGCTCGCGGCGTTCCAGGCCCGGGAAGACGTGCACCAGCGCACCGCGGCCGAGGTCTTCGGGGTGAGCCCGGGCGAGGTCACCGCCGACCAGCGCCGGGTCGCCAAGATGGTGAACTTCGGCATCGCCTACGGGCTGTCACCCCACGGACTCTCGACGCGGCTCGACATCCCCCACGAGGAGGCGGCCTCGATCATCGACCGCTACTTCGCCCGTTACGTGGGCATTCGCCGCTACCTCGAGGAGACGGTGGAGCGGGCGCGGCGCACCGGCAGCGTGGAGACGCTCTTCGGGCGGCGGCGGCTGATGGACGACCTGCACTCGAGCAACCGCGCCACCGCGCAGGCCGCGGAGCGGGCGGCGATCAACATGCCGATCCAGGGAACCGCCGCGGACCTGATCAAGATGGCCATGCTCCGCATCGATCACCGGCTCGCCGAGGCCGGGCTGCGGACCCGGATGCTCCTCCAGGTCCACGACGAGCTCCTCTTCGAGGCGCCGGAGGACGAGGTCGAGCGGGCGGTGGATCTCGCCCGTTCCTCGATGATGGGTGTGGCCCAGCTCCGGGTACCGCTGGACGTCGAGGTGGGTGTCGGTCAGAGCTGGGCCGACGCGCACTGAACACGCCCCTGGAGGCCTGTCGTCCGCGCCTGGTGTAGAGTCCCACACCCGGACGAACTGATGGCGGATCGACTCAAGGCCACGGAGCCCGTCAGTCCTGCCGGACTGCTCAGTGGCTTGACCGACAAGCTGCAGGAGCTCGAGTCGGCGGTGCTGCGCCAGGCCGAGCGCTTCAGCGCGGTGCTGGAGATCGCGACACTCCTGTCGTCCGTCCGCGACGTGGACGCGCTGCTCAGGACCGTGATGGACCGGCTGAGCTCGCTGCTCCAGGCCGAGGCCGCCACCCTGTTCATGCTCGATGCCGAGAAGCAGGAACTCTGGAGCCGCGTGCTCCGCGGCGGCGGGCTGGACGAGATCCGCCTCCCGCTCGGGACCGGAATTGCAGGTCACGTGATGGCGACGGGGCAGAGCCTCCTCCTGGGCGATGCGTACACCGACTCGCACTTCCACCCGAACATCGACCGGATGAGCGGCTTCGTCACCAAATCGATGATCGCCGTGCCGCTCAGGCACGTGAGCGGACGCATCCTGGGTGTGGTGGAGGTCCTGAACCGCAAGACCAACGTCTTCACCGCCGAGGATCTCGCGCTGGTGGAAGCGGTGGCAACTCAGATCGCCGCGGTGCTGGACAACGTGCTGCTCTACGAGGAGCTGAGGGCCCAGAACGAGGCGCTCCGCAAGGCCAAGTCCGACCTCTCCAACGCGCTGGACGACCTCGACCTCCTCTTCGAGACCGAGAAGGCGGTGTCCTCAGCCGAGAAGCAGAGCGATCTCATGGACATCATCCTCGCCCGGGTGGCGCCCACGGTCGGGGCGACCGCGGCGGCGATCTTCCTCGCAGACCCCGGGGAGCAGCAGGGCGCGCTCTACTTCAAGAGCATCGGAGACGAGAAGTCCGAGTCGCTGGTGACGCTGAAGACCAAGCCAGGGCAGGGCATCGTGGGGCACGTCGCCCGGACGGGCGAGATCGTGCGAGTGGCGCACGCGGCCGACCATCCGGCGTACGACCCCAACATCATGGCCCGGCTGAACATGCGGGCGGACGCGATCCTCTGCGTGCCGATCACCGTGGACGAGACGCTCGTGGGAGCACTGGCCCTCCTGAACAAGCCGTCCACCTTCACCGAGAGCGACGAGCGGCTGGCGACGCTGATCGCCGGACAGGCTGGCCGGTCGATCAAGGTCCGACGGAACCGGGAGGAGGCCGAGCAGCGTGAGCGGCTGGTGGCCATCGGCCAGATGCTCTCCGGGGTGGTGCACGACTTCCGCACCCCACTCACCGTCATCAGCGGCTACACCGAGCTGATGGCCACCGAGCCGGACGAGCAGCAGCGGCTCCAGTACGCGGCGGTGGTGGACAAGCAGTTCGAGCACCTGAACGCGATGATGCGCGAGACGCTGGCCTTCGCCAGGGGCGAGCGCGAGCTCCTGGTCCGCAAGGTGTACCTCCAGAAGTTCGCCAGCGAGACCGAGGCCTACCTGCGCCAGGAGTTCAAGAAGAGCCCGGTCCGGCTCTCGGTCATCCCCCGCTACACCGGCCCGGCCCGGTTCGACGAGGGCAAGCTGCGCCGGGTGGTGTTCAACCTCGCGCGCAACGCGGTGGAGGCCATGCCCACCGGCGGCAACTTCCTCTTCAGCATCGACCGCGAGGCAGACGACCTGGTGCTCCGCTTCGAGGACGACGGCCCCGGGCTCCCTCCGGAGATCGCCGACCGCGCCTTCGACCCGTTCCTCACCGTGGGGCGCCCGGAGGGGACGGGGCTGGGCCTCTCCATCGTCAAGCAGATCGCCGACGAGCACGGCGGGTCGGTGAGGGTCCAGAGCGAGCCGGGCAAGGGGACGAGGTTCGAGTTCAAGATTCCCGTGGGCATCGCCGCGTGAGCACCGCCGCGCCCCGAGGGCTTCCCTGCCTCGGGCGGGCTGCCCACCTTCACCGGTCAGTCTCGCCGGAGGTGGTCGATGCGTGGTCGAATGCCGTGGATGCTTCTGTTGGGTGCCGGTGCAGGGCTCTTGATGACGCCGGCCGCCCGGCGACGTCTCGGGGCATGGGCCGCCCAGCGGGCGAGCGGCCCGGGCGGCGAGGGACGCCGGCTGCCGCCTGAGCCCGAGGTGGTCCACGGAACGGTTCCCGCGGAGGGCTCCGAGCGCAGCGTGGCCAGCGCCGCGCCGGACGTGGTGCCGGAGCGCTCCACGCGCGCGGTGGCTCCCGCGCGCCATCCCGATGCACCCGACACCGGCCGCTTCGAGCCCGTCATCCCGGACGCCCCCGAGCTGTGGGATCCTGCGGCCGAGCCGGCGTCGGTCGAGGCGGACACGGTTCGAGCGCAGCCGGTCCCGCCGACGGTCCGTACGCGGAGCTGAACGCCTGCTGCCGCCGCGATGTCACGCTGGCCGGTGACATTCGAGCCTGGCGCAAACGACCGTGCGCTCGAACCGAGCGAGCGAGCAGGAGGGAATGGAGAGCGTCGCGGTGATTGTGACCCGCTCGCAATGGAGCTGACATCGACGGGCGGTACCCCCGGCTTGCCCGAATCGGTTCGGGCCAACCTGGGGGTTTCACCTTGCATCATCACAAGACCGCGTGGTCCGGTGGGCTGGCGCTCACCGTGGCTGCCGCCCTCGCCCTGCCGTGGCAGGCGCGAGCGCACGACGACTCCTGCGGTAGCGAGGAGCACGAGGATCGGCTCGAGGAGCGCGAGCGGGCCGGTCAGCGCGTCTCCTGGGTGGACGAGGAGCATCGCCGCAGGCCCGCGCCGACGCAGCACGTGAAGCTGCTGGGATTCAACGACTTTCACGGCCAGCTCTCTCCCAAGCCGGTGGGCAAGCGGCTCGCCGGTGGCGCCGCGGCGCTGCTCTCGTACCTCCGGAGCGCCCAGGCGGGAATCGAGGGCGAGACCGTCATCATCCACGCGGGCGACCACGTGGGCGCCTCGCCTCCGAACTCGGCCCTGCTCCAGGACGAGCCCTCGATCAGCGTGCTCAACCTCCTCGCGAACCGCCACTGCCGCCACTGGTTCGCCCCCGTGGACGACGATCGGGACGAGGACGAGCGCGAGGACGGCGAGGGGAACCTCGACCCGCGCTGCAACGTGGTCGGCACCCCGGGGAACCACGAGTTCGACGAAGGGATCGCCGAGCTGCTCCGCCTGATCTACGGGGGGAATCACCCCGCGGGCCCGTTCCTCGAGAACCCGTGGCGCGGCGCACGCTACCCCATGGTCTCGGCCAACGTTCAGTGGGCAGACAGCCACCGCCCGGTGTTCCCGCCGTACGTCATCAAGAAGGCGGGCAAGGAGCGGATCGGCGTCGTCGGTGCGGTCCTCAGGCAGACCCCGACCATCGTCACTCCCTCCGGAGTCGCCGGGCTCGAGTTCCTCGACGAGGCCGACGCGATCAACCGATACGTCAAGCAGCTGAAGCGGCAGGGCATCCGGAGCATCGTGGTGACCATTCACCAGGGCGCCTTCCAGCAGTCGTACGACGGCCAGACCAGCCCCACCGCGGTCATCAAGCCGGCCGATGGACCGGAGATCCTGGACATCATCAGCCGCCTCGACGACGAGGTCGACGTGGTGATCGCCGGCCACCGGCACACCTTCAGCAACGTGCTCGTGCCGAACCGGAACGGGAAGCAGGTCCTGATGGTCCAGGCGTTCTCGGCAAGCACCGCCTACGACGACATCGATCTGGAGATCGACCGGCGTACCCATGACGTGGTGATGAAGTCGGCGGCGGTGGTGACCACCTGGACCGACGTGGGCCCCGGCCTGACCCCGGCCCAGGATGCGGCGGCCATCGTGGCGGCGGCGGATGCGCGGGTCGCGCCGCTGGTCAGCCAGGTCATCGGCACCGCTTCCGCGGCCATCACCCGTGACGAGAGCACCACGGGTGAGTCCGCACTCGGGAATCTCATCGGCGACGCCCAGCTCGCGGCGACGGCGGGGCAGGGCGCGCAGATCGCATTCATGAACCCGGGCGGCATCCGCGCCGACATCCCGGCCGGCACCACCACCTGGGGGACGCTCTTCACCGTCCAGCCGTTCGGGAACAGCCTGGTCACGATGAGCCTCACCGGACAGCAGGTCGTCGACGTGCTGGAGCAGCAGTGGAGTGGCGGGAACGCCAGCGCCCCCAAGGTGATGAAGACCTCGGGAATCCAGTACACCTGGGACGCGAGCAAGCCGGCGGGCTCGCGGGTGGTGGTCGCGTCGGTGAAGGTCGGAGGCGCTCCGATCGACCTCGGGGCAACCTACCGGATCACCTGCAACAGCTTCCTGGCCACGGGGGGCGACAACTTCACCACCTTCAACCTGGGGACCAATCGGGTGGGTGGGGCGGTCGACCTGGACGCGCTCCTCGCCTACGTGAAGAGCCTCGCGCAGCCCTACGGCGCGGCGATCGAAGGACGCATCAGTCGCCTGAACTGAGCATCAAGGGCCGGTCCGCCTCAGGGGTCGATCCCGAGGCGGGCCCGGACCTCGGCCGCCCCGAGGCCCTCGATCCGGACCCGCTTGGTCCGCCCGCGCTCCCCCGCGACGAGGGTGACCGCGCGGCGGGGAAGCTTCAGCTGCCCGGCGAGCAGCGCGACGATGGCCTCGTTCGCCGCGCCCTCGACCGGAGGCGCGCTCACCCGCACCTCCAGGGCCCCCTCGCGCACTGCGCCCACGCCGGGACGCGACGCGCGCGGCTTGGCCCGGACCGACAGCTCGACTGCGCCCGGAACTTCCCGGACCGCGTCGGCTACGGCGCGCCTGCCTTCTTCTGGGCGAGGAACGAGACGTTGTCGTCCACGCGGACGGGCGCCTCGACGTCCGGCGGAGCCACCGCCTCGATCAGCTTCAGGTGGCTCGAGACGAGCGAGCGCAGCTCGGATTCGAACCGCGCCCTCTGGCGCTTCAGCTCGTTGATGTCATCCACCACCTGCACCAGCTTCTGGTGCGCGGCGTGGACGATCTTCTCGGACTGGAGCTCGGCCTCGGCGACGACGATCTCCGCTTCCTTCTTCGCTGCATCCCGGAGGTCCTCCGAGACGCGCTGGGCGGTGACCAGCGTCTGCTGCAGGGCACGCTCGCGCTCGAGGTGGCGCTCCAGCTCCACCTGGGTCCGCTTGAGCTCTTCCTTGAGCCCGATGTTCTCCTTCACCACGTCCTCGAACTCGGCGGCGAGCAGCTCCAGGAAGCCCTGCACGTCGCGCGCGGAGTAGCCGCGAAAGGAGGTCTCGAAGCGCTTCTGCCGGATGTCGAGCGGGGTGAACTTCATGGACCGGAGAGTCTAGCGGAACCTCGGAGGAGCCCAAGGAATTGGCTCCAAGAGCGGCGGAAACGTCCCGTTTGCCTAGAATTGCCAGGCGGCGATGAGAAAGAGCCGGACCAGCGGGTCGGCGGAGAAGAGTCCGAACAGCGCCGTCGCCGTGAGCTTCAGGTTCGCCGGACGGTAGGTGAGGAGCACGTTGGGGCCGACGAAGGCGGACGCGTAGAACGTGGACGTGCCGTGCTGGTCCACGCCTCCCTTCACCTCTGCCCCGAGCCGCATCACATCCTTGACCACCGCCCAGCTGGCCGAGGCGGTCGCCCCGAACTCGGCGTCGAACCCCTCGGCGTACGACGCCTTGAAGTAGTCCACGTTGGACTCGGCGTAGAGGTTTGCCGCCCAGAGGCCCATGGGACCGAGATCTCCTCCCATGAGCAGGCGGACCTCCACGCGGTCCTGCTGGGCCTTTCGCGGGTACCACTCGACGTAGAGCACCGGGTTCCAGGGGATCTCGTTGTACTCGGCCGCGAACGCGTAACGGATCTCGAACTGGTTGCCGTCGACGTTGAACTGGCCCTGGCTGAGGCTGAAGTTCTGGTACAGGTCGAGCTGGATGTGGCGGGTGAGGCCGATCGAGAACTCCAGCTTCAGGAGGGCGAAGCTCGGCTCGCCGTTCCGGTAGAACTTTTCGTCCCACCACACGGAGACCTCGTACCGCCCGGGATCCAGCTTCCAGAAGCGGGAGGCGGCGAAGACGCGGTCCTGGGTGAAGGCGGGTGACTTGAGCCGGTTGGCGCTGATCGTCGTCTGGTACTCGGGCGAGCCAAGCCCCGGGCCGGCCGAGTAGCCGCTGGCCTCCTGGGCCAGTGCGGAGCTGGCGAGGGCGAAGGTGAAGAGCAGCGCGTGACGGTTCAGTGGGTCTCCTCCGAGTCGAACGTCCTGCCAGCCTCGTGGAGGTCGGTCGCTTCCACCATCGGGTGGACACCCGAGAGGCTGCTCAGAGGAGGCCGCGGCGGACCGCGAACCGGGTCAGCGCCTGTGCGTCGTGCACGCCCAGCTTGCGCATGAGATTGGTACGGTGGGTGTCCACCGTCTTCGGCGAGAGCGACAGCTCGGTGGCGATCTCCCGGTTGGTCCGACCCTCCGCCACCCGGCGCAGCACCACCCGCTCCCGGGGCGTGAGACGCTCCCACTCGTCGTCCTCCGGCACGGGTCCCTCGGCGAGACCACTCTCGGCGGCGGAATCGAGAAAGCGCCGGCCGGCGGCGACCGAGCGCAGCGCGGTGACGAGGTGCTCGATCCCCGCACCCTTCACCACGTACCCAACGGCCCCGGCGCCGAGCGCTTCCCGCACGGTGGCCCCGTCCTGGTGCATCGACAGGACGCAGACCCGGGTCCCCGGGGCGTGGGTGCGGACCTGCCCGAGCACGGCTCGCCCGTCACCGGGGAGGGTCCAGTCGAGCAGGAGCACCTCGGGCTGGTGCGCGATGACCGCGGTCAGGGCGTGCTCTCCATCGCCTGCCTCGGCGACCAGGGAGATGTCCGGCTCGGAGGCGAGCACCGCGCGGACACCGGCCCGCACGACGGCGTGATCGTCCGCCACCACCAGCCGGATCACGCGGGTCCTCCGCCGAGCGGAATGCGCACCGTCAGCAGGGAACGACCCGGCTCCGGCCAGTCCACCGCCCCCCCCAGTCCGGCCACCCGTTCGCGGATCGACTGCGAGCTGGCCTGATCCGGAAAGCCACGCCCGTCGTCGTCGAACTCGAGCGAGAGGGAGCCGGGCAGCTCGGTCACCCGGACCGACGCGCGGCCCGCGCCGGCATGACGAGCGGTGTTGTGCAGCGCCTCCTGGACGATGCGATAGAGCCCGGCCGCCACCGGGGGCGGGAGCTCGGGCAGCTGCGCGGGCGCCTCCAGCGAGATGTCCACTCCGGTCGCCCGGGCGTAGCTCGCCACGTGCTTGCGCAGCGCCCCCAGGAGCCCGAGCGTGGCGAGCGGGGCCGGGAGAAGGGCGGAGGTGGAGCGGCGAACCTCTTCCAGTGCCTCGTCCAGGTGGTGCTCGATCCGCGCGGCGTCCTCGGCAGCGAGCCCCTTCTTGCGGAGGGCGAGCAGCTGGAGCCGCGCAGCGGTGAGCGCCTGTCCCGCGCCATCGTGGAGCTCACGGGCAATGCGCCGTCGCTCCTCGTCCTGGAGCGCCACCCGCCGTTCGGCCAGCAGCGCGGCGATGCGCTCCTCGGCGCGGGCCACGGTACGCACGGGGAAGAGGAAGAGGGAGGCGCCGAGGACGAGCGCGAGTAGCAGACAGCCGCCAAAGAGCCGGAGTGATTCGTGCCAGAGCGGTGTGAGCAGCGCGCCGACCCAGATGGTGGCCACCGACACTCCCTCCACCTCCACCGGAACGCGTGCCCAGGCCACGGGCGAGCGCGTGGTCTCCCCGAGCGGCACCGGGCGGTTGTCGTGGTCGCGGACGACCAGGGGAGCTCCGAGGAGCCCTTCGAGCTGGAGCCGACCACCGAGCTTGGCGGCGTCGTAGCGCCAGAGCAGGGGGCGGTCACGCACCGCCTCGGCGAGGATACGGGCCACGCGCTGGCCCCGCTCCCTGGCCGAGAGCACCAGCCGGCTGCGCGCGTCCAGGTGGTGGGCGAGCGGGACGACCATGGCAAAGAGGCTCCCGGCGACGAGCACCAGGGGCAGCAGCCGCCGGGCGAAGGGGCGGGTCAGGGCGACCGGAATCATCGCCCGTGCTCCAGCGGGAGGTATCCCAGCGAGCGGATGAGGGCGCGGCCGCGCTCGGACGTGGCGAGCGCGAGAAACGGGAGGACCCGGTCCCGCCGCTCGGGCCGGAAGACCACGCCCAGGGTCCGGACGGCCCGCCAGGTGCCGTGGTCCACCGCGTCGGCAGACGGAGCGACGCCGTCGAGCCGAAGGGCGCGCAGGGGAGGGCGGATGGCGGCAAAGGAGAACACGCCCACCGCCCGCGGGGTGGTGGCGAGCGCGAGCGCCATCGCGTCGTCGTGGTCCAGCACCCTGAAGCGGCCGCCGGTCGCGGACCGGCGCCGCTCGTCGGCGAGGCCGGGGTGCACCGCCTCCAGCGCGGCGTTGGCCGACTCCGCCTCGTCACGGAGGAGCACGGTGAGCCCGCGCAGCTCCCCGCGGTAGAGCCGATGCAGGTCGTCCGAGGAGAGGTCGTCCAGCGGAACGTCGGCGGCGGCTGCGAGGACCACCGCGTCGCGTGCGAGGTCCACCCGCTCGAGCCCGGCGGCCTCCTCGGGCCGGAGGTCGCGTGAGACCAGACCGAGGTCGACCGCCCCGTCCCGCGTCGCAGCGATGCCACCTCCCGAACCGATGCTCGGCTCGACCCGGACGCGCAGGCCGGTGCCGCAGGAGGCGTCCCGGGCTAGGGCGCTGGCGAGCGGAGTCATCGCACCGGTGCCGGCGGCCAGCACCTCGGGGCGGGGCGCGAGGACCGCCGTGGCGCTCGACGGGGGCGGCGGCGGCGGATCGCCGGCGCAGGCGGCGGAGAGCAGCAGGAGCGCCAGGGTGCATCGCACGGAAGGACCAGTCTACCGCCCACCGATGCGCCGCAAAGGGAACGACCCCGTGTGCTGCGCCCGGCTTGACGATGCCGGTGAGCATCGTGTAACCAATCGCTCACCAAAGGAGGAGGCATGCGCCGCTGGATCTTCTTGGTGGGATGTCTGCTGGCAGGGAGCGCCGTGTGGGCAGCAGCGGAGGGAACGGCGCCCCAGATGAAGGACGTCCCGAAGGACATGCGGACGTACTACGTGGCCTTCCTCGTCGCCGGTCCGAAGTTCGCGCCCGGCTCTCCCGAGCACGCGACGCTCATGCCCAAGCATCTGGCGTTCATTCGCCGGATGATCTCCGAGAAGAAGCTCCTGCTCGCCGGCCCTTTCACCGACGAAGGGACGTTGTTCGGGATGGCCGTCGTCGCGGCGCCGTCGCTCGACGCGGCGAAGGCCTGGATGGAGGAGGACCCTGCAGTGCAGGCCGGCTTCTTCGACCACCAGATCCACCCGGCGATGTTGCCGTCGCTCGAGACGCTCCGTATCCGCTACTAGGAACGCGGTGGGATCCACGTAGGGCGGTGTGGTCAGCGCGGATCCTGGAGACCGCCCGAGCGGGCCTCGTAGAGTTTGTGGTGGTGCGAACCTCGCTCTTTCTCCTCGTTCTTCTCTCCGCCTGCGGGAGTGGCGTCAGCTCGACGGCGGGCGCGCAGAAGGCCTACCTCGGTCTCGACCCGTCGGTGGACAGGGCGATCGCGCTCGGCCTCGCCGGCTTCAACGCCGCCTCGAGCGCGAACATCGCTCCGCAGATGGCGGCCGGCGCGGTCTCCGGGGCCCTGATGGTGAGTGGGCAGGTCGACCAGGGTGCCTCGGCGAATAGGGGGATGCGTCTGGACGAGTCGCTGTCGAACTACTCGGACGACGGCAGGGTCACGTACAGCACCGACCCGGCGGCGCTGCCCGCGCTGACCATCGATCTCAAGAGCATCCCCGGTGGGACGCTGGACGGCTCGCTCGTCGGTTCGTTCCTGATGTCCGGTGGTCTGACCGGGCAGGTCTCGCTCACCCTCAGCTTCTCCGGGCGGATCGAAGCGGGCACCGAAGCCGGCACCGTCGTGCGGAAGGTCGGGACGACGCACATCACCGGGACCGCGACCTCTCCCGCGGGGACGTACAACGTGGACGTGACGCGGTAGCTTCCACCCGCTTGGTCCCGTGCAGCTGTGGGCCCGCTGCGCCCCGGGGGGTGCAATCCAGCCACCGTCTCCTTGCGCCCTTAGACGACTGGCCCTCCGGCGCCGTCGTCGAACTGTACCGGCGCCGCACGCCCCGGCGCGTGACAGAAGTCCGGTCCACTCCCGGAGGAGTCGCTTTGGGGCTGCGTCTCAAGTTCAACCTCGTGCTCCTCGTCGTCTTCGCCGTCGGCCTCGGACTCTCGGCCGTGGTGTCTCGCCGCATCCTCGAGACGAACGCCCGCGACGAGGTCGTCCGCAACGCGGACCTCATGATGGGAGCGGCGTATGCGGTGCGCGGGTACACCAACCGCCAGATCACGCCGCATCTCGAACTCCAGCTGATGAGGACCTTCCTTCCCCAGTCGCTCCCGGCGTACGCGGCAACCGAGGTGTTCGGCGCGCTCCGCGAGCAGCATCCCCAGTTCGCGTACAAGGAGGCGGTGCTCAACCCCACCAACCCGCGCGACCTCGCAGTGGAGTGGGAGCACGACATCATTCAGCAGTTCCGTGAGGACCCGGCGCTCACCGAGTTCCGCGGCGCGCGCGATACCCCGTTCGGAAGATCGGTGTACCTTGCCCGTCCCATCCGGATCACCGATCCATCCTGCCTGCGTTGCCACAGCACGCCGGATGCGGCACCAGGCACGATGGTGAAGGTCTACGGCACGGCCAACGGGTTCGGGTGGAAGCAGGGCGAGACCGTGGGCGCGCAGATCGTCTCGGTTCCGATGTCCGTTCCGCTGCAAAAGGCGGATGCCGCCTTCCGGACGTTCATGCTGCTGCAGCTGGCCGTCTTCGCCCTCGCCTTCGTGGTGTTGAACGCGGTGCTCTCGGTGCTGATCATCCGCCCGGTCGTGCGGATGGCGAACGCCGCGGACGCGGTCAGCACGGGCCGTTTCGAGCTGCCCGAGTTCGACGGGACGCGGAGAGACGAGATCGGCTTGCTCGCAACCTCGCTCAACCGGCTCCGGAGGAGCCTGGAGAAGGCGCTCCATCTCCTGGAGTAGATCTCCGCCCGGCAGATCCCACCCGTCCTCCGTCCGACTGCCGTCACAACCGGGTTCCGCGCGACGATGGATGGTGCGGCCGGAGCGCGCCCCGTGGATGTTCGGAGTGGCGGGTCGGCCTCGAGTGGTCTGAGGCTCTGCCTCACTGAAACTCGGTGCGATCTCGGTCGGCGACGGTGTGGCGTGTGCAACGGCGCCATCGGCGGGCGGCTGTAGAGGCCTGTTCCGTGCGGGCGGGCCAGTCCGGCCGGCGAGACGGGCTGAAATCCTTCGCCCAGGGCCGCCGACGTGGTGTGGTGGCATCGTGGTGAGGGACGCTCCCCGGCCGGGCGCGAGCTCCAGGAGAAGCCGACGTGACCTGGCTCCGGCGATCGGTCGTGATGTTGTGCGTCGGGTGCTCGCGTGCGGCCCTCGCCGCGGACCCCGACCCCACGCCTCCAGCGGCGCAGCAGTCGACAGTTCCCATGCACGACGTGGGCATGGGGCTCGCGGTCGGATTCGAGCACCGACCGGAGGGCTGGAGGAACGGTGCCGGCCTGGAGGCGGTGGTGCACCAGTCCGTCACCCTTGGGCTCCTGCAGCCCACCGTCGCCTGGTCGCCGCTCGAATGGCTGGAGATCTCCTTCCTGGCCCCGGGCCTGACCGCGCTCCTCGGAAGCCGGAACCATGACGAGGTCCTGCTCAACGCAGGAGTCACGGGGCTGGCCTACGATTCCCAGCTCGGGTGGACCGTCGTGCCCGCGGCCGGCGCGGCGTACCGGCACTGGTTCTCCTGGGCGACGAGTGTGGGCGTGACGGCGGGCTGGAGCGGGCAGTATAGCCAGCTCTCCCCGGTGCTCGAGGTCTCGGGAAGCGTGTTCTTCACGCAGACCGTGGGGCGGCTGGTCTCGTTCAACGTCGGCGTGGCCGGGGCCGGCTGGCCGTCTCAGCCGTTCGAGCTGGCGCTCGGGTCCCCCACGCTCGGGCTGCGGAGGCTCCCGCTGGTCCGGTTCCACCTCTCGCCCGTATGGTCGATCGACCTCGACGCGCGGCTCCTGATCCGGTTCCAAGGGCAGCCCTGGGGAACGCTCCTCGGCGAGCAGGCGCTGCTCGGGTTCACCGCCATCTGGTGACCGCGGGCCCGCGGGGGGGCGGGCCCCCCATCACGAGGCCCTCGATCTGCTGCTGAGCATGGGGATGCCCGCGATGGAGCTCGCGAGGTGGCACCAGCAGGAGGACGGGAGCTAGGCCGCGGCCCGGGGTCGGTTCCGGGCCGCGCGGTGAGGTGAAGCGCATCTCCCGCTGGCCAGGCAGTTCATCGACCAGCTCTCGACGGACACTCGACGCCGGGGAGTACGAGGACACGTACCGGAAGAGGCGCCTCCTCCCTCTCCCGTCGGAAACGTTCCCCAACCCGTGAAGTGTCAACAGCGATGACGTGACACGTTGGCCGGGTAGATGCGTCCTAGAGGTGCCCCAGGTGACGGGCACACGAACCTCATGGTTCCGCCGGTGCAGCGTCCGAGTCGGCGTTGGTGGCCCGGTGCAGTCCGGCGTGCCGCTCCTCTTGGCCTTGGCGTGCGGCCGAGGAGCCAGTCGGGGAACTCGAGCACGGCGCCCTCGGGGGACACCTTCCAGACCCCCCGCGCGTAGCCGTGGCAGAGCGCCGGCCACCTTCACACCAGCGGGCAGAGAGGTGCTTGTGCCAGCGGGGCAGGCGCGGGCACGACGCGGGGCCGCACCCGGGCATTGGGGGCGAAGACACCGAAGTAGCGCACCAGGTTGGCCCTCGGTGGCGGGACGAGCGCGGCTACCCGGCGGAGGAAGGCCACCGCCCCTCGCGGGCCGAAACCACACGCTCCGACTCGGGCCTTGGTTCGAAACCCCGGGTTGTTCTTCCTTGGACCGGGTCCGCTGCAACCGGTGGTTAGGGGCGCCTTCTGTTCACGCCGATTAGCGCAAGGCGGGCGTATTTATCGCAATCTGGCGCGCGTACTGCGTCAGGTCGTTGGACATGGCCGTCGAGAACCAGACGATGACGAGATCCTTGGCTGGAGAAACGTACAGGCCCTGGCCGTAGACGCCACCCTTGTAAAAGTCGCCGTCAGGCCATACGGCGTCCCACTGCCAGTGATTTGCCGACGGCGGACTGACC
>Ga0208851_1000232_pt1 | contig 25511 bp, 24 predicted proteins | sample NGESurshal092012_FD_184481 | JGI IMG/M metagenome (GOLD analysis project Ga0208851, IMG submission 184481) | Arctic peat soil microbial communities from Barrow, Alaska - NGEE Surface sample 415-2 shallow-092012 (SPAdes) | ecosystem: Environmental > Terrestrial > Soil > Wetlands > Peat ... | reverse complement strand
CGGGCAGATGATCCTTGCCGTCCAGGGCGCCGATGTGCCAGATCAGATTGGCTTCCTCCTCGAGCGCGGCGATGGCGATGGGGATGGGGATGCCGAGCAACTCGGTGCCGTGTCGACGTCCGCCGTGCGTACGGTTGGTCACTTCGACGAGCGTCGCTTAGAGTCCGGCGGACAGCCCACCGCGACCAGCGTCCGCGCGACCGGCCCAACACCATGAACAGATGACCGATACGAGTCCGGAGCCCGGCCCGCAGGGCGCCATCGCGCCGTCGCCGTTCCCTCCGATCGCCGACTACGCGTTCCTCTCGAACTGCCACACGGGCGCGCTCGTGGCACCGGACGGGGCGATCGACTGGCTGTGCGTGCCGAGCTTCGACGCGCCGAGCGTGTTCGGCAGCCTGCTCGACCGCCAGGCGGGGTTCTTCCGGTTCGCGCCGTTCGGCATCAACCACCCGGCCGGGCGCATCTACGAGCCGGGCACGAACGTGCTCGTGACGGCGTGGAAGACACCTGCCGGATGGGTGATCGTGCGCGACGCGCTGACCATGGGGCCGTCGGACGGGAAGGACTTGGTCCTGCCCCACACGCGACCGCCGGCCGATGACGACGCCGACCACATGTTGGTGCGGACGGTCGAGTGCCTCGACGGGCAGGTCGAGATCGACCTCGTCTGCGAGCCGGTGTTCGACTACGGGCGCACCGCGGCCGAGTGGACCATGGTCGACGACGACGCCCACGCAGCCGACGCGGCGGGCGCCGGCCAGAGGATCCGCCTGCGTTCGAGCCTTGCGCTCGGGATTGAAGGCAATCGCGTCAGGGGCCGGCACGTGCTCGGGCCGGGAGAGCGAGCGTTCTGTGCGCTCTCGTGGGCCGACGGCCTGGCGACCCCGCAGGACGTCGGCGACGCTGAGGCGCGGATGGCCGCCACCTCGCGCTTCTGGCGCGCGTGGCTGGGCCGCGCGCACATCCCCGACCATCGCTTCGCAGACCACGTCCAGCGCTCGGCGCTCACGATCAAGGGCCTGACGTACATGCCGACCGGGGCGACGGTGGCGGCGCTGACGACCTCGCTGCCCGAGACGCCGGGCGGCGAGCGCAACTGGGACTACCGCTACACGTGGATGCGCGACGCGACGTTCACGCTGCAGGCGCTGCACTGGCTCAATCTCGACTGGGAGGCCGATGAGTTCATGCAGTTCGTCGCCGACCTGGAGCCGACCGAGGACGGCTCGCTGCAGATCATGTACGGGATCGACGGCCGCCGCGACCTGACCGAGTCGACCCGCGACGATCTCTCCGGCTACGACGGCGCCCGGCCGGTGCGGATCGGCAACGGCGCGTTCGACCAGCGCCAGAACGACGTCTACGGTGCGGTGCTGGACTCGATCCTGCTGCACTCGCGCCGCAGCGAACGACTGCCGCGGCGGCTGTGGCCGATCGTCGAGACGCAGGCGCAATGCGCCACCAAGGCCTGGCGCGAACCGGACCAGGGCATCTGGGAGGCCCGCGGCGCACCGCAGCACTACGTGTCCTCCAAGCTCATGGGCTGGGTGGCACTCGACCGGGCCGCAAAGCTCGCGGAGATCCGCGGCGACCCGCAACTCAAGCAGACCTGGCGCGCCACCGCCGAGGAGATCCGCGCCGACATCCTCGAGCACGGCGTCTCCGAGCGCGGGGTCCTGCGCCAGCACTACGCGACCGACGCGCTGGACGCCTCGACGCTGCTGGCCGCGCTGTTCGGGTTCCTGCCCGGAACCGACGAGCGCCTGCACAACACCGTCATGGCCATCGCCGAGGACCTGACCGAGGACGGCTTCGTCCTGCGCTACCGGACCGATGAGACCGACGACGGGCTGTCCGGCAAGGAGGGCTCGTTCCTGATCTGCTCGTTCTGGCTGGTCTCCGCGCTGCAGATCATCGGCGAGACGCAGCGCGCCCGCCGCCTGATGGAGCGCCTGCTGCGGATCGCCTCCCCGCTCGGCCTGTACGCCGAGGAGTTCGAGAGCGACAGCGCCCGGCACCTGGGCAACTTCCCGCAGGCGTTCTCCCACCTGGCGCTGATCGAGGCCGCCGCGCGGATCATCGTCAGCGAGCGACTCGCCGAGACGACGTGAGCGACCGCGCGAGGTCCGAGGTTGTTCCTGCGATCACGCCTGTCGCGCGACGAACACGAGTCCTGACGAGGAGGAGTCATGAAGGCCGTCACAGTTCAGCCTGGGGTTGCGGGGTCGGTTCGCTTCGAGGAGGTCCCCGAACCGGACGAGAGCACCGGGTCGATCCTCGCCGAGGCGATCGCCGTCGGCATCTGCGGGACGGACGTTGAGATCGCCTCAGGCTCATACGGATGGGCGCCGCCGGGACGCGAGCGGCTGATCCTCGGCCACGAGTCGCTCGGCCGGGTCCTCGACCCCGGACCGAGCACGGGCCTGCAGCCCGGTGATCTCATCGTCGGAATCGTCCGCCGCCCCGACCCGGTGCCGTGCCCCAGCTGCGCCGTGGGGGAGTGGGACATGTGCCGCAACGGCCAGTACACCGAGCGGGGCATCAAGCAGATCGACGGGTTCATGTCCGAGCGCTGGCGGATCGAACCGGACTACTTCACCAAGATCGACCCGTCGCTCGGCCTGCTCGGGGTGCTGCTCGAGCCGACGACCGTGGTGGCGAAGGCCTGGGAACTCGTCGCGGCCATGCAGGCACGAGCGTTCTGGGTGCCACGCGTGGTCCTGGTGACCGGTGCCGGCCCTATCGGCATGCTCGCGGCCCTCATCGGCATCCAGCACGGGCTCGACGTGCACGTCCTCGACCAGGTCACCGAGGGTGCCAAGCCCCGGCTCGTGCACGAGCTCGGTGCCACCTACCACTCTGGGGCCATCGCCGACGTCGGCATCAGCCCCGACGTCATCATCGAGTGCACCGGAGTGGGCCCGGTGATCGTCGACGCGATCCGCAAGGTCGGCGCCGGCGGTGTGGTCTGCCTCACGGGCGTCGGAAGCGGCGGGCCGTCCAGTGGTCTGTCGCCGGCCGACATCGGCAAAGAGGTGGTCCTGCAGAACAACGTGATCGTCGGCTCGGTCAATGCCAACCGGCGCCACTTCTACCGGGCGGCCGAGACGCTCGCCGCCGCCGACCGCGACTGGCTCGGACAGCTCATCACCCGTCGCGTGCCGCCCGAGAACATCGCCGGTGCGCTGCAGCGAGGCCCGGACGACATCAAGGTCATCGTGGACTTCGGGACCTCGGAGGCCGGCGATGGCAAGGAAGCCTGAGCGCGACGGTGGCGCCGTCGCCTGCACGACCGAACAGACACAGCTCGGCGAGGGCGTACGGTGGGACGCCCGTCGCGACGAGCTGCTGCGAGTCGACATCCTGGCCCGGCGGGTCTACCGCGACCACGTCCGCGAGGACGGCTCGCTGACCGCCGTCCACGTCTACCAGCTGCCGTGGACCATCGGGATGATCGCACCCGTCGAAGCAGACAGCGGCTGGCTGCTCGGCGCCGGGCGCGGCTTCGCCTACCTGGCGCCCGACGGCACCCATCGGACGATCGCCGAGGTCGCACCGGCCGGAACCCGAATGAACGACGGTGCCTGCGACCCGCAGGGCCGCTTCTGGGCCGGCACGCTCGCCGACGACCATCACAGCGGAGGTGGCGCGCTGTACCGCCTGGACCAGACCGGCCGCACCGAGCTGATGCTCGACGGCCTGACGATCTCCAACGGCGTTGCCTGGAGCCCCGACGGGCGGACCATGTACCTGGTGGACAGCGGGCCGCGCGTGATCCACGCATTCGCATTCGACCCCGACGACGGGAGCATTTCGGCAGGACGGATCCTCGCCACGGTGACCAAGGACATCGGCGCCCCGGACGGCATGACGGTGGACGCCGACGGCGACCTCTGGGTGGCGATCTACGGGGGCGGCCGCATCCACCGTTACACCCCCGACGGCCAGCTGCGCCAGGTGCTCACCCTCCCAGCCCAGCAGAGCACCTGCTGCGCCCTCGCAGGTCCCGGAATGCACCGCCTCTACATCACCACCGCGACCGAGGGCTGGACCGCCGAGCAACGGGCAGCTGAGCCCGCAGCCGGACTGGTCTACCGGCTGGACACCGATGCGACCGGCGAGCCGGCCGCCCCCTACAGACCGGAACCCGACTGGTGGCGACATGTAACCGCGTGACGGCGCCGACGAGACCCCGCCAGCCACCCGATCGCACCGCCCTGACCTTCCCCGGAACTCCCGGCGCTTCCTTCGCCAGCGCGTCGAACAGATCACCGCGTCCCGAGCACGAGCGCCCACCGGGCGGCCGTGCACGCCGCGGCATGCGCCGAGATCACGGCCGCGCCCCGAGACGCAGGCAGCTTCAGTGGTGTCGGCGCAGGGCGTGCACGAGCGAGAGCAGGACCAGCCCGCCGACCGCGACCAGGGCGATGGTGCGCATAACCTCCGCGCTCTTCTCGGCGGTCTGCTGAGCGCGCTCAGCGGCCTGCAGGACCTGCTGGGCGTCGTCGAGCGCGGACTGCACGTCGGCGATGCGCGATTCGGCGTTCTTGATGGCGTCGGGGTCCACGATCTTCTCCTTCGTTGAATCTGAGCTTGCTGATCCCGCTGAGGCGCATGCTCACCACACCTGATCCTGTGACGACTTGGCCTCCCGGCCGGAGCCAACCGGGAGGCCGTGTCATGGCTGCGCTGCCCGGTTCGCCCGGGCAGCGGCTACTGGCACTTGGACTTGGTGGCGCTCGTGAAGCCCTTGACCGCGTTGACGACCGCGGTCGCGTCCAGCGCGATCGCGGCGACGTCGGCGGCGGACGGGCTTGCCGGCAGGCCCTGCACGGCCGTCGCGAGCTGGTCGACGTTGGTCTTCAGCGTGCTCGTCTCGGTCGGGAAGTCGCTCTTCGCGGCATCGATCGCGGCGGTCGCGTCGGTCTGGATCGTCGTGAGCTGCGCCTGAAGCCCGCCGGTACCACCGGTCTTGGCGGCGTTCGGGAGGTCCTTCACGGCGCTCTCGAGCTTGCTGCGGTCCGCACAGTACTTGGGCTTGCTGCTGCCGCAGCCCGTCACCGCAAGCAGCGCGATGACGGCCAGCGCCAGCAACGAGACCGTCGCCGCGCCGCGACGCCGTCGAGACCAGCTGCCGGCCCCAGGAAGGAAGGACACGTCTGCTACCCGGCCGCGTCGGTCGCGCTTGCCTCGCTTGCTTCGCTTGCGGCAGCGGTCGCCTCGCGGGCGCTGTCGGCGTCGATCTCGTGCGTGGCGACGCTGCTCGCGTTGGCGATCGCGGTCTGGATCTGGGTGAGCCAGCGCGGCTCGAAGAGCACGACGATGCCCGAGCTGCCCGGCGGCAGATCGTCGGCGACCTCGTCACGGATCTCCTCCTTGAGGGCGTGCGAGCGCAGCCCGCCGACGCCCGCGCCCAGGCCCGCTCCGACGAGGCCCGCAGCCAGGATCGAGGGCGGGAAGATGAGCCCGACGAGCACGCCGACGCCCACGCCGATGCCGGCCCCGCGGCCGACCTGGTGGAAGTCGTCCTTGACGTCGATCTTGCCGTCCTCGTCGCGGGTCACGAGGATCAGCGCGTCGACGGTGATGACCTTGTCCTTCGCCAGCGACTTGACGACGTCCCAGTCGCCCTGTGCGGCATCCGGGTCGTCGTAGGCCGCGACGTAGAGTTCGACGGGAACGTCAGCCTGCTCTGCCATGAGGGCTCCTTGGTGCACCTTGGGGATGGAGCGGGCGACTCTATGGGCTGGCTCAGACCAGCGTCAAGGTCGCCGTTACGACGAGATACAAGCCGAGCGCGCCCGCGGCGCTGACGAGGATCGTGCGGTGATGGCGCGTCATCCAGTCGTTCACACGGCCGGTCAGGTCGCGGGTGCGATCGGGCGCCGCGAGGAACCCGAGCAGCGGGATCTCAAGGAGCGCGAACATGATCGCGTCGCAAGAGCACCCGGCGTGTCTCCCGATCGTCGGGCTCACCGCACTGGTCTGAGCGCGGGCCACAGAGCCGCAGACCGGCAGCCAGTAGCATGCCGCCGTTGCCACTCCGCGGCCGTGTAACGGTCCCCATCGAAAGGCTGTCCGTCCATGGTTCTGGCATCGTTTGGTCTTGGTGCTGCGCTCGTGATCGTCGCGGCCGTCTTCCTCGCCGTGATGGTGGTCTGGCTGCTCATCGTGATCCTGACCGACCTGTTCCGCGACCAGGAGCTCTCCGGCTGGGCCAAAGCCGCCTGGGTGCTGTTCCTCATCTTCATTCCGTTCCTGACCGCGCTCGTGTACCTCATCGCCCGCGGGAGCGGCATGCGCGACCGCGCGATTGCACAGCAGGCAGAAGCGCAGACCCAACTCGACCAGTACGTCCAGCAGCAGGTCGCCGCGGCCTCCCCAGCAGACGAGTTGCAAAAGCTCGTCGATCTGCGCGACAAGGGCACGATCACCTCGGCAGAGTTCGATGCCGCGAAGGCCAAACTCCTCACCTGAAATGGCCCGGTCAGTACAGGTGCGCTCCTGCGTCCCCTCCCGAGCGGACGCCGAGATGTGGTCGTGGAGAGGTCGGGTAGCATTCGCCCGCTCATGGCGCGCATATTGGGAGTCTGACTAGGTCGTGGGCGAGGGACTCTCGGCTTCTGAGGTCGGCAAGGAGATCGCAGAGCACGGCAAGCACAACGTGTCCCAACACGGTCGTAGGGACCGGCTGCTCTCCATCGCTGAGGCCGTGCTGCTCTCGGTCGTCGCGGTGATCGCGGCCTACTCGGGATTCGCCGCGGCGAAATGGGGGACGGAGTCGTCGCTGTCACTCGCCAAGGCTTCGGCCACGCGCACAAAGGCGAACAGGGCGCAGCTCAACGCGCTGCAGATCCGCACCCTCGATGCGGTCGAGTTCAACCCCGCTTTCCAGGCATACATCGCCCACGATGTCACCGCATTCCGACTCGCTGTCGGGCGCCTTCGCCCCGGGTACCGGGTCGCGTTCAACGCATGGCTCGCGACGCACCCGGCGACCAATCCCAACGCACCCCGGGGACCGGCGTACATGCCGCAGTACAGAATCCCCCAGCAGGCCCAAGCGACGGCCCTCGATGCGAAGGCCGACGCCTTCTTCGAGCGTGGCCAGTACGCCGGGGAAACCGGCGACAAATACGTGCGCACCACAGTGTTCCTGGCGACCGTGCTGTTCCTCGTCGGCATCAGCAGCCACTTCCCGCTGCGGTCCGCGCGCTACGGACTGATCGCGATCGCCTCGCTGCTGCTGCTGTTCTCCGTCGTCACACTCCTCGGCCTCCCCGGTCCACCCGCGTAAGCACCTGACACCCTCGCGGAACGGCAGAAGCGGTTCTGCCAGCCACGCGGGCCGGGGACCATCACGGGAACCGTCACCTACTCGCTCGAGTACACGCCAGAGCGCACAAGACGAGCAACGTGCCGCCCTGAAGGGAAGGCGTGCGCGGCACTCGTCCACGGCGATGACGGTCGCACCGTCGGTGCGACGGGAACGGAGTCGACTGACGCATGTGAGCACCTATGTGGCTGGCGCGCCGCCAGGCAGGACCGGTGGATCACCCCTCCCGAATACCGGAAGCACCGACTGGCAGCGCGCGGCCGGCTCCCGCCAACCCCAGAATCCTGTCCCCGATCTTGTCCCCCAGGGCCCGCAGAGCCCCTCTTGACCCCACATCCTGTCCCTGGCTCGTCAGATCCAAACTGCCACAAAGCCCTGCAAATCAGCGCCGACCGGGACTTCACGAGGCCTCGCGGGACGACGGCGGGCGAGCCTTCATACAGACGAGTCGCAGGCACTCGCAGAACGCTGCCGGCGTTGAGGGCGTGAAGTCCGCGCCGCGGCGCGCTAAGCGGCGCCCGTGAGCGCGTCGGCTTCCTGCCGTGCCAGGGCGGCGTCGAGCACGGCGGACTCCGCCTCCTCGAGCCCTCGCCGCAGAGCGCGGACTACACGCCGCGCTCGACCGCGATCCGTCCCTCGTCTGCGGCCTTCGTGAACGCGGCGTAGTCGATCTCGTTCTGGTCGGCGTAGGCGACGGCGAACTGCTCGAACGCCCGGTCGGCGCTGTCGTCGTCGCCGAGGTAGCCGCTGATCTTCGCGGCATCTCCGGTACGCGCGTGCGCGCGCGCGAGCGTGCCGCCGCAGATCTTCCCGTAGAGCGCCAGCCGCTGCGGGGGCATGGTCTCGATCGCCGCCGAGCCCTTCATGTCGCGCAGCTGGCGCACGTAGAGCGCGCGGTGCTGCTTACCGGTCCCGGTGACCCAGCCCAGGAACGCGTCGCTGGCGGCCTGCATCAGCCGCTGGCCCTGCACGACCCGCTCGCCCGGGTGCTCGTACTCGCTGGCGCCGGCGAAGGGCTCGAGCACCGAGGCGCTCGCCTCCTTGATCTGCAGGAACAGCGGGTCGTCGTCGCGGTCACCCATCAGCAGCAGCATGAACGCCTCGGTCCCGACCGAGCCGACACCGACGACCTTCCGCGCGTAGTCCTCGATGTGGTAGTGGTCGAGCACCAGGCGCCGGTCGGGGGTCAGCGATGCGGCGTAGTCGATCAGCCCCTGGCGGACGATCGCGTCGAACTGCTCGCGCGACTCCTCCGGTGGGTGCACGATGACCGGCGGCACGTCCTTGATCCGGAAGGCGCCGTCGACCGGCTCGGCGAACTTCGCCAGCGAGCCCAGGCTCGTGCGCCTGCGCGCCTTGGCCAGGTTCTTCTCGGCGGCCTTGCGCGTCGCCTTGTCCTCCGTGGCGCCGAGCTCTGAGAACAGCTCGTCGACGTCGACTCGCGTGTACCAGACGTCCATGAAGCGCATCGCCGCCCCGATCGCCATCACCTTGCGGTACTCCGCAGCGGCCGCGCGCGCCGCGGCGCGCTGCTCCCTCGGCCGATGGCCGTTGTCGCGGGCGGCCACCACGAGGCTCGCGACCAGGCGCTTGAGGTCCCACTCAAACGGCGCCGGGAGCGTCTCGTCGAAGTCGTTGAGATCGAAGACCAGGCGCCGGTCGGGCGCCGCGAACACGCCGAAGTTCGACAGGTGCGCATCCCCGCAGCACTGCACCCGCAGCCCCGTCGTCGGAGTGTGCGCCAGATCCCACGCCATGATCCCCGCGCCGCCGCGATAGAACGTGAACGGCGAGACGATCATCCGCCCATGGCGGATCGGCACGAGCTCCGGCACGCGCGTGGTGTTCTGCTCCTCCAGGGTGCCGACCGGATCGGGACGCTCCTCCGGCCCCGACCACTCCCCCAGCGCCTCCAGCGGCACCAGCTCGCGCTCGGCGCGTCCCTCCGCGGAGCGCTCCTCCGCCGCCTTGGGAAGGTCCAGCACGCCGCGTCCGCGCCTCACGCCCTTCTTCGCCTTCTCGCGCTTCTTGGAGGTCGACTTGCTCTTGGCCATCCGACGACACTACCGACGCGGGCGTGCCTTTGGCACAGCGCGGACCGCCCCGGAGAACCAGGGGTGCAGCGCGAGCGAGCTGCCTGTTGCACGCCGACTTGCGACGACCTAGCGTTCACATCATGTTCGCAGCGTCGACGAATCGCGGGAGTACGGAGTGACAACGGAGGGGGCCAAACGGTTCGCGGAACAGGTTCACGCGGGTACGCTGGATCGCTACGGAGTTCCGCTGCTCGAGCATGTCCGCCCTACCGGGAACACATCGCGCGGATCGCGCAGGCACCGGGCCACGCGGGTGAGCTGGCCCGGATCGTCAAGCGCACGGATCTACAAGACCGCATCGACCACCACCACGTCAATACGGCACCGACAGTCGTGCGCCCGCCATACCGCAGCGCGCTCACGCTCCTGACACACGGGCTCCCAGCCTGACGTCAGCGCTCGCAACCCCCAGCCTGGGGCCGCAGTTCACGGCTGTGGGCGGCGAGGTCCGCGGTCTCACGCGTGGTTGAACTGCGCGCTGGCGACGCTGTCACTGCTATGCGAGCGGACATGGCCGCCGGCAAGGGCAGCTTCTGCAAGGGCACGACGTCGCGACAGACATCGCCTCGGGCGCCGGCCGCGACTTTCGTGCGGGTCGTCAGCGCAACCAGCGGCTCCGTATCATCGCGCCGCGAAGAGGAACTCCGCGGCGCGCTCGGCGACTCGGCGTCCTGAACCGAGTCGAGGGGAATGCTGATGGGTGACTTGACGAGCACATTCGTGCGCCAGCGTGTCCGGCTGAACGAGGTCGTGGGCGTGCTCGCGAAGTACGGGTTCTCCCGCTTGGCCGACCACGGCCACGGCATCCCGCAGGTCGCCGCCACGCAGCTGGCCGCGCACAGCGGCGACACCGCGCTGCTGGAGCTCTCGAGCGGCGAGCGTCTACGCGGCGCGTTGACGGAGCTCGGCACCACATGGATCAAGTTCGGGCAGATGCTCAGCATGCGCGCCGACATCGTCGGCGAGGACGTGGCTGCTGAGCTGGAGAAGCTGCAGGCCGACGTGCCCGCTGACCCGGCCGGCGTCGCCCAGAACCGAGTCGAGAGCGAACTCGACGCGTCAGTCGACGACCTCTACGGCTCCTTCGAGCCCGAGCCGTTCGCCTCGGGCTCGGTCGCGCAGGTCCACCGGGCAGCGCTCAACGACGGGACCCCGGTCGCCGTCAAGGTCCTCCACGACGGCGCGGACCGCAGGGTGCTGGCCGACCTCGAGCTGATGGCGGCGCTCGCGCGCTACCTCGAAGCGCAGGATCCGGAGATCGCCCAGTACCGCCCGACGGTGCTGGTCGGCGAGTTCGAGCAGATGATGCGCGCCGCGATCGACCTGAGCCAGGAGCTGTCCAACCTGCAGCGCTTCGAACTGAACTTCGCCGACGAGCCCGACGTCGTCATCCCCACGCCCTACCCGGAGCTCTCGCGCACCCGCGTGCTGACGATGGCGATGCTCCACGGCGCCACGTTCACCGACCGCACGGAGATCGAGGCGGTCGGATGGGATGTCGATGCGCTCGTGCGGCGGGCCGCAGACATCTACCTGGAGATGATCTTCCGCGACGGGCTCTACCACGCCGACCCCCACCCCGGGAACTTCCTGCTGCCCGACGGCGAGCATCTGGCGATCCTCGACTTCGGCGACGTCGGACGTGTGTCGAGCACGCGCCGCCATCAGCTCGAATCGATGGTCATCGCGATCGGCACCCGCGACGTCGACGCGCTGACTGACGTGATCCTGGAGATGACGACGCCTCCCCCCGACACCGATACCGACCGGTTGCGCGACGACATCGACACCTGGCTGAACCGGTATCTACTCGCCGGGATCGGCCAGCTCGACATGGTGGGCATCCTCAACAGCGGCACGCAGCTCATGCGCGCCAACGGCCTGGTGCTGCCCGCCGACCTTGCGCTGCTGTTCCGCGTGCTGATGCGCCTACAGGGCCTCGGGCGCGGCGTGGGGACCGAACTTCAGCTCACCGAGCTGCTTGCTCCCTACGTCCACGACATGATGGCCAAGCGGTTCGATCCCAAGCGCCTCGCCGGGCAGGCCATGCACACCGCGCGCAACTGGGAACGGCTCGTCGCCGAGTTCCCGCAGGACGCGCAAGCCATTCTCGCCCAGTTGCGCAGCGGCACACTCGGCGTGGACTTCCGTGTCCACGACACCGACGGACGCGTCGACCAGCTCGTCGACGGCCTCATCGCGGCGTCCTCCATCCTGGCCTCCGCGCAGCTCGTCTCGCGCAACAGCGGCCCCACGGTCGGCGGCATCTCGCTCCCCGGACTCCTAGCCGCCGGCGTCGGCGTCATCACCTGGCAGCGACTGGCAGCCGGGCGCGCCGGGCGCCACCCTGGTCGGCCGAGCGCGCCGACTGGCCAGCCTACGCAGCAGAGCCTGACCCCGTCGCGGCATCGCGCAGGGCATTCGCGGGCCGGGCCCAGCGGGGGTCGAAACCGCGGCTCCGGCGTGCCGCGCGCAGCACGCTGCCGGCGCTATATGCCACTGGGTTAGCTGGCGCATTCTCGGCCCGTCGGGTGCCAGGGTGGCCAGGTTGTGCCGATCCCCTCGCGGCCGCCGACGGCCCGAGCGGGGCCAGTTCACTGCGGTCGCGTCGTCGGCCGGCGGGTTGCAGCCGGGCCGGCACAGCTTCGGACACCAGTCCGTAACAAGTCCGGATGCGCGCTGCGGTTCACTGCTGCTCTGCAGCCAGGATTCTGCGAGATCCCCTCCTGAGCACTGGATGTAGGCGCCTTGCCAGAGTCCCTTCTCATGACGCGCTCCGAGCGACCACCCTGCCGGACCCAAGGCGATTGGCAGCGCTGGGCCGCCATACGAGGCCAGAGCTACACGATCGGGGTCGAGGAAGAGGTGATTCTGCTCGACGTCCAGAGCCATGCCCTGGCCCAGTGCGCGGAAACCGTGATCGATCAGCTGGAGCCGTCGCTGGCTCAGCACCTGACCCCTGAGACACATTCGGGCGTGCTCGAGCTCAAGACCGGGGTGCACCAGCGCGTACGAGACGCCGCGGCCGAACTTGGTGCAACGCGTCGTGAGCTCAACCGGCAGCTACGACCGCTGGGCCTGTGTGCAGCGTCCGTCGGCTGCTACCCGCTGCAGGCGGGCGAGCCGATCGGCATTTCGACGTCGCCCCGCTACCAGGCGATTGAGGAATCGATGCGCGCGCTCGTGCACCGCGCGCCGACGATGGCGCTTCACGTGCACGTCGGCGTGCTCGACCCCGAAGACGCAGTGCTGCTGCTCGGGCGACTGTCCGCGGTGGTGCCACTGCTGATCGCGCTGTCGGCGAACTCGCCGGTCTGCGAAGGCCGCGACGGCGGTTTCGCTTCCGAGCGGATCGCGATCTTCCAGGCATATCCCCGAACCGGGATCGCGCGCGAGTTCAAGAGCTACGACGAGTATGTCGCGTCGATCGGGACGATGATCGACGCCGGCGCGATCCCGGATCCGACGTTCCTGTGGTGGGACGTGCGGCTGAACCCGGCGATCGGCACCGTTGAGGTGCGGGCAATGGATGCCCAGGTCGCGACGGCCGACAGTGCGGCGATCGTCGCGCTCATCCAGTGCCTGGCGCGGCTGTCACTCGAGGAGGGGCCGCTCGCTCCGCGGCCCTCGCCAGAGGTGCTGGCCGAGAACCGCTTCCTCGCGGCGCGGGACGGGCTCGACGCGTTGCTCATCGACCCCGAGCGAGGCGAGCTCGTGCCGGTCTGCGAGACGGTCGAGCTCGCGGTGCGGCGCTGCCGGCCGCACGCGGCGGTCCTCGGCTGCTCTGTTGAGCTCGAGCGGGTGCTGCAGCTCGCTGCGTTGGGCGGCGCCGCGCGCCAGCGGCGCGCGATGCTCCGCGGCGGACCGGCGGCCCTCGCGAGGATGCTCGCCACCACTTTCGAGGCCGACCCATACCGGCCCTCCGCACCGCGCTTCACGCGTCCGGCTCCGCTGGAGCCTGGATGTCTGGAAGTGACGGTCTAGCGCGATGTGCCGCTGGCTGGCATACACCGGATCGCCCGTGCTGCTCGAGCGGGCGCTGATCGCGCCCGCGCACTCGTTCATCGATCAGAGCCTGCACTCGCGGCTGGGAGCCGAGCCGACCAACGGCGATGGCTTCGGGATCGGCTGGTATGACAAAGCGCCAGAGCCCGGCATCTTCCGCAGCATCGAGCCCGCGTGGAACGACAGCAACCTGCGCGAACTCGCTGCGCACATCGAATCCGGTCACTTCTTCGCCCACATCCGCGCGGCGATCGGCTCGGCTGTTCAGCAGACGAACTGCCATCCCTTTCGCCACGGCCGCTGGCTGTTCATGCACAACGGCTTCCTCGAGGATTTCGCGCAGGTCAAGCGCGACCTCACGATGGCGATCGACCCATCGCTGTATCCGCTGATCAGCGGGCAGACCGATACTGAGACGCTGTTCTACCTCGCGCTGACGCTCGGCCTCGAACACGACCCGCCACAAGCGGTCGCGAAGACGATCGGTCTGATCGAGCGCGTCGGCCGCGATCATGGGGTCCGGTTCCCCTTCCAAGGGACTATCGCAACGAGCGACGGCGAGCGAATCTGGGCGTTTCGCTACTCCACCGAAGGACGATCGCGCTCGCTGTTCTTCTCAAAAGACCTCCAGACGCTGCGGTTGATGTACCCCGAGCGCGAGACCCTCCAAGAGCTCGGCGAGGACGCGCGGCTGATCGTCTCCGAGCCCATCGGCGACCTACCGGGCGCATGGAACGAAGTGCCCGAGTCCAGCTACGGAGTCGCCGGCGGGGGTGAAGACATGCTGCTCGCGTTCAAGCCGGTCGAGCCCTAGCCTGGACACGCGCAGGCGCTCGCTCAGGGAAGGGTCGCCAGCACCCGTCCTTGGGAATCAGGCGTCGCGCTTGAGCAAACGAATTGCAGGCGCGCGCCGAACGGCGCTCCCCATCGGGGACGGCGCTGCTGATCGGCCACCAAGCGAGTCGCTCGAGCAGCTCTCGGTCCTCCTCGACGACGCGAAGGTGCCCTGCCCTCGCGAACCACGGTGTCAGCCCCCAGCTGCTCACAGCGACGAACCGACCAGGCTGCCAATGTCGGCGGGGAGCACGCCAACAGTAGGGTTGCGAGCGTCATGTCTCCGGAGTTCGGTTTGCACCACCCTTACCGCCTAGCCCCGTGAACGTGTGGGGGGAGAGGAGATGGGGGCGGGTGAAACCAGACCCGCGGCCGACCGGCCCGGTGTTGGCGCTGGTGCTCGTTTCTGCGCGCTCCCGTCAGCCCGTGGACGAGGGTGCCGTGAGGAGCGCCTCCGCAAGGGTGCGTGAGAGCCAGTCGATGTACGTATCGTGCGGCCACCCGTAGTCGACCACGAGCGTGCGGTACACCGCGGGTCCCGCGAGCGTGAGCAGGAGGTCGGTTGCGGCACCGACATCGAGGCCGTCGCGCAAGCGGAACCGCCGGTCGAGGTGCTCGACGATCTCCTCATACCCGACACGTCGCAGCTGCTCAGCTCGGCTGCGGACCGCGACTGCGTCGGGCTCGTGCGTCGCCGATCGGACGACGTCGTCCAGTACGGCGACGCGCGCGAGGATCGATCCGTTGCCTTCGGCGAAGCGGCGGACGCCCTCGGCCCCCGTCGTCGCTGCCAGCATCGCCGAATACCAGGGTTGCTGGGGTGGAGGCAGCGGATCGTCCTCACCGAGTACGCCGCGCTCGTAGCAGGCCTGCAGCAGTTCGGCCTTCGTATGGAAGATGAAGTAGACGGTCTGCACGGCGACGCCGGCTTCGGTCGCCACATCGGTCATCCGGGTACCGGCATAGCCGCGCTCGCAGAAGAGCTCGTGGGCGCCGCGAAGGACGCGGTAGCGCGTGGCGAGCGCGCGCCCGCGGCGAGAGGTCGGCTTGGGGTTGACAGGCGGCGTCACGCGGCGTACGTTACCGGAGCGAGTCACTAATGGCTATCACTAGTGATCAACTACTCCACAAAGGAGGCGACATGCCAATCGTCCAGATTTCCCAGGCCGAGAGCCGCGAGACGTACGGCGCCGTGTCGAACCGGCTCGGCCTAGCGAGCAACCACCCCGCGGGCCTGATCCTGCACTCGGTGAGCGAGACTGCGAGCGGCGAGGTGCAGATCATCGACGTGTGGGAGACGGCGGAACACGCGGGCGCGTTCGAACGTGAGCGCCTGTTCCCGGCGTTCGAGGCTGCGGGCGTCACGGACCAGATCGCCTCGCGCGCTCGGCCTGTCGCCTACGAGCCGTTCGAGTACGCCGTGCGGAAGTAGCCGATTCCGACGGGCTGATCCCCAGCGGGGCGCAAACCCGCCGTCTCCACTGGAAGGGCCGTTCGCGAAGTGCTGCGAACGGCCTTCTCCTGCGGGCGACACGCCTGCGTGCGCTGGCACTAGTCCGAGCGTCGCCGCTCGTCCATCGCAGGAGCGAGCCGGCCCTGGAACCGCGCCGCGGAGGCTGCTGGTCTTGGGCGGAAGGGGAGCGGTTCGGGCGGCGGGAACACGCGTGCTGGCCGCGACCATGCCGAGGCGACCGATGCGCGAGCGCCGCTACGCGGTTCCGGTCGAAGACAAAGGACCTTGATCAGGTTGCGCGCCATTCCGCGCGTGTACTTGTAGCGCGTCTGCTTGGCGGCGTGGGCGACGAGGATCGGTTTGAGCTCACGGCGCAACGCGCGGATCCGGAGCTTGAACTCTTTGCGGTCGCGGGTGTGCTGGTAGATCTCCCAGCTCCAGAACAGTTCCTCGCAGACCCTGAGGCCGTGCTCGCCGAAGGCCTTCTCGGCGACCCGCTGCAGGATCGCGTCGACCGTGCCGCTGCTGATCCTGGCGCCGAACAGATGCTCGCAGCACTCCACGACATCGCGCCGCGAGACGCGGTTGCGCACCGACAGCACCGCCACCGCCGCGTGAAAACGCGGCCCGAACGCGCTACCCGCGACATCGCCAGGCAACGACGCGCGGGCACTGATGCTCGGTCACCGTGACCGCCAACCGCGGCAGCTCCTCGACCTGATGGCGCACCGGCACGCCGACCCCGACCAGCTCGCCCTCGGCGAAGACGTGGCCGCACTCGCACCCGGCCGGCCAGTGCACGATCACCTCGTCAACCGCCGAGGTCGGCAGCAGCTCGCGACCGCTGCCCTCATGCCCGGCCTGGCCACCGGGCTTGCGACCCGACGAATCCTTGCCGCGCCGCACCAGCGCGCTCGGCGGATCGGCGCTCGGCGGCTGCGACGAGTTACGCGAGCTGCGATTCAGCCGACGCTCGAGCTGGGCGATCCGCTCATCCTGCGCCGCGACGCGCTTCTCCAGCCGCTGGATCTGCTCATCCATCGTTGCGGGAGCGAGCCCCGCCTGGATCCGTTGTTGTTCCGGTTGTGTTCGCGGCTGATCCCGCCCAGGCTGGTGACGTGAACGTCGTCGAGGTTGAGCGGTGAGCACGCAGGCGCCGGATCCGACCGAGCGCGTGGACCTCCTCCTGCGCGACCTGCGTGCAAGCCGGCTTGGGCTCTCGTCGCAGGAGGCTGCCCGTCGGGCGCTGCAGTTCGGCCCGAATGTGCTCTTGCGCCGGGGCGGTCGACGGTGGCTACCTGAGCTCGCCCACCAGTTCACCCACCCGCTGGCGTTGCTGCTCTGGGTGGCCGCCGGACTGGCCTGGCTGGCGGGGATCATCGCGGTTGCTCTTGCGATCCTCGTCGTGATCGTGATCAACGCCGCGTTCGCGTTCGTGCAGGAGCAGCAGGCCGAGCGAGCGGTGGAGGCGCTCGCGGGGTACCTGCCGGAGCGCGCGAAGGTGCTGCGCGATGGTCATGAGCTGGTGATCGATGCGGCCGAGTTGGTCCCCGGTGATGTGCTGGTCATCGAGGAGGGCGACCGGATCTCCGCTGACGCGAGGCTCCTGAGCGGCGGCGTCGAGGTAGACCTGTCGACCCTGACCGGGGAGTCGTTGGCCGCCTTCCGCGCTGCCGACCTGATCGACCCTGCGGGTGTCCCGCTCTTGCATGCCCGCGACCTCGTGTTCTCGGGAACGACGTGCACGGAGGGCGATGCGCGGGCGGTCGTGTTCGCCACGGGGATGCACACCGAGCTTGGCCGCATCGCCGCCCTGTCTGAGCGCGTCGAGCGCGAGGAGAGCCCGTTGGAGACCCAGGTGCGCCGGGTCGCATGGCTCATCGCGCTCATCGCCGTGCTCACGGGCATCGCGTTCGTCCCGATCGCCATGCTGGGAGCCGGGCTCTCGCTGTCGAACGCGATCGTCTTCGCCGTCGGGCTCCTGGTCGGCAACGTTCCGGAGGGCCTGCTTCCGGTGATCACGCTCGCCCTAGCGGTCGGGGTGCGCGAGCTGGTTGGGCAGGGCGCGGTCGTCAAGCGCCTCAGCGCGGTCGAGACCCTCGGCTCGACCGATGTCATCTGCACCGACAAGACCGGCACGCTCACGCTCAACCGGATGCAGGTCACCGAGATCTGGACGCCAGCGGAAACGCGCTCCTTTGAGCAGGAGGACGGGTTGCACCGCCAGGCGACGACGGCGATGACGCACATGGCCGAAGTACTCGCGCTGTGCAGCAACGCCCAGGTGGAGGCCGGCGCGGAGCCGACCGGTGACCCGACCGAGGTGGCGCTGCTCACCGCCGCCGCGTCGCTTGGTGCCGAGACGAGCCTCGGCGGCCGCGAACGCGCGCGGCGGCGGCAGTTCCACTTCGATCCCCTCCGCAAGACCATGCTGACGGTCGACGAGCGCCATGGCGGGCTGTGGGTGGACGCGAAGGGCGCCCCGGAGACCCTGCTCCCTCGGTGCGCGTCGGTCCTGAACGCCGGCGGCGCCGTGCGCGCGCTGAGCCGCGGCGAGGCTGACGCCGTGCTCGCCCGAGCCGAGCGCTACGCGCAGCGCGGGCTACGGGTCCTGGCCGTCGCTGAGCGCCGACTCCCCAGCGGCATCGATGTTCCCGAGATCCGTGAAGAAGCCGAACGGGAACTGTGCCTGCTCGGCCTGGCCGCCCTTGTCGACCCGCCGCGAGCGGAGGTGCCCGATGCCGTCAAGGCCTGCCGCGCGGCCGGCATCAGGATCATCGTGATCACCGGCGACAACGGCCTGACCGCCGCGGCGATCGCCCGGCAGGTCGGCATCGTTGAGGGCGAGCCGAAGATCGTCACCGGCGAGCAGCTCGATCCGATGGACGATCAGGCCCTCGACGCACTGCTCAGCCACGAGGGCGAGCTTGTCTTCGCGCGCAGCTCGCCCGAAGAGAAGCTCCGGATCGCCGACGTCCTGCGCGCCCAGGGTCGCGTGGTCGCGATGACCGGCGACGGTGTCAACGACGCGCCCGCTCTGCGCCGCGCCGACATCGGAGTGGCGATGGGCCGGTCAGGCACCGACGTCGCCCGCGAGGCGGCGACCATGGTGCTGACCGACGACAATTTCGCCACGATCGTCACCGCCACCGCTGCCGGCCGACGCATCTACGACAACATCCAGAAGTTCCTCGTCTACATCTTCGCCCACACCACCCCCGAGGTCGCACCGTTCCTCGTGTTCGCGCTCGGCGGCGGCGCGATCCCACTGCCCCTCACCGTCATGCAGCTGCTCGCCTTTGACGTGGGCACCGAGACGCTCCCGGCGCTCGCGCTCGGACGCGAGCCAGCGGAACCGGGTCTCATGCAGCGCGCCCCCCGGCCACGCACCGAGAGCGTCATCCAGCCGCCGATGCTCCTACGCGCGTGGCTCTTCCTCGGCGTGATCTGCGCGATCCTCGAGATGAGCGGCTTCTTCTACGTCCTCCTGCACGCCGGATGGTCCCCCGGTGACCCCACCGGCGCAGGATCCCCCCTGCACCACGCCTACCGGCAGGCCACCACGATGACGTTCTTCGGCATGATCGCCGGCCAGATCGGCACCGCCTTCGCCGCCCGCACCGACCGCGCCTCACTGCGCTCGGTCGGAGTCTTCACCAATCCCCTCCTGCTCTGGGGAATCGCTTTTGAGCTCGCGCTCGCCGCGATCTTCATTTACGTGCCCGTCTTTCAGGCCATCCTGGGCACGGCACCGCTCACCGCCGACATGCTCCTCCTCGCCGTACCGTTCCCGTTCATCGTCTGGGGCTCCGACGAACTCCGACGCTGGGCCATCCGGCGACGCGCCCACCGCACCGGCCCACCCGAGACCATCGCCGACAACGCGCGCTGAACCCGGTCACCCCGCCTTCCATCAGTCTCCTGGCCTGGGCCTGGCTCGGCTGCTGCTTCGGAGTGGAGGGCTACTGATGTGGCGCGGGGTGTGGCGGCGTAGCGTGGGTCGTGACGGACCCCACCCGCAAGTCAGGAGTTCCTCATGATCGTTCTCGGAATCGCCCTCGTCATCGCCGGGTTCCTCCTCGGTATGCCGATTCTCACGACGCTGGGAGTGATTCTGCTGGTCGTCGGCGTGCTCCTGATGGTGCTCGGCTCGACCGGCCGAGCGATCGGCGGACGCCGGCACTACTACTGACCGGCGGCTGTGCGGCGTTCGAAGCGAGTCACCAACGAACGAAGGAGACCCAGAGAGTTGCATGACCACGATCGTGCTTGCGGTCGGCGGCGGCGTGGTCGTCACGCCTCGCGCAAAGGTGCCCCCTAGGCGACAAGGCATGGCCCGCCGACGCACGTCTTGTCTACGAGACATGCGGGAATGAACGGACGGCCTCAGTACTAGCCCCGCTTCTCGCGCGCGGTCCTCGTTGGGACCGTGGGGCACGAGCCGCCTGGGCGCGGTCCTCCGAACACAGCGAGATGAGGCATGGCAACCGCACCACGAACTCCGACGGGCGTCCCAGCCCCCCCGAGCGCGGAACCCGGCGAGCGGGCACCCTCCGACACCGGGAGCGAGCCGACGCGGCGCCTTGGCCTGGCCACGGCGACCTCGGTGGTCGTCGGCAGCATCGTCGGCGTCGGGATCTTCAACCTGCCGACCGCGCTGGCCGCCTACGGCCCGATCACCCTGGTCTCGATGGCGCTGACCACGGTCGGCGCCATCGCGTTGGCAATGCTCTTCGCGGGGCTGTCCAGGCGCATGCCGGCCGACGGCGGGCCCTATGCGTACGCGCGTGCCGCGTTCGGCAACACGTGGGGCTTTGCCAACGCGTGGTCCTACTGGATCACCGCGTGGGCGGGAAACGCCGCCATCGCGGTCGGCTGGGTGCTCTACGTCGAGGTGTTCATCAACAAGGGCGAGGCCAAGTTCTGGTCGATCATCCTCGTGCTCGTGGGCCTCTGGGTCCCAGCCGCGATCAACCTCAGCGGCGTCAAGAACATGGGCGTCGTGCAGGTCGTGACGTCGATCCTGAAGTTCGCGGCCCTGGCGTTCATGTCGGTGATCGGGCTCTTCTACATCAAGAGCGGCAACTTCACCCCATGGAATGTGAGCGGTGGGAGCACGATCAGCGCCATCGGCGGCGGCATGTCGATCGCCCTGTTCAGCTACCTGGGCATCGAGACCGCAGCGGTGGTCGCCGGAAAGGTGCGCGACCCTGATCGCAACGTGCCGCGGGCGACGATGATCGGCACGCTCGCCACCGCCCTCGTCTACATGCTGTCGCTGGTCGCGGTCTTCGGGATCGTGTCCAGCGACAAGCTCGCGAACGCGAACGCCCCCTTCTCGACCGCCGTCAACAGCATGTTCGGCGGCACCGTCTGGGGCAACGTGATGGCGGCCGTGGTCATCGTCTCGGGCATCGGCGCGCTGAACGGCTGGACCATGGTCGTCGCCGAGATGCCCCTGGCGGCCGCGAACGACGGCCTGTTCCCCAAGCGGTTCAAGCAGCTCAACCGGCGCGGGGTGCCGGCGTTCGGCGTCGTCGTCTCCACGGCGCTCGCGTCGCTCGCGATGATCATCAACTACCTCGGATCGGACGGCGCGACGGTGTTCACCACCCTGGTGCTGATGACCGGCATCACCGCCGCGGTGCCCTACCTGTTCTCGGCCCTGGCCCAGATCAAGTGGCGCCTGGCCGACAAGAAGCGGCAGGTCGAGACCCCACGATTCATCCGCGACATGATCGTCGCGGTGCTCGCAGCGGTGTTCTCGGCACTGTTCATCTGGTACTCGCGCTACACGGACCAGAGCTTCTTCGTCTACTGGGGCCCGTTCCTGCTGACCGCCGTGGCGTACCTGCTGGGCATCCCGGTCTACCTGAAGATGCGCGGCACGATGACCCCGCCGCCCGAGGTGCCGCCCTACCGTTGAGCGACCCCCGTCTCACGGCCTACCCGACGACTCGCCGCTCACCGGCGCGTCGCCCCGCATCCGGGGGGCTGCCCAGTTCTCCACGCGCCGCCTCGCGGGGGTGGCCATCTCCTACAGGAAGGCGATACATCGTGCCGTTCAGCGTTGATTCAGAGGTCGGGAAGCTGCGGAAGGTCATCGTCCACCGGCCGGGTCTAGAACAGCGCCGGCTCACGCCGGACAACGCCGCGGACCTGCTGTTCGACGATGTGATCTGGGTTCGCAAGGCAAAGGCCGAGCACGCCGCGTTCGTCCAGGTCCTGCAGGAGCGGGGCGTCGAGGTGTTCGACGCCGAGGATCTGCTGCTCGAGACTCTCGAGGTTCCCGAGGGCAGGGACTGGATCCTCGGCCAGGTGCTCGCCGAGCGCGAGGTCGGCATGTACCTGTCCCGCAGCGGCCGCGAATGGGCGGACGCCGCGAGTCCTCGCGATGTCTCCAACTTCCTCATCGGAGGCATGACCAAGGAGGATCTGGACAGCGGCTCCGGGCTCTTCTTCAGCTCCTCGGGCCCGGGAGACCTGATGCTTCCCCCGCTTCCGAACTTCCTGTTCCAGCGCGATCCGTCGTCGTGGATCTACGGCGGCGTGACGGTCAACCCGATGACCAAGCCGGCGCGCCGGCCGGAGACGGCGATCATGGAGGCGATCTACCGCTTCCACCCGATGTTCGCCGCCGACGGCGGCGTGAAGATCTGGTTCGGGGGGGTCGAGCAGAACTGGGGGCGCTGCACGATCGAAGGCGGCGACGTCGAGACCCTCGGCAACGGGGCGGTCATGATCGGCATGGGCGAGCGAACGACGCCGCAGTCCGTCGGAATTCTCGCCCACAACCTGTTCGCGAACAACGCCGCGAGGCTGGTCCTGGCGGTCAAGCTCCCCCCGTCGCGGTCCTACATGCACCTCGACACCGTGATGACCATGGTCGACCGTGATGTGGTGACGCTGTACCCGTCCGTCGTCAACGATGACGTCCGCATCTGGGCGCTGCGCCCGCGGGACGACGGGGAGCTGGCGGTCGTCGAGCGCTTCGATGGGAACGTCGTCGACGCGCTGAAGCACGCGCTCGACCTCGACGCGCTGCGCGTGATCCCAACGGGCGGGGACGGATCCGAGCAGGCCCGCGAGCAGTGGGACGACGGGAACAACCTGGTCTGCGTCGAGCCGGGTGTCGTGATCGCCTACGAGCGCAACGTGGACACCAACACCAGCCTGCGCAAAGCCGGCATCGAGGTCATCACGATCGACGGGTCCGAGCTCGGTCGCGGCCGCGGCGGGTCGCACTGCATGACCTGTCCGATCGAGCGTGAGGCGTAGGGATGTACAACCTGCGCAACCGCAGCTTCCTCAAGGAGATCGACTTCACCCGCGGCGAGCTGCACCACCTGCTCGCGCTGTCGCAGGCCCTGAAGACGGCCAAGTACGCCGGCAACGAGGTTCCGCGCCTCGCGGGCAAGGAGATCGCGCTGATCTTCGAGAAGAGCTCGACCCGCACCCGCTGTGCCTTCGAGGTGGCGGCCTTCGATCAGGGCGCACACGTCACCTACCTCGATCCGACGGGCTCGCAGATGGGTCACAAGGAGTCGATCGCGGACACCGCCCAGGTGCTCGGCCGCATGTTCGATGCGATCGAGTACCGCGGCTCGGGCCAGGTGAACGTCGAGGAGCTCGCGCGGTTCGCCGGCGTCCCCGTCTACAACGGGCTGACGGAGGAGTGGCACCCGACGCAGATGCTGGCCGACTTCCTGACGATGCACGAGCGCACGAGTCGGCCCTACGACGAGATCAGCTACGCGTTCGTCGGCGACGGGCGGTTCAACATGGGGCGCTCGCTGCTGGTCACCGGCGCGATCATGGGCTCGGACGTCCGCATCATCACGCCGGCGGAGCTGCGGCCGCCCCAGGACGTCGTCGACATGGCGACGAGGCTGGCAGCCGGCTCCGGGGCGCAGATCACGATCACCGACGACGTCGCCGCGGTGGACGGGGTCGACGTCGTCCACACCGATGTCTGGGTGTCGATGGGAGAGCCGAAGGACGTGTGGGTCGACCGCGCCGCGATCCTCACGCCCTACCAGGTCAACGCGGAGCTCCTCGCGGCGACGAATAACCCCAAGGTGCGCTTCATGCACTGCCTGCCGGCGTTCCACGACGCCTCGACGACGGTGGGCGCGGAGATCGCGAAGGCCACCGGGATGACGAACGGCCTCGAGGTCACCGACGAGGTGTTCTGCTCACCGGCGAGCATCGTCTTCGACCAGGCCGAGAACCGCCTGCACACGATCAAGGCCGTCCTCGTCGCAACGCTCGCCTGAGCTCAGGCGGCGACGACCTGTGTGCCCGCCTCGCCGGCGACGAGCCCCTCGATGTCCGCCAGCGCGCCGATCGCCGCCCGGCCCCCGGCGTGCTCGACGAACCGGCAGACCGCGTCGACCTTCGGGCCCATCGATCCTGCGGGGAAGTCCCCGCCGCGAAGCTCGGCGACGGTCACGCGGTCGAGCCTGCGCTGCTCGGGCGTGCCCCATCCGGTGTAGACGCCGTCGACGTCGGTGGCGAGAACGAGCACGCCGGCGCCGAGATCGCGGGCCAGCAGGGACGACGCGAGGTCCTTGTCGATGACGGCCTCGACGCCCTCGTGGATCTGCTCCTCGGTCCAGACCACGGGCACGCCGCCTCCGCCGGCGCAGACGACGAGGAACCCGGAGTCGACGAGGCGCCTGATCGCCTCGAGCTGGACGATCCGCTTGGGCTGGGGCGAGGGCACGACGCGCCGCCAGTGATCGCCGTCGGGCTTCACGGTCCAGCCCAGCTCGTGGGCCAGGCGCCGGGCGTCCGCCTCGTCGTAGATCGGGCCGATGAACTTCGTCGGATCGCCGAACGCGGGGTCGTCGCGGTCAACCTCGGTGCGCGTGACGACAGCGACCGTGTCCTGGTGGTGAACGACGTTGTCGAGCTCCATCTCGATGACGTAGCCGATCTGCCCCTCGGTCTCCGCGCCGAGGACGTCGAGTGGGTAGGGCGAGACGGACGTGTACGCGTCGTTCATCAGCGCGAGCAGTCCGACCTGCGGGCCGTTGCCGTGCGTGACGACGAGCCGCGTGCGCTCGGAGACCGGCGCGAGCATCCGCGCGGCCTCGCGCGCTGCGCGGAGCTGGCTGTCGGCCTCGAGCTTCTCACCGCGCCGCAGCAGCGCGTTACCGCCGAGTGCGACAACGACCGTTTCCTGCGATGACTGTGGCACGACGACCTCCCGACCGCGGACAGTGCTGCACCGAGTGTCGCACCAGGAGCGGGCAGCGGCCTCTGAGCCGAGCTGTTCCGCGGAGGCCGATCCGGGTGGTTCCCTGACGCGTTGGCGTTCGCGGCCGGCCACGCTCGGCGGGTCCACCCGCGCTGCGGTGGCTGGGGTCAGCTGCCGATGGCGCTGCGCACGCGCTCGGCGAGGTGCTCCGGCGCAGCGCCGCTGCTGAGGCTCAGGATCCAGTCCGCGAGCTCAGGGTCCGGGGCCGTTACGCGCAGGCTGTTGACCTCGAGGAACGTCAGCATCGAGACGAGCGCGATGCGGTTGTTGGCGTCGATGAACAGCTGTCCTTCGGCAAGTCCATGCGCGAGGACGGCTGCTTGCAGCGCCAGGTCGGCGGCCTCGTAGTGCGCGTGCATCGCCGCGCGGCCCAGCGCACTCTGCAAACCCGCGCGGTCGCGCAGATGGTCAGCGGCCTGGGCGGCCGTGCCCCCGATGATCGCGCCATAGAGCTCCAGGACGTCATCGAGTTCGAGATAGATCGGCTCGACGCCCTCGGACTTCTCGACCACGACGCGCTAC
>Ga0208851_1000231_pt1 | contig 25537 bp, 22 predicted proteins | sample NGESurshal092012_FD_184481 | JGI IMG/M metagenome (GOLD analysis project Ga0208851, IMG submission 184481) | Arctic peat soil microbial communities from Barrow, Alaska - NGEE Surface sample 415-2 shallow-092012 (SPAdes) | ecosystem: Environmental > Terrestrial > Soil > Wetlands > Peat ... | reverse complement strand
GGCCGCGGACCTGCTCGCCTGCCAGGCGAGCAGGTCTGCCGGGGTGTTGGTGATGATGGCGTCCACCCCGGCCGCCGTCAGCAGTTCCCAGCCGGTCGGGTCGTCGCAGGTCCACACCGCGACGGCGATCCCGGCCACGTGCAGCGCCGGCACGACGGCGGGGTCTGCCAGCACCGCCCGGTAGTCCGGGTGGTAGGCAACCGCGCCGAGCTCCCGGCAGCGCCGCACCGGGTCGCCGTCCAGCCGCTCCACCAGCAGCCCGAACGGCCGGCCCGGCTGCTGCGCCCGCAGGTGACGCAGCGCGGCCTCCTCGAAGGACTGCAGGAACACCTGCCCGTCCCGGCCGCTCGCCGCGCAGCTCCGGAGAATGCCGGCGACCTCGCGGGCGGAGTGCTCGCCCTTGATCTCCAGCAGCACGGCACGGTCGCCGGTCAGCAGCTCGAGCAGGGCGGCCAGCTCGGGTACCCGGGCGCCCGGCAGACCGGTGATCCGCAGGTTCGCGACGTCCGCTGCGGTGTGCCGGCGGACCGGTCCGGAGCCGGATGTGGTCCGGTCCAGGTCGCCGTCGTGCAGGATCACCGGCACGGCGTCGGCGGTCGGCTGGGTGTCCGCTTCGACCCAGCTGGCGCCGTCGGCCCAGGCCGCCAGGAAGGCCGGGAGTGTGTTTTCCGGCACTCGGGCCGAGGCGCCGCGATGCGCGATGACGGTGGGGTACCGGCCGGTGCGGGCGAAGGAAGCAGGCTGCCGCGCAGCCGATGTCATGCGGTGGCACGTTACCGGCACCGGGCCAACGTGACCGTTTCCGGGGCATCCTGCAGTGGCGCCGACGTCACGCTGCCCGCCGGGGCGGTAACGTCGGAGGGCGGGATCGCACCGGGCCGCAGGTGCGATCCGCGGCCCGTTCCAGGCCCTGATCCTGCGGTCGCCGGCCCACCGATGCCCGGCGCACCCCAGCGGAGGCGTGTGTGACCCAGCAGGGCCCGTCGACACCGCTCGGCCGGATCACCGGACCGGCCGATCTCAGGTCGATGTCCGCCGGCGAGCTGGCCGACATGGCCGGCGAGATCCGCGAGTTCCTGGTCGAGCAGACGTCCAAGCGCGGCGGTCATCTCGGCCCCAACCTGGGCGTCGTCGAGCTGACCATGGCGCTGCATCTGGTCTTCGATTCGCCGTCAGACCCGATCCTGTTCGACACCGGCCACCAGGCTTACGTGCACAAGATCCTGACCGGCCGGGCGGACCGGTTCGATGCGCTGCGCACCAGGAACGGCCTGTCCGGGTACCCGAGCCGCAGGGAGTCGCCGCACGACTGGATCGAGAACTCGCATGCGTCCACCTCGTTGTCCTACGCCGACGGGCTGGCCAAGGCGTTCGCGCTGCGCAAGGAGCGCGACCGCACGGTGGTCGCCGTCATCGGTGACGGCGCGCTGACCGGTGGGATGGCCTGGGAGGCGTTGAACAACATCGCCGCTGCCGACCGGCCGCTGGTCATCGTGCTCAACGACAACGGCCGCTCCTACGCCCCGACCATCGGCGGCATGGCGCAGCGGATGGCCGCGCTGCGGCTGCGGCCGGGCTACGAACGGATGCTGGGCCGGGTCAAGCACACGCTGCCGAGGGCGCCCGTGGTCGGCCGGCCGTTGTACTCGGCGCTGCATGCCGCGAAGTCGGCGGTCAAGGACTGGCTGCTCCCGCAGACCATGTTCGCCGACCTGGGCCTGAAGTACCTCGGGCCGATCGACGGGCACGACATCGAGGAAATGACCATCGCGCTGACCAGGGCCCGGGACTTCCGCAGACCGGTGCTCGTGCACTGCGTCACGCAGAAGGGCCAGGGCTACCCGCCGGCCGTCTGCGACGACGCGGAGCAGATGCACTCCCCGTCGGCCTTCGACCCGACCACCGGGAAGCCGACGGCGGCCGCCGGCACCACCTGGACGCAGGTGTTCGCGCGGGAGATGGTGGTGGCCGGGGCGCAGCGGCCGGACGTGGTGGCGATCACGGCAGCGATGTCCGGCCCGACCGGCCTGGTGCCGTTCGCCACCGCGTTCCCGGACCGGTTGTTCGACGTCGGGATCGCCGAGCAGCATGCGCTGACGTCGGCGGCCGGGTTGGCGATGGGTGGCCTGCACCCGGTGGTGGCGTTGTACGCGACGTTCCTGAACCGGGCGTTCGACCAGCTGCTGATGGACTGCGCGCTGCACCGGCTGGGCGTCACGGTGGTCCTCGATCGCGCCGGGGTGACCGGCGAGGACGGGCCCAGCCATCACGGCATGTGGGACATGTCGCTGGCCGCCATCGTGCCGGGCCTGCGCCTTGCCGCCCCCCGTGACGCCGCCACCCTCGCCGAGGAACTGGCAGAGGCACTGGAGGTCGCCGACGGGCCGACCGTGCTGCGCTTTCCCAAGGGCACGGTGCCCGCGTCGGTGCCCGCCGTCCGCCGGTTCCGGTTGGCCCCGCTGGCCGGTGAACACGCTGCGCCCGAACAGGTGCCGGCCGGCGCGACCGCGGGTGTCGACATCCTCGCCGAACCGGCCGCCGGCCAGGAGCAGGACGTGCTGCTGGTCGCCGTCGGCGCATTCGGCGGCCTCGCAGTGGAGGCTGCCGGCAAGCTCGCCGCGCAGGGCATCGGGGTGACGGTGGTCGACCCGCGCTGGGCGCTGCCGGTGCCCGCCGAGATCGCCGCACTCGCCGCCCGCCACCGGTTGGTGGTGACGGTGGAGGACGGTGGCCGCTCCGGCGGGGTCGGTGCGGCGGTGACCGACGTGCTGGCCGGGTCGGGGCTGCCGGTGCAGGTGCTCGCGCTGCCGCAGCAGTTCCTCGAGCCGGGTCCGCGGGCGGAGTTGCTCGGCGATCTCGGGCTCACCGCGCAGGCGGTCGCCCGCGGCATCACCGAGGAGATCGCCCGCACCACAACGGATCCCACCGGGCCAGGGGCGAACCGGTTGACCGGCGACCGCGAGCCGGGCCCGGCCGGCTGAGGCAGGGCGCGACGATGCGGGTGCTGGTGGTGGAGGACGCGCGGCGGCTGGCCGACGCGATCGCCCGTGGGCTGCGCGCCGAGGGGATGGCCGTCGACGTCGCCTACGACGGGCTCGAGGGTCACCAGAAGTCGACCTTCACCCGGTATGACGTCGTCGTGCTGGACCGGGATCTGCCCGAGATGCACGGTGACGACCTGCTCGCCGAGATCGTCGCCGCGAACGACATCACCAGGGTGCTGCTGCTCACCGCGTCCGCCGGCGTCGACGACCGGGTGGACGGCCTGTCACTGGGGGCGGACGACTACCTGTCCAAGCCCTTCGCCTTCCCCGAACTGGTCGCCAGGGTGCGCGCGCTGGGCCGCCGGACCACCCCCGCCGCGCCGCCGGTACTCCGGGCGGCCGACCTGGAACTCGACCCGGCCAAGCGCACCGTCAGCCGCGCCGGGCGGCCGATCGAGTTGACCCGCAAGGAGTTCGGCGTCCTGGAGGTGCTGCTCGCCGCCCGCGGGTCCGTGGTGTCCAGCGAGGATCTGCTCGAGCGGGTCTGGGACGAGAACGCCGACCCGTTCACGACCACCGTGCGGGTGACGATGATGACACTGCGGCGCAAGCTCGGCGACCCGCCGCTGATCGACACGGTGGTCGGCGCCGGATACCGGGTCGCGACTGCATGACGGCTGCAGGATGACAGCTGCGGGGTCGGGCGCCGGCGGCCCGGTGCCGGGCGGCCGCCGGCCGGTGCGGCAGGGCCTGCGGATGCGGTTGACGCTGCTGTCGACCGCGTTGCTGGCACTGATCGGCGCGCTGCTGCTGGCCCTGTCCTACCTGGTGGTCGGGCGGGTGGTGGCCGCGCTGCCGCAGTTCCCGGCCGGCACCCAGGTGCAGATCGGCGACGAGGTGATGGATGCCTCCCAGGCGGCCGCCGAGATCGCCGCGCAGGGCCGGGAGACGGTGCTGATCGTCGGGCTGATCGCGTTCCCGCTGCAGGTGCTGGCCGGCGCGCTGCTGTCCTGGGTGCTGATCGGCCGCACTCTGCGGCCGCTGTCCACCCTGACCAGGACGGCCCGGGCGTTGTCGGAATCCTCGCTCGACCAACGGATCCAGCTGACCGGCCCGCGGGACGAGGTCGCCGACCTGGCCGACACCTTCGACGACATGCTGGGCCGGTTGCAGGCGGCGTTCGACGCCGAACGACGGTTCGTGGCGAACGCGTCGCACGAGTTGCGCACGCCCCTGGCGGTCATCCGCACCGAGGTCGAGGTGACGATGGCCGATCCGGCCGCCGACGTCGCCGACCTGCGGCGGATGGGGGACGTGGTGCTGGAGGCGACGGATCGGGCCAACCGGCTGCTGACGTCGCTGCTGTTGCTGGCTCGCACCCAGGCCCGCGGGGTGTCGGTGCAACAGCCGGTGGATCTGGCCGAGCTGATCCGGCCGGCCTTGGGTGCCGTCCGCGCGGAGCTGGGCGATCGGGCACTCACGATGACGGTGGACGCACGGCCGGCCCTGGTCCGCGGCGACCCGGCGTTGCTGGAACGGTTGGTCGGCAACCTGGTGGAAAACGCGGTGCGGCACAACATACCGGCCGGCTGGGTGCAGATCAGCACTGACACCGTCGGCGGCGCCGGAGTTCTCGAGGTGGCGTCAGCCGGCCCGGTGGTCGACGATGACACTCTGGCCGAGCTCTTCGAACCGTTCCGGCAGGGTCAGCGGGCGCGCACCGGTCATCGCGGCACCGGGCTCGGGCTGTCGATCGTCCGGGCGGTGGTCGCGGCGCACGGCGGGTCGGTGGGCGCCGTCGCGGTGCCGGGCGGCGGGTTGCGGGTGACGGTGCGGCTGATCGGCGAGCCGGAGATGAGCTGAGGGGTGGGGCGATGCTGCTGACGGAGGCGATTGCCGGCGGGATCCGCGACGGTTCCGTCACCGCGGTGTTCCGGCGGTGGGACGCACCGAGGGTGCGGCCGGGCGGAACCCAGCGGACACCGGCCGGCGTGGTGCGATTCACCTCGGTCGAACCGGCGAGCATGGACACGCTGACCGAGAACGACGCCCGGGCAGCGGGAATGGCGTCGTTGGCCGAGCTGGTGAAGGTCAACCAACGCGGCCGCGGTGAGCAGCTGTACCGGATCGGCGTCACCTTCGATCGCCCCGACGAGCGGGTCGCGCTGCGCGACACCCTGCCGTCCGCCGCAGACGTCGGCGCGATCAGCGCCGCACTCGACCGGCTGGACCGAGGCCGGCGGACCGGTCCATGGACCCGAGAGATCCTGGCGCTGATCGCTTCCCACCCCGCGGTGCGGGCGCCGGACCTGGCGGCGTCGCTGGGCAGGCCGACCCAGCCGTTCAAGATCGATGTCCGAAAGCTGAAGGAATTGGGCCTGACGCACAGTCTGGAGATCGGCTACGAGCTGTCGACCCGCGGGCGCGCCTACCTCGACCGGGCGTAGCCGCCGGCCGTGGTGAGGCGCTGCGCGGACGGTGCGTTTCCCCGCTGGGCGGCCTGTCTGCCGGGCGGCCTGTCTGCCGGGGCCAACGGCGGGACCGGCCGAGCCAACACCGCCGCCGGCCGGGGTCAGGCGCGCTCGATGATGCCGCGGACGAACGCGGCCTGACCGGCGTGCTGCAGGCCGTCAGAGATCACGCTGACCAACCGCACGCCGAGCGTTACCGGCGGATCCCAGCGGGTGTCCACCACGCGGTCGAGATCGGCGTCGCCGACCGGGCCGAGCAGCGTGACGGTCCGGTCGTGGGTGGCGTCCAGGTAGCCGAGCAGCAGGTCAGCGTCCGCAGTCACCGCGGCCACCTCGGTGCGGTCCTGGCCGTAGCCGGTGGCAGTGGCCTCGAACGGCAGCCCGAACCGCTCCGCCCAACCGCCGGTGGTCCAGACCTGCTCGGCGTCGAACGCGTCGGCCAGATGGTCGTCCTGGATGCGGGTCAGGTGCCAGATCAGCCAGGCGATGGTGTTCGTGTCCGGGTCGATGCGCGCCGTCAGAGCCGCTGGGTCGAGCCCTTTCAGGACCCGATGAGCCGTCTGCGCCACCCGGGAGAAGCCGTCGACGAGAAGTTCGGAACTGTTCATCTGGTGGGGCTCCCGCGTGTGCCGGGGATCGGTGTCGATCCCGCGGTGAGGATACGCCGACGGGTTCCGGGGAGTGCTGTGCGGCAAGGTGCTGCCGATTACTTCCGGTTCCCGTGCGTGGCGCAGCGCTGTCCCGCTGGGCGCGCGGTCCCGTTGGGTCACTGCACATCGCCTGCTGCTACGCCGCAACCTCCGCGGGCGTTGTGTGAGGCGGGGCCGGTTGTTGCGACCGCGGTGGACCGCGGCTCGGTGCGGCGCACCGGATCGGGGCCCCGTCAACAGGTGACCTACCTGCGCCGCACCGCCTTCAGGACGGCGTCCCGGATCGTCGACTGCCGGCCGTCCGGCAACGTCGCCAGCCGCTCGGGGGCAGCGGCGACGGCGATCCGCCACTGCTCGGGGTCGAGTTCGGCAGCGACATCGTCTGCTGTATAGAACATCTCGGCCGGGTGCGGCCGCGCTGTCGGGTCCCTGTCGGACGGGTGGTGCCCGACGATCAACAGTGTCCCGCCGGGGCGGACGGCTGCAGCGAGCGCCCGATGCAGGGAGCGCAGTGCCTGCCGGGGCAGGTGCATGAACTGCGCATACACCAGGTCGTACCCGTCACCGGCGATGCCGGAGCCCTCGCCGCGGGCGCGTGCCGAGTGCCAGGTCAGCAGGTCCACCTGGTGCCAGTCGATCCGGTCCGCGATCTCCGGGCCTGCCTCCTTGGCCCGCCGCGCCGCGCGATCCAGCGCGACGGGTGAGATGTCGACCCCGGTGACGTCCCAGCCCCGGGCGGCCAGCCAGATCGCATCGGCGCCCTCGCCACTGCCGACGTCCAAGGCGGTTCCCGGAGCCAGGTCGGCGGCCTGCTCGAGCAGTCGCTGATTCGGGTTCCCGCTCCAGATCGCATCGGCCGAGCCGTACCGCGCATCCCAGAATCCCTGGGTCACCATCTCGGCCAGGTCGCGACTGTCCTGGTGCTGATCCTGCAGCTGGGTGCGCTGCCGCTGGGTATCGTCGTGTCGGTCGTCACGGTGCTGGCCGCCGCTCGACTCGTGGTGTGACCCACGATGGGCCACAACGGCTCTCGCGGTGTCTTCGGCGATCAGGTCGGCGTTGAGCGCGGCCGCCGCGACCATCCCGTTGGCAGCGGCACTGACCACCCCGGCAGCGAGATCGGTGACATTGCCGGCCACCCAGACCCCCGGCACCCCGGTCAGCCCGGTGGGGTCCGCGGCGATGAACTCGCCCAGGCCCATCGGATGCGGGGACGCGGACAGTCCCAGGGAGGACAGCAGCGCTGACCGGGCGACCATCCGCGGCGCGACAACGAGCGCCTGCCGGGGCACGATGGTGCCGTCGTCGAGCCGTACCCCGGACAGCTGCCCGTCGGTCAGCCGCAGGGATTCCACCCGGCCGGTGACGACCCGGATGCCGCGGGCGGCCAGCTGCTCGAGCTGCTCGCCGGACGGCGCCGGGGAGGTGTGCACGAACAGCACGAGGTCGCTGACCCATTGCCGGAACAGCAACGCCTGCTCGACTGCCCGCGGGCTGCTGCCGATCACCCCGACGGCCTGGCCGTGCAGCTCCCACCCGGGGCAGTAGGGGCAGTGGTGCACGTCGCGACCCCACAGTTCGCGCAGCCCAGGGATGTCGGGCAGCTCATCGACCAGCCCGGTGGTCACCATCAATCGCCGGGCGGTGACGACAGAGCCGTCCCGCAGCGTCACGGCGAAGCCGGATCCGGTGCGACGCTCGTCGACCGGCGCCGGATCCCTGGATTCGGCGTCGTTGACCCCGGCGTCGTTGACCCCGGCGTCGTTGACCCCGGCGTCGTTGACCCCGGCGGCGATCAGCCGAGCGTCGATGGTCCCGGCGTCCAGAGCTTCTGCGCCGATCATCTCTGCGCCGATCATCTCTGCGCCGATCATCTCTGCGCCGATCGTGCCGGCGCGGATGGCCCCTGCGGGAATCACCTGAGCACGGATCGCCTCCGCGTCGATGATCCTGCCGCCGTACTGCTCGACCTCCAGTCGAGCGGACCTGACGAGCTCGGCCGGCGTGATTCCGTCGCGGGTCAGCAGCAGGTGCACTGCGTCGGCCGGCGCGTTGCGTGGCGTCCCGGCGTCGATGACGAGCACCGAGCGGCGCGCCCTGCCCAGCGTCACCGCAGCGCTCAGGCCGGCGGCGCCACCGCCGATCACGATCACATCGACGTCGACTGCGACCTGGTTCTCCGGTGTTGATGTCTCCGGTGTTGATGTCTCCGGTGTTGATGTCTCCGGTGTTGATGTCATAGCACCAGCCTGCGTCGGCGGCCGGCGGCAGAGCAAGCTCTGTTGCCGTTATGGCAAGCTGCGGGGGATGGATGACGATCTCGACGCGGTGCTCACCGCGGTCGGCCCCCGGTTGCGTGCGCTGCGCCTACGCGGGGACCGGACGCTGGCCGAACTGTCGGCGTCGACCGGCATCTCGGTGAGCACGCTGTCCCGGCTGGAATCGGGCCAACGCCGCCCCACCCTGGAGCTGCTGCTGCCACTGGCGCGGGTGCATGGGGTGCCGATCGACGAACTGGTCGGCGCCCCGCCCACCGGTGACCCGCGCGTTCATCTGCGACCGGTCACCCGGGATCGCGTGACGATGATTCCGCTGACCCGCCGCGCCGGCGGGGTGCAGGCGTACAAGATGATCATCCCCGCGCCGGCGGATCCGCCGGCGCCGCCGGAACAGAAATCGCATGACGGATACGAATGGTTGTACGTCCTCAGCGGCCGGGTGCGGCTGCTGCTCGGCGACCAGGACCAGGTGCTCATCCCGGGCGAGGCCGCCGAGTTCGACACCCGCGTCCCCCACTGGTTCGGCAACGCCGACACCGAGCCCGTTGAACTACTCTGCCTTTTCGGACGGCAGGGCGAACGTGCGCACCTCCGCGCGCGGACCAGGGAGTGATCACGAATGCATCCCAACACGGCCGCGGTGGCCGATGCGCTGGCCCGGGCGGGTGCCCTGGGCGAGGTCCGCGAACTGGCGGACTCCGCGCGCACCGCGGCGGAGGCGGCGGCCGCGCTCGGCTGCACCGTCGGGGCGATCGCCAACAGCCTGATCTTCCTGGCCGATGACGCGCCGGTGCTGATCCTGACCAGCGGCGCGCACCGGGTGGACACCGCGCATGTCGCCCGCCAACTCGGTGTCGAACGGCTGCGCAGGGCCACCCCGGAGCAGGTCAGGGCGGCCACCGGCCAGCCGATCGGGGGAGTTGCGCCGGTCGGGCATCCGCAGCCGGTACGAACGCTGCTGGACACCGCGCTGGCGGCCTATCCGGTGATCTGGGCGGCCGGCGGGACACCGCACACCGTCTTCCCGACCACCTACGACGAGTTGCTCCGCATCTCTGTGGCGCAACCGATCTCGGTCGAGGAGTCGCGGTGAGGGGTCAGGGGACGCTGACGATGCGAATCACTCGTCGACGCGGCGTCAGGCCGGCAGGGTTGCCACGCCCGGCGGAGCGAACCGCCGGCCGGTGACCCGCTCGGAGATGCCCTCGCGGTCCAGGTAAGGGGTGATCCCGCCCAGCCAGAACGGCCAGCCGGCACCGGTGATCATGCCCAGGTCGACGTCGGCGGCGTCGGCCACGACGCCCTCGTCGAGGATGAGCCGGGCCTCCTGCGCCAGCGCGCACAGGGCCCGGTCGAGCACCTGCTCACTGGTCGACGGCGCATCGCCCTGCACGAGCAGCGCCGCGATCTCCGGGTCCAGCATCTGCCGGCCCTGCTCGTCCCAGGTCAGCAGGGTCCGGAAGCCGCCGTCGACGATCCGGCGCAGGTTCGCCGAGATCGGGAACCGGTTGCCGAACGAGGCGTTCAGGGTCTTCTGCACGTGCAGGCCGATGGCCGGACCGGACAGCTGAATCAGCATCAGTGGGCTCATCGGCAGGCCGAGCGGAGCCAGCGCGTTGTCGGCGACGTCCACCGGGGTGCCCTCGTCGATGGCCGCGAACACCTCACCCATGCAACGCAGGAACAGCCGGTTGACCAGGAAACCGGTGGCATCGGCGACCAGCACCGGACCCTTCTTCAGCGTCTTGGCCACCGCGAAAGCCGTTGCCAGCGCGGCATCGTCGGTCTTGGCGGCGCGAACGATCTCCAGCATGGGCAGCACCGCGACCGGGGTGAAGAAGTGGAAACCGACCACCCGCTCCGGGTGCTCCAGATCGGCCGCCATCTCCGAGACCGATAGCGACGACGTGTTGCTCGCCAGTACCGCCGCCGGGTCGACGAACTTCTCCAGCGCGGCGAAGACCTGCTTCTTGACGCTGATCTCCTCGAAGACGGCCTCCACGATGAACTCCGCGTCGGCGAACGCCGAGTAGTCCAGCGAGCCGGTGATCAGCGCGGTGAGCCGGTTTGCCTCGTCCTGGGTGATCCGCTTCTTCCCGGCCAGGCCGACGATGTCGCGGCGAACGCCGGCCAGCCCCTTGTCCAGCCTGGCCTGGTCGACGTCGGTCATCACCACCGGGACGTGCAGCTGCCGGGCGAACAGCAACGCCAGCTGTCCGGCCATCAACCCGGCACCGATGACGCCGACCTTGGTGACCTTGCGGGCCAGCCCGGGATCGGGTGCCCCGACGGGCTTGCGCGCCCGCTTCTGCGTCAGATTGAAGGCGTAGACCCCGGCCCGGAACTCCTGCGAGATGATCAGGTCGACCAGCGCCGCCCGCTCGGCCTCCAGGCCCGCCGACAGCTCCGTCGTCCTGGACAGCGCGATCATCTCCAGTGCGCGGTACGGAGCCGGCGAGGCGCCGTGCGTCCGCATGTCGGCGATGATCTTGCCGCGGTCCAGGGCCGCGGTCCATTCCTCGTCGCTGGCACCGCCGAATTCCTTGCGCTGCACGGTGATCGACCCGTCCAGCACGCCGGCCAGCCAGACCAGGGACTGCTCGAGGTAGTCCGCGGCATCCAGCACGACGTCGACAACGCCCAGGCGCAGCGCATCCTTCGGCTTGAGCATCCGGTTCTGGTTCAGGGCGTTCTCGATGATGACGGTGACCGCGTTCTCCGGTCCGGCGATCCGCGGGATCAGCTGCGTGCCGCCCCAACCGGGCAGGATCCCGAGGAGCACTTCGGGCTGGGAGACGCCGGCCGCGTTTGCGGCCAGCGTCCGGAAGCCGCAGTGCAACCCCAGTTCCATGCCACCACCCAGCGCGAGGCCGTTGATGAAGGCGAAGGTGGGAACGGGCGCCTCCCGGAGGCGGCCGAAGACCCGGTGGCCGAGGGCGACGAAATCGGCCGCCGTCGACCGGTCGCCGACGGAGCCGAGCTGGGAGATGTCCGCACCGGCGGCGAAGATGAACGGTTTGCCGGTGACCGCGATCGCATCCGGCGCGGCCTCGATCGCGGTGCTGATCGCGGCATCCAGGCTGGCCAGACCGAGCGGGCCGAAGCTATTCGGGCGGGTGTGGTCCCGACCGTTGTCCAGGGTGATCAGGGCGACCGTGATCGACCCGCCGGGTGCCCCGGCGGAGGGCACCTGGAGCAACCGGGTCAACGCGTGCGTGACGACCTCGCCGCGAGTCGACGTGCTGTCGGTGCGGGGCTTCTCGATGGTGCTCACAGGGCGCTCCCGGCGGTGGTGTCGGTGCTGTTCGGGCTGTCTGTGCCGGCCTCGTCGTTGTTCGGCGCGACGTGGTGCGGGTTCTCCCAGATCACCGTGCCGCCCATGCCAAGGCCGACGCACATGGTGGTCAGCCCATAGTGGACGTCGGGACGCTCGGCGAACTGCCGGGCCAGCTGCGTCATCAACCGGACGCCGGACGATGCGAGCGGGTGGCCCATCGCGATCGCCCCGCCGTACGGGTTGACCCGCTCGTCGTCGTCGGCGAGCGCGAAGTGGTCGGTGAAGGCGAGCACCTGCACGGCGAACGCCTCGTTGATCTCGATCAGGCCAATGTCATCGATCGTGAGACCTGCTTTGGCCAGGGCCTTTTCGGTCGCCGGGATGGGCCCGGTGCCCATCGTCTCCGGGTCGACGCCGGCAAAGGCGTACGCCACCATGCGCATCCGGACCGGAAGCTCAAGCTCCTGCGCAACGTCAGCGGCCACCAGCAGGCACCCGGTGGCGCCGTCGGTCAACCCCGACGCGTTCCCGGCGGTCACCCGGCCGTGCGGCCGGAACGGCGTGCGCAGCGCGTCCAGACTCTCGAGAGTTGTTCCGGGACGGGGCATCTCGTCAGAGCCGGCCAGACCCCAGCCCTGTTCGACCGAGCGGGTGACGACCGGCACCAGATCCGGTTCGATCTTCCCGTTGGCCAACGCCTTGGCGTACTTCTCCTGGCTGGCGACGGCGTACTCGTCCGCCCGCTGCTTGGTCAGGTGCGGGTAGCGGTCGTGCAGATTCTCGGCAGTGTTACCCATGTTGAGCGCGGAGGGATCGACCAACCTGTCCGCGACGAACCGGGGATTCGGGTCCGCGCCTTCGCCCATCGGGTGGTGGCCCATGTGCTCGACCCCGCCGGCGATGGCGGCGTCATACGCGCCCACCGCGATCCCGGAAGCGACCGTGGTCACCGCCGTCATCGCGCCCGCACACATCCGGTCGATCGCGAAACCGGGGACCGATCGGGGCAACCCGGCCAGGATCGCGGACGTGCGGCCGATCGTCAGGCCCTGGTCACCGGTCTGGGTGGCGGCCGCAATGGCCACCTCGTCTATCCGCTCCGGCGGCAGTCCGGGCTGCCGGCGCAGCAGCTCCCTGATCACCTTGACCACCAGGTCGTCGGCGCGGGTCTGGGCGTACTGGCCCTTGTCACCGGCCTTGCCGAACGGGGTGCGCACGCCCTCGACGAAGACGACGTCGCGCAGGGTCCGCGGCCGTGCCGCCTGCCCCGCTGCTGGTGCTCCGGACGATGCTGTGCCTGCTACTGCCGCTGAAACCACGGACGTGCTCCCTCTCGTGTGCCGGGCAAGACGATTGGCCGCTCAGAACCGCACATGGCCGCCGCCACCCGCGGACGGTCTGCGCCACGCCGCTGGACGGCGTCGACGGTGCTCGTCGGCTGGGTGCGGGCCATCGCCGCCATCCTAGCGCGAAAGTTACTGGTGAGTAACTTGACCGGGGATACCGGCGTCCAGCGCCGCCGCGAGGATCGGCGCGGTCAGTTCGATCTGCCAGGGCCGGGCCCCGCGGGTGGCGAGCGCGGCCGCCACTCCCTCGCCGGAATCTTCCGGCGGACTCCACAGCAGCCGCCTGGCGATGTCCGGCGAGAGCAGGTTCTCCACCGGGGTGCCGATCCGCTCGGACAGTTCGGCCAGACCCACCCTGGCGGCCTGCAGGCGGGCGGCGGCTGCCGGGTCCCGGGAGGCCCACTTTGCCGGTGCGGGCGGGCCATCGCCGGACGGCCGGATCACCGGCAGTTCGTCGGCCGGCAGCGTCAACGCGCGACCGATCGCCGACAGCCACAGCTCGGCGTTGCGCCGTTGCATCCGGCCGGAGAACACCGCAAGGGCGGTGAGCGCGCCGATGGTGGAAGGTTTCGCCGTCGCGGCGGCAATGATCGCCGAGTCCGGCAGAATCCGGTGCGGTGCAACGTCCCGCCGCCGGGCGACCGAGTCCCTGGTGGTCCACAGCTCACGGATGACGGCCAACGTGCGCCGGTCGGTGATCCGGTGCATGCCGGACGTCCGCCGCCAGGGATCGATCCGCGGTGGGGCGGGCGGGGCATCGACGATGGCCGCGAACTCCTGCAGGGCCCAATCAAGCTTGCCCTGCCGGCGCAGTTCGGCCTCCATCGCGTCCCGGAGTTCGATGAGCACCTCGACGTCCAGGGCGGCGTAGACCAGCCAGTCGTGCGGCAGCGGCCGGGTCGACCAGTCGGCCGCGCCGTGTCCTTTGCGCAGGTGCAGGCCGAGTACCTGCTCCACCAGCGGCCCGAGCCCCACGCGGGGGAGACCGGCGAGCCGGCCGGCCAGTTCGGTGTCGAACAACGTCCTGGGACGGATGCCGATCTCGGCCAGGCACGGGAGGTCCTGGTTCGCCGCGTGCAGCACCCATTCGGAGTCCGCCAGTGGCAGGTCGAGCACGCTCAGATCGACGAGCGGGATCGGGTCGACCAGCGCGGTGCCGAGGTCGGGGCGGCGCAGCTGCACCAGGTAGGCACGCGACCCGTACCGGAAACCGGAGGCCCGTTCGGCGTCGACAGCAACCGGCCCGCCGGCGGTGGCGGCCAGCCGATCGGCCCAGTCCTGCAGTTCCGCGGGATCGGTGATCGGACCGGTGACGATCCCGGTGGGGACCAGCAACGGGATGGCATTGGGGATCGGGGCAAGGGTCGCTACCTCGACGACGCCCCCGGTGGTACGGGCGTCGCCGTCGGCGACTCCACGATCACGGGTGTCGGGCACCTACCGAACATATCGTGATCATCGCCCGCGACACGCGCGCGGAGCCCGGCCCGGACGTCGGATGCTCGGCGAATGCTCAGGAGATGACGCCGGCGCGCATCGCCAGGGCCACCATGTGCGCACGATCGCCGGTACCGAGCTTGCGCCCGATCCTGGCGAGGTGGCTCTTCACGGTGAGCGCCGAGAGCGAGAGTTGCTCGCCGATCCACTTGTTCGACCGGCCGTCGGCAACCAGCCGGATGACCTCGATCTCCCGGGTTGACAGGTCGTGGATGGTGCTCGGGATGCTGGCTGCGGCCGGGTTCGCGCGGCGACCGATGAGCACGCCACTGACGCCGGCACCGACTGCGTCGATAACGGGACCGATGTCGGCGGTCGGCGCCAACGCGATCACCCGCGGCCAGCCCGATTCCCGCAGGGCGTGCACGAGACGGCCGGCTTCCGGGCCGAGTTGCAGGCTGACCAGCGCGAGATCGCCGCCGATTTGCCTCGCGACCAGATCCTCGACGGCGGCCACGGACGGCGCTTCCAGGATCCGCCCGACGCCGATCTCGGCGAGGCTGGTCCGCAGCGGTTCCCTGGTCGCGCGATCAGGATCGACGACCAGGATGGTCGCCATCCGCAGCGGCGTCATCGGGACGTCGCGGTGCGGACCGCGCTGCGCCGGCAACAGCGATCCGGTCTGAGTTTCCTCACTTCGTCGGGTTGTCCCCATGCCGAGAGCCCCACCGCCGAAATTGACCGTCGAGTTGTTCACTGGACGTCCCTCCCACCCCGCCGGGCGACCGCTCGGCGTCACCATTGTCCGGAACACCCGGTCGTGCGTCGAGTCCATTGCTCTCCCCGGCTGAGCTGGGATCAGTCGTTCCGTTGTCACAGCTAGTGTCTGCCCTTCGGCTGTCCGTGGTCAAGCACCCGAAACGAGTAGCGCCAATTGAACCAGCATCTTCAATGGCCGCTGGACGGGTCCACCCGTTGCAGCAATGTGACGCCTTCTGGCGGCAGGCCGGCCGCGGCGGCCAGGAATCCGGCCACCGCCTGCAGGTGCAGGTCGGTCTGGTCGTCGGCCGTCCAGGACGCCCGCATCTCCAGATCGTCGGCACGCTGGGGACCGGCGATGTCGCCGAAACGGGTCGACGAGGTCGCCGTGACCGTCCCGCCGAGTGCGCTGTAGCCGGCCCCGCAGGCCTCCAGCGACTCCGTCAACCAGCTCCAGGCGACCTCGGGTAGCAGCGGATCCTGAGCGATCTCGGTGTCCAGTTCGCAGGTCGCGAAGACCACGATGCGTAACGATCCGCCCCAGGCGTCGACGCCCTCCGGGTCGAACAGCAGGATCATCCGGCCCGACGCCAGCTCCTCGTCGCTGCCGGCCGGGTAGAGGGTGAGGGACAGCGCGTGGCTCCACGGGGCGAGCCGGGCCGGCGCCGGTAGGGGCCCGAGCTCCACCTCGGCGCGCAGCCGGGCGACGTCCAGCCGGGCGACGGCCCGCTGGAACTCGGCGGGACCGGCGGCAGTCGTCGGCGCGGTCATCCCGCGACACTACGACCGGGCACCGACAGTGCATCGCACACCACGCCGTGCCGACCGGGAGGTCACCGGGCGCGGGCACGGGTCGCGGGTCGGGACCGGCCGGGCGCCGGAGTCGCGGGGCAGGTCAGGGTGGGTAGGACGGGCCGAGGGCTGGCGTCGCGGGTCGGGGCGGGCCCGGCGGTCAGGGTGGGCAGAGGGTGCCGACCACCGGCAGCTGACCGGTCAGCAGGTAGCCATCGACCGCGGCGGCAACACAGGGGCTGTCCGGGTAGCTGCCGTGCCGGCCCGATTGCCAGCTGATCATCGTCGCTGAACCGAGCTGGCCGGCCAACGAACGGACCGCCGCGTACGGGGCTACCGGATCGTTGACGGCGGCGGCGACCAGGATGGGCGCCGCTTCCGTTGCCTTCACGCCGCCGAGCGCCGCCTCGGGGGCCGGCCAGGAGCTGCACAGTCCGACCAGCCCCACGGTGAACGGGCCGAGCAGCGGGGCCTGCGGGCGGACCGCCTCGACGGCCGTCGTCAGCTGGTCGGGGGACGTCCGCAGCGCGGAGTCGTTGCAGCCGTAGATGATCGCCGCGTTCAGCCAGCCGCTGGGACCGTCCAGACCCAGCGAGGTGTCCAGCAGGTCGCTGATTCCTTGCGGGTCGCCGGCGGTCGCCGAGGCCAGGGCCGTGGCGAGCCGGGGCCAGCCCGCGGGGTCGCCGAGCCGCAGCAGCAGGGTCAGCAGCACACTGCCGCCGTTGGTGTGGCCGGCGCCGGGTGCGGCGCCGCGGGCGTCATCGAGCGCCTTCACCGTCTGCTGGACCTGCGCGCGAGGGTCGGCGCCCAGCGGGCAGCCGCCTTCGAAGTCCGGGCAGCGCGCGGCGAACGCATCCAGCGACTTCTCGGCGGCAACGGCGATTGCGGCCGCCCTGGCGTCCAGCTGCTCCAGCGGATCTGCCGGGGCGTCCAGCACCGCGGCACCCACCCGTCCCGGGTAGCGGTCGGCGTAGACGGCGCCCAGCGTGGCGCCGAAACCGCGCCCGATCAGCGTCAGCGTCGACCGGCCGAGAGCGGCCCGCAACGCGTCCAGGTCATCGGCGGCGATGGTGCTGTTGATCTGCGACAGGTCGGGGCCGGCCAGATCGCCGCATTCGAAGGTCAGCGACCGGGCCAGATCGGCCAGCGCGGCGGCGGCCGCCGGTTCGGTCGGATCGATGCCCAGGCTGGTCAGCGCCGCTGCGTCAGACCTGGACAGGCAGTCCACCGGTCCGGACTGCCCGGTGCCGGCCAGGTCGACGGTGATGACGGCGAAGTGGTCCCGGACGGCAGGGGAGAGCCCGGCGGCCACCGCGGCGACCCGGGCCCGGCCGTTCTGCCCCGGCTCCCCGTCGATGACGACGACGACCGGCGCGTCCGGCGCCACCCCGGTTGCCCGCGCCCTGGCCACCCGGATGGCCTGATCGCCGAAGGCACTACCGCTGGTGCGGGTGACGAAGACCGAGGCGCAGTCGACCTCGAACCGCACGCCGCCGGCCACCGAATCCACGTCCCCGCATGCTGCCCAGCGGATCGGATCGGCCTGCTGACCGGGCCCGCCCGGCCCCAGCGGTGGTGTGGAGCTTGCCGTCGTACCGGTCACCCCCGGCGCCGCGGAACCGAAGGTGGCCAGCGGCGGACGCTGCGACGGGCCGACGGTGCAGCCGGCCAGCACCATGATGAGCAGCGGTCCGATCACGGAAAGTAATCGTCGGCGCGTCCGCGGAGCAACCGCTCGTCGGTTGGCCGGCGGGGTCCGGCGACCGTTCACCGGCCCACCGCCCGCTGGTACCGGGTGAACAGATGATCGCCGCCGACCCTGGCCGTCAGGAGGTGCCAACCAAGTGGGTTGTCCAGGGCCACCGGCAGCAGCGCAGTCGCGGTTGAACCCAGCATGAGCGGGGAGATCGTCAGGCAGCACTCGTCGAGCAGTCCGGCGGCGGCCAGCGCGGCCAGCAGCGCCGGGCCGCCCTCGCAATGGATGCGGCCGTAGCCGGTGGCAGCCAACGACCCGATCGCGTCGGAAAGATTCACCCGATCGTGACCGGCAATGATCACCGGAACACCCTTGGGAACCAGGTCTGCCACCGCTTCGGTGGTGATCACGATGGGCGGCACCGCCGTGTCGGTGAACAGCGGCGACCGGGTATCGAGGCCCCGGCCGGTGACCACGGCGATCGGCGGCGGGTCCGCCGGCAGCCCCCAGCGTCGGCGCCGCGCGGACCTGGTGGGGTCCAGCCGGATCCCGCCGTACCGCTCGGCCCGCACGGTGCCGGCGCCGACCAGAATGACCTCGGCCAGGTCGCGCAGCAGGGTGAACAGGTGCTCGTCCGCCGCATTGCCCAGACCGGCGGAGCGGCCGTCGACGGTGCTGCCGCCGTCCAACGAACTGATCATGTTGGCCCGCACGACGGCGGAGGCGCCGGCGGTCGGCGCCGGCCAGCGGTAGAGCGCGGCCAGGGCGTCGTCGCGGTCCGGTCCGTCGGGCAGCGCCGCGATCCCGTCGGGCGCGGGCCGCGGCGGCGGGTCGGCGTGAGCGCGCTGACTGGTCGGGGTGTCCGGGGGCACACCACCATCCGTACCACGTGGCCGGGTGAACGGTCCTCGCCGCTCTAGGGTCAACACTCGTGTCAGTGATCCAGTTGATCGACCGCGACCCCGTCATCGGCCCCGACGAGTTGATCGAGGGGTTGGTGCCGCCGCCCCGGTTCGGCTCCGTCCGGTTCGACACCTACCGGCCCGCACCCGACGAGCCGAGCCAGGGTGCCGTCGTCGTCGCGCTGTCCGCGTTCGCCGAGCGGATCTGCACGCCGCCCCGGAAGGGGCTGTTCCGCCGGGCGGCGCCCAGCGCGGGTGGCTACTACCTGGACGGCGGTTTCGGCGTGGGCAAGACCCACCTGCTGGCCTCGCTGTGGCACGCGGTGCCCGGTCCGAAGGCGTACGGGACGTTCGTCGAGTACACCCACCTGGTGGGTGCGCTCGGTTTCACCGAGACGGTGCGCCGGCTGTCCGGTCATCGGCTGCTGGCGGTCGACGAATTCGAGCTGGACGACCCCGGCGACACGATGCTGATGACCCGGCTGCTCGGCGAGTTGTCGGAGGCCGGCGTCCACCTGGCCGCGACATCGAACACATTGCCCGACAAGCTCGGCGAGGGCAGGTTCGCCGCCGAGGATTTCCGCCGCGAGATCCATGCGCTGTCAGCGCGTTTCGACACGCTCCGGGTGGACGGGCCGGACTACCGGCACGCCGGGCTCGCGCAGGCGCCGCCGCCGATGTCCGACGAGCAACTGGATGCGGCCGCCGGGTCCGAGCCCCCGGAGACCACCCCCAGCCTGGACTCCTTCCAGTCGGTGACCGGCCGGCTCTCGCAGTTGCACCCGTCCAAATACGGGCGGCTCGTCGAGGGCATCGGCACCTTGCACCTCCGGCAGGTGCGCCCGTTGCAGGACCAGGCCTCCGCCCTGCGCTGGGTGGTGCTGATCGACCGGATCTACGACCGGTCCATCCCGGTCCGGGCCTCCGGCTCGCCTCTGGACACCATCTTCACGCCCGAGATGCTGCGCGGCGGCTACCGCAAGAAGTACCTGCGGGCGACCTCCCGGATCCTGTCCCTGGCCCGGGACGCCGGCTGACCCCCCCGCCCCGCCCCGCCCCGCCCCGCCCGCCGCCGACAAGCCTCCACCCGCGCGGATCAACTTCCATTGCGCCGCTGAAGTTGAGCGTCTTGGGACGAGTGGGACAGAAGTGAACCAGTTGAGCCGGGCAGCGGAAGTTGATCCGCGCGGGAACGGGGCCGGGCGGGATCAGCGCTGGGCCAGCACGGCCGCGAGAGTGTCGACGGCGAAGTCGATCTCGTCACCGGTGATGACGATCGGTGGGGCGAATCGCAGCGTCGTCTCGTGGGTTTCCTTCACCAGGATCCCGCGGCGTGCCAGTTCCTCGCTGATCGGCCGGCCCGGCCCGATGTGCGGCGCCAGCTCCGCCCCGGCCCAGAGACCCCGGCCACGCACCTCGGCCAGGCCGTTGCCTACCAGCGCACCCAGCCTGGCATGCAGATGAGCGCCGAGATCAGTTGACCGCGCCTGCATCTCGCCGGTCTCCAGCAGCGTGACGACGGCCCGGCCGATCGCGCAGGCCAGTGGGTTGCCGCCGAATGTGGAGCCATGCTGGCCGGGTTGCAGGACCCCGAGCACGTCGCGGCGGCCCACCACCGCGGAGACCGGCATGATCCCGCCGCCCAGCGCCTTGCCCAGGGTGTACAGGTCCGCGCGCACCCCCTCGTGGTCCAGTGCGAGGGTGCGGCCGGTGCGGCCCAGGCCGGACTGGATCTCATCGGCGATGAACAACACGTTGTTCTCGTCGCACAGCCGCCGCACGCCCGCCAGGTAGCCGGCCGGCGGCACCAGCACACCCGCCTCACCCTGGATCGGTTCCAGCAGGATCGCCGCCGTGTCCGGCGTGATCGCGGCCTCCATCGCCTGCAGGTCGCCGTACTTCACTGTGAGGAAGCCCGGTGTGTAGGGCCCGTAGTCGTCATGGGCGACCGCATCGTCGGAGAACGAGACGATGGTCAGGGTGCGGCCGTGGAAATTGCCGCCGGCCGTGATGATCTGCGCGCGGTTCTCCGGCACCCCCTTCACCCGGTACGACCACTTGCGGGCCACCTTGATCGCGGATTCGACCGCCTCGGCGCCGGAGTTCATCGGCAGCACCATCTCGGTGCCGGTCAGCGCGGCCAGCTCCGCGCAGAACGGGCCCAGCTGGTCGTGGTGGAAGGCCCGTGAGGTCAGCGTCACCCGATGCATCTGCGCGATACCGGCGGCGATCAGGTCGGGGTGGTTGTGCCCGAAGTTCAGCGCCGAGTAGCCGGCGAGCATGTCCAGATACCGTTTGCCGGCGACGTCGGTCATCCAGGCACCCTCGGCGGTGGCGATCACCACCGGCAGCGGATGGTAGTTGTGCGCACACCACTGGTCATCGAGATCGAGGAACGTCTGCGGGTCCTGCCGAGCGGTCGGGGGTGGCTGGGTGATCGTCACAGTGCGCCTTTCACGGGGGCCGACGACGCCGGGCCGAGTCGCCGTCGGAAAGCGTCAGCCTACGACCAGCAGGCCGTCACCTGCGGGCCCGCGCTGACCCGCTGATCGGTTTCACCGGACAACCGGGCGCCCGGCGTGTCAGGGTGGGCCATGGCAAAGAAGAAGTCGTCAGGCAACGGCGGGCCGCCGCCCAGCGAGGCCTTCGCCGCGCCGGCCGGCACCCTCGACGTCAGCACCATCTCCACCGAGGACGCGGCAATCGGGCCCCGCTCCAAGTCCGACGCCGAGGGTGCTCTCCCCGACATCGGTGAGCGGCTGGCCTCGCTGCAGGAACGGCTCTTCGCGCAGAGCACTGCGGGGGATCGGCGCAGCGTCCTGCTGTTGCTGCAGGGCATGGACACCGCAGGCAAGGACGGCGTCATCAGGCAGGTGGTCGGGATGGCGGACCCGGCGCCCTGCGGATGGCCTCGTTCAAGAAGCCCAGCCAGGAGGAACTCGCCCACGACTTCCTCTGGCGCATCGAGAAACAGGTCCCGCCTGCGGGTTTCGTCGGGGTCTTCAACCGTTCGCAGTACGAGGACGTGCTCGTCGTGCGGGTGCACGACATCGTGCCGCGGAAGGTCTGGTCGCAGCGGTACCCGGCGATCAACGAGTTCGAACGTCGGCTGGCGAAGACATCGGTGACGATGGTCAAGTGCTTCCTGCACGTCTCCCGCAAGGTGCAGGCCGAGCGACTGCTGGCCAGGCTGGACGGCCCGACGAAGTACTGGAAGTACAACCCCGGTGACGTCGACGAGCGCGGCTACTGGGACGCGTACCAGGAGGCGTACTCCGGCCCTGAGCCGGTGCAACACCAGCGGCGCCCTGGTACGTCATCCCGTCGGACCGCAAGTGGTACCGCAACTGGGCGGTCGCCGCGCTGCTCACCGAGACCCTGGAAACCATCAACCCCCAGTACCCGCCTCCGGCGTTCGACATCGAGACGGAACGCCGGCGGATCGCGGACAGCTGAGACCCGTCTTCACGCAACCTTGCTCGGCTTCGCCAAGCGGCCGCTCGGGTCGGGATGCGGGGCGCCCCCGGTCTGCGGCGCACCGGCCGGCCCGAGGTGCTGCCGGAAGCGCCCGGCCCTGCGGTCACAATGATCGTGTGCAGCCGACGACGAATCAGGACCGCTGGACGGTTCTGGTACCGCTCAAGGCGAGCGTGCGCGGCAAGAGCCGGCTCCAGCTGGAGCCCGAGTTGCGCCGTCGGCTCGCCCTGACCATGGCCCTGGACACTGTGACGGCCGCCGCGATCACCCCCGGCGTCGCCGAGGTGCTGGTGGTCATCGAGGATCCCGCCGACGGGGACGCGCTGGCCCGGGTGCCCGGGGTGCGGATCCGGATGACCAGGGCGGCCGGCCTGAATGCCGCCATCGGTGATGGTCTGGGCGCGCGGGACGGTCGCTCGGGCGGGCAGATTGCCGTGCTGCCCGGCGATCTGCCGTCGCTCACCGCGGCGGAGCTGAGCGCGGCGCTGGCTGCGGCCCGGCCGCACCGATTGACCGTGGTGGCCGACCGGCAGGGCACCGGCACCACCCTGTTGACGGCCTCGGCCGGCGCCTGGCTGCGGCCGCAGTACGGTCCGGATTCACTGCGCCGGCACGTCGCGGACGGCGCGCTGCCGCTCGAGCTGCCGGTGGACTCCGGCCTGCGCCGCGACGTCGACCAGGTCGCCGACCTGCACGGGGTGACCGGCCCGCGGACACTGGCCCTGCTCGCCGAGGCCGGCTGGTCACCGCCCCTCTGCGGGGCCAGGCCGGGCGCCTGACGGACGGGCCGCCGGTCGTCCGAGGCACCGGCCCGCCGGACGCGGCGACCGCTCGCCCGGCACGGTCGGGTAGGGCCCGTCGGCCGGCGGCGGTACCGTCATGGAGTGGACCGCCGCTTCCTGCGCCCCGGCTGGATCGCCGGGCATGTGCTGGTGTTCCTGGCCGTCCTGACCTGCCTGCGGTTGGGCTGGTGGCAATGGGGACGCACGCACGAGACCACAGGTACCGCACAGAATTTCGGTTACGCGCTGCTCTGGCCGGCATTCGGCGCCGCGTTCGTCTACATGTGGGTGCGCTTCCTGCATCTGGAGGTCCTCAAGGACGCCGAGGACGACGAGGAGACCGACCGCGACCTGCGCGCACTGCTCGACGCCGAGGGCGTTTCACCGGACCGAGCCTCACAAGACCGAACCTCGCCGGACCGAACCCCGCCGGACCGAGCCTCACCGGACCGGACCTCGCCGGATCAGGGTGCGGACACCGTCCACGGCCCTGCCGTTGCCGGGTCCGACGGGGAGCCGACGACGGCCGAGCCCGGCCAAACCGACGAACCGGCCCCCACCGTCCGACCGCGGCGCCGCGACCTGCAACGGCCCAGCCGGAGCGTGACCCTGTCGGTGGCGATGGTGGGCGAAGATGACGACGATGACCCCGAACTGACCGCTTACAACCAGGCGCTGGCCGCCCTGGCCGAGGAGGACCGCCGCCGTGCCCGTTGACCCGACCGGTGAGATCACCGATTCGCCGAAGTCGCTGTCCGACAAGGCCTCTGCCGGGCCCGCCGGTGGTGCGCCGGTGGTTCCGCCGAAGATCATGTCGGCGTTCCGCCGCTATCGGATCGCGGCCTACGTGGTCGGCTGGGGCCTGTTGCTGCTGTGCGCGGCAATGGTGCTCAAGTACGCGTTCGGCGTGGGTGCGGCGGTGGCGATCTGGGGCCCGATACACGGCGGACTGTTCGTCATCTACGTCATCATCGCTTTCGACCTGGCCTACAAGGACCGTTGGTCGCCGCTGGGCACGCTGTGGGTGCTGCTCGCGGGAACCATCCCGTTCGTGTCGTTCGTCGCTGAGCGTCAAGTGCAGCGCAAGGTGCTGGCCCGGCAAAGGATGTGACCGGGTGGACGGGGTCAGCCGACCTTCGTCCACGACCCGCAGCGGTGGCTCTGAAAGGTGAAATCGCCGGCCCTGATGGTGGCGACCGCGCCGAACGCGTTGTCGATCACCTCGCCGGCCTCGTTCTTCCGCTGCCAGAAACAGATGTCGCTCACCGATGAAGCGCGGTACGTGCCCGGCTGGATGTCCCTCCCGACGGCTGGCGGTCGCGAACGTCGCGTTGCCGGACATCGGTCGGACGTTCGACGCCAGCCAGACCGAACTGAACCTCGTCGCGGTCGGTTTCTCGTTGGGCCTCGCCGCGTCGGTGCTGTACCTGGGGGCGGTCGGCGACCGGTACGGCCGCAAGTTGCTGCTGGTCCTCGGCATGGTGGTGACGATCCCGGCCTGCTTGCTGGCCGGTTTCGCGCCGAACATCGAGGTGCTCTTCGGCGCCCGACTGCTCGGCGGCCTCGCGGCCGGGATGGCGTATCCGACGACCTTGGCACTCGTCACGGCGCTGGGGAAGGGGGCAGCTAGGACAAAGGCGATCGCGTTGTGGTCGGCGGTCGGCGGCGCCGTGTCCGCGCTCGGATCGCTGCTCTCCGGGTTCCTGATGGAGCACTTCGCCTGGAACTCGGTGTTCCTGGTCACCCTGCCGCTGGCGATCGTTGCACTGGTCATGGCCGTAGTGCTGGTGCCCAGCCACGTCAACGAGACCACCGACCCGGTGGACAATCTCGGCGGGATCCTGTCAATCGTGCTGGTCGCTTCGCTGGTGCTGGCGATCAACTTCGCCGCCGTCCCGGGGGCGGGCACGCTGGCCCTGGGCCTCGGCGGCCTGGCCCTGATCACCGGGGTGGGCTTCGTCATCCGGCAGCAGCGCGCCGGGTCGCCGCTGTTCGATCTGCACATCGCGGCCCGCCGCATCTTCTGGGTGGCAGCGTGCGCCGGGATCATCGTGTTCGGCACGCTGATGGCGGCGATGTTCGTCGGACAGCAGTTCCTGCAGAACGTCCTGGGGTATTCGACCCTGCAGGCCGGATCCGCGATGCTGCCCGCAGCAGCGGCGATGGTCGTGGTGGCGCCGCTCTCGGCCCGGATGATCGGGGCCCGCGGCTCACGGTTCACCCTGCTGGTGGGATATCTGTTCTGCCTGCTGGGACTGGTGGTTGCGCTGCTGCTGTGGAAGGAGAACATCTCCTTCTGGCCGGTGTGCGCGGCTTTCATGCTGGTCGGGATCGGGGTCGGGTTCGCCGGCACGCCCGCCTCGCACTCGCTGACCGGCTCGGTTCCGGTGTCCAGGGCCGGCATGGCGTCCGGCACCGCGGACCTGCAGCGGGACTTGGGCGGCGCGATCATGCAGTCACTGCTCGGCGCTGTGTTGACGGCCGGCTACGTGGCCGCTTTCGGGGCGGCCATCGCCGCCTCACCCAACGCCGAGGAGATCAGCGCCAACGTCCGGACCGACCTGCAGAAGTCCTTCGCCAGCGCCGCTGACCTGGCGTCCCGGTATCCGCAGTACTCCGACCAGATCATCGCAGCGGCGCGCCAATCGTTCCTCGACGGGGACACCCTGGCCTACGGCTTGGGGA
>Ga0208851_1000230_pt1 | contig 25550 bp, 29 predicted proteins | sample NGESurshal092012_FD_184481 | JGI IMG/M metagenome (GOLD analysis project Ga0208851, IMG submission 184481) | Arctic peat soil microbial communities from Barrow, Alaska - NGEE Surface sample 415-2 shallow-092012 (SPAdes) | ecosystem: Environmental > Terrestrial > Soil > Wetlands > Peat ... | reverse complement strand
GCCCGACATGCCACTCCCCGTGGTGGAGCTGCCGGAGGCCTTCACGTCACCGGAGCCCTCCGAGCGTGTCGGCCCCGCCCCGGACGGCAGGGATGAGGGGGTCGAGGCCGTGCCAGCGGGCAACGTGCTCCCGGATGTATTGGACGACGAGGTGTCGGCCTTGGCGCCGCTGTCCGAGGCGCAAGCCCCGATGAGCAGTCCGCCTGCGCCCACCGCGGCGCAGAGCAACAATCGCTTCGTGTTCTTCATGCGTGTGTTCCTCCTGAAAGGGTGATCCGCAAGGTGGGAACGACGGCCCCGGAAAAGGAGGCCGGCCCATGCCCCGGCAGGCCGGTCCCAGGGCGGCTGCTCGACCGGCGACATCGCCCCCCCGGGGAGCGAGCAGACGGCTCGAGCCAAGCCGCTGCTAGCGTCACCTCCATGGCCCCGTCCGTCGCGCTCTCTTTGATGCTCGTGATGGCCGCCGCTCCGGCCGATGGGCGCGCTGCGCTCGGCGCGATGCGGGCCGCGTACGACGAGCGCTGGTACACCACGCTCACGTTCGTCCAGAAGACGCGGCGCTGGGACGCCCAAGGCAAGGAGACCCAGGAGACCTGGTACGAGAGTCTCCGGTACACGCCGACGGAGGGGACGCAGCTCCGGATCGACCGCGGCCCCCCGTCGCAGGGCAATGGCGTCCTGTACTCGCCGAACGAGACACGGGTCTTCCGGGCCGGAAAGCAGGTCTCCAGCAAGCCGGGTGGGAATCTCCTGTTGCCGCTGATCGAGGGGGTCTACCTGCAGCCGGTGGAGCGGACGGTGGCCGAGCTCGCGCCGGCCGGGATCGACTGGGGGCGGCCGGTCATCGCGGGGGAGTGGGAGCAGCGGCCGGTGTGGATCGTCGGGGCGAGGTCCGCGGCGGACGCGGCCTCACCGCAGCTGTGGATCGACGTCGAGCGGCAGGTCGTGGTGCGCGCCATCCTCGTACCGGTTCCCGGGGCGCCGCTCATGGACGTCCGCTTCGGCGGGTGGGTCGCCCTCGCCGGCGCCTGGCTCGGCACCCGCTGCGAGTTCCTGGTGGCAGCCAAGCGCGATCAGGTGGAGGAGTACACCGACTGGAAGGCCGGACCGCCCCTGCCCGCCTCGCTGTTCGCTCCGGCGAGCTTCAGCAGCGCGCAGCACTGGGCCGCACCGGCGAGCAGGGCGACCGGTGCCGGTACGCTGAAGTGACCCCGGCGTGACTCGAACACGCAACCATCGGCTTAGAAGGCCGACGCTCTATCCAGTTGAGCTACGGGGCCAGACCGGCGGACGAGGCCCCGGAGTCCTATGCCGGGCGCGCGCTCGCCCGCAAGTTCCGGGCAGCGGCGCGGCCTGGTCAGTGAGAGATCTTCGTGCCGAGGACTGCGAGGAGCTTGGAGATCCAGTCCGGGTGCGCAGGCCAGGCGGGCGCGGTCACCAGCATCCCGTCCACCACCGCCTGGTCCATCGGCACGTCCAGGTACTCGCCGCCCGCGAGCCGTACCTCGGGGGCGCACGCCGGGTACGCCGAGACCTTCTTGCCCTTGATGACCTCTGCCGCGGCGAGCACCTGAGCGCCGTGACAGATGGAGGCGATGGGCTTTCTCGCCTCTGCGAAGTATCGCACGGTGGCCAGCACGGTCCGGTCCAGACGGAGATACTCGGGTGCGCGGCCGCCCGGAATGACCAGCGCGTCGTACTCGTGCGGCTTCACGTCGGAGTAGGTCGCGTTCAGCGTGAAGTCGTGCCCCCGCTTCTCGGAGTAGGTCTGGTCGCCCTCGAAGTCGTGCACCGCGGTGCGGATCTTGTCGCCCGCCTTCTTCCCTGGGCAGGCGGCGTGCACCAGGTGCCCCACCGCCTGGAGCGCCTGGAAGGGAACCATCACCTCGTAGTCCTCGCCGAAGTCGCCGACCAGCATCAGGATTCTCTTCGCCATCGCGCTGTCTCCTCCGGACCGGGGGCGGGGTCCGCCCCTTTCACCAGCGACTCTATCGCGCCAGAGCATCCGAGACCGGCGTCCCGCGGAGAGCGGGGGCCGGGTTCGCGAACACTGGGATGACGGGAGTCGGGGCGAGAGGATTTGAACCTCCGACCCCCTGCGCCCAAGGCAGGTGCGCTACCAGGCTGCGCTACGCCCCGAGTCGTTCCGTCTAGAGAGCATGGCGGCTCGGGCGGCGTCAAGCGAAGGCGCGGCGGTCGTTCAGGGCCCTGGGACTGGCACCTCGGCCTCGGTGCCGCGCCTGCGCTGCACCCGGCGGCGGACGACGGTGGCCACCACACCCCAGAGGAGGATGGAGCCGGCGAACAGCAGGGCCAGCCGGAGGATCAGGTGATCGATCACCCCCTTGGCGGCGAGTGACGCTTGCTCGATGGACTCCGCGGCCGCCTGGCGCACGTCCGCAGTCGCCGCGATGCGCTCCTTCCGGATCTCCTCGACCACCGTCCCTCGCTCTCGGGCGACGAGGCTGCTCAGCGCCAGGCGCTCGCGTTCCACCGCAGCCATCAGCGCGACGCCCTGCCGCTCGGCGAACGCGTCCAGGCCGGGACCCCCAAGCCACCTTAGCATGTGGTCCACCCCGCCCAGCGCGAGGTCGGCCCTCCGCATGAGCTGGTTCACCTGTCCCTGGCCGAAGTCCTGGAAGGCGATCTCCGCCTCCCAGATGGACTGCTTGGGGAGGATGGTGGGGAGGAAGTCCAGCCGGGCGACGATGGCATCCAGGCTATCCGTCGCCACCCCCACCGATTGGAAGGCGCTCAGCTCCGGACCCGCGGTGCGGTCGGCCAGGTCCTCTCGGAGACTCCGCCGCGCCGAGAGGTTGCCCTCCACCGGGTGGGCCGTGGCCCAGCGAACGAGCTCGGCGCGGATCTTCGCCGGATCGCGGGCCGGCGCGGCCCAGCGGACCGTCTCCTCCACCCGGCCCTCCATCCTTTCGAGCTGCGCCAGGGCCTTGTTCCGCGCAGGGCCGAGCTCGTTCAGCGCCAGGGGGGTGGCGAGGTACTGCTCGACCTGGATGAGCATGGCCCAGCAGTCGACGAGTCCGGCCGCGGGGAACTCGGCGAAGAGGGCGCGGTACAGCGCGGAGGTGGTGTTGAGCTTCCAGACGATTGCCCGCCGCTGGACCACCGGGTCGGTGCTCGAGAGGCGGATCTCGTCGGCCGCGAGCTCGATGCTGGCGATCATCTGCGGCGCGAGCGCGCGCATCCGAATACGCATCGCCTGGGCGGTGACCGTCACTCCGCTTTCGCGCATCAGCTCGGTCTGCGCCGGCGCGCTGGTGGCGCAGCCGGCCGCCGCGAGCAAGGGAAGGGCGAGCCACAGAAGCAGCTGTCGCTCGGTGACGCTCCGGTCTCCGCCGCTCATGACGTGCACACCTTCAAGGCGGGAAGAGACGCTAGCGTGTCACGACTCCGTGTTCATCCCGGAAGCACGTGCGCCGTTCAGCCCATTGCTTCCGCCGGCGAGCAGGGGCTCGAGCCCGTCCAGGGCGCGTGCACGGTGCGAGAGCCGTCCCTTCTCCTCGAGGGTGAGCTCGGCCATCGTGCGCCCGAGTCCGGGCACCAGGAACACCGGGTCGTAGCCGAAGCCCTGGCTTCCTCGGGGGGCGCGGAGAATCTCTCCACGGCACTCGCCGCCGACCAGGCGCACCTCTCCCGCGGGCGAGGCGAGGGCCAGCACGCAGCGGAACGCCGCCGACCGGGCCCCGTCCCGGACGGGCTCCATCGCCCGGAGGAGCGCAGAGACTCGATCGCCGTCGGTCCCGGGCGCGTAGCGGGCGGAGTGGACGCCCGGTGCGCCCCCGAGCGCATCGACGAAGAGCCCCGAGTCGTCGGCGAGGCTCCACAGCCCCGTCGCACGCGCGGCGGCCAGCGCCTTCAGCCGGGCGTTCCCCTGGAGCGTGTCCTCCGTCTCGGCGACCTCGGGCATGGGCGGGACGTCGTCGAGTGACAGGAGCTCGACTCCCCCGAGCCGCGCCCTGAGCTCGCGGACCTTGCCCGCGTTCCAGGTCGCCACCAGGAGCTTCATCCGGCGAGGGCGAGGCGCTGCGCCTCGATCAGCCGGGCCACGCCCCCGAGCCCGGCGTCCATCAACGCGTCGAGCTGGGCGCGGGCGAACGACCCCTTCTCCGCCGTGCCCTGGACCTCCACCAGCTTGCCCTCGGCGGTGGCCACGACGTTCATGTCGACCTCGGCCGCGCTGTCCTCCTCGTAGTCGAGGTCGGTGACGATCAGCCCCTTGACGATGCCCACCGACACCGCGGCGACCGGGACCATCCTCGGCTGGGCGGAAAGGAGCTTCCGGGACTGAAGCGAGCGCGTCGCCTGGGCCAGCGCCACGTAGGCCGCGGTGATGGACGCGCACCGCGTACCCCCGTCCGCCTCGATGACGTCGCAGTCGAGCGTGAAGGTGCGGGTCCCGAGCTGGGTCAGCTCCACCGAGGCCCGGAGCGCCCGACCGATGAGGCGCTGGATCTCCTGCGTCCGGCCGCTCTGCTTCCCCTTCGCCGCCTCCCGGGAGGTGCGGGTGTTGGTGGACCGCGGAAGCATCCCGTACTCGGCGGTCACCCACCCGCTGCCCTTGCCCAGCAGGTGCGGCGGGACGCGCTCCTCCACCGAGCAGGTGACGCGGACCCAGGTGTGCCCCAGCCGGACCTCGGCAGAGCCCTCGGCATGCCGGGAGATTCCGGGGGTGATGGTCAAAGGTCGGAGATCGAGCGGGCCTCGGTCGAAAGAGCGCATGGGCGAGGCACTGGCTATCAGGGCGGCGTCGAGGAGGCCACCGGCGGCCGACGGTCGCGGACCGCAGTCTGCGCGAGGAACGCCTTGACCCCGTCGGCGATGGCCTGCGCGACGCGGTCCCGGTACTCGGGGCGCGTGAGCTTCCGGCTCTCCTCGGGATGGGAGATGAACCCGAACTCCACCAGCACCGCCGGCGCGTCCACGCCGGTCAAGACGTAGAACGGCGCCTGCTGGACGCCGTGGTCGCTGCCGCCCGAGGCGGGCACCAGCCGCGAGTGGATGGCGTAGGCCAGCCGGGCGCTGTCGGCGTGGGCCTCGCTCCGGCGGAGGTCGGCGAGAATGAACGCCAGCGTGTCGGTCGGCGGGGGCGCGCCGGCGCCGGCAGAGTCCGCATTCTCGGTCTCCGCCACGCGCCGGGCGTCCTCGCCCGAGGCGCTGGCCGACAGGAAGAAGGTCTGTACGCCCTCGAGCTTCGCCCGGAGGCGCCGGGTGGGCATCGAGTTCAGGTGCAGGGAGAGGAAGACGTCCGGGCGCGCCTGGTTGGCGAACGTCACCCGGTCGGCGAGCGCGAGGAGCACGTCCTGGTCCCGGGTGAGGAGCACCTCCACGCCCTCGTGCTCCAGCGCGGCCTTGAGCCGGCGAGCGACGTCGAGCGAGACGGCCTTCTCCAGCTGCCCGCCGGGGCTGATGGCCCCCTCCTGCGCACCGCCGTGGCCTGGGTCCACCACCACACGGGGGCGGGGCTGGGGGGCGCCGGCGAGGAGCAGCGCGGTGCAGAGCGCCAGGGCGGAGGGCATCCGCCCCGGCATGTTACTGCAACGTCCGCCAGGACCTACTTGACGGAGGTGGTCTTCCCGTCGGGGCCGGTCTTCTCGTGCTTCGTCACGTTCCCGTGGGCGTCCTTCTCGACCGTCTCCTTCTCGTCGACGGAGCGGTCAGCCTTGGTGCCCGGAGCGTCGTGCTTCGCCTTCGTCTCCACCTTGGTGGTGGTGCCACCGGACATGTTCTTGTCCACGTCCTTGGTGTAGGTGCTGGTGTCCGAGGTGGAGTTCGCGGCCCCCTTCGGATCGGTCTTCGACGTCTTCTCCACCTTCACCGAGCCAGTCCCGTCGCTCTTGTGCTTGACGGTGCTCTTGCTCTCGGTGGTCTTCGTGTCGTCCGCGCGAGCCGTGCCCACGAGGGCCAACGCCAGCGCAGCAGTGATTCCAGTGATCAGTCGCTTCATGCACGTCTCCTTGGTTGCAGGCGCCATGCAAGGTGGTCATCGCCCGTCCGGACGCAAGACGAGCTTCACTCCACGTCAATGCGGGGCCGCCCAGCAGTCAGCTCGCCCACCAGGGCAGCATCGACCCCTGCGCGGGCAAGGGAGCGCTCGGCGCGGGGGAGCGCTGCGCGGGGGATGGCGGCGAGCAGCCCGCCGTTGGTCTGTGCATCGGCGAGCACCCGGCGGATGTGCTCCGGAAGCCCCTCCGGAAAGCGGACGTGTGCGCCGAAGTGCTCGAGGTTCGCGGTGGTGCCTCCCGGGACGACGCCCTGCTCGGCGAGCGCGGGGACGCCGGCGAGGATCGGCACCGACCCGAGGAATAGCCGGGCCCGGAGCTTCGCCCCGAGCGCCATCTCGGTGAGGTGCCCGAGCAGCCCGAAGCCGGTGACGTCGGTGAGCGCGTGCACCGGGAACTTCCCGGAGGCGAACACCTCGCCCGCGGCGCGGTTGAGCTCGGACATCATCGCCACCACCCGGCGCTCCAGCCCGGGCGAGGCGATGCCGCGCTTGATGGCCGTGGTCGCGATGCCGGAGCCGAGCGGCTTGGTGAGGAGCAGCACGTCACCCGGGCGGCCCCCGGCGTTGGTGAGGATGCGCCGGGGGTGGACGACGCCGGTGACCGCCATCCCGTACTTGGGCTCCGGATCGTCCACCGAGTGGCCGCCGAGGATGGGGATGCCGGCCTCGTCCGCCTTGCTCTGGCCGCCCTCGAGGATGCGGGCCAGGGTCTCCAGGGGGAGCGCCTCGGTGGGGAAGAAAACGAGGTTCAGCGCGAACAGTGGCCTGGCCCCCATGGCCCAGATGTCCGAGAGCGCGTTGGCGGCGGCGATCTGCCCGAAGGCGAAGGGGTCGTCGACCACCGGAGGAAAGAAGTCCACCGTCGAGACCACGGCCTCGCGGGCGTTCAGCCGGTACACCGCCGCGTCGTCGTGCGTGGCAAACCCCACCAGCGCCCGTGGATCCTTTCTCGTCTTCAGGCGGCGCAGGACCTGCGCCAGCTGCGCCGGTCGGAGCTTGGCGGCTCAACCGGCGCAGTGACTGAACTGGGTCAGTCGCCGCGGCGTCTCTGGGCTCATGAGAGTCTTCTGCCCGAGGTTCAGCCGGCGCGCACGTAATCCTTGCGGATCAGCTCGACGATGGCCTGGGCGATGGTCACGTCGTCCGCCTCGGAGTGGTCCATCACCGCGCGAAGGCTGCCGTGGTTGTGCACCAGCTGGAGGAGATCGAGCTGCTCGGGCGTGAGATCGCGCAGCCGCGGCACCAGCGGGCGGCGGACGAGCAGCGAGGCCTCCGGCGCGGGGAGCTGGCCCTCGATGCGCTTGTACTCGTCGAGGAGCCGGAGCCCGTCCATGAGGAGCGCCTCGGTGGAGCGGTCCAGCTCGACCATGAACTCCTGGCCGTCGGGCGGCTGGAGCTCGAAGTCTCCCTCCTCCCAGGTGATGATCCGGTTGAAGCTCTTCTGCGGCCCGAGCGCGTGATCTCCGTCCACCACCGCGTAGTAGACGCGGCCCTGGCGCAGGTAGATGCGTCCCTCGTGGGCGCCGGTGACCACCAGGACACCGTTCTTCTTCGAGGTGTGGAAGAGCTGCAGGAGATCCGGGAGCGGGATGTCCTCGATCTTCCCGGTCATCGACGAGGTCTTGTTGGTCTTCGCCGCCTGGACCTGCGCCGCCTCCTCCAGCCGCTCGCGCATCTCGGCGTCGGACAGCTCGCTCTGGGCGGAGGCCTCGCGCTGCACCAGCTTCAGGATGGACGTGCCGATGAGGATCCGGTCGCCCTCCTTGAGGCGCGCTTGCCGGATCTTCTCACCGTTGACGAAGGTGCCGTTGGTACTGCCCAGGTCCTCGATGAGCACCTTGCCCGGACCAACGGTGATCTTCGCGTGCTTCCGGCTGACCATGTCCTCGACCAGGACCATGTCCAGCTCGCTCGAGCGGCCGATGGTGACCTGACGGCTCATCTTTAGGGGGAACTCGCCCCCCTGGTACTTGCCGGAGATGAACCGGAGGGCCCAGGCCGTGTCGGCGCTCGACGCTGCCATCGTCAGTGGGGACCACCCTACAGCAGCGGCCCGGCGAAGACGAAACTTCCGTCCGCGTCGGAGGACACCAAACGCAGCCTTCCGGTCCGGGGCTCCGGGCTCCGTGACGGCGACGTCAAGAGCGCCTCCTCCGTGACCAGCACCTCTCCGCGTTCGGAGCGCAGGAACCAGGCGCGTGGCTCCCACCGATGCGCCGGGATGCGGAGGATCTGCTCCAGCCGAGCATCGGCCAGCGACCTCTCGCGATCCCGAGCGAGGACCAGAGGACCGAGCGCGTCCGGCGAGCTCCCCGACAGCAGCGTGGCCCGACGCCAGAGCGCCTCGAGCGCTCCGGCGAGCGCGGGCGCCAGCGGCCCGTCGAGCTGCCAGCGTCCACCGCGTCGCGCGAAGCGCACCCGCTCCCGTCCGAGAGAGGAGACGCCCACCCCGCCGGATGCCCCCGCCGCATCGAGCGTGGCAACGACCAGGGCGCGGTCCCCGTCCACGGTGACGCTGAAGCGGTCGAACTGGAGGTCGCGCGGCTGGAGGGGAGGCGCGCCCGGGACGTCCACGGGGGCGCGGGCGAGCCCGGCCGTACGGAGCGCCGAGACGAGCTCCGGCTCGGGCCCGGCGGCGGCACCGAGCATCCGTGGCAGGAGGGCCCACACCGCGCCTCCGAGCAGCGCCAGTCCGAGGAGCACCGCCACCGCGCGGGTGCCGCGGCGCTCCCCCTGGGCCAGCGTCACGACCCGAGCATCTGGCGCGCCTTCTCGGCGGCCGGCGTCCCCGGGGAGCGGGTGATGATGCGCTGGAGCGCGTCGCGGGCCTTCGGCTGGTCCTGCAGCTTCGCGTAGAGGTCGTGCAGCCGGAACAGGTACTTGTCGTCGTTCGGGCCGGGGTACTGCGTGACCACCGTCTCCAGCCGGTTGACGGCGGCGGCCCAGCGATCCCGCTTCTGGTAGAAATCCGCCACGTAGACCTCGTGCCGGATGAGGCGATCGCGCACGTCCGCCGCCTCCTTCTTCGCCTCCGGGAAGTACTGCGACTCCGGATAGGCGCGCAGGAAGTCCGAGTATGCCGTCCAGGCGGCCTTCACCTGGGTCTGGTCCTTCTCGCTCGAGGGGGGGATCATGAACCAGTCTCCCGGGATGTCGCGGTAGTGCGCGAGCGCCACTTTGTACGCGGCGTAGTCCACCTTGGGACTGGTGGGGTGGAGCTTCACGAACCCCGAGTAGCGGTCCGCGGCCTCGGTCCACAGCTGCCGCTCGAACGAGACGTCCGCCAGCCGGAGCTCCGCCTCTCGCGACGCCTCGAGGAACGGGAACTTGGTCTTCACGTACTCGTAGTACTTCTCGGCGAGCTGGTACTGGCCGCTCGCCAGGGCCTGATCTCCGCGCTTGAGGTTGGTGCTGGCCTCGCTGGCGTAGTCCGGGTCGCCGAGCTCGCTGCCGGAGAACAGGCCGCAGCTGGGGATCAGGACCAGCAGGGTGAGCGGGACGAGGCGGCTGAGGAGGTGAGGGCGCATCCGAGGGGCAAACACCCTACCCTCCTTCATCCATCCCTTCCACCCCGGGGAGCAGCTCCCGCACGAGCGTCGGGTCGAAGCCGCGGGAGAGCAGCCGGCGCGCCGATCTGCCGGGAGCCTCGCCAGGAACGACCGCCCGACGCGCGGCGGCGCGCACGTCCCAGCGCTCGTCCCGGATGACCTCCGAGAGCGCCTCCTCGGCCACTCCGGGCGGATACCCCTTCTGCACGAGCCGAACGTGCATGGCCTCGCGGGGCCAGCCGCCCGCGAGCACGAGCGCCCGGGCCCGGGTCCGGGCCGAGCGACGCTCGTCCAGCGCCCCGAGCCGGACGGCGGCGTCGAGCTCGGCCTCGACCTGGTCGTCGGGGAGCCCGGCCCGACGCAGCGCTTCCCGGAGCGCCGTGGCGGAGAGGTCGTGCCGAGCAAGCATGCGCAGCGCGCGAAGACCCGTTCCCCCGGCGGCTCCAGCAGTGTTACGCCTCACCTTGCAATGCACCCCGCCCTCGGACGGTACATGGATTTCCAGACCGCGTGGGGCGTCTGGCAGCGGCGGAATGCCTGCGCGCTGGACGAGCCAACGGACGCGGCCTTCGTCGCCGCGGCGCGGGAGCGCCCGGACCTCTGGAACGCGGTGGAGCGGGCGGCAGGGAAGGCCCACCCTCCCGAGGAGGCGCAGAACGCGCTCCTGGTGCTCGCCGCGCGCACGGCGACCACCGTACTCCCTGACGACGAGCGCCTCGTGGCGCCGCTGGACCGGGCACGCGCGGCGCTCGAATCCGAGGGCGCGACGGAGGATCAGATCGAGGCGCTGCTCGGCGCGGTGCTGCTCGAGGAGGCCTTCGGTGACGACATGCCGGCGGACGGGTTCGACGCAGCCTTCGTGGCCGAGTCGCTCGACACGCTCGCCGGGCTCGCAGCGCTCACCCCGGAGCGGCTGAACGCCCTGGAGAACGCCTTCGCCGGCGGTCCAGACGGGCCCGAGCGCCGGACGCGGCGCATCGCCGCCCAGACGCTGTGCGGGGTGGCCTGGTCCGAGGGGCCGGACCTCATCAGCCGGGAGCACCTGGAGACGGCCGCGGCGCGGCTCGAACCCGGGCAACGGCCGGCGCTGGCCGAGTTCGTGGATCACCTCGCCGAGGTGCGGCTGATCGGCCCGCTGCGGTGCGCACGACTCCGGCGGGTCCTCGCCGAGCTCCTGTAGCGGCTCAGAACCGTTCGATGTGGAAGTCGTCGTCCGCGGCGGGAAGGCCGGTCGCCCCGCCCGCGGGCTTCAGCGGCGCTGCCGGCTGGGTGCCCGGCCGTGCCTGGGTGGGGTTGATCCGCCCGAGTGGCACCGCGGCGCCGGGGGTCGCCGGACGGGGCGCGGGAGCAGCCAGCGCCGGCGGGGCGGCGCGCGCGGGAGGAGGCGCCGCGGGGGCGCCGCGCTGGGCGAAGGCGACGCTGCCCGGGGCGGAGTTCCCATCCTGGGTGGACCCCTCGAAGTCGTCCCAGCGACCGTCGCTCGTGGCGCTGATGCCGCTGAAGCGGAGCGCGAAGTCGTCCGGGTTGGTGGCCTGCCGGTGCGCTTCCTCGTAGGTGATGACGCTCTGGCGGACCAGGTTCATCAGCGACTGGTCGAAGGTCTGCGTGCCGTAGCTCTGGTGTCCCGAGGCGATGGCCTCCGGGATCTCCTTGGTGCGGTCCTTGTCCTCGATCAGCTCGCGCACCCGGGCGGTGGCCTTGAGCACCTCGACCGCGGCGACACGGCCCTTGCCGTCGGCGCGGGGCACCAGGCGCTGCGAGATGACCGCCTTGAGCACGCTCCCCAGCTGGATGCGCACCTGCTTCTGCTGGTACGGCGGGAAGACCGAGACGATGCGGTTGATGGTCTCGGTGGCGTCGAGGGTGTGGAGCGTCGACATGACCAGGTGGCCGGTCTCGGCGGCGGTGAGCGCCGTCTCGATGGTCTCGAGGTCTCGCATTTCTCCGACGAGGATGACGTCGGGGTCCTGACGCAGCGCACTCTTCAGCGCCTGGCTGAAGGAGGCCGTGTCCACGCCCACCTCGCGCTGGTTCACGATCGACCGCTTGTCGCGGATGAGGAACTCGATCGGATCCTCGATGGTCATGATGTGGTCGGTCTCGTTGGCGTTGATGTGGTCGATCATCGCCGCCAGCGTGGTGCTCTTGCCCGAGCCGGTGGTGCCGGTGACCAGGACGAGGCCGCGCTCCTCGAGCGCGATGGCCTCCAGCACCGGCGGGAGCAGGAGGTCCTTGATGGTCATCACCTTGAACGGGATGACGCGGAGCACGGCGCCGAGCGTGCCGCGCTGCTGGAACACGTTCACCCGGAAGCGACCCAGGCCGGGGACGCCGTAGGCCAGGTCGACCTCGTTGGAGTTCTTGAACTTGTCCCGCTGGTACTCGTTCATGATCCCGAAGGCCATGCGCGCGACCTCCTCGGGGGGAAGGCGCTTGCCGTCCTTGAGCGGGACCAGGGAGCCGTCCACCCGGAACATGGGGGGCAGACCGGCCTTCAGATGGATGTCGCTCGCGCCACCGCGCAGCGCGACCTGGAGAATCTCGTTGAGTTCCACGCCCGGGGAAGCCTACCACCCGGGCGAGCGAGCCCCGCCTGTGCGGGCACTGCCTACATCTTCAGCGCTTGCTGAACTGGAAGCGACGGCGGGCGCCGGGCTGGCCGTACTTCTTCCGCTCCACGACGCGGGCGTCACGGGTGAGGAACCCGGCCTTCTTCAGCGCGGTGCGGAACTCCGGATTCAGCAGGCACAACGCGCGGCTGAGGCCGTGGCGGATGGCGCCGGCCTGGCCGGAGAGCCCGCCGCCGACCACGTTCACGGTGATGTCCACCTTGCCCGCCTGCTCGAGGATCTGCAGCGGCTGGTTGAGGATCATCTTCGACGTCTCGCGCCCGAAGTACGCGTCGAGCGGACGGCCGTTGACGACGATGGTCCCGTTTCCTTCCTTCACCCACACCCGGGCAGTGGACTCCTTGCGGCGGCCCGTGGCGTAGAACCCGTTCTCGGTCTGGATTGCCATGTTCCTCAGGCCTCCACCTGGCGCGGCTCGGGCTTCTGCGCGGAGTGGGGGTGCTGCTCGCCCGGATACACCTTGAGCTTGGTCATCATCTTGCGGCCCAGCGCGTTGCGCGGGAGCATCCGGCGGACGGCGTTGATGACCACGTCCTCGGGATGACGCGCCCGGAGATCGGCAAGGTTGGTGGTCTTCAGAGCGCCGGGGAAGCCTGCGCGCGGCTGGCGGTGGTAGAGCTTGTCGGTCTCCTTGGCCCCCGTGACCTTCACCTTCGCAGCGTTGATCACGATGACGTGGTCACCGGTGTCCAGCGAGGGCGTGTAGATGGGCTTGTGCTTGCCCTTGAGGAGGGTGGCAATCTGGCTCGCGGCACGACCGAGCACCTTGTCGCTCACGTCGACGACGTGCCATGCCCGCTTCACGTCCGCGGGCTTCGCGCTGTACGTCCGGTTCATCTGGAGGCACTCCGGGACCGGAGGGTCTGCCCCCCGGAAAAGATGCGCGATGTAGAGGTCTTGGGGCCCCAAGTCAAGCGGACGGAGGGGGAGAGCCCCCCGCCAGCCGGGCCTTCAGCGTCCGGAAGAAGCCCTGCTCGGCGTCCGTGGGCGGCCCCGGGGGCGGCGCGGTGGTGTCCAGGACCTCGAGGACGTCCTTCGGGATGTCGGCGAGGAAGCGCGACGGCGTCCTGGGCACCTCCCGACCTCGCCGGAGCCGGGCGACCGCCCGGGTGAGGATCAGCTCTTCCCTGGCCCGGGTCAGGCCCACGTAGCAGAGCCGCCGCTCCTCCTCCAGGTTCTGAGGCTCGCCTTGCATGCCTCCGTGGGGCAGGAACCCTTCCTCCATCCCCACGAGGAAGACCGTATGGAATTCCAGGCCCTTGGCGCCGTGGAGCGTCAGGAGGGTGACCCGCGCAGGGCTGGGGCCATCCTCCTCCTCGCGGGTGTCGAGGCACAGGCGGTTCAGGTAGGTGCGGAGCTCCGACTTGGGCCCTTCCCGCCGCTCGAATTGCTCGAGGGAGCCGAGGATGCCCCCGACCCCCTTCAGCTTCCGGTCCGCCGCGGTGGCGGACGTGGTGGTGGCCCTCGCCGCGGCCTCGAAGCCGATGTCATGCAGGAGCCCCCGGGTCACGGCCGAGAGCGGCTCGGTGCGCAGCCGGGCGCGGGTCCGGTGGATCAGCGCCGAGAACTCGGCGACGGCCCGTGTCGCGCCGGCGGTCAGCTCCGGGACCGCGTCCGGCGAGGCCAGCACGTCCGCCAGGGGGAGCCCACGGCCCCGGGCGTGGGCGACCAGGTGCTCGACCGTGACGTCGCCGATTCCCCGTGCGGGGACGTTCACGATGCGCAGGAGCGAGACCTCGTCCAGCGGATTGGCGAGGAGCTTGAGGTAGGCGAGCACGTCACGGACCTCGCGGCGGTCGAAGAACTCGGTGCCGCCCACGACCTCGTACTTGATGGCCCTGGCGCGGAACGCCTCCTCGAACGGACGCGACTGCCCGTTGGTGCGGTAGAGCACGGCGATGTCGTCGGGCCGGACGCCGCGGGCGAGCCGTTGCTCGATGCCCCTGGCCACGTGGGCAGCCTCGTCCTCCTCGCCCGGGACGACGACCAGCTGGACCTTCGCCCCGCACACGGTGGCGGTCCAGAGCTTCTTCGGACGCCGCTCGGGCAGCTGCGAGACCACGGCGTGGGCCGCCTCGAGCACGGCCGGGACGCTGCGGTAGTTCTGCTCCAGCCGGACCTCGGTCGCGCCGGGGAACGTCTGCTCGAACCGGAGGATGTTTCGCACCTCTGCGCCGCGCCAGCCGTAGATGCACTGGTCGTCGTCGCCGACCGCGCAGACGTTTCGGCGCTCGCCGGCAAGCTGGCGGATGAGCTCGAGCTGCGCGCCGTTGGTGTCCTGGAACTCGTCCACGAGCAGGTACCGGAACCGCCGGACGTAGCTGCCCAGCACCTCGGCGTGCTCCCGGAAGAGCCGCAGCGGGAGCAGGAGGAGGTCGTCGAAGTCCACCGCGCCCTGTGCCTTGAGCGCCCGCTGGTACAGGGGGAACACCTCGGCGGCGGCGACCTCGGCGTCGCTCGGGGCGTCCCCCTCCGGCGCCGGCGCCCGGCCCGCGTTCTTGGCGCGGCTGATGGCGGTCAGGATTCGCCGCGGGTCGAAGTCCGACTTGCCGTCGATGGATCGTTCCCGCAGTGCCCGCTGGACGAGGGAGATCTGGTCGGACATGTCCGCGATGGCGAACTTCCGCGGCCAGCCGAGCCGGTGCACGTTCTGCCGGAGCACCTCGGCGCCGAAGGCATGGAAGGTGCTGACGGTGAGCGCCTGTGCGCCCTTCCCCACCAGGCGCACCACCCGTTCCTTCATCTCGGCCGCGGCCTTGTTGGTGAAGGTCACCGCGAGGATGGCCCGGGCGGGCACGCGCTGCGCCAGCAGCCAGGCGATGCGGTGGGTGATGACCCGCGTCTTCCCGCTCCCGGCGCCGGCGAGCACCAGCAGGGGACCTTCGGTGGTGGTGACGGCACGACGCTGCGGCGGGTTCAGGCTGGAGAGGTCCACGCTGGAGCGAAGGCGTATAGCGTCGGGGACCGACGGCGCTGATAGAGTGACGCGAACGACCGATGGCCGCCTCCCCCGCGCGCGTTCCCGTCCGCCCGTCCACCGCCGAGCTCGACACGCAGGCCAGGGAGGCCCGCGCCGCCGTGGCCAGGCTCGGGAGACGAGAGTTCCTCGATCAGCTGGCGTCGCTGGGCAAGGCGTTCGCAGCGGACCCGGGGAATCCCGGCAGCTACGCCTGCAAGGATTGCGAGCGATGCGCGAACTGCATGTTCTGCAGGGAGTGCGTCGGCTGCTACCAGTGCACCCACTGCACCGAGTGTGACGGCTGCAGCAACTGCAGTCACTGCACCGAGAGCAAGGGCTGCCAGTCCTGCGCGTACCTTCTGCAGTGCGAGTCCTGCACGCATTCGGCGTACCTCGTGCTGTGCCGGAACCTCTCGGACTGCAACTACTGCTTCGGATCCATCGGGCTCTCGAAGAAGGACTTCCACATCCTCAACGTGGCGTTTCCGAGGAAGGAGTACTTCGAGATCACCGGGAGGCTGCGGAAGGAGCTCGGGCTGCCGGCGTGAGTGGTGGCTTCGATCCGGGCTGCTCCGAGGGGAGCCGGTTCCGTTGGTCTTGGCCGTCGGGGAGGCGGAGCGAGGCCTGGCCTCGTTCGGGCCGTGGCAGGTTGCAACGGTACGCCGTCAACACGAGCGTCCGCCTCGCTGGAGAGCCCCGACAGGCGAGGGGGGGTCGGCGTCGAGAGGCTATAGCGAAAACTTCGAATGAGAGTGGACCGGTGAGACGAGGTTTCAATGGTTTAGCGACCGCCGCGCCACACGGGGTGTGTGGGTTCTTGCTATAGCGTCTCGACGCCGACCCCCCCTCGCCCGGCGCGCTCCTCGACGCTGCCGGACTCGGGCCTCGCCGATCCGCTCGTCAGCGCTGTTGCGATCGATTGGGCGCCTTGGTGGCCCCGCCGCCCGACCCACGTCGCGCCGCCTCGATCGCCGCGATCTCGATCTTTCCCATCGTCATCATCGCTTCGAACACGCGCTTGGTCGCCGCGCGATCGGGATCGGCGAGCGCGTCCATGAGCGCCCGCGGGGTGATCTGCCAGGATACGCCCCACCTGTCTTTGCACCAGCCGCACGCGCTTTCCTGGCCACCGTTTCTCACGATCGCATTCCACAGGCGGTCGGTCTCGGCCTGGTCGGCCGTCGCGATCTGGAAGGAGAAAGCCTCGGTTTGCTCGAAGCGCGGCCCGCCGTTCAGCCCGATGCAGGGGATGCCGGCCACGGTGGATTCGACCGTCAAGACATCGCCCTGCTTGCCGTCCGGATAGTCGCCCGGCGCGCGCATCACCGCGCCCACTGCGCTGTCGGGGAAGGTCTCGGCATAGAAGCGCGCGGCGTCCAGGGCGGTGCCGTCGTACCAGAGACAGATCGTGTTCTTGCTGGTCATCACCGTCATCACCTGACTGCGGCCTCGATGCGCCGGAGGTCGATCTTCTTCATGTCCATCACCGCCGCCATGGCGCGGTCCGCCTTCTTCTGATCGGGGCCACTGACCGCCCGGATCAGCGCCGATGGGACCACCTGCCACGAGAGGCCGTACCGATCCTTCAGCCAGCCGCACACGCCGTCTTGCCCGCCGTTCGACGTCAACGCGCCCCAGAGGCGATCGATGTCCTCCTGGGTCTCGACCTCGATGGCGAGCGAGATCGCCTCCGAGAACTTGAACTGGGGGCCGCCATTGAGCGCGACGAACTCCTGGTCGCCGAGCCGGAAGCTCACGGTCATCACCGAGCCCCTGGGCCCGGGTCCCGTGTCCCCGAATCGCGTGACCTCGAGGATCTTCGAGTCAGGGAACAGCGAGACGTAGAAGCTCGCCGCCTCCTCCGCCTTCCCATCGAACCACAGCATCGGCCTGATCTTGTGGGTCACGGCCATCATCCTCGTCGTCTCCAGTGCGCCCCTTCCCGGAGTGTCGGGAACCGGGTCCGCCAAAGAGACCCCCGAGCTGGGGCGAAATCATCGGTGTTCAGCGAACGCCGCCGTCCGGCGCCCCATCCACGCCGAAATCCTGGACGATCCATCCGTCCCCTTCCCCACCGCAGTCCGAGTATGCGGACAATGGGTAGCCCAGGGTCTCGTCGTAGCGGGCGGTCGTCTTGCACGGACCGTCGAGCCGGCTGCGGACGTCGGCGAACAGCTGCTCCACAGTCTGGCCACGGATCGGGCCTGGAAGGCCAGCGGGGCTGATCACTGTGGCGTCGGTGACCACACCGCCCTCGACATGCACCCGGACCTCCAGCCGCCCCACAAACCCGGTCGTGGAGTACGTGTAGCGGTACGAGGCTGGACCCTTCGCGGCCCAGAGCGCCTGGTGCTGCTCGAACGAGGATGCGCAGGCCGCGAGCAGCGCCAGCGTTCCTGCAAGCACGGACAGCCTCATCGATTCCCCCGCGCGCTCGCTTCGCGTGGAAGCCTAGCAGCTCTCCGGGCCGAGCGGACAGCTCTGGCTCGTGCCCGCGGAGCCTTCAGAGCGGCCGGATGAAGAACGCCTTCAAGTACTCCGTCTCCGGCAATCCACCGAGCACCGGGTGGTCCGCAGCCGGCCCACGCCGTTCCAGAATCTGAATCGGCCGCCGCACGTCGTCCGCCGCGCCGAGCAGCATCTCCTCGAACTCCGGTGGCTTCACCTTCCCCGAGCACGAGCAGGTCACCAGCAGTCCGCCCGACCGGAGCAGCCGGAGCGCGCGCACGTTCAGCTCGCGGTAGGCCCGGAGCGCCGTCCGCGGCCCCTCCTTCCGCTTTCCCAGCCCCGGCGGATCGAGCACCACCGTGTCGAAGCGCTCACCGTCCCGGTCCAGCTGGTGGAGAACGTCGAACGCGTTCGCCTCGCGTGCCTCGACGTTCCGGCGCTCGTTCCGGCGCACGTTCTCCGCCAGCCGCGCTGCTGCCACCGGGTCCTGCTCCAGGGCCAGCACCGAGTCGCACCGGGCCGAGAGCGCCAGCGCGAACCCACCGTGGTAGCTGAACGCATCGAGCGCCCGCCCGCGCGCGAGCTCGCCTGCGCGCAGGTGGTTCTCCGCCTGATCCAGGAACGCCCCGGTCTTCATGTCGTGCAGGAGGTCCGTGCGGAACAGCGAGCCGCCCTCGCGCCAGTCGACCTCTGCCTCCGCCGCTCCCACCAGCACCCGGGTCTCGCGCGGAAGCTGCTCGAAGTCGCGCCCGGAGCCGTCGTCGCGACACACCACCTGAACGGCCCCGGTGATCTCCACCAGCGCCGCCGCGAGCGCCTCCTTCCGCGCATCCATTCCCTCGGCCAGGGTCTGCACCACCAGCCGATCCCGGTACCGGTCCACGAAGAGGCCGGGAAGCCCGTCCGCCTCGGCATGGACCAGCCGCATCGCCTCGCGCCCGAGCGGCGCTCGCCGGGCGATGGACGCCTCCATCCGCGCGCGGAACCACCCTGCGTCCACCGGCTCCTCCGAGGGCGGACGGCGGGTCAACAGCCGCAGCGCGAGCGGGCTCTTCGCCGCCCACAGCGCCTGGCCCGCAGGCTGCCCGCGCGGGTCCGAGACCGCGACCACCGAGCCTCCCGGTGCATCCGGTGGGTCGAGGATGTCCTTCCGCCAGACCCAGGGGCGGAGGTGGCGCAGCGCCCGCGCGCCGTCCGCCGAGACGCGGACCGTCGGGGGCGAGCCGCCGCGGTCGGCGCTCATTCCAGCCCGCGAGCGGCGAGCTCCAGATCATCCTCGCCCCGCAGGTGTCCGATCTCGTGGAGCAGCGTCACCCGGATCTGCTCCAGCAGCTCCTCCCGTGAGTTCACCGCACGGGCCAGGTTCTTCCGGTACAGGACCACCGAGCGGCACACCGGTCCGTCCTCGGCGCTGCACCGCTCGGCGATGGGCGGACCGCGGAAGAGGCCGAGGATGGTCGGCGACAGCGGCGGGTCACCCTCGAGCAGGTCCTCCGACCGCGGGATGTCCTCCACCGTCACCGGCACGCCGCCGAGATCCTTCCGCATGTCGGCCGGGAGCCCGGCGAGCGCCCGGTCCACCTCGCGGCGGAAGTCCTTCTCCGACAGGAGCTGCGACGGGGGGAAGTCGTCCGGAGAGAGCTCGCGGGCCTTCTTGAAGTGCGCCTCTGCCTCGGTCGGCTTCCCGTCCCGCTCGAGGAGCAGCGCGAGGTGCTGGTGCGCGTGGGCCCCATGCTCGTCATCCGCCAGCAGCGCGGTGAAGGCCTCCCGCGCCTCCTTGAAGCGGCAGAGCTCGAACAGCGCCACCGCGCGCTCGTAGGCGACGTCGGGATCGGTGCCGCGCTCCTCGGCCGCCTCGTCGCTCCGTTCGAGCGCCAGCTGGGCCTCGCCGAGGTCGTTGGCCGCCATGGCGCCGAGCAGGGCGAACTGCGAGGCCAGCTCGCCGTCACCGGCCTCTCGGGCCAGCTGACGGCCGCGCTCGGCATAGACGAACGCCAGCTCGTCGTTGTCCCGGCTGCTCGGCAGGCTGACCCCATAGAGGTGCGCGGCGCCAAGCAGCGAGTCCAGGTGCTCGGGAGCCAGCGCCAGCGCTCGCGCATAGGCCAGCTTGGCCTCGTCGAACCGCCCCAGGGCAGAGAGCGCCGCCCCGCGCTCGCTGTGCGCATCGGGCTCGTCCGGCGCACGGGCGGACGCCTCTGCAGCGCAGGACAGGGCCCGGTCATACTCGCGCCCGTCATAGGCGGACCGCGCCGCATCGAGCGCGTCGAGCCCGCGCGCATCGCAGACGGCGAGCGGCTCCACCGGAGCCGGGTGCGAGGGGTGGTGGCTCGGAGCGGTGGGCAGCCCCGGATTCGTCGCCGCGCTCTTCGGGGGCTCGGCGGGCGTGACCCGGTGACAGGCCGACGCCACGAGAAGGCAAAGACACGCGACCCGCCGAAACATGCGCGGCAATGTAACAGACGGACGGACCTCGGCAGTCCGGACCCCGGGATGCACGTCGGGCCAGGCTTGCGGCGCGGCATGACCCCGTGTGAGACAGCCTGCGCTCCAAGATGCGCCTCGTCCTCGCCTCCACCTCGCCGGCACGCCGGGCCCTGCTCGATGGGCTGGGCGTGCCCTACGAGGCCGAGGCCCCCGGGGTGGACGAGGAGGTGCCTCCCGGAACGCCGGTGGAGGACGCGGTCCGGATGCTCGCGCTCCGCAAGGCCCGGGCCGTGGCGGGGAGATACCCCGGCGCTCTGGTCATCGGGGCCGATCAGCTCGCCGAGGTGGACGGCCAGGCGCTCGGAAAGCCCGCCTCGCGGGATGTTGCTCGCGCCCAGCTCGGCTCGCTCCTGGGCAGAGCGCACCGGTTGCTCACCGCCGTCGCCCTGGTCGGCCAGGGAGACGAGCAGCTCGCGCTGGATGTCGTCACCCTGCGCTTCCACCCGGTGGGCCCCGAGGAGCTCGCGCGCTATCTGGACACGGAGGAGTGGCGCGGCTGCGCCGGCGGCTACCGGATCGAGGCCCGTGGCCAGGCGCTGGTGGATGCGATGGACGGCGATCGCACCTCGGTGCAGGGTCTTCCCATGCTGCCGCTGGTCCGCATGCTGCGGGCACGCGGCTTCCCGCTCCTTTAGCGGTGGGACCCGTGAGGGCGGCGCTCAGGCCGACGCGAACACCGGCCCGGCCCGGAGCTCCTCGACGATGGTTTGCGCCGCCTCGCGCGCCCGGGGCAGCTCTCCAGGCTTGAAGCTCATCGCCGCGACCACGGGGTGCCCGCCGCCGCCCCAGCGCTCGGCGATGGCCGAGAGGTCGTGCCCGCGGAGCTCGGGCCGCCAGGGATTGCTCCCGATGGAGACCTTGGCCCGCTTGGAGCTGCAGCCCACCCAGACCACGTAGCGCGCATCCGGGAACAGGTCGTAGGCGATGAACTTGTTCATCGCGTCGACGCCCTCGTCGGCGACGTCGAAGAAGACGACGCCGCGGTCGATCGCCGCCTTCCGGCGCACCACCTCGCGGTTGTGCTGGTGCCGGTCGAGGAGCGGCCCGAACGGCTCCTGGATCATGGGACGCGACGCCACCTCCGACAGCGGGTGCTGCTGGAGCAGGCGGATGACCTCGGGGATCAGCTCCGGGTCGTGGTTCGCCTCCAGCACCGTCATCAGCTGCAGCGCCGGCTCGCGCAGGGCGACCACCATCTGCGGGCTCGGGAACTGCGCCCCGTCGATGATCTCCGCCCACTCCAGCAGCTCGGTCATTGGTCCGGGGTCGAAGCCGAAGCGGTCCCGGGCCACGTCGGCGAGGTAAACCGTGCAGCTCTTTCGCTGCGCGTCATGGAATTTCCGGCCAGAGGCGTCCGCCCGGAAGTGGGCTTCGTCCCCGGAATTCTGAAAAGCGGACGCGTGGTGGTCGAACCACCAGGTCAGCCGGGGTGACTGGCTGTACCGGAAATCGACGATGGTGTTCTCATCGCCCTGGAATGCCGTGTCCGGCACGGGAGCACCGCCGGCCTGGTGCGACAGGCCCTGGTAGGTCAGCGTCGCGTCCCGACGGATGCGCTCTTTGAAGAAGCGCGAGAAGACCGCGGCGCTCGCCGCCCCATCGAAGCAGTTGTCGTGAAAGAGGACGTGCATCCGCATGTGGGTGCGATGGCCTACCACCCCACCCCGCCGGTGCGGGAGGGGGGATCTCGCGGGCGACGGGCGTCCTGAAAGAACGACAGTCCCCGGACCCCTCCGGCAAGGGCCAGGTCACGGACTCTGCGGAACGACACACGTTCTTCCCGCGGACGAGGACGGCACGGTGCCTGCTACGGGTCCTCCCGAGCTTGGTCGGACACCCGTCCGGCGCCCACGGAGGGAACATGCGCAAGTCATCGGGGAAGAAGGAAACGCGCCTGCAGCGTCTGAAGAGCAGGGCCAAGGCGCATCACGCCGCGGTGCAGACCACCCTCGGCGAGCTCGTCGCGGCGGCCTTCGACACCGTCGGCAACGAGGTGAAGGACGTCGCTCGCCTCCTCTCGTCCAGGGAGATTGGCCGGGCGGCGCATGCCCGCATCGTCCTGGTCCAGTAGCCTGCAGCCGTCCTAGGGTCAGCGCTCTCCGACGAGGGCCGACCGGCTGATCGACACCCATTGCCACCTGGATGTCCCTCGCTTCGCCGCGGACCGGGAGGCAGTCCTGGACCGGGCCTGGGCGGCGGGAGTGGCAGGCATCCTGGTGCCGGCGATCGGCCCGGACGCCTGGGACGCCCTGCTCGCCTTGCCGGGCCGCGACTCCCGGGTCCAGGTCGGGCTCGGAATTCACCCACAGCTCCTGCCCGAGCTGCCCGAGAGCGAGGATGCGGCCGCGATCGAGCGGCTCGATGCGCTGCTCCGCACCGGAGGCGCCGTCGCGGTCGGGGAGTGCGGGCTCGACGGTCCCAGTTCGGCCGGCGCCTCGATGGAACGCCAGCTCCGCGTCCTCGACGCCCACGCGCGCCTGGCCCGGAAACACCACCTTCCCCTGCTCGTGCACTGCCAGAAGGCGCACCCCGCCCTCGAGGCGTGGCTTGCCGCCACGCAGCTGCCCGAGGCGGGAGTGGTGCTCCACAGCTACAGCGGGGGGCCGAGCCGGGTCGGAGCGTACGTCGCACGCGGCTGCCACCTGAGCTTCGCCGGGCCGGTGAGCTGGCCCGAAGCCCGGAAACCACTCGAGGCGCTCCGGCTCACCCCACCCGACCACCTCCTCGTCGAGACCGACGCGCCCGACCAGGCACCGGCTCCGCACCGCGGCGGGCGCAACGAGCCTGCGTTCCTGGTGCGGGTCGTGGCGGCGATGGCGGCCGCGCGTGGAGAGTCACTGGAGGAGACCGGGGCGCTGCTGAGCGACAACGCCCGTCGGCTCTTTCCGGCGTTCCGCCACTCCACAGGCGGCCCGCTGACGCGCTAGAGAGGGCCCGCCCATGACTGCTCCCTCGTTCCGCACGACCTCGACCGCCCGCGCCTTCCGCCTCTCCCGGCGATGGGACCGGACGGGGCGGCTCCTGGGAGACGAGGCGATGGAGCGTTTGGCCGGGGCCAGGGTCATCGTCTTCGGCCTCGGCGGCGTGGGTAGCTACGCCGTGGAGGGGCTCGTCCGGAGCGGCGTGGGTCACCTCACGCTGGTGGACTTCGACGAGGTCTGCGTCACGAACCTGAACCGGCAGCTGCACGCGACGGTGCGCACCGTCGGCAAGAGCAAGGCCGAGCTCATGGCGCAGCGCTGCCTCGAGGTGAACCCGGAGTGCACGGTGACGCCGGTGGCCGAGTTCTACCGGGCGGAGAACGCCGAGCAGCTGCTCCAGCCCGGGTGGGACTTCGTGGTGGACGCGATCGACAACGTGAAGGCGAAGCTGCACCTGCTGCACCGCTGCGTGCAGCTCGGGATTCCGGTGGTCAGCAGCATGGGCGCAGCCGGGCGGCTCGACCCCACGGCGCTGCGGGTGGACGACCTGTCGGAGACCATCATGGACCCGTTCGCCAAGGACATCCGGAAACTGCTCCGGCGCAAGTACGGCCTCGAGACGGACCGGCGCACCGGCATCACCGCCGTCTACTCGGTGGAGGCGCCGCGCACCCCCGTGCCGCTCACCTATGACGGCGCGACCGATGGCTTCCTCTGCGTGTGCCCGAGCCGGGAGAACGAGTTCCACACCTGCGACCACCGGACGCAGGTGAACGGAAGCGTCGCGTTCGTCACCAGCGTCTTCGGGATGAACGCCGCGGGCGTGGTCGTCCGGCGCATCGCGCACGGACGCTGACGTCGCTCACGCCGCGGACGCGCTCGGGGCGACAGGCTGTCCTGCCGGCGGCTGGAGAGAGGCGAACGTCACACCCTCACGGCCGCAGGCACGGCGGAACGCGCAGCGCGCGCACTGCTTCAGCTCTTCGGTCATGGGAAACTGCGCGGCGTCGAGCGGGGTGTTGGCCGCCGCGTTGACCAGGAGCTCACGCATCCGCTGCACCGACTCGCGGAACTTCAGCGAGAAGTGCTGCACCGTCTGGGTGTCGACCGGAACCTCGACCTCCTGCCCGGCGTTCAGAAACACCAGCTGGCAACGGACCTGGTGCGGCTCCACGCGGTGGCGGTGGGCAAGGTACAGGGCGTAACCGACGACCTGGTCCTCGTACCCCGTGTGGGGTGCGCCCGTCTTCCAGTCCACGACAGTGATGTGGCCCGCATCGTCGCGGAAGGCGAAGTCCGGGATGGCGAACATCTTCACGCCTTCCATCTCGAACCAGCTGTGGTCCGCGCCCTCGTCCACCTCGAGCCACTGCTGCGCCTGGAGCGCCCGCGCGCGCTCGAGCCAGGGCGACTGGAAGAACCAGCTCAGCGCCGCCTCCACGCTGTCCCAGATTCGCTTCCATTCGCTGTCCGGCAGGGGCTCGCCGTACTCGTGCTCCATGAGCCCCATGAACTCGAGCCGGCGGCGCTCGTTCCAGTACGCACGCGATCGCGAGTGCTTGTAGTCCTCGCGCATGATGAAGCGAGCGCGGGTGATGGCCTTCGCCGCGTCCGGCCGCCGGCCGGCGCGCACCTCGAGCAGCGCGTCCTTGATGGCCGCGTGCACCACGTTGCCCGCCCAGTTGAACCGATTGGCGAGCTTCTTCAGCACCCACAGCTGCCGGAGCTCGGGGTGCGCCCGGTCCTCCCAGCCGCCCCAGCTCCCGTAGTAATGGAGGTAGTACGCTCGCCGGCAGTCCTGGAACTTCTCGTGGCGGCTCTTCGACCAGCTGAAGTCGTTGGTGAGGACGTTCTGACCCATCGCAGTACGAGGAAGACTGTAGCCCGGGGCCCTGTCACCAGGGGGCGCCACGTGGTTCGAGGTGCCGAGCTCCGGGCCGGCCTCCTCCGCTGGTACGACGGACAGGCGCGCGATCTGCCGTGGCGGCGCACCCGCGACCCCTACGCAATCTGGGTGAGCGAGGTGATGCTCCAGCAGACGCAGGTCTCGGTCGTCCTCCCGTACTGGAGCGCGTTCCTCGCCCGCTTCCCCGACGTGGCGGCGCTCGCCCGCGCGAGTCTCGATGACGTGCTCGCCGCCTGGCGCGGCCTCGGGTACTACGCCCGCGCGCGGAACCTCAAGCGCGCCGCGGAGGCCGTCCTGGAGCGGCACGGTGGCCGGCTCCCCGACGATGTCGAGGCGCTCCGCGAGCTGCCGGGGTTCGGCCGGTACACGGTGGGCGCGGTCGCCTCCATTGCCTTCGGGCGTGAGGTCCCGCTCGTCGACGGCAACGTGGCGCGGGTCCTCGCTCGGCTGTTCGGCATCGAGGGCGCGACCGGCGACGCGGCGCGCGAGAAGCGACTCTGGGGGATCGCCGAGACGCTCGTCCAAGGCGAACGGCCGGGGGACTGGAACCAGGCCCTGATGGAGCTCGGCGCCACGGTCTGCCGTCCCGAGCAGCCAACGTGCCTGCTCTGTCCGGTCCGCGGACACTGTGCAGC
>Ga0208851_1000229_pt1 | contig 25671 bp, 12 predicted proteins | sample NGESurshal092012_FD_184481 | JGI IMG/M metagenome (GOLD analysis project Ga0208851, IMG submission 184481) | Arctic peat soil microbial communities from Barrow, Alaska - NGEE Surface sample 415-2 shallow-092012 (SPAdes) | ecosystem: Environmental > Terrestrial > Soil > Wetlands > Peat ... | reverse complement strand
CCCGGTCTGTGAGGGACCTGCCTGGGTCGAGCCAGGACGCGGTGCCCTGCGAGTTCGAGTCGTCCGGGGAGGCCCGTGACGGTAGGCCGAAGAGCACCCTGCTGATCACGACCGTACCAATGGTGGCGACCCCCAACCGCGCGGTGGATTTCGTTCGGGAATGACTTTTGAGCATGATTCGGCCGCTCTCGTCGCAGTGATAAAGACAGCAATAATGTGGCCCTCGAACGCACGGCAGCTGCCCGCCGTCGACCGTTCGTGTCTGGAAACCGCTTGCTACGGAAGCGCTCCCAGAGCTGAGATATTGACACACCACTCCCTTCGATCCTGGTCAACAGCAAGCGTCCGAATACGCACCTAAATCCACTTCGCGTGGTTCAGGCTCGTTTGATCGCGCCGGCTGGGTTGGTGGATTCTTCGAGTTTTCAAGGAGAACGCGGTGTGGAATGGCCGGACAATACGTGCAGCGCAGAGTGATCGTCAGGGTTGGCAATCCCGGCAATGGGGGGCGGCGACGCTGTCGCGCGGGACAGCACGCCGATGCCGCGGACAGTGACCGGCCCGGCTGCCCGACCGGGTGACCTGTGCTGCCATCCGCCGGTCGCCGATCTCGCTCGGGACTGTGCTGTCGAGAATCCATGTCTTTTCCACCCGGCCCGTTTCTCGGCACACGCCCATTTGCCCCCGCCGCCTGCCAGAAGTGGCGCAGCTGCGGAGATCGCCGTGCAGCGCTGGGCGCGCCCACCCGTTCCTGGACCCCTGACCGAGCCGGAAACTGACCCGGCGCTACGCACCACACCGCGGGCCCGCGGTGTGGACGGTGCCCGGCGCGCGGTGGAGGACACTGGAGAGGTTGCCCCGCACACCGGCGGGGCATCCGCGCGTCCAGCGCAGCTTGACAGCACCAACCGAAGGATCCCGCCTGTGACCGACGGCCCGTTGATCGTGCAGTCCGACAAGACGCTCCTGTTGGAGATCGGCCACCCCGATGCCCCGGCAGCCCGAGCGAACATCGCGCCGTTCGCCGAACTCGAACGATCCCCCGAGCACATCCACACGTACCGGATCACCCCACTGGCCCTGTGGAACGCCCGGGCGGCCGGGCACGACGCCGAACAGGTCGTCGACGCCCTGGTCCGCTGGTCACGGTTCCCGGTCCCGCAGGCGCTACTGGTCGATGTCGTGGACACCATGAGCCGGTACGGCCGGCTGGTGTTGCAGACCCACCCGGCGCACGGGCTGATCATGGTCTCGCGGGACCGCGCCGTGCTCGAGGAGATCCTGCGGCACAAGAAGATCGCCCCGATGATCGGCGCCCGGATCGACCCGGACACGGTGATCGTGCACCCGTCGCAGCGCGGGCATTTGAAGCAGGCCCTGCTCAAGGTGGGCTGGCCGGCCGACGACGAGGCCGGTTACGTCGACGGCGAGGCGCACCACATCGAGCTCGACACCACCAACTGGCACCTGCGCTCGTACCAGGAGCAGGCCGTCGAGGGTTTCTGGGCCGGTGGCTCCGGAGTCGTCGTGCTGCCCTGTGGCGCCGGTAAGACGCTGGTCGGCGCGGCCGCGATGGCCAAGGCCGGGGCCACCACCTTGATCCTGGTGACGAATACCGTCGCCGGCCGGCAGTGGCGGCGGGAGCTGATCGCCCGGACGTCGCTGACCGAGGAGGAGATCGGCGAGTACTCCGGCGAGCGCAAGGAGATCCGCCCGGTCACCATCGCAACCTATCAGGTGATGACGCGCAAGACCGGCGGCGTCTACAAGCACCTCGATCTGTTCGACTCCCGGGACTGGGGCCTCGTGATCTATGACGAGGTGCACCTGCTGCCCGCGCCGGTCTTCCGGATGACCGCCGACCTGCAGTCCCGACGTCGGCTGGGGCTGACCGCGACGCTGGTGCGGGAGGACGGCCGCGAGGGCGACGTGTTCTCGCTGATCGGCCCGAAGCGGTATGACGCCCCGTGGAAGGACATCGAGTCGCAGGGTTGGATAGCCCCCGCGGAGTGCACGGAGGTGCGCGTCACCCTGACCGACGCGGAACGGCTCGGCTACGCCACTGCCGAACCCGAGGAGCGATACAAGATCGCGTCCACCGCGCGAACCAAGATGCCCGTGGTCCGGTCCATCCTGGACCGGCATCCCGGCGAGCCAACCCTGGTGATCGGCGCCTACCTGGAACAGCTGGACGAACTCGGCGAGGAACTCCAGGCGCCGATCATCCAGGGCTCCACCCGCAATGCCGAGCGGGAACGGCTGTATGACGCGTTCCGCGCCGGGGAGGTGTCGGTGCTGGTCGTGTCCAAGGTCGCCAATTTCTCCATCGACCTGCCGGACGCCACGGTGGCGATCCAGGTGTCCGGCACGTTCGGTTCGCGCCAGGAAGAAGCTCAACGCCTCGGCCGGATCCTGCGCCCGAAGGACGACGGGCGGCAGGCGCACTTCTACTCGGTCGTCTCCCGGGACACCCTGGACACCGACTACGCCGCCCACCGCCAACGGTTCCTGGCCGAGCAGGGGTATGCCTACCGGATCATCGACGCGGATGATCTCCTCGGGCCCGGAGTTCCTGGATCGGCGGAGTAGCGCCGCCGGCGACTCGTTGGACCAACAGATGCCGGCCGCCGGGGCCGGTGCCGGTGCCGGTGCCGTTGCCGGCACCGGTGCCGGTGCCGGGTGCCGGGGCGCAGCCCGGGGGACCGGATGCCGAGATGAACCCGAAGGCCGCGAGCGAGTCCAGGGCGGGGGTTGACCTGACAAACCTGGATCAACCGCTGTTCGACGGAGCCGACGCCACGAAACGTCAGCTCGTGGACTACCTCGACGCCGTCGCCGACCGCATCCTGCCGGTGCTGGCCGATCGCCCGTTGTCGGTGATCCGCATCCGACCGGGCCAGCCCGCATTCATGCAGAAGAACGTCCCCGCGTACACCCCGGAGTGGGTATGGACCACGACGGTCTGGGCCGCGGCGTCACACCGCGAGGTGCACTACGCGCTCTGCAATGACCGGCGCACGTTGCTCTGGTTCGGCAACCAGCGCGCTGTCGAGTACCACCCGACACTGTTCCTGGCCGGCAGTACGCATCCCAGCCACCTGGTCCTGGACCTCGACCCGCCGGCCGGCGGGCCGTTCCGGGCCGTTATCGACACCGCGCGGCTGGTCCGGCAGGCGTTGTCCGACGCAGGGCTGGCCGGGGCGGTGAAGACCAGCGGATCCAAGGGCCTGCACATCTTCGTGCCGCTGCCCGACGCGGTCGACGTGCAGGACGCGGCTGCCGCGACGAGAGCCATTGCGGCACGCGCGGAACGACTGGACCAGACAATCGCCACCACCGCCTACCTGCTTCAGCACCGCGCGGGCAAGGTCTTCGTCGATTCCACCCGATCCGGCGGCGGGACGGTCGCGGCCGCCTACAGCCCCCGAGTGCGGCCGGGCACCCCGGTCTCGTTCCCACTGGGCTGGGATCAGCTCGACGACGTCGCACCCGGCGACTTCACCCTGCGCACCGCGGTCGGATTGCTCGGCGATCAAGACCCGTGGAGGGAGCTGATGCCGTCCGCACGACCACTGCCCGACGACCTGCTGGCGGAGGGCAGGGAGATCCCGATCGCCAGGGTGCAGGCCATGCACGAAGGCAAGCGTCGGGCCATGGCCCGCCGGCAGCGGGGATGACCGTTTGCGGCATCCCCCGGCTGCGCAGGCCCGGGCCCGCCGGCAGCGCAGATGACCGTTTGCGGCATCCCCCGGCCGCGCGCTCTGGATGGCGAGCGAGCCAGCCGGCGAAGCCCGGCCGTCGCAGAAATAGGGCTCGTCGTGTACCCAGGCCATCGTGCTCCGGCGGCGCCGGGGCACCGTCCGGGGCCTCGCTGATCGAATACGCGCTTTGCGGCTCGTTGCGGCTCCGGTTGCGCGGGTTGGATCAGCGAACCCCGGGCCGGGCGGCTTGCGCGGGACCATGCGCTGATCGAACACGCGATCCCGGGCCCGTTTCGCGGCGAGTTGCGCGGGTTGGATCAGCGAACCCGGGCCGGCCGGCTCGCGCGGGACCATGCGCTGATCGAACACGCGATCCCGGGCCCGTTTCCCGGCCGGTTGCGCGGGTTGGATCAGCGAACCCCGGGCCGGGCGGCTTGCGCGGGACCATGCGCTGATCGAACACGCGATCCCGGGCCCGTTTCCCGGCCGATTGCGCGGGTTGGATCAGCGAACCCGGGCCGGGCGGCACGCGCGGGACCATGCGCTGGCCGGGCGGCTTGCGCGGGACCATGCGCTGATCCAACACGCGATCCCGGGCCCGTTTCGCGGCGAGTTGCGCGGGTTGGGTCAGCGAACCCGGGCCGGGGCGCGGGTTGGATCAGCGAACCACGGCCAGACGGCCCCCCGCGATCGTCGGCCCTGATGTCCGTTGCTGGATCCGCACAATTCGACCGGCAAGGTGCAGGCCGCCGCAGAGAACCAGGTGCCGGGCCGAAGCCGCCGCTGCGGCTTCGGCGGGGCCGCGGCGGCACCGGTCATCCGGGTCCGGCGAATTCCATCTGATCGCCCGGAAGCGCCTCTACTAGTCTCGACCTGGTCCGGCAGTGACGACCGACCGAACCCGACCGACCGAACCCGACCGACCACCGCGCCCGGCGATGCAGGCGCACATTCTTGAAGCGGGGAGCAACGTGGCGGTGGTGTCGTTCCGGCGACCGGAGCGACGCGAACCACCGCCCCTGGTGATCGGCGAGGTCGAGGTCCCGCAACCGCCGCCGCTGCGTGCGCTTCGGCCGGCCGGCGCTTCGACCTGGCTGGTGGTGCTGCCCGCCATCGGCGCGATCGGCGCCATGGCCCTGGTCTTCGCCGCGGGCGGTACGGCCGCGAACGTGGTCGCCGCGGTGCTGTTCGGGATGTCCACCCTGGTGATGGTCGGCGGTCAGCTGGCCAGGGTGGGCGGCGACCGCAGTAGTCGGATCGCCGCCGATCGCAGCGACTATCTGCGCCGGCTGGCGCAGATCCGCCGCACGGCGAGGGCTGCGGCGGCCGCGCAGACCGACGCGCTGTTCTGGGTGCATCCCGACCCGCGCGGGCTGCAATCGCTGATCCGCACCAGCCGGCTGTGGGAACGGCGGCCGTCGGATCCGGATTTCGCCGCGGTGCGGCTCGGGCTCGGCGACCAGGCGCTGGCGCTCGATCTCCATCTCGGCGTGCCCACGCCGGTGGACGAGGTGGACCCGGTATCGGCGGTCGCGCTGCGCCGGTTCGTCCGCACCCATGGGACCGTCCGGCGACTCCCGGTGTCGGTGTCGCTGCGGGTGTTCGGCCGCATCCGGCTCACCGGCAATACCGTCGCGTGCCGGCAACTGGCGACCGCGATGGTGCTGCAGGCCATCACCTGGCATGCTCCGAAGGATTTCCGGTTGGCGCTCTGCGCCGGCAGCGAGGGTCTGCGGGGCTGGGACTGGCTCAAGTGGGCACCCCATGTGGCTGACCCGGTCGGCTCACCGACCGAGCTGCCGCGGTTCGCCGTCGCCGACACCCTGGGCGCCTTGGAGGACCTGCTGACTGACGAGCTCGCCGGCCGGCCGCTCGCCGCCGCCGATGGCGACCCGCTGCCGGATCGCAGGCACCTGCTGGTCATCGTCGACGGCGGATCGCCGGGTGGTGCGCAGCAGCTCGCCGCGGCCGACCTGCCCGCCGGGGTGACCGTCCTCGACCTCAGCGGCACGTTCGGTGACACGTTCAGTGACACGTTCAGTGACGGCACCCAGCAGCCGGCCGCGCGCAGCCTCTGCCTTCGGGTGACCGATGCGGACCTCCTTGCGGTCGGCGTCGACCGGGTCGGAAAGGAGGTGCTGTCGCATCTCGGCGCGCAGGATCGCATTTCCCCGGCGGAAGCGGCCGCAACCTGCCGGGCCATCGCTGCCATCCAGCTGCCGCAGGACGCCGACGGCGGGGCGCCGGTGACCTCGTCGACCTGGCTGCCCGACCTGATCGGGGTGGCGAACATCCGCAAGCTCCGCCCGAGCGTGAGCTGGCTGCCCCGGCCCGCCGCGGATCGGTTGCGGGTGGCGATCGGAGCCGGCACCACCGGCCAGGCGGTCGAGCTGGACCTCAAGGAGGTCGGCCAGGGCGGGATGGGACCGCACGGCCTGCTGATCGGCGCGAGCGGATCCGGCAAGTCCGAGCTGTTGCGCACGGTGGTCCTCGGCCTGGCGATCACCCACCCGCCCGACGTACTGAACTTCGTGCTGGTCGACGTCAAGGGCGGGGCGAGTTTCGCCGAGCTCGACGCGCTCCCGCACACGTCCGCGGTCATCAGCAACCTGACCGACGAGCTCGGCCTCGTCGACCGGCTGAAGGATGCCATCACCGGCGAGCTGAATCGGCGGACGGAGTTGCTCCGGTCGGCCGGCACCTTCGCGTCCCTGCGCGACTACGACCAGGCACGCTCGGGCGGGGCGGACCTGCCGGCCCTGCCTGCCTTGCTGCTGGTGATCGACGAATTCTCCGAGTTGCTCGCCGCCCGGCCCGACCTTCTCGACCTGTTCATCGCCATCGGCCGGGTCGGCGGCCAGCTGGGCGTCCACTTGCTGCTGGCGTCGGAGCGTCTTGCGCAGGACCGACTGCTGGGGCTCGACAGCTACCTGTCGTATCGGATCGGGCTCAGGACGTCCACTGCGGCGGAGTCGAGGATCGTGCTGGGCGTCGCCGACGCTGTCGAGCTGCCAACCGCACCGGGCAACGGCTACCTGAAATTCGACACCAGCGGGCCGGTCCGGTTCAGGAGCGCCTACGTCTCCGGGCCCGTCCGCGAGCCGAGGCCGGGAGCGGACGACGACGGCTGGGTCGACCCGCAGACTTTTCGGTTGACAGCCGCGCCACCACCCGTGCTCAGCGGCGCCGAGTGGGCCATCGCCGCAACGCACGCCGCGGGCTCCGGGCCGGGACGGACCTTGCTGGACGTCGCCGTCGGCCGGCTCGCCGGGTCCGGGGTGCCGGCCCACGAGGTGTGGCTGCCGCCGCTGAACGAGCCACCGTCACTGGACCTGCTGCTGCCGGGTGGGTCGGTCCGGGGCTCGATCGGCGGCTCGGCCGGGTTCCTGGCATCGTCGTTCCTCCAGGTGCCACTGGGCTGGGTGGACAAACCGTTGGCCCAGACCAGGGGCCTGTTGTCCGTCGACATGTCCGGTGCGGCAGGGCAGGTGGCGATCGTCGGGGCGCCGCGGAGTGGCAAGTCAACCGCGCTGCGCAGCCTGATCTGCGCCTTGGCGCTGACCCACACACCCGACGAGGTCCAGCTGTACTGCCTGGACTTCGGTGGTGGCTCGCTCGGCGCGCTCACCGGCCTGCCGCACGTGGGAGCGGTGGCCGGACGGCTGCAACCGGACCTGGTGCGCCGCATCGTGATGATGGTGAGCGGCATCATCAGCAGGCGTGCGGCCGCGTCCGCCGCGGCCGGCGTCACGTCGCTGGTTCAGTGGCGGGCGGCGGTGACCGCGGGCGTCATCGCCGGGGACGGTTTCGGCGACGTGATCCTGATCGTCGATGGCTGGGGCGCGCTGAGCGAGTTCGTCGACCCGCTGGAGGCGGAACTGACGTCGTTGGCCTCCCGTGGGCTGGACCACGCCGTGCACGTCGTGGTGACTGCCGAGCGGTGGGCCGAGATCGACCCGGCGGTCGGGGAGCTGATCGGCTCGCGGATCGAGCTGCGACTGGGTGACCCGCTCGATTCGGCGGTCGATCCGACTCTCGCTGCCGGCGTCCCGCAGAACCGCCCCGGCCGTGGACTGTCCGGCGACCGGCTGCAGCTGCTGACCGCGGTGCCGAGAATCGACGGCCGGCCGATGGCCGACGGGCTCCCCGCGGCCACCGCAGACCTGGTGCGGACGGTCGCCACACGATGGTCCGGACCGCCGGCCCCGGGGGTCCGCCTGCTGCCGACGGTGGTTCGGCCGGGGGACCTGCCGCCGTTGACCTTCGACCAGCGACACCCGGAACCCGGCTACCCGCTGGGGCTGGACGAGGACCTGGAGCCGGTCTGCTGGAACCCGGAGACCGACCGGCATCTGGTCATCTTCGGCGACGAGCGGTCCGGTAAGTCCACCCTGCTGCGCTCTCTCATCCGGCAGATCTCCGCGCGCCACGAACCGGACGGCGTCCGTTTCATCGTGTTCGACAGCAAGCGCGGGCTGCTGGATCTGCCCTACCGCCCGGAGCAGCTGATCGCGTCGGCCACCAACGGCCGGGACGCCCGCGGCGTCATCGGCGCCAACCTGGACCGGCTGTGGCAGCGGCTGCCGACTCCATCGATGACCGGGGATGAGGTCAGTCGCCGGGCCCGGCGGGGATCGCCGGGCCCGATCTTCGTCATCGTCGACGACTACGAGCAACTGGCCGACAGCGCTCCGCTCGCCGAGTTGGCGCCATTGCTGGCCCGCGCGTCCGACAGTGCGCTGCACCTGGTGATCGCCCGGCAGGCCGGGGGCGCCTCGCGCGCGGTCTTCGAGACCGTCTACGCCACACTGAAGGACATCGGCACGCCCGCCCTGGTGCTGTCCGGTCCGGCCGGTGAGGATGCCGTCTGGGGCAGGACGCCGATGGCGGAACGGCCGCCCGGCCGCGGCATCTGGGTGCCGCGACGGGGTGCCGAACGACTGATGCAGGCGACCTTCGATCCGCAGGAATGGTGATGGAACCCGAGGAGTCGGTACCCAGCGGTGGGCGACCGCCGGAGCCGCGGCGACCGCTGCTGATGGACCCGGCCGGTGCCCGCCCGTCCGGCTTCGCGCCGCCGGCGGTGCTGACGCCGAGCGGGCAGCCGGCCCCGGGATCGGCGCAAGCAGGCGGGCCGAGGCAGTCCGATGGGGCGGCAGCTGCTGTTGGCGGGTCGGGACAGCTTGCTGGCAGTGCACCGCTGCCGGCGCCGGCCGCGACCGCTCCGCCCGCGGTCGGCCCGCCCTCCAAACTCGCCGCGGCCGCGGGTCCCGACATCGCCGAACGGGTCCCGGGCGAGGCGTCATTCGGTCCCGTCAGCCAGGTGGTCCGGGTGAGCGTGCGAACCCTGTCGTCCCGGATCGACCTCGTACTGCCCGATCGTTCGACGATCGCCGAGACGCTGGAGACCGTCCTCGAGCTGGCGCCCCGATCGCTGCGGGAGCAGGCGATCGCCCACGGAGGCTGGATCCTGCGCACCGCGGCCGGTGCGGCCATTCCCGGCTCCACGACGCTGCTCGACGAGGGAATCGTGGACGGGTCGACCCTGTTCCTCAGCGGCCTGGACGCAGCGGGCGGCGCGGCGGTGTACGACGACGTCGCGGATGCGGTCGCCGACACCGTCCGGACCGATCCCTCGGCCTGGCCCCCGGGCGGCGGGCGGACCGTTGCGCTCGGTGCTGCCGGCGTGTTTGCGGCGCTCACGGTGCTGACGCTGGTCTGGGCCGGCCCACCCTGGGGCCCTGCGGTCATCACACTGGCCGGCCTCGCGCTACTCGGGCAGCTCGCCGCAGGCCTGCTGTCCCGGGGATTCGGTGACGCCGGTGTCGCGGTGCCGGCCGGCCTGCTGTCGGTCGCCGCCGGTGCCGCCGCCGTCACCCTGTGGGCGGCGAATCCCGTTGAGCTGCTGGACATTCGGGCCGGGCCGCTGCTGCTCGGCGCGGCGACGGCCGGGGTGTTGGCGGCGACGGCGGCACTGGCCATCGGCAGCGGGCAGATGCCATTCGTGGCGGTCGTCACCGGCAGTGTCCTGGTGTGCATCGCGCTCGGCTGTTGCGCCCTCTTCGATCTGGCGCCGGTCGATGCCGCCGCGATCGTCGCCGGCCTCGCGCTGAGCATGATGCCGCTGGTCCCGAGCATCGCGCTGCTGCCGGCCGGCCTCGAGTCGGCGCCGCTACCCGGCAGCGCCGAGGAGGTGCTCGCCGACCACGAGACCGTCGACACCGCCGCGGTGGTGCGGGGCACCCGGCAGGCCGTCGGCTCGGTGACGGCGCTGATCCAGGGGCTGGCCTGGCCGGCCCTGGTCGCCTGCGTGGTCCTGGCGGTCAGCCATGACCTCACCGCCGAGCTGCTGGCCGGCGCGGTGGCGGGTGGCCTGATCCTGCGGTCCCGGCTGTTCATCACGATCGGTCAACGACTGCCTTTGCTGCTCGCCGGGATCGGCGGCCTGGTGGTGTTGCTGCTGGCTCTGATGACGCAGTTCGACGGCTCGACGGGCCCGCTCGCCGTCGCGGCGCCCGCTTTGCTGGGCGTCGTGGTGTGCCTGGTGCTGGCCGCCCGTCGGCGCCGGCCGTCGCCCGGCCTGCGCCGAGCGGCAGAGATCATCGAGTTGCTGATCGCGGTTGCGGTCGTCCCGTTGGTCGCCGGGGTGCTGGGACTGTTCGGCTACCTCCGCGGCCTCGGCGGTTGAGTGATCCCCCGCTGATGGCGACCACCACCAAGGAATCCCTGCAGGCCCGCCGGTTCATGAACCGGCGGCTGCGGGCCGCGCTGCTGGAGGGCGACGCCGAGTCCGGCCGGGCGCCGCTGGCCCGGCTCGGCACCGGCAGTTACGCGGGGATCTTCGTCACGATCGCCCTGCTGGCGATCGTCGGTGTCATCGGTGTGCTGCGGCCCGGGGGATCGACCGCGTGGCAACGACCCGGCGCATTCATCGTGGCGAGCGAGACCGGCACGCGTTACGTCCTGCTCGGCGGACTGCTGCACCCGGTGCTCAACTATTCGTCGGCGAAACTGTTGCTGGGCAACCAGTTACACGTGGTCACCGCGTCAGCGCGGTCACTGGAATCTTCTCCGCGCGGCCCGACCATCGGCATCCCGCTGGCACCGGACTCGCTGCCGGATGCCGCGCACATCGTGGGCACCAGCTGGTCGGTGTGCGCGATCGGCACAGCCACCGACGATCAGCCGTTGCGCACCGCCGTGGTCCCGGGTCGGCTGTCCGCCGGTACACCGGTTGCCGCCGATGACGCCTACCTGGCGCGCACCGGCAGTGGCCGCACCGCGCTGATCTGGTCCGGGCACGCACACGAGATCGACGAGCGGTGGCTGGCCGCCCTCGGGTATCGCGCTGCGGACGCCCTGCCGGTCGAGGATGCGTTCGTCGCGGCGTTGCCGGCGGGTGAGCGGATCGCCCCACCCACGATCGCCGGCGTCGGCGAGCCCGGGCCCGCGCTTCCGGGCTCCGCTCAACCGGTCGTCATCGGCTCGATCTTCGCCGACCGGCTCAATGCGTACTACCTGATGACCCGGGACGGGCTGGCTCCGATCACGCCGCTGCAGGCCGACCTGCTTCTCGCCGACCCACGGCTGGCGCCGGCCTACGGAGGGAGCGACCCGTCACCGCTGCCGATCAGCCAGGCCCAGGTCACCGATTCCACCATGGCGCCGTTGCCGCCGGTGCCCGCCGGTGAGCGGGCCCCCGACGCCGCCCCGACGCTGACCGCCTTCCCGGCCGGCGAGCAGCAGCTGTGCGTCCGGTACGCCGATCAGCAGGCGCCGGATCTCGCGCTGGGACCCGCGGAGCCCACATCCGCCGGCGGCACGGTGCAACTGCCCACCGGCAGCGGTGCCCTGGTCGCCGCGCGGCCGAACCCGACCACCCCCGGCACCACTGTGTACCTGGTGACCGACACCGGGGTGCGGTACCCGGTGGCCGGGCCGCGCACCCTGGAGCAACTCGGGCTGTCCGGGGTCAGCGTCGCTCAACTGCCCGCGCAACTCGTCGAACTACTGCCAGTGGGTCCGCTGTTGGACCCCGCGGCGGCCGCGCTGCCGGCGCCGTGAAGACCGTCCGACCCACCACCAGGAGCCGGAGCCCCGCCCGGCGGCGATGATGGGCAGGTGCCCGACGACGACGACGCAGGCCGACGGCTGACCGGAGATCGGGTGCTGCTCGCCCCCGTGGTGATCGATCCGGCCGCCGACAACGAGGCGGCGATCCGGTGCTACCCGGCGGTGGGCTTCCGGCCGGCCGGGGTGATGCGCCGGTTCGAGCGCGACGTGGACGGCGCCGGATGGCATGACGGCCTACTGATCGACCTGTTGGCCGACGAACTCCGCCTTTGATAGAGTCAGGCTTATATAAGCGGTCGCTGTATTTCCAACCGCCCCTCGACACTTCGGGAGCCCAGCCATGATCGACGGAATCCAGCAGCTCAACGCCGTCCGGCGAGCCATCGGCAGCCGCGAACTCGAGGCAGGCGAGGCCCGCGTCGGCACGATCAGCCAGGCCTACGACACGACCGTGGACGACCTGTGGGATGCCTGCACCAACCCGGAGCGCATCCCCCGATGGTTCCTGCCGGTCACCGGAGACCTGCGGGTCGGCGGCCGCTACCAATTGGTCGGCAACGCCGGCGGCACCGTCGAGCGCTGTCAGCAGCCGCGGAGTTTCGCCGCGACCTGGGAGTACGGCGGAAATGTGAGCTGGATCGAGGTCGAGCTGGCCGAGCTGCCGGAGGGCCGGGTGCAGCTCACGCTGAACCACGTCGCACACGTTGCCGACGAGTTGTGGGGTCAGTACGGGCCGGGCGCGACGGGTATCGGCTGGGAGCTGGCGTTGATGGGACTCGCTGCGCACCTCTCGTCCGGCCAGGCGGTGGATCCGGCGGCGGCGATGGCCTGGTCGGCGTCCGACGAGGGTCGGCAGTTCATCACGCTCAGCAGCCGGCGCTGGTGTGACGCCAGCATCCTGGCCGGCACACCAAGCGCCGAAGCCCAGGCCGCGGCGGACCGGGTCACCGAGTTCTACGCACCGGCCGCACCGGCGGACACCTGATGGTCCCGCGGCGGTCGGCCCGGACCGGGGCCCTCCCCCGCGCGGCGCGCCAACAACCGACCCGCGCGGCCGAAGGTGGCGAAAATGTGACAGGCGGTGCAGAAGTCAACGAATTGAGCCGCGCCGGCGAAGTTGATCCGCGCGGCGCAGGGAGGCGAGCGAGAGCCTGGCCCGCCACCGGCGCGCCCAGGGCAAGGCGCCCAGCAGCTCCGCGCTGCGGTCGTCGACCTCCCGCCAGTACCCGCGCGCCCGCTCCGGCTGCACGGGGCCCGGCGCGAACTCCGCCGCATCCGCCGCGGGCGCAAGCCAGTCGACCTGCAGCGTCCCGCCCGCCTGCAGGTCGGCAGCGGTCTCGGCTCGGGTGTGCCACGGCACCGGCCGGTACCCGACGTCCACGGCCGTGTCCAGCAGCTCCTGCCAACCACCGGTGATCTGGTCCGTGGCCCGCTCGGCATGTCGGCGGCTGCGACGGCGCACGGCCTTACGGCCCAGAATGGCCACGATCGGCAGAGCGAGAACCAGCAGCACCAGCGCCAGCCAGCCCAGGATCGTGAGCAGCAGGCCGGGCAATCCCGAGTTGGCGGCGGCCGGCGCGGCGGGCTCCGGGACATCCGGCCGCTGGTTCGCGTTCTCTGCACCGACCGGCTCCGGCGGCGCCTGCGGCAACGCCGGCGGCACCTCGACCGTCACGGCCCGGCGCTCGGTCGGTGACTGCTGCTCGGTGTCGGCGACCGGTTTGTCCGGCGACGGTGTCGGGTCGAACGCGACCCAGCCGTACCGTTCGAAAGGCACCTCGACCCATGCCGTGATGTCCCGACCACGCAGCTCCACCGACCCGGAAGGATCGCCGCCGTTCGTCCCTGCCGACGTGCGGGCCGACGCCCCGTCCGACCCCTGAGCCGGCGGCTGGAAGCCCACCGCGACCCGGGCCGGCAGCCCCATCGAGCGCACCATCAGTGCCATCAACGCGGCGTACTGCTCCTGGTCGCCGACCATCGGCCGGGCGGTGATCATCGCGGTCATCCGGTCCAGCCCGTGCCCGGCGGCCGATCGCTGCTCCCCTTGGCCGCCGTGGCTGAACAACCCCTCCGCCGCCAGGCCGGCCCGGATCGCCTCCACCTGTGCGCCGGCACCGGTCACCCCGGCTACATAGCGGTTGGCCGCCGATCGGAGCAGATCCGGCACCGCGGCCGAGCTCGGCATCGGCACGGCCAGCGGCCGGGCGTTGGCCAGGTCCGCGGGGGCGGGCTGGGCGGGCACCGGGGCCTGCACCGTGTACTGGTCGCCCGGCTGCCAGCCGCCCGGCAGCAACCCGGTGCCCGCTGCTTCGGAGTACCGCAGGTCGTCGGCCAGCGTCGGGGCCCGCGGACCGGCGAAATCGAGCTGGGTGAGCTGACCGGGCAGCGGCAGAAAGGGGCCCGGGTAGTTCTGCACGACGACGTCGACGATCGCGGTGGGGCCGGAATCGGCCCCGGGTCGCTGCCGGCCGATCCGGACGAACGGCCCGCCGGTGTCGCTGACGACGAACTGCCGGCCGTCGTAGCTGTCCAGGGTGGCCAGGCGCAGCCGCGCACCGGACGGCAGCCCGGAAACCGACAGCTGGACGACGTCGGCGTCGTCCTTGGTGTAGGTGCGGAAGGTGCTCAGCGGGCTGCTGACGGAGGTCGGGTTCAGCGGCACCTCGACCAGCTCCCGCAGCGCGGTCCGCTCCGGCGTGCCGGCCGTCGCGGCCAGGCTGCCGACCAGCGCGGCCACCGCCAGCACGGCGACCGAGATGGCGACCCGGCGGGCGGCGAGGGAGCGTCGGGTGACGGCCACACCGGAACCCGGCGAGCCCGTGTCGGAACGGGCCGAGCCACCGCCGGCGCGCGCGACAGCCCGCCGCCGCACCCGGGCGCCGACCCACACCGTCCAACTCATCCCGGCGACGACGACCGGCACGACGACCGCCACGGTCGTCGTCGACCCGACCGCCCGATCCCCGAACAGCGCGAACGTGATCAGGGCAGCCGCCGGGAACAGCAACGCCAGGGTCGGCCGGCGAGTGGTCAACGTCGCCCCGGCCAGCGCTGTCGCGACCGCACCGATCAGCATCGGCGGCACCAGCAACGCCCCGGCGGTCCCGGTCGGCGCGGCCACCGTCAACAGCTCACGCCAGCCGCCGATCGACCCTCGCAGCACCACGACCATCCCGGCGGCGGACGGCAGCACCCGAAAGGAGCGCAGGTCCGGGGCAACGATCAGCGACCCGACGAACAACACCCCCACCCCGATCACCGGCACGGCCGCCCACCAGGGCAGCCGGAACCGGTCCGCCAGCACCAGCGTCCCGGCGGCCACCACCGCGCCGGCCGCTGCCGCCAGCACCGGTGCGGCACTGCCGTAGGCGGGGATCAGCAGGGTCGAGCCCACCACGACCAGCACGCCCAGTAGGCCGAGGTCGGCTGCCCGCCACCAGCCCGCCCAGCCGCTGTCGGTGGCTCTGGCGCGCCCTGGTCCGCGGACGCGCCCGCTCACCGGTGCACCGCCTGCAGAGCGGCCGGCAGCGCCTGCACGTCCGGCACGGTCAGTACCCGGAACGCTTGTGCCCCGGTCAACCTGGCTGGGTGCGGCGAGCTCGCACCCCGGGCCCGCACGGCGAGCACGCCGGCCCCGGCCGGGCAGCTCCGGACCGCGGCCCGGACCTGCGCGGAGTCGACCCCGGACCCGAAGATCAGCACGATCAGCGACGCCCGCGGGTTCCGGCGGACCACCCGCCGGGTCTGGAAGATCAGGTCGGGCGCGTCCGCGGCCGCCTCGACGGCGCTGAACTGGTCGAGCACCCCGTCCGCCGTCACGCCGGCAATGGACCTGCCCGCCGCCTCGGTGACCACGTCGCGGCGTTGCCGGACCAGCTCGGCGACGATCGACGCCGCGCAGCTGACGGCGACCTCGAACTCGTCGGCCGCGCCCGGCTCGGCGCCGTCGGACCGGTCCTCGCCCTGGTGATAGTCCGCGCGACGGCCGGGCAGCACGACGGCGACCAGTGATCGTTGGGTCTGCAGGAACTCCCTGACCTGCAGGGTTCCGCTGCGCGCTGTCGACTTCCAGTGGATGAACCGCCGGTCGTCACCGGGAACGTATTCCCGCAGGGTGTGGAACGAGAGATCACTGGCCGTCCGGACGGTCGACTCCTCGCCGTCCAGGTCGTGCACGAACCCGGACAACGCCCTGCCGGGTCGGACCGTCCGGGGATGCACGAACACCTGACGGTGCACCGGCCACTGCACGACGCGGCGGATCAACCCGAAGACGTCGCCGCGGACCGCCCGCAGCGGACCGAGGTCCAGCACCGCCCGCCGGTAGGTCGGCAACGAAACGCTCACCGCGTGCGAGCCGCCCCGCGCCAGCGACGGCACTGCGACGACGTCGACGACGCCGGCAATCTCCAGTTCCATCCGCAACGGCAGCAGCCGGCTGTTCGCGGTGTTCCGCACGACGATCACCGCGACGGCCGGCTCGCCCACCACGAACCGGGTGCGCGGCAGGTTCAGCTCGACGGTGCAGGACGACCGGCCGAGAGCCATCAGCACGGCGGCCAGCAGCAACACGGCGAGCGCGGCAGCGATGCCGATCCATTCCCGCCAGCCGGTGACGGTCCCGAGCACCCCGGCCAGCGCCGCGACCAGCGCGGTCACCCGACCACGGGTGGTCACCGCCCGCCAGGGGGACCTGGGTTGGGAGATCCGGGGAGGGTCGGCGGCGGGTCCGGCTGCCGGGTCGTCAACTGCCGGGTCGGCAACTGCCGGGTCGGCAGGGGCGGCAACTGCCGGGTCGGCAACTGCCGGGTCGGCAGGGGCGGGGCCCTGGGGTGGCGGCTCCCCCGGCAACAGCTCCCCCGGAACCGGAACCGGCACCGGAACCGGCGCCCCCGGCACCGGGCCGGCGGCGTCGGCCGGCTCGGGCAGCGCACCGGCCGCCATCAGCCACCACTCCGCGGCGGCGGCACCTGCCGAAGCACCTCGGCCACCACCTCGACCGCCGTCAGGCCGTTGAACTCGGCCTCCGGTTGCAACGAGATGCGATGCGCCAGCACGGGTTCGGCCAGCGCCTTGATGTCGTCCGGCAGCACGTAGTGCCGTCCGCGGGACGCGGCCAGGGTCTTCCCGGTGCGCAGCAGGGCGATCGCGCCGCGTTGCGAGGCGCCCAGCACCACCCCGTCCGCGATGCGGGTGGCCTCCACGATCTCGACGATGTATTTGAGAATCGAGGCGTCGACATAGACCCGGGACGCCTGCTCGACGAGCTCGCCGACGGCCGCGGTGGACAACAGCGGCTCCACCTGCGGCCGGCTGGCCCGGGTGCCGACCGCCCCGAGGATGGCCAGCGCGGCGCCGCTGTCCGGGTGCCCGATCCCCGTCCTGAGCAGGAACCGGTCGAGCTGGGCCTCCGGCAACCGGTAGGTGCCGGCCTGCTCGATCGGGTTCTGGGTGCCGATCACCATGAACGGCGAGCCCACCGGGCGGGTGACGCCGTCCACCGTGACCGCGGCCTCCTCCATCACCTCGAGCAGCGCGGATTGCGTCTTCGGCGAGGCTCGGTTGATCTCGTCGGCCAGCACGATGGAGGCGAAGATCGGCCCGGGATGGAACTCGAAGGCCCCCACCGATTGGTCGAAGATGGTGACCCCGGTGACGTCGGAGGGCAGCAGGTCGGGGGTGAACTGGATCCGCGAGGTGGTGCCGTGGATGGTGGCGGCCAACGCCTTCGCCAGCGTGGTCTTGCCCGTCCCGGGGACGTCCTCCAGCAGCAGATGACCCTCGGAGAGCAGGCAGAGCAGGGACAGCCGGATCGCGTCCGGCTTACCGACCAGCGCGCCGCCGATAGCGTTCACCACGGCGTCGAACTCACCGGCGAACCGGGCGGCCGCAGTGGCCTCCAGCAGCGGCGCGCCGGTTCCTTCCAAGGTCTGCACTCGGGTGTCACCTTCATTCGCAGGAGGGGATCGTGTCACGGCCGGGGACAGCGACGGCAGCCGCGCGGTACCACTTCTGATCGGCCGCGAAGTACCAGTCGGGGACGGGCGGCAGCGGGTTGCCGGCCGGTACCTGCGGGTAGCCCGGACCGGTCGCCCGGCACAGCACGTCGATCGACGCCGGGGCCAGGACCCAGTCCGCGGCCGGGCACTCGGCCTGGGTGCGCCATTCGCCCTCGTACCGGACGGCGACCCCGCAGACCCCGGCCAGCGGCGGCAGCGCCACCGTGGCCAACGGGTGCGGCATCGGGGTGTTGACCTTCACCGGCACCTCGGCGGTGCACTCGTCCGGTGCGGCCACGCAGTACCGCACCGTGATCGTCACCGTGTTGCCGAAGCCGACGTCGCGGGTCCACGAGCCGGCCGCCGGGTCCAGGTCGGCGGTGACGTCACCGGTGACCCGCACGGTCCGCGCGGTGACGGGACGGCCGTTGCCGTTCGGGAACGACCAGTTCGCGGTGACCGACCCCGCCCAGGGGCTCACCGTCCGGGCGTAGACGACGGGTGGGGCCAGCGCACCGAACGGGGTGCCGGGCACCGCGTCACCGGGTGGTCCGCACCGGACCTCCTCGGGGTGGCCGGTCTCGCCGGTGCAGGCCCGCACCTGCACCTGGTAGGTCCGGCCGTTCCGCAGGGGGGCGATGGCGGTCGACGGACCACCGCCCGCGAAGGTCCAGTCACCGCCGTCGATCCGGTAGTCGTAGTGATCGATCGGCCGTCCCACGGATGGTGCCGGGCTCCAGGTCGCGGTCAGCGCGGAGTCGGACGCGGCGACGCCGAGCCCGGGCACGGCGGACGGCCTGCGGAACGGCGCCACCGACGCGCCGGATGCGGCCGGGCCGTCACCCCGGGCGTTCCGCGCGATCACCGAGAACACGACAGGGTCGTCACCGATATCGACGAAGCTGGACACGAAATCGGGTCCACCGGAACCGATCTCGATGTCGTTCCGGAGTAGCCGGTAGCCCAGCACCGGCTCTCCCCCGCTGTCGGCCGGCGGCCCCCAGGAGACCTGCGCCCCGCGCCGGCCGGTGTCGAAGACGAACTGGGCGGTCAGCACAGTCGGCGCGCCCGGCACTCCGGACGGCACCACCGCGGCGCTGGGGTCGGACCACTGGCCGGTCCCCGCCTGGTTGCTGGCCCGCACCTGGAACCGGTAGGCGGCGGACGGGTCCAGGTCGCCGATGGCCAGCGGGCTGGTGACGCCGTCCCGCACCTCGAGCTCCGCGTCGTTCCGCAGGATCTGCACGGACATCGCGTCGACGGGCGAAAAGGCGCCGGTCGGGATCGTCCAGCTGACCGCGAGTTGGCCGCGGGCGACATAGCCGGCCAGCGGCGCGGCCGGGACGCCCGGCACAGCGTCCGGCACGATGACGGCGGACGGGCCCGACGGGGGCGATTCGCCGACCGCGTTCCGCGCCGTCACCACGAACACGTACTGCGCTCCGGTGACCAGACCGCTGATCTGGCAGGCACTGTCGGTGCCGGGGCAGTCCTGCCGGACGCCGCCGGCGGTCACCGTGTAGCCCTCGACAGGCGCACCGTTGGCATCCGCGGGGGTCCAGGCCAGCTGCACGCCGCCGGCCGTCAGGGTGCCGTCCACCACGGTCGGCACCCCGGGCGCCGACGGCTTGTCCTGGATCGAGACCCGCAGTGTCGCGGTCACCACCCGCTCGGGATCCCTGGTGCCGTCGGTGACCCGGGCGGCCACCACGATCGGGCCGACGTAACCGGCCGCCGGGGTGAGCCGGACGGTGGAGCCGGTGAGCGTCGGGCCTGCGGCGATCCCACCGGCCCCCTCGGCGACGGTGAGATCGCCGACCGTCAGGCCGAGGCCGATCGGGTCGAAGCTGCCGGTGAGCAGGTCGGCGGCCACCTCGATACCGGCCCGGCCCTGGTCCACCTGCTGGTCGACGACGGTGGCCAGCGGTTTGCGCGAACCGGTGACGGTGACGGTCAGCACCCCCTTGCCGTCCCGGCCGTCCCCGTCGATCACCCGGATCGGTATCGCAACCACGGTGCCGCGCGGGGTGTCGGGGCCGGCCGTCACGCTGACCACAGCGGCGTCCCTGACGGTCTGCACACCGTTGGCACCGGCACCGGCCTCGTACGTGATGGAGGCGGCCTGCAGGTCGTCGAAGGTGGTGGTCAGCGCGGCCAGGTCGACGGAGGCAGTGGTGCCGGCCTCGATCTGCAGCTCGGTGGAGTCCAGCTTTGGCGCCGGCACCAGCCGCGGCCTGATCTGGACCGGCAGGCTGAGCACGACGACCGCGCCGGTGCCGTCGTCGATGGGCACGTACACCGCGGCCTGCCCGCCGGCGCTGGACGGGGCGGACAGCGTCAGGGTCGTCGACGAGGTGCGGACCGCGGTGCCCTGGGTGGCCTCCGGGGCCGGGCTCGGCGCGATCGTCGGTGCCCGGCCGCCGCCGACCGTGACGTAGTCGCTGATCAGCACATCGACGCTCTGTCCGGCGTCCAGCTGGATCGGCCCACTGCCGTCGATCACCTGCGGCCCGACCAGCCGCTGTTGCGGTGGCACCACGACGAACGCGATCGCACTGGCCCCGTAGCCGTCGACGACCCGGTACGCCACGATCTGCCGGACCCGGGCGAGGGTCACCCTGATGGTCTGCGCTCCGGTCATCGTGGCCTGGCCGGCCGACAGCGGGTCGAGGGAGACCTGCAGGTCGCCGCGGCGGCCGCTGCGATTGACGATCGAGCCGGACACGTCGACGTCGACGGTCTGGTTGTTCGCGGCCAGGTCCGCGGGTGTGACGAAGACGTCCTTCGCGACCGGCGACAGCAGGGGCGCGTCCGCGGCGACGGTGATCTTCACCGACCCGGAGGCCGTCAGGCCCTTGGCGTTGACCACCGCGTACCGCAGGCTGGCCACCGTGGGTTCGGCAGGGGCGGTGACGATCAGTCCCTGGTCATCCACCTGCACGTCCACCCCGACCACCCCGCTGAACGCCGGCGAGGCGAGCACCACCCGCTGACCACCGGGATCGACGACCTCCGACAGCGGGTCGATCCTGATGCTGCCGCCCGGGCGCACCGAAACGGTCAGGTCCGGCGCCACCGGCGGCCGGGCGGACTCGGACGGCGCCACCACCAGCACGGTGATCTCCCCGGTGCTGGTCGCCCCCGCCGGGTCGGCCGCCGTGTAGCGGATCCGGTCCACTCCCGGTGCGCCGAACGCCTGGTAGGACAAGGTGTTCGGGCCGTCGATCGCGATGTTGCCGAGCGGCGCCTCGGGCTGCTCGATGGATTGCAGGACGACCCAATCGCCATCCGGGTCGCCCCCGGCCAACGGCACCGAGACGGTGCTGGCGCCGCCGGCGAACACCCTGGCGGTCACCGGGTTCGGGGTGGCGGGTGCGCTGTTGCGGCCGGCGTCGGCGGCGGTGACGCTGATGGTCACCGTGCTGACCGCCTGCACCGGCTCCAGCGGGGTGCTGGACCCGGCGACGGCGGTGTAGCTGAAGGTCACCGGTCCGGCGGGTGAGTCCGCCGGGGCCAGATAGCGGATCGCATCGCCGGTGGAGAACGCCCGCCCGGGCAGCCCGGCGACCTGCGCGGCGTCGAGTTCGGCGGTCACCTTCGAGCCGTCCTGGCTGCGGGCGTACTTGTCGACGGGGATCGTCACAGCGTCACCGGCGCGGACGGTGGTCGTGATCGGGGTGGCCAGCGGCGGCGGGATCCGGCGCGGCGCCGGGACGGGCACGATCCTGATCTGACCGGTCGCGGTGATGGCCCCGTCGAAGACCGTGTAACCGAACACGACGGTCGTCGCCACGGGGCGCGGCGCCGTGACCCGGACCAGGTGCAGGTCGGCCACCGCGGCGGTGATCGGCGCGCCGGCGGGCAGGTCCGCCTCGCGCACCGCCAGGCCCTGCCCATCGGGGTCGGTGTCGTTGGCCAGCGGGTCGAGCACCGTCTGACCGCCGGGCGCCAGGTACGCGACGTCGACCATCGGCACCACCGCGCGGGAGGCATCGGTGGGCGCGACGAAGTCCGCCCGCAGCACCCCGGTGACCGCGTGCCCGCTGCGCGACGCCTCGAAGGTGAAGTAGAAGGTGCCCGGCCCGGGCGCGGTGATCGACACCGAGGCATCCCACGGGTCGAGGGTCGCGGCCGCGGCCTCGCTACCGGGCTCCGGCTGCACCGTGCTGATCGTCACCGGGTCCGCCGACGCGCTGATCACGCTGCGCAGCGGGTTGGCGACCGCGACCGAGCCCACGACGGCGGTGGTGAACAACGGGTACACCACCGGGGTGGTCGACCGTTCCGGCGCGATGGCGACCGTCAATGTGCCGGCGGTCTGTTGGGTGCCGTCGGACACGACGAACTCCACCTGACTGTCGGTACCGGCGCCGGCGCCGGTGTTCTTGTAGGTGACGGTACCGTCCGGCCGGAACGAGACCGCGTCGGTCGAATCGGCGTTGGCCGACACCAGGAACAGGTCGTCACCGGTCGGTGAGACGAAGTCGTCCAGCACGTTGTAGGAAACGGTGCCGTTGACCTCGGTGGTCGCGGCCGACCGCCGGATCCGCTGCGGTTCCGCGCCGACCTCCGGCGGGACGACCCTGATCTGCAGCCTCGCGGTGGCCGTGCCGCCGATGCCGTTGCCGACCTGGTAGTCGATCGGCGGCAGCAGGCCGGCCGCGGTGGGCGGCAGGGTCACTTGGACGGCGCTGCCGCCGGCGACGATTGCCACCGTCCCCAGGCCGGACGGCAACGGCGCCACGCTGTCGATCACCACCGACGTGCAGTCCACGCTCGGGTCGTTGTCCAGCACCCGCAGCACGGTGGCCCGGCCGGCCCGCACACCGAACGCGTCGTCGACGGCGCGGGGCTGGCCGATCGGCACCGCGGTGCAGTCCGGCGGCAGCCGGGGCAGGTCGGCGTTCGTCGTCGGGTCATCGACGGTCGTCGCGTCGTTCACCGCGGAGTCGGGCGGGGCGACGTCCGACCAGTTGTCGACGGGCCGGAAGCCGTCGGTGGCGATCCATGACCGGCCTGTCGCGCCGTCGCCGAGGACCACCTCGGCGCCGTGCCGGCGGAAGGTCGGCGAGATGGCCCGGGCTCCGTCCAGTTCGATCGGTGACGCCGGTGCGTTGGCGCAGGCGGCGACGGCGCTGACCGCTGACCGGCCGGTGGTGCTGCCGGCCGCGCCACTGACGGAACCGCCGGCTGCGGCACCTTCGGCCGGGATCCAGGCGCCGAACACGCAGCCGCCGCTGACGGACGGCGGCACCGGGGTGCCGGTTGCGGTGCTGACGGTGCGGACGGCGCCGTCTGCGAGCGCCACGCCGAGCAGGCCGTCGGGGGTCGCGATCAGCACCTCCGCGGCAACCGGCCCGGGTTGTTGCAGCACGGCCTGATCCATCCCGGACAGCGCGAACCGGCGGCCGTTCACCCGGATCGACGAGTCGGCCCGGTCCAGCAGCACCGGCGTTTCGCCGACCGCGGTCAGCTGGATGTCGCCGGCGCCGGCCGTTTCGGCTCCGAGGCCCGGGCTCGACCCGGTGCCCTGGCCGCCCGCACGGCCGCCATCCGCGCCGGTGCGTCCGCCGAGGGAGAGCGGCCCGTCCGGCAGCGCGGTGCTGCTCGGCGCCGAACCGGGGCTCTGGGTGGTCAGCGTGTCCGACCCGGCCGCGGTGGCGAAGACGGTGCCGCCGGTCGAGACGGTCAGCACCGGCAGGGGGCCGAGGGTGGCCGTCGGGTCGATGGTCCTGGCGTCGACAGAGCCGATCGTGGTCGTGATGCCGACCCACAGCCGGCCGTCGGCGCGGTCGGCCACCGCCAGGGTGCCGCCGCGCAACTGGACCGCGGCGTCATCGGGAATGCTCACCCGGGCGCCGAAGGTGACCGTCGCGGTGTCCAGCACCTGCAGTTCGTGCTTGACCGGATCGACAACCATGACGGCACCGGACGAGGGTTGCTCCGGATCCTGCAGGACGTCGGAGACGCCCCGCACCGGGGCGGCGGAATCCAGCTCGCCGATGGCGGTGTTCACCCGGCCGACCAGCAGTCGGCTCTCGTTCATCACCCACACCGAGGTGTCGACCGGCTGGGGCGGGACCTCGGGGAAGCCCGGCTGCTGCCAGGCGACCACCAGCGCCGCGACCCCGACCAGCGTGCAGCCGATCGCGACGGCGGTAGTCCAGCGGGAGGCTCGACGAGAGGTCGGGCGGGGAGGGCGCGGCTCAATCACCACGTTCACCCTCCCTAGCCCCTCGCGCCCGGCTCGCCCCGACCTTCGCGCATCGCTCGCTCGGCAATGATGCCATCCGTTGGGGCATCCACTGGCACGCTGAGCCACCACAGCGAGCGCTACGGGCACCCGACAGCTGCCGCCGTTCGGGTTCCACGATCAGTATGACGGTCAGATCCGTCTCCTGACCGCAGAATGTTCGCTGAGAGTCACCGCGGTCGCGCGCCGGCGCCGCCCGTCGACCGTCGGCGGGGCGGCGTCGCCGGCGCTGATCAGCGGCTGCCGGCCGGCTCGGCGACCGTGGGAGGCTCTGGGTGTGCCCTCCCCGTCGATGCGAGCGACCCCGGACGGATCGCGGTGGCGGAGTTGACCGGCCGGGCCCGCATCGCCTGCGCCGCCGTCGCGCTCGGGCTGCTCACCGGCTGCTCGGCACTGGATCGCCCGTTGCCGCAGACCGCGACCGCGACGATCACCCCGAGCACGCAGACCACCGCCTCGATCACCCCGGTCACCCCGGACGGCCTGGTCACCGGACCGGGCGTCACCGACGACGCCATCACCCTCGGGCTGCTGGTCGACCCCGCCCGCGACCGCGGCTTTGCCGATGGGGTCGAGTTGTGGCAGCAGGCCGTCAACACCTCGGGTGGGCTGTGCGGCCGGTCCATCCAACTGATCACCTCCGGGGCGGCAAACGTGCCGGTGGACGTCGTCGAGGCCTATGACGCGGTCGGCCGGTCCACCCTGGGGCTGCTGACGCTGCCGCCGGCCGACGAAGCGGTCGCGCTCAACTCCAGGATCTCGGCCGACCAGATCCCGGCGCTGACCCCGACCGGAACCAGCACCCAGTTGGGCCCGGGCCGGCCGATCGTCATCGGTCCGACGCAGGACGTGCTCGCCATCAACGCCCTGGACTACCAATCGCAGACCGGCAAGCTCGCGGACGGCGCCACCGTCGGCGTCCTCACGGACGGTTCGCCGACATCGGACAACGCGTTGCAGGGCGCGCGGTGGTGGGCGGCCGAGCACAAGGTCCGGCTGGACATCCGCACCCTTGCCAAGGATTCGTCCCGGCAGAACCCGGTACTGGCCGATTGGGGTGACGCGACGTCCGTGCTCGCGCTCACCGATGTCGCCGGTACGGCCCAGCTGGCCGCTGCAGCCCCCGCGAGCGTCACCGTACTGACCACGATCGACGGGTACGACCCGACGGTGTGGGACGCCGATGCGCTCGCGACCGCGACGGCGGGTCGGGTGCTGGTCAGCACGGCGGCGCCGGCCTACGGGTCGGACTACCCGGCTGCCGTCGCGGTGGCGTCCCGTGCGGCAGCCGCCGGCCAGACCACCCCCGGACCGCGACTGCTCGACGGCTACGCCACCGGCGCCAACTGGGCCCGGCTGCTCACCGGCGTGTGCGCCGACCGCGCCCTGACCCGGACGGCGGTCGAGCAGGCCACCACGACCGTCGGGGCCGCGTCGGTCGATTCACTCTTCGGCCCCACCGATCCGGCGTTGCCGGTCCAATCGGCGCTGCCGGCCACCCGGGTCTCAGCGATGTCGGTGGCCGACCCGGCGGCCCCCGCCGGGCTCAAGCCGCTGACCTGGTTGGCGGCGGCGCAGGGGATCGAGGACTATCTGCCCTGAAGGGTTGGCGCACCGGCGCGGGCCGGTGCTGCGCCGCGGG
>Ga0208851_1000228_pt1 | contig 25672 bp, 22 predicted proteins | sample NGESurshal092012_FD_184481 | JGI IMG/M metagenome (GOLD analysis project Ga0208851, IMG submission 184481) | Arctic peat soil microbial communities from Barrow, Alaska - NGEE Surface sample 415-2 shallow-092012 (SPAdes) | ecosystem: Environmental > Terrestrial > Soil > Wetlands > Peat ... | reverse complement strand
GCTCACGCGTCCTTCTACCTCCTGGCGAGACAGCGCGGGTCGCTGCCCGTCGTCGTGGTCGCCCGCCCCTTGCTCTGCAAGAGGGACCGGCCGCTGGCAGAGGGTGGGGCTCACCTTTGGCGTTGTGGGAGCGGGGGGCGCGTCGAGCGCTTCTACAGCCGCACGTCACACTGCACGATCGGCGCGGTCTTCACGCAGGTGATGCTCGCGCTCCGGCCCATGAACCCGCGGGCCATGTCGATGGCCTCGCCCAGCGTGTCCGAGCGCTCCCAGCCCAGCAGCTCCGGGACGTGGTTATTCTCGGCGCCGGCGCAGATGACCTTCCCCACGTGCTGCCGGCCGTTCTCGCCCCAGTACCACATGTAGAACGGGTGAGCGCCGTGGTAGGCGTGGCCCTTCCGGTAGAGGTGCACGTAGCTCGGGTTCTCGGCGAACTCGCGCTCGTACAGGTGCTCGAGCTTCATCGCGTCCCGCGTCTCGGGGAGCAGCCGGTTGAAGAATTCGATGTAGCTCGGGTGGTGCTCCGGATCGAACTCGTCGTAGGCCGGGTGGCAGACGATGATCACGCCGCCCTTCTTCACCAGCGGCACGCCCCGATTCAAGTTGTACAGGTACCCGAGCGCCATCACCTGGACCAGCAGCGGGTTCAGGATGGAGTTCACGTTGTACGGCGAGATGTAAGGCACGGGGAAGATGACGATGTCGCTCTGGCCCTCGACCGGCACCGAGTACTGCTTCCAGCAGAGCTCCAGCGTCTTCTCGTGGCAGGGCTCGGTCGCCCCGGCGTTCACCCCGATGACGTCGTAGGGCGCGGGGATCTGCATGAACAGCTTTCGCTTCGCCGCCCGCGGCAGCTTGGACAGCGTGTACTTCAGCCCCTGGAACTTCAGCCGGTCGAACTCGGTGTAGTCCTCCTCGCGCTTGCCGAGGAAGGCGGTCGGGCCGTCGAACATCTTGTTGTTCAGCGCGGTCTCGATGTGGAAGACCTTCAGGCTCTTGTCGATGACCGCGCCGATGCGCTCGGTGCTCTTGTGGAGCGCGCTGCGGGAGGGCTCCATGTAGCTGTCGGACTCGCGGATGGTCTTCGGGTTGTGGTGCGCCCGCAGCGAGGCGTAATTCGCGAGGCCCGTGCCCACCGACTTGTGCCCGCCGTCCATCGGGACGAGGTTGATGTTCACGTAGATGAGGAGGTCGCTCTCGGCGGCCCGGCGGTTGATCGCCACCACCTCGCCGAGGCTCGTCCGCTCGAGCTCCACCATGCCGTCGGGGTCCTCGGCGTCGTGGTTGTAGTAGCGCTCCGGGTAGTAGGCGCCGAAGATCTTCGAGCCCACCATCCGCCGCATCTCGCTCTCGGTCATCCGCCGGTGGAGCGCGTTGGCGATGATCAGATGCACGTCGTCCACGCCCGAGTCGGTGAGCAGCTCGAGCACGATCTCCAGGATGGTCTGCCGCACGTCCGGCAGCGCCATCTGCGGCAACGGGAGCGAGATGTCGTCGATGGCGATGGTGACCTTCATCCCCGGCCGCAGCAGCGCGTGCAGCGGGTCCATCCCCTCGGGGTGGTTCAGCGCCCAGCGGATTGTCGCCTTGACGTTCGGCACGCCCTGCAACGGCTGGCGCGGGAACACCACGCGCGTGTCCAGCGGCAGGTCCTCGAGCAGGAAGTCCTCGCCGAAGAAGAGCACCCGGGGCGGGCTGCCCTTCTCGGTGACCACCACGTGCCGTTCCTCGTCGTAGAGCCGCTTCAGCGTCTTCAGCTGGCGCATCGAAAGAGCCTCACGGCTGACGCCATACCACGGGCCGTCAGGCGGGGTAGACCCGCCTCCCATCCATCCAGGTCTGGAGGACCCTGATGTTGCGAATGCTCGCCGGGCTCACCTTGCGTGGATCACGATCGAGAACGACGAAATCGGCAAGCTTGCCGGGTTCGAGACTCCCGAACTCGTGATCCGAGTGGCATTGCCATGCAGCGTTGCTCGTCACTGCTCGAATCGCCGTCTCGACGGACACCCGCTCTTCAGGGGCCAACACGAACCCCGGCTGCTTCCAGAGGTTGCGCATGACGGCCGTCTGGATCATGTGGAGGTTTCCGAAGCTCGTCACCGGCGCGTCTGAGTGAGTCGTCCAGACGATTCCTGCCTTTTCCACGCTGGCGCAGCGGGCCAACAACGACGCTTTCTGCAGCCCGAACACGTCATCTCGAAACGCCTTGCCCCAGAAGTAGACGTGGTTGATCAGGAAGCTCGGCGAAATGCCGTACTCCTTGATCCTCGCAATCTGATCGTCATGGAGAATCGAGCAATGTTCGATGCGGATGCGTAGCTTCTTGACGTCGACGCCAGCCCTGGCTGCGGCACCCACCGAATCCAGGATCGAATCGATCGCCGCGTCGCCATTGCCGTGAATGACGAGCTGCCAACCGTTGCGCCCCTGCCTGAGGACGATGTCGGTCAGCATCTCTGGCGTGATGTACGGTAAACCGCGTTCGGTGGAGTTCAGATACGGCTCTCGCTGGTAGCCGGTGAACCCCTGGTTCGAGCCATCGGCGATGACCTTCCAGCCGACCAGGCGGAACATCGCATCGCCGTCGCCGAACTTGACACCCGCCTTGTTCCATTCGTCCTCTCGCGCATAAAACAACGAGGCGCGCAGGCGCGTCTTCATGCGGCCCGAAGCGTACATCTGCCTGTAAGCGTCCAGGTCGGCGGCGCCGGCGAGTCCGCCCGTCGCCTGGTCGCACAACGTCGTGATGCCGAAGGCGCTCGCTTCCTCGCTCACCCGGATGCAGCCCTGCACGAACCCCGTCTGTAGATGCTTCATCAGCGGTCGGTTCTTCATCAGGATTGGCAGAAAAGCGCCTTGACCTTGCATCACGCCGTTGGGGCGCCCGTCCGGGAAGCGAACGTAGGCGGCGCCCGGCGGGTCCGGTGTGTCCTTGGTGATGCCGGCGAGCTGGAGGAGCTTGCTGTTGCAGTACGCCAGATGCCCGGACGCGTTCAGCAGAAAGATCGGCTGCGACGCGGAAATCCTGTCGAGCACCGTCACCGTCGGATCCCCGCCCACCTGCAGGCTCGGATCGATCTGCCGCGCTTCGACCCATCGTCCGGCGGGCGTCGCCCTGGCGACCTTCTTCAGAGCGGCCAGTGCGTCGGGCATGGTCGGGTAGTTGAGCACCCCGAGGTCGGGCCAGTGCCCGATCGCCCCAAGAAGCGCAAAGTGCATGTGCGGTTCGATGAAGCCCGGCAAGACGGTCTTGCCAGAGACATCGACCATCGTGGCGTTCGGTCCCGCGGCCTTCATCACCTCGGCCTCCGAGCCGACGGCGAGTATCCTGTTTCCGCGGATTGCCATGGCCTGCGCTTGCGAGAAGGCAGGGTCGACGGGAAGCACCGTCCCACCCCTGAACACCGTGGTCACCGCGCTCTGGGCAGAAGAAGTGCCGGGCGACAGTGCCACTGCTCCGGCGACGGCCGCCGCGATCTTGAGAAATTCGCGGCGCCCTGCTCCTGCCGGGGGACCGGCCCCGTGTGGATCAAGAGCAGGGTTGCCTTCGGCGATGCGGCCGACCCGATGAAGCTCTCCGAGACCGAGCGCAAGACTGCAGCACTGGCAAATGTCGTTCAAAATGACCCCAATGCCGAACCGAGCACGATGACTGCGACCAATCCCAGCATCGCGCCGACGACGCCGACCATCACGATGTCGAAATAGCTGTCCTTGTGCGTCGAACCGCACACCGCGAGGAGCGTCACCACCGCGCCGTTGTGCGGCAGGCTGTCCAGGGTGCCCGCGCCGATGACTGCCACGCGATGCATCAGCGCCGGAGCGATGCCCGTCTCCGCGGCCAGCTGCATGTACGTGCCGCCGAGCGCGTCCAGCGCGATGGTGAGGCCGCCCGAGGCCGAACCGGTGAGTGCCGAGAGGATGTTGGTGGCGAGCGCGAGCGAGACGAGCGGCCCGCCGCCGATGGACAGGACCCAGTCGCGAACCATGGCGAATGCCGGCATCGCGGCGACCACCGCCCCGAACCCGACCAGGCTCGCGACGCTCATGACGGGCAGCACGGACGCGGTGGCGCCGGCGTCCACCGTCCTGCGCAGCTCGGTCAGCCGCTTGCGGTTGAGCAGGACCAGCGTGGCGATCGCCAGGATCAACGCAACCAGCACCGACCACAGGCCGCTGACGGAGGAGGCGGACGCACCACCCCAGCGCTCGCCATGGAGGAAGCTCAGGTCGAGGCGCGGGAGGACGACCAGCGACACCAGAAGATTGACCGCGATGACCACGAGCAGCGGCAGTGCCGCGACCAGCGTCGAGGGTGAGGCTTCGCCGTGGTGGCCGTGGGAGAGCTCCGCCGGATCGAATCCGCTCGCAACCGTCGCGCGCTCGCGAAACGGAGGGCCCTCCACCGGTGCATCGAAGGGGGCGACCGCGCCTCCAAAACCTTCTCCCGCGCGCCGTGCGGACCTTTCCGCGCGCGAAAGCCACCACAGGCCGAACGCCAGCATGATCGCCGAGGCGATGATCCCCAGTCCGGGCGCGGCGAACGGCGTGGTCCCGAAGAACGGCATCGGGATCGCATTCTGGATCGCCGGCGTTCCCGGCAGCGCGGACATCGTGAAGGTGGACGTGCCCAGCGCGATCGCCGCGGGCATCAGCCGGTTCGGAATGGCCGCCGTGCGGAACAGCGCTTGCGCCATCGGGGCGAGAACGAAGAAGGCGACGAACAGGCTCACGCCGCCGTAGGTCACCAGTGCCCCTGCGAGCACGACGGCCAGAATCGCGCGGCGGGGTCCGAGCTTCTCGGTCATGAAGCGGGCGATCGCCGTCACCGAGCCGCTGTCGTCCATCAGCTTGCCGAACACGGCGCCGAGCAGGAAGAGCGGAAAGAACTGCAGGATGAACCCGGCGGCCGAGCCCATGAAGGTCATCGTCCAGCTCGCGAGCAGCGGCTCGCGGGCCGAGAGCGCCGCAATCAGCGCCGCGGCCGGTGCGAGCACCAGAACGCTCCAGCCTCGGAAGGAGAGCCAGACGAGGGTGCCAAGGCCCAGCAGGATGCCGATCAGGCCCACGACCACTAGATTCCTTCCAGCATCTCGTCGAGGTCCAGCGTCGAGCGAACGCCCAGGTCGGCCCGGTGTTGCTCGAGAAAGCTCCCTGCCGCCTTGCGGCCCTCGTCTCGCAGCATGGTGAAGAACCGCCATTCGGTGAGCAGCTTGGACGAGTAACCCAGCCCGAGCATGACCTCGCTGGAGATGCGATGGATGCGCATGTGGGCCCACGCCGCGCCCTCGCCGGTCCCCGGATCGGCGACCTGCCGCAGCAGCGCGGCCGCCTTCAGTTCCTTGAGCAGGGTGGCGTTGAACGAGATCTCGTTCAGCCGGTTCTGGATCTCGCGTGCCGTCCGCGGTGTGCCGGGGCGCTCAATCGGATTGATCTGGACCAGGATCGTGTCCGAGGCCGTGCACTCGCGGATCAGCGGGGTCATCGAGGGATTGCCGGCGTATCCGCCGTCCCAGTACGGCTGTCCGTCGATCTCCACCGCCTGGAACATCGTCGGCAGGCAAGCGGAGGCCATGAGCACATCGGGGGTGAGCTCGGCGTTGCGAAAGACGCGCCCGCGCCCGGTGTGGACGTTGGTGGCGGTCACGAAGAGCTTGATCGGCGCATCGACCAGATGCGCGAAATCCACGCTCTCCCCCAGGATCTTGGTGAGCGGATTGAACCCGCCCAGGCGGGTGTCGTAGGGCGAGAACACCTGGGCCGCGAATTCGACGGCGAGGAACACCGGCGAGTAATCGAGCGTCCAGTTGCCGGTGAGGATCTCGATGGGGCCGCGGCGCAGCGGACTCAGACGCGCCGCATCCGAGACGCGTTTCCAGAACCCTTCGAGCGCCTTGCGCGCTCCCTGGGGTCCTCCCTGCATCAGCCCGGAGGCCATGACCGCGGCGTTCATGGCACCCGCAGACGTCCCGGAGATCCCGTCGAACTGGAGCTGTGGCTCCTCCAGCAGCCGGTCAAGGACGCCCCAGGTGAACGCGCCATGCGAGCCCCCGCCCTGCAAGGCGAGGTCGACGAGGACCTTGCCGCCGGTCGGCTTCGGTCTCGACGGCTTCACGTCTGCCTTGCGCGGCGTACCAGCGTCCGCAACAGGGCGAGCAGGCATCCGCCAGTCAGCATTCCCAGGACGTAGATCAGCACGACGAGGACGGACACGGGGAGCGTGACGCTGGCCGAGAAGAGCGAAACCGTCACGGCGTCCAGGTTCTGGAACTTGAACAGCAGAACGAGCGCGGTGAAGGCCACGATCAGCCCGATGTAGACGAGTCTCACGGTCCACCTTCCCTGGCGGTGTATTGCACCCGCGGGGGCGGCCTTCAATGCACAGCGCCCGCGCAAATTCTGCGCTCGAGGCGTCGGCGAGACCAGCGGCGTGCGCATCCGAGCGGGTTCCCATCGGCACTCCGCCCGGGGCACCGGCCGGCATGCCTGATGCTCCTCGACTCCGCGGAGGTTCGACCATGCACGTGCCCTTGACCGTCTTCGTCGCTCGCACCTCGCCGTCTCGACTCCTGGTCCACGCCCTCGCCGCGTGGGCCCTGAGCGCGGTGCTCCTGGTGGTGCTGGTCACGACGCTGGACCTGCCGCTGGCGAACGGTCTCTATGCGATGGGCGCTCCGGCGTTCGCCGGGTTGGTCGGAGCGCACTACGCCTACCGGCGTGAGGACGCCGCCGACCCGCTGACCACAGCGGTCTGGTTCACCTCCGTCGCGGCGGGCCTCGACCTCGTCGCCGGTGTCTTCCTGCAGGGCCGAGTAGAGCTCTTCGACCCGGCGCTGGGACTCGGAATCCCGCTGATGCTCGTCTTCGGAGCGACCGGGCTCTCCGGAGAGCTGATCCCCAGGACCGTGAGATCCTGAAAGGCGTCCCGGTTCGTCGTGGCGACGGGGCTCGAGCCGGAGGCCGGCTGAGCTCCCGCTACCTCAGGTCCAGCACCGGCCAGTGGTACGCGCGGGCGACCGACCGGAGGCGCACGTCGGGGTTCACCGCCGTCGGCCGGCCCACCATCGCCAGCATGGCGTAGTCGCTGAAGCTGTCGGAGTAGGCGTGGCTGTTCTCGAGCTGCAGCTGGTGCTTCACGCAATACTGTCGGATCGCGTGGGCCTTGTTCGCCCCTTCGATGATCGGCGGGATCACCTTGCCCGTCGCCACGCCGCCGACGAACTGCATCTTGTTGGCGATGACGTCATCCGCGCCGAGGTGCCGCGCCAGCGGGAGGATGGTGAAGTCCAGCGCCCCGGTGATGAGCACGATGCGGCACCCCGCCCGCCGCGCCTCGTCGATCAGGTCCTGCGCCTTGGGGAAGATCGCCGGCTTGAGCACGTCTTCCAGCAGCTCCTCGCCGAGCACCACCAGGCGGTCCTCGGAGAGTCCCTCGTACGCCCGGTAGAAGTACTCGTTGAAGACCTTCCGGTTCACCAGGTCGAGCCCCGCATAGACGGGAATCTGCGCCACCGTCGCCAGGGTGCGCGCCGCGATGCCCGTCAGCGAGCCGCGGTTCATCGCGTAGTACGCGTAGGTGTGGACGATGTTCGTCCGCACCAGCGTTCCGTCGACATCGTAGAAAGCCGCCTTGGCGCTCATAGCCAGCCGTGGGCCTGATACCACGCGGCGCTCCGGGCAATCGAGGTGCGCGCATCGATGCGGGGACTCCACCCCAGCCGCGCCCGCGCCTTCTCCCCGCTGCAGGTCCATGCCGGCGCGAGCAGCTGCCGCGCGAGCTTCCGGTTCAGGGGCAGGTGCTTCCCGGTCAGGCGGCTGAAGCCGTCCGCCATGGCCGCGAGCGCCCGGAGCCGCGCGGGTGACAGACGTAGGGTCCGCGGCGTCACCCCGAGCACCGCGGCGCCGAGCGACTGGATCTCCTCGAGCGTCGTCTCGTCCGGCCCCGGCGCGAAGAAGGTCTCGCCCACCGCCTCCGGCCGCTCGGCGAGGAGCACCAGCAGTTCCACCACGTCGTCCACGTCCACCACCGAGAGCGGACGCGGGCCACCCCCGATCTCCAGCCGGATGCCACGCTTCACCAGCCGGAAGAAGACCAGGTTCTCTCGATCGCCGGGCCCGAGGATCCGCGGGGGACGCGCCACCGTCACCTCGAGCCCGGACGCCCCCAGGGCGATGCGCTCCGCCTCGGCCTTGCTCTCGCCGTACCACTCCTCCGGCGCGAAAGGGTCCGTCTCCACGTGGGGCCGGTCCGGCCGAGAGGGGCCCACTGCGGCGAGGGAGCCGGCGAGCACCAGGCGCCGTGATCCCGCCCGGAGCATCGCGTCACACACCGTGCGCGTTCCCTCGGCGTTGACCCTGAAGAAGGCGGTCCGCTCGGGGGCGCGCCGCAGCCCGGCGAGATGGAAGACCACCTCGGTCCCGAGGGCGGCGCGCTGCACGGAGGGCGCATCGGTCACGTCTCCCGTGACCCGTTCCACGCCCAGGCCCTCGAGTGCCGTCAGGTCGCTTCCGGGGCGCACCAGCGCCCGCACCGCGTGCCCGGCGGCGACCATCCGGCGGGACAGCGCACTGCCCAGAAAGCCGTTCGCTCCGGTGATCAGCACCCGCATGTCAGAGGGGTCTCCGAGGATTCTCCGAGGAGAAAAGGCGCTGGATGCGTGTTTTCTCCTCTGAAACCTGATATCCGCCCAGCCTTGGCTTCGTCGAACAGCGAAGCCATCGACTCGACCGACGAGCCGTACAACGTCCCCTGCAAAGAGGGGGAGGAGAATCCCACCGAATGGCCGCTAAGAAGCCCGCCGCGAAGAAGCCGGCAAAGAAGGCATCTGGAGCGAAGCGCAAGCCGAACGCCGCCTTCATGAAGGAGCTGACCCCGTCGGAGGACCTCGCGCAGGTCATCGGCAACAAGCCGATCCCCCGCACCGAGGTGGTGAAGAAGCTCTGGGCCTATATCCGCAAGAACAACCTGCAGGACGCCAAGGAGAGGCGGATGATCAACGCCGACGACAAGCTGAGGCCCGTCTTCGGTGGGAAGAAGCAGGTCTCGATGTTCGAGATGACCAAGCTGGTCAACAAGCACCTGAGCTGACCGTCTCCGCCCGGGGGCTCGCCCCTGTGGCTCCAGGGCTCCGTGGTCCGCCTCCCCTGAGGTGACCGCGGGGCCCTTCGTACGTCCGAGGCTCCGGCCTCGTGTCCGGACCAGCGGACGCTGGCCGCGGAACAAGACGAGGGACAGCCCATGGCGTGGGCGCTGCACTGACCGGCGGGCTCCTCGCTGCCCCCGGAGGTGTTCCCTTGTCCGTCGGCCCGATCGAAGCCCGTCCGACAGAACTGTCCACTCCGGAGCAGGACGGCACGCGCTGGCAGGTCCATCCGGGAGACACGCTCGGCGGGATCGCCCGGCAGCTCGCGCGAGAGGGCATGCCCGGGACGATCGCCGAGCTCGTACGGACACTCGCCCGGCTCAACGGTATCGAGAACCCCGACCGGATCGAGGTGGGGCAGGTGCTCACTCTGCCCGGCCCGGGAGTCGCCCCGCCCCCGAGCCAGGACACCATCGTGACGGCGGCTGCTGCCCCTCGACGCTCGCCGCGCGTCGCCGTCCTCGATGCGGTGGGGCGACAGGGGCTGCTGCACGGCGCGCTGCTGCGGCTGACCCGGGGGCGGAACGCTCCGGCCGAGCCCGGTCACCCGCGCGCTCCGGACGGAACACCGCTCTTCCGCCAGGGCGATCCCGCGTGGCGGGCGGAGCGCCTCGGCGTCTCGGGGGAAGGCCCCACGCTCGCCCACGCCGGCTGCGCCGTGACCGCCTGCGCCATGGCGCTGAGCCGGCTCGGGGGCACGGTCCTGACGCCCGACGCCCTGCTGCGGCACCTCCGGGAGTGGGGCGGCTTCAAGGGACCGCTGGTCGACTGGAGCGCGGCAGGAGCGGCGGTCAAGGGAGCGCCCCGGGCGTGTCCGGGCCCGCTCGACCCGGCAGCGCTCGACCGCGAGCTGGATGCGGGCCGTCCCGTGCTGCTCCGGGTGGTGCACGAGGTCACCGGCGGCCCCCAGCAGCACTGGATCTGCCTCACCGGTCGGGATGGTCCAACCGGGCAGTACACCGCAAACGACCCGGCCACCGGGCGCACCACCGTACTGGTCCGGAGAGACGGCGCCCTGGTGAGCGCGGGAGGCGAGCCGATTCACTACACCGCCGACGGGCGGATGGTGCGCTTCAGCACCGACCCTGCACAGCAGGCCTGAGAGACCCCGGGTCCGCTCTACTCGGAGCTCCCGGGCTCGTGCGCGCCCGTCAGCGGCTCCAGGACGAGCGGCGTCGGGCTCTCCGCCTCCAACGCAATCGGCGCTCGCGGGTGGGACGGCGGCGTCCTCGTCTCTGCCGGGGCGACGATCCGGCGGTGCTTCGGGACGGCATCGGGCCACGCGAGCCGCTCTCCCTGGTGCTGCAGCTCGAACCCCAGGGCCTCGGCGTGCGCCCTCACCAGGAGCCCCGCCAGCTGCGGGACGAGGAACAGAGAGAACCCGGCGAGGGTGGCCGCCACCTCGACCCAGAGCGTCGGCACGTGCCCGTCGCCGGACGCGGCCGTGCCCCAGAGGAGCCGGGAGAACAGGAGCATCCCCGCCGACGCCAGTCCCGCCAGCACGCCGTCGCGTCCGCTCGCGGCCCGCGCACTCAGGACCCACCGGACGTCGAGCGTCCCGAAAATCCCGGTCCCCGCGGCGAGCCGGGTGAGGATGAACGGTGCGCAGAGGCCGCCGAGCACGGCCAGCGCTGCACCCGCCTCCGGCCCGAGCGCGCTGGCCCAGAGGACCAGGGGAGCGGTCAGCAGCGCGCCGCGCGCCGCGGGGACGAGCAGGTCCGAGACCACCGAGACCCTCACGCTCGCCCCGAGCGACGCGCCCCGCTCCGCAGTCGCCCGGAGCAGCGCGATGCACACCACCCACATCGGCACGCTCCAGAAGAGCAGTGCCCATGGCCCGGCCGGCCTCGCGACGGTGCCCCCCGTCGCCGCGAGCAGCCACAGGCCCGCGAAGCCGAGCGCCGTCACCGGCATCCGCAGCAGCCGGCGTAGGCTGGCGGTGAAGCTCTCCTCGGCGCCCGGGACGCGCAGCGGGGGCGCGCTCCCGCCGCAGGCCAGGCAGCCTACGACCTCCACCCCTGCGCCCACCTCGAGGAGCTCGGCGCAGTCGGGGCAAAGCGCCCGGGCGCAGGCCTGACACCCCCACGCGGCGGCGACGCCGGGATGCTCCGAGCAGACGACGGTCCAGGCGGGAGGCATCCCGAGCTCCAGTCTCGCCTGGAGTGCGCGGCCGCGCGAGCGCGGGAGCTCGGTCCGGCCGGGGCGAGGTGGCGGAGGGGATTGTTGGGTGGCGCGCGCGTCCCCACATTCGCCAGCCGTGAGACCGGCCGTCCTCCGGTAATCACTCCAGACGCCCATGGAACCGCATCTCGACGAGCCCGCCGTCGCCGGGCCGCTCTACGAACGCACCCGCGAGCAGCTCCTCGGGCAGGACGAGATGCCCCTCTCCACCTACCGGGTCCAGCTGCACCGGGACTTCGACTTCGCCCGGGCCAGCGCGGTGGCGCCGTACCTCTCGCGGCTGGGGGTGAGCCACCTGTACGCCTCGCCCATCCTCCGCTCGATGCCCGGCAGCAACCATGGCTACGACGTGGTGGACCACAGCGAGGTGAACCCCGAGCTGGGGGGCGGCGTCGGGTTCGCCTCGTTCTCCGACGCGCTCGCGAGCAACGGGCTGAAGCTGCTGCTCGACACGGTGCCCAACCACATGGGCATCGCCGCCGGTAACGGCCTCTGGGAGGACGTGCTGGAGAACGGGCCGGCCGCGGTCCACGCGCACTTCTTCGACATCGAGTGGAACCCGGTGAAGGCGGAGCTCCGGAACAAGGTGCTGCTGCCCATCCTGGGAGATCAGTACGGGGTGGTGCTCGACCGGGGTGAGCTGCAGCTCGAGTACCAGGGCGGGAGCATCGCGCTTCGCTACTTCGACCATCGCTTTCCGCTGAACCCGCGTGCCTATCAGGACGTGATCGGACCCGGCGCGGAGCAGGTGGGGGCGCAGCTCGGGGAGTCCCACCCCGATCACCTGGAGCTGCAGAGCATCCTCACCGGCCTGCGGAACCTGCCCTCGCGCGCCGAGACGTCGCCGGAGAAGGTGCTGGAGCGTCACCGCGAGAAGGAGGTCCTGAAGCGGCGGCTGGGGGCGCTGGTGAGCAGCGCGCCGGTGGTGGCCGAGCACCTGCGGACCAACCTCGCGCGGCTGAACGGGCGCCCCGGAGATCCCCGCAGCTTCGACGCCCTGGACCGGCTGCTCGAGCGCTACGTGCCGTACCGGCTGGCGCACTGGCGGGTGGCAGGGGAGGAGATCAACTACCGACGCTTCTTCGACATCAACGGCCTCGCCGCCATCCGCGTCGAGGATCTCGATGTCTTCGAGGAGGCGCACGCGCTCACCTTTCAGTTCCTGGCCAGGGGCCAGGTGCATGGCCTTCGCATCGACCATCCCGACGGGCTCTTCGATCCGAGCGCGTACTTCCTCCGGCTTCAAGAAAGGTACTTCCTCGACCAGGCGCGGAAGCGGGCGGGGGAGGCGGTGGACGATGCCGGCTGGCCGGCGGTGAGCGACGCACTGCTCCGGCGCTGGCGGGTGGAGGCCGGGAGCGATCCGTCCTCGCCGCTCCGCCGCGCGCTGTACGTGGTGGTGGAGAAGATCCAGGGCGGCAAGGAGCGCATGCCCGATGACTGGGCGGTGCAGGGCACCACCGGTTACCGCTTCGCGAACCTCACCACCGGCGTGCTGGTGGACGCTTCCGCCGGCCGCGAGTTCACCGACATCTACGAGAAGTTCATCGGGCACCCCATGAACTTCGAGGCGATGCTGGTGGAGAAGAAGAAGCAGGTGATGGCGGTGAGCATGTCGAGCGAGATCAACGGCCTCGCCCGGGAGCTCAACCGGATCTCCGAGATGAACCGGAGGACCCGCGACTTCACCCTGAACTCTCTTCGCCGCGCGCTCATCGGGTTCATCGCTCACTTCCCGGTGTACCGGACGTATGTCTCCACCTCTCCCGGGGCGGACGAGCGGGACGCGCACTACATCCAGTGGACCATCGCCCGCGCGCGGGCGGCGGACCCGACCACCAACGCCTCGCTGTTCAGCTGGCTGGAGGACGTGCTGCTCAAGCGGTACCCGGAGCACCTCCCGCTCGCCGAGCGGCAGGTGATGCTGCACTTCGCCATGAAGCTTCAGCAGATCACCGGCCCGGTCATGGCGAAGGGGCTGGAGGACACAGTCTTCTACGTCTACAACCGCCTGGTGGCGCTCAACGAGGTGGGCGGGGAACCGGAGCACTTCGGTACCAGCGTGGAGACCTTCCACCAACGCAACGTGGAGCGCGCCCGTGACTGGCCTGGTGCGCTCGTGGCCAGCTCCACCCACGACACCAAGCGGAGCGAGGACGTGCGCGCCCGGCTGGTGGTGCTGTCCGAGATGCCCGGTGAGTGGCGCCGCGCGCTGGAAGGCTTCCGGAAGCAGAACGCCCCTCACCGCACCGAGCTCGCGGGCAAGCTCGCGCCCTCGGGGAACGACGAGTACCTCCTGTATCAGGTGGTCCTCGGCGCGTGGCCCATGGGCGAGATGGAGCCCTCGCAGCTCCCCGCGTTCCGGACGCGCATTCGCGAGTACATGCTCAAGGCCATCCGCGAGGCCAAGGTCCACACCAGCTGGACCAACCCCGACCCGGACTACGAGGACGCCACCACCCGGTTCGTGGACCGGCTCCTCGACCCGGCGGTCTCGCGGGTGTTCCTCGACCAGGCGCGGCAGCTGAAGGAGCGTCTCGAGCGGCCGGGGCAGGTGAACTCGCTGGTGCAGCTGGCCTTGAAGCTCGCCAGCCCCGGCGTGCCGGACGTGTACCAGGGCTGCGAGCTGTGGGACCTCTCGCTGGTGGATCCCGACAACCGCCGGCCGGTGGACTTCCGCCTCCGCGACGAGATGCTGTCCGAGCTGCTTCGCCAGCATGCCGCGGCGCCGGTGAGCGTGGCGCGAGACGCGTGGGCCCACCCGGCGGACGGGCGCTGCAAGCTCCTCCTCACCACGATGATGCTCCGGCTCCGGCAGGCCCACCCCGAGCTGTTCCGCCGCGGTGGGTACGAGCACCTGGAGGTGGACGGCATCTCGGCCGCCCGGGCGCTGGCCTTCGCCCGGCGGCTGGGAGACGAGGCGGTGGTCGTCGCCGCACCGCGTCTGGTCACACGCGCGCTCCGCGCCGGGCTCGGTCCGGTCTACGGTTCGACGCGGATGCGCCTTCCGTCCCACCTCTCGGGCCGTCGATTCAAGAACGTGGTGACCGGGGTCCGCGTCCAGCCGCTCGAGGGAGGACTGGCCCTGGGTCCGCTGTTCACCGATTTCCCGGTGGCGGTCCTGGAGGCGGTGGAATGACGGTGCCCAGCGCCGTGTGGCCCGGAAAACCGCAGCCGCTCGGCGCCACCTGGGACGGGGAGGGCGTGAACGTCGCCGTCTTCTCCGAGTGGGCGGAACGGATCGACGTCTGCCTTTACGACGTCCGGGACCCGAATCGCGAGACGGCGCGCATCACCTTGCCCGAGCGGACGCGCAACGTCCGTCACGGCTACCTCCGGGGGGTCGGGCCGGGGACGCTGTACGGGCTCCGCGCGGAGGGGCCTTACGACCCCATGTCAGGCCTGCGCTTCAACGCCAACAAGCTCCTGGTGGACCCGTACGCCCGCGCCATCTACGGCCGGGTGGACTTCGACGCGCCGGTTTACGCCTACCGGGTGGGGAGCCGGCGCGCGGACCTCTCGTTCGACGACCGCGACAGCGCCCCGGGCATGCCGCGGGGCATCGTGGTGGACGGACGCTTCAACTGGGAGGGCGTGGAGAGTCCTCGCATCACCTGGCCCCGGCTCATCGTCTACGAGGCGCACGTGCGCGGCTTCACCATGCGCCACCCGGACGTGCCGGAATATTTGAGAGGCACCTACGGCGGCTTCGCGCACCCGGCGGTGATCGACTACCTCGTGAAGCTCGGTGTCACCGCGGTGGAGTTCCTCCCGGTGCACCACGCCGTCGACGAGGGCTTCCTCGAGGCCAAGGGTCTCAACAACTACTGGGGCTACAACACCCTCGGCTATTTCGCGCCGAACGCGCGCTACGCCTGCACCGGCCCATTCAACGTGGTGAACGAGTTCAAGGGCATGGTGAAGGCGCTGCACCGCGCCGGCATCGAGGTGCTGCTCGACGTGGTTTACAACCACACGGGGGAGGGAAATCACCTCGGGCCAATGCTGAGCCTCAAGGGCCTGGACCCCTTGGCCTACTACGTGATGACCCCCGAGTCTTCGCGGTACTTCCAGGACTTCACCGGCACCGGCAACAGCCTCAACCTCGACCACCCGCAGACGCTGAAGCTGGTGATGGACTCGCTGCGGTACTGGGTGCAGGAGATGCACGTCGACGGGTTCCGCTTCGACCTGGCGCCCACGCTCGGGCGCACGCGGCTGACCTTCGACCGGAACGCCCCCTTCTTCCATGCCATTCACCAGGACCCGGTGCTGAGCCGGGTGAAGCTCATCGCGGAGCCGTGGGACGTCGGCCTCGGCGGCTACCAGGTGGGGGCGTTCCCCGTGGACTTCTCGGAGTGGAACGGGAAGTACCGCGACGCGTTCCGGAAGTACTGGAAGGGCGAGGACAACCTGGCCGCGGAGATCGGCTACCGGCTCACCGGCTCCGCGGACCTCTTCCAGCTCTCGGGGCGCGGGCCGTACGCCTCGATCAACTTCGTCACCGCGCACGACGGCTTCACGCTCCGCGACCTGGTCACCTACGGTCAGAAGCACAACGAGGCGAACCTCGAGCACAACAAGGACGGCGGTGACGACAACAACTCCTGGAACTGCGGCGTGGAAGGCGAGCCGGACGATCCGCAGATCAACGCGCTTCGCGACCGGCAGGTCCGGAACTTCCTGACCACGCTCCTGGTGTCCAACGGCGTGCCCATGCTCCTCGCGGGCGACGAGCTGGGGCGCACCCAGCTGGGCAACAACAACGCCTACTGCCAGGACAACGAGATCTCCTGGGTGAACTGGGCGCTGGACGAGCGGCAGAAGTCCCTGCTCGAGTTCAGCCGCCGGCTGATCCGGATGCGGCTCGACCAGCCGGTGCTGAAGCGGCGGCGGTTCTTCCGCGGTCAGCACATCTGGGACTCGGACCTGAAGGACCTGGCCTGGTTCCGGCCGGACGGCAGCGAGATGACCCAGGACGACTGGACCCAGCCGTTCGTCCGCTCCCTGGCCTTGCTCCTCGGCGGGGACGCCATCGCCACCACCGACCCCCGGGGGAGCAAGGTGGTGGGTGACACGTTGCTGATCCTCATGAACGCCAACCACGAGCCGGTGGAGTTCGTGCTGCCCTCCATCCAGTGGGGTAGCGACTGGGAAATCCTGGTCGACACGGCCGACGCGGACGGAAAGACCGGCGGATTCGCTCCTGCCGGTGGCAAGCTGACCATCGTGGATCGGGCGATGATGGTGCTGCGCCGGCCGGCAGTCCCGAACGGCGGTGGCGGAACTGGATGAGCACCCCGTGGTGGGTCTGGGTGCTGTTCAATGCGGGCGTGCTGGCGGTGCTGGCAGTGGACCTCGGGGTGGCCCGGCTCCGTGGGCACCGGGCGCAGACCGCCGCGGAGGCCGGTCGGTGGGTGCTGCTCTGGGTGGGCCTGTCGCTGGCCTTCGGGGTGGGCCTCTGGTCCGTCCGGGGACACGAGCGGGGACTCGAATACTTCACGGCGTACGTCATCGAGTACGCGCTCAGCGTCGACAATCTCTTCGTCTTCCTGCTGGTCTTCCAGTATTTCCGGATCGCGCCCGGGGAGCAGCACCTGCTCCTCTTCTGGGGTGTGCTCGGCGCCTTCGTGCTGCGGGGCTCGATGATCCTCGGCGGGGCGGCCCTGGTGCGCGAGTTCGAGTGGCTGCTCTACCTGTTTGGCGCCTTTCTCCTCTGGACGGCGTTCAAGCTCCTTCGCGGCGGGGAGGATGCGCCCGAGGCCGACCCGGCCCAGAACCCGGTGATGCGGCTCGCCCGGCGGGTCCTGCCCGTCGCGGAGGCGGCGCCTCCGGACCGGTTCGTGGTGCGGGACGGAGGCCGCTTCCAGGTCACCGCGCTCTTCCTGGTTCTCCTGGTGGTGGAGACGACGGACGTGATGTTCGCGCTGGATTCCATCCCCGCCGTGCTCGGGGTGAGCCGGGATCCCTTCGTGCTCTACAGCAGCAATGTCACCGCGGTGCTCGGCCTGCGGTCGCTGTTCTTCCTGCTCCGCTCGCTCCTGTCCCGGCACTACCTCAAGCCGGCGCTGGCAGTGGTGCTGGGGTTCGTCGGCCTGAAGATGCTCGTCGAGCCGTGGCTTGCCGTGCCGGTGTGGCTCTCGCTGCTGGTCATCTGCGGGGTGCTCCTGGTGGCCTTCGTGGCCTCCTGGTGGCGGGCCCGGAGGCTCTGACCCGTTGCACCCGGGTGGGGGGACGGGCCATGGTCCCCGCTGCGCCATGTCCGACACCGTCACCGAGGGCATCCAGGTCACCGTGCGCCCGAGCTTCTGGCCCGAGCGCAGCGCGCCCGAGAACGGTCAGTTTGCCTTCAGCTACGCAGTGCAGATTTCCAACGTGGGGACTGCGCCGGCACAGCTCCGGACCCGGCACTGGGTCATCACCGACGGGAACGGGCACGTGGAAGAGGTCCGCGGTGAGGGCGTGGTGGGAAAGACGCCGCGGCTCGCCGCGGGCGAGCGCTTCGAGTACACGAGCTGGGCGATGCTCCGCACTCCCTTCGGTACAATGCGCGGGAGCTACACCTTCGAGCGGCCCGACGGCTCGATTTTCGAGGCCCGGATCGGTGAGTTCGTGCTCACCCAGCCCAACGCCCTGAACTGATGGATCCCGCTCCGCAGGGCGTCCTGCTCATCAACCTCGGCACCCCGGACGCGCCGGAGACGGGCCCGGTGCGCCGGTACCTGCGCGAGTTCCTGAGCGACCCGCGGGTGCTCGACATCCCGCCGGCAGGTCGCGCGGCGCTGCTCTACGGGGTCATCCTCCCGTTCCGTCCGGCGAAGTCGGCCGAGGCGTACCGGAAGATCTGGATGAAGGAAGGCTCGCCGCTTTTGGTGCACGGCCAGGCGCTCTCGCAGCGGCTCCAGGACGCGCTCGGCCCGGCGTGGGCGGTGGAGCTCGGGATGCGGTACGCGAATCCGTCGCTGCGCTCGGCGATCGAGCGGCTGCGAGCACGCGGGGTGCGCGAGCTGACGGTGGTGCCGCTCTATCCCCAGTACGCCTCGAGCTCGACCGGCTCGAGCCTCGAGGAGGTCTACAAGATCGTCGGCGAGGCGTGGAACGTGGAGGCGATGCGGGTGCTTCCGGCGTTCTACGACCGGCCGGCCTTCCTGGACGCCTTCGTGGAGGTGGCGCGCCCGGTGCTGGCCGAGGCGAGGCCGGACCACGTGCTGTTCAGCTTTCACGGACTCCCCGAGCGGCAGGTGAAGAAGAGCGACCCCACCGGGGCGCACTGCCTGGAGCGGCCGGACTGCTGTGACGTGCAGGTGCCCGCGAACCGGTGGTGCTACCGGATGCAGTCGGTGTTCACCGCGCGGGCCCTGGCGCAGCGTCTCGGGCTCGAGCCGGGGAAGTGGACCGTCACCTTCCAGAGCCGACTGGGCCGGACGCCCTGGGTGAAGCCCTACACCGACGTGGTGATCCCCGAGCTGGCGCGGAGCGGGGTGAAGCGCATGGCGGTGTTCTGCCCGGCGTTCGTGGCGGACTGCCTGGAGACGCTGGAGGAGATCGGCATCCGGGCGAAGGACGACTTCCTGGCGCACGGCGGGGAGGCGCTCACGCTGGTGCCGAGCCTCAACGCGCACCCGTCGTGGGTCCGGGGGCTGACGCAGATGGTGCGAGAGCTCCGGGCCGACGATGCGGAGAGCGGCGCGGCGGCGTGAGAGACCTTCGCGCGAGCTCTGAACCCAAGGCGCAGGACGACGCCAGGACGGGGACGGCGGAAGGGCGAGCCTGTCAGCATTGCGTGACTGACCGGCCTGCGCGAGCTCCGCAGGCTCAGGGGGACTCACCGGGGAGCAGGCAATGCCCGCTGACTGGGCGACCGGTTTTGCACTTGGGACGCGATCCCACGTGCAAGACCGGTCTCCCGGTCGGGACATGCCATCGGTGCCCGTCCAGCGGTGTCCCCTCCTGTTTCGCCAGCGCAGTTCGCGAAACCGCATCTCGGGATCTCTGGAGCGCCCGGGCCAAGAAGGCCGTGGCGCTGTACCCATGAGACCAAAGGCGTATTCCGGCCGCCCCGGGCCGACGACATCCTGGCAGGCGTTGCAACGAGGCTGTCCGCTCCATGGTGAACGCATTCGCGGGAGCGCTTCACTGGGCGTTGCGTTCCGCATGACAGCAGGACAGGGGGTATTCCATGAAGAGGCAGGTTGTGGTGGCGGCGGCTTCGGCGGCAATCGTCCTCGGCCTTGGTGGCCTGCCCTCCTGCGGGAAGGCCAAGACTCCGCCACCGGCGCAGTCGACTCCGACTCCGACTCCGACTCCGACTCCGGCTCCAGCGCCGAGCGCCGAGCAACCGCCGCAGCGCAACCCGGACCGCAACGCCTACTTCGGTGACGAGCACATCCACACCAGCTGGTCGGTGGACGCCTGGGTGATGGGCAATCGCCTCACCGGACCTGGTGACGCCCTGAAGTACGCCCAAGGCGAGACCCTCAAGCATCCGATGGGCTTCGACATCAAGATCGAGACGCCGATGGACTTCATGGGGGTGACCGACCACTCGGAGTACGTCGGCGTCACCAGACTCGCGAACATCCCGGGCTCACCGGTCAGCAAGATCCCCCAGGCGCAGCCGCTGATCCTCAAGAACCCCAACGACCCGGGGGAACAGAACCGGGTCTTCCTCTATCTCCTGTCACTCGCCGCCCAGCCTCCGATCAAGGCCTTCATGACGCCGGAGGTGGCGGGCACCGTCTGGAAGGAGAACGTCCAGCTCGCCGAGGAGAACAATCACCCGGGCAAGTTCACCGCGTTCTGTTCGTACGAGTGGACCTCCATGCCGAACAACCGCAACTTGCACCGCAACATCTTCTTCCGCGACTGCACCCATCTTCCCGAGATGCCCTTCAGCTCCATGGACTCCAACCATCCCGAGGAGCTGTGGAAGTGGATGGACGCGCAACGCAAGGCCGGCAACGAGCTCCTGGCCATCTCGCACAACGCCAACGTGAGCGATGGCTGGATGTATCCGGTCGACGTGGACAGCCTCGGACGCCCCATCGATGCAGCCTGGGCGGCCTCCCGCGACCGCAACGAGCGCCTGGTGGAGATCGTGCAGATCAAGGGCCAGTCCGAGACCCACCCGCTCCTGTCGCCCACCGATGAGTTCGCCGACTACGAGATCTTCAGCGGCCTGCTCGGCCTCGCACCGGACAGCGGGCGCATCGATCACATCCGCGGAAGCTTCGCGCGCCAGGCGTACAAGGATGGCATCACCCTGCAAGACACGCGCGGTTACAACCCCTACAAGTTCGGGATGGCCGCCGGCTCGGACTCACACAACACCGGGAGTCCCTACCGCCAGGAGAACTTCTTCGGGGGACACGGGGAGGCGGACGGAACGGTGCAGCGGCGCATGGCCGGTGTCCTGCTCGGCAGCACCATCGACGTGCGTCTGGAGAACCCGGGCGGGCTGACCGGAGTGTGGGCCGAGGAGAACACCCGGGCGTCCATCTGGGACGCGATGTATCGGAAGGAGACCTTCGGGGTGAGCGGCCCGCACATCAAGGTGAGGTTCTTCGGCGGCTGGGGCTTCAACAACGACGTCCTGAACGCGAGGGACTGGGTCCATCAGTCGTACGCGCAGGGCGTCCCGATGGGCGCGGACCTTCCTCCGCTGAAGGGCGTGGCGCCGACCTTCGTGGTGTGGGCGGTGAAGGACCCGACCTCCGCCAACCTCGACCGCATCCAGATCATCAAGGGATGGACCAAGAACGGGCAGAGCTTCGAGAAGATCTACGACGTGGCCTGGTCCGGCGACCGGAAGGCCGACAGGTGGTCGGGCAGGGTTCCCGCCATCCAGAGCACCGTGGATGTGGAGAAGGCGACCTACACCAACAGCGTCGGTTCAGCCGAGCTCAAGACGGTCTGGACCGATCCCGACTTCGATGCCGGCCTGCACGCCTTCTATTACGCCCGGGTGCTGGAGATCCCCACTCCCCGCTGGACGCTCATCCAGGCGGTGAAAGCCGGGCTTCCCCCACCCGACGTCGTGCCGCTCACCGGCCAGGAGCGCGCCTGGACCTCGCCCATCTGGTACAGCCCGAGCGCGGAGGCGCGGAAGAACGTCCCGGCCGGCACGCTGGTCGACGATCTCAAGAAGAAGGGCGCGACCGCGCTGAACGACGCGCAGCTCAAGAGCCTCGTGGTCGGCAAGCGCTTCTGGCTGCGCAACAACGTGAGCGGCGAGGAGTTCGCGGTCGGCTTCACCGCCGAGGGCCAGACCAACGTCTGGCACGTCGGCGCGAACGCCAAGACCCCGAGCAAGGTCGGCAACCCGGTCCGGAGCGGCTACGAGGGAACCAGCACGGCGTACCGGATCGAGAACGGCAAGCTGGTGACGGCGATCTACCAGGAGCCCGCCACGGCCACGTTCTACAAGCTGGGTGACACCTACTACGTCGCCCGCGGCGACGAGTTCGGCTTCGCCAACTACGAGATCATTGCCACGCCGCAGATCGCCAGTAATCCACTGACCGCACTGATCAACCAGTTCACGCTGGAGCTGGGGCTGAACGAGCAGCAGAAGCAGCAGATCGTTCCGATCCTGAAGGAAGAGCTCACCGGGCTGGAGGCGCTGAAGAAGAACACCTCCCTCTCCACGCTGAAGAAGATCGAGCAGCTGAGGAAGAGCGGCAACGAGTTCGACGCCAGGATCACCCCGCTCCTCGATCCAGGGCAGCGGCAGAAGTTCAAGGCCCTCCGCGAGCAGGCCAGGGCGCGGTTGATCGAAAAGATCAAGGACAAGATCGTCCAGAGGCTGGAAGACGAGGCGCACAAGATCTGGTGAGTGCCCGCCGCTTCGATGGCACAGACGTGGCTCAGCGCCCCCGGCCCTCGACGCGCCCGTCCGGGCCGCGCCATTCTGCTGCCCACGCCATGAAGCGCCTGCTCCGCGAGCCGCTGGTCCAGTTTCTTCTCGTGGGCAGCGTCCTCTTCGCCGCCAACGCCTCCCTGGATCGGGGGCGGGGCGGGGTCGAGTCCTCGAAGCAGGTCGACCTCACGCTCGACGAGCTCCGCGCGATGGACGTGTACTTCCAGTCGCAGTGGCGCCGGCGCCCCACTCCTGAGGAGTTCCGCGCGCTGGTCGAGGAGAGGGTCCGTGAGGAGGTGCTCTACCGCGAGGCCCTCGCCATGGGCCTGGACAAGGACGACACCATCGTCAAGCGCCGCATGGCGCAGAAGATGCAATTTCTGGCCGAGGACGTGGCCGCCGCTCACCAGCCCACGACCGCCGAGCTGAAGTCCTGGTTCGAGAAGAACAAGGATCGCTTCACCCTTCCCGGCCGGGTGAGCTTCCGGCACCTCTACTTCTCGACCGATCGGCGGGGCGAGCGGGTACGGGAGGACGCCGAGACCGTGGTCGGCAAGCTCGCCGGGCGGCCGGAGGACGCGAAGGAGGCGGCAGCCCTCGGCGATCCCTTCATGTTCCAGGACTACTACGCCGACCGCGCGCCCGAGCAGCTGGCCAAGGAGTTCGGCCCGGGCTTCGCACAGTCCGTCTTCAAGCTCGAGCGCGGCGGCTGGAGGGGGCCGGTCGAGTCCGGCTACGGCTGGCACCTGGTCTTCGTCGATTCGGCCATCCCGGGCCGGGTCCCGGCGTTCGAGGAGGTGGAGTCCGAGGTGAAGACGGCCTGGCTGGGCGCCCAGAAGGCCGAGGCCTGGCAGAAGGCCTACGACGCCATGCGGGCAAAGTACACCGTGCGCCTCCCCGGTCCCCCGGAGCCAAGGGGCGAGTCACCGACGCCCACGACCCAGGGGCTCCCGCCGCCGGGCCAGGGCGCCCGGTGATGCGCGGGCGGCGCTCTCCAGGCTGGTCCCGAACCGGACCTCTCCTCTGCGCGCTCCTCGCCAGCTCCGTGGCGTGGTCGCACGAGGCACGTCCCGCGTACCTCGAGATCAAGGAGACGGCCCCGGGCCGCTTCGACCTGCTCTGGCGGACGCCCGTCCTGGCCGGCCGGCGCCTGCCCGTCGCCTTGCGCGTCCCTCCTGACATCCGCAACGTCAAGGAGCCGTCCGTCGACGAGCTCGCGGATTCGCTCCTCGAGCGGCGTTGGGTCGATCCCGGGCCGGGCGGGCTGGCCGGGAAGCGCATCGACTTTCCCGGACTCCAGGGAACCATCACCGACGTGCTGGTCCGGGTGGAGCTGCTCGATGGCCGGACCTGGACGATGCTGGCCCGCCCCTCTCAGCCATGGGTCGAGATCCCCGCAGCGCGCGGTGCGGTGGCGAGCGCCGCCACGTTCGTCCTGACCGGGATCGAGCACATCCTGCTCGGGGTCGATCATCTCCTGTTCGTGCTCGGGCTCCTGCTCATCGTCTCCGACCGCTGGGTGCTGGTGAAGACCATCACCGCGTTCACCGTGGCCCACAGCATCACCCTGGCCATCGCCACGCTCGGGTACGCCCGGGCCCCGCTGGGGCCGCTCAATGCCGCCATCGCCCTGTCGATTCTCTTCCTCGGGCCGGAGATCGTCCGGGTCTGGCGGGGCGAGACCAGCTTCACCATCCGACATCCCTGGGTGGTGGCCTTTGCCTTCGGTCTCCTGCATGGCTTCGGGTTCGCCAGCGGGCTCACCGCGATGGGGCTCCCGCGGTCGGAGATCCCGGTCGCGCTGGTGCTGTTCAACGTGGGCGTCGAGATCGGCCAGCTCTTCTTCGTCCTCCTCATCCTCGGGCTCGAGCGCTCGTTTCGCGCGCTGGAGATTCACTGGCCGCGGGTCGTCCGGAGGCTGCCAGGCTACGCGGTAGGCTCGCTCGGCGCGCTCTGGACGATCCAGCGGGCCGTCGCCCTGCTGGGGGGAGTCCGATGAAGGCCTCCCGTCGGCTGGTCGTCCTGCTCCTGCTCACCGCGGCGCCGGCCTGGGCGCACCAGCCGCAGGGGCAGGCGGCCGGATTCTTCGCCGGCCTGAGGCATCCCGTCTCGGGCTGGGACCACGTCCTGGCGATGGTCTCCGTCGGTCTCTGGGGAGCGCAGCTCGGACCCCCGGCGGTCTGGCTGCTGCCGGTGATCTTCCCGCTGGTGATGGCCTTCGGCGGCTTCCTCGGCCTGCTCGGAGTCCCGGTCCCCGGCGTCGAGCTGGGCATCGCGCTCTCCGCGCTGCTCCTCGGCGTGATGGTCGCTCGCCAGGCGCGGCCGCCGTCGTGGGTCGCCGCAGCCCTGGTGGGGCTGTTCGCCATCTTTCATGGCCACGCCCACGGCAGCGAGCTCCCGGCGGGGCAGAGCGCGCTGCTCTACAGCCTCGGCTTCGTGGCGGCGACAGGGTGCCTCCACGCCGCGGGCATCGGCCTGGGCCTCGTTCACCGCTGGGGCTGGGGACGCGTTGCCCTTCGCCTCACCGGCGCTGTGGTGGCCGTCGCGGGCGCCGTCTTCGTGTGGAGGGCGGCGTGGTGAGCCCGGGTCGATGGCGGATCGGCGCGGGCCTCGGCGTCCTCCTGCTCGCCCCGGCGACGGCGCATGCGCACCTGGTCACCACCGGTCTCGGACCGTTCTACGATGGCATCGGGCACCTGCTGGCGAGCCCGGATGATCTGGTTCCGGTGCTGGCCATGGCGCTGCTCGCCGGGCTGGGCGGCACGACGTCGGGGCGCCGGGCGCTCTTCGTGCTTCCCCTGGCCTGGACCGCGGGTGGGCTCGGCGGATACTGGCTCCACGGCCCGCTGCTCCGAGGCACGCCCACCGCCGTGTCCTTCATGGCCCTGGGGATCCTGATCGCCTCCGGCCGTCGGCTCTCGCCGGCGCTGATCGCTGGCCTCGCCGCGGGGCTCGGCCTGGTGCACGGCTGGCTCAACGGAGCGGCCATCGCGGTGGCGGGCCGGGAGGCGCTCGGCCTCGCGGGCATCGCCACCGGCGTCTTCGTGCTCGTGGCCCTGGGTGCTGCCTTCGTCGTCTCCCTGCGCAAGCCCTGGACGCGGATCGCCGTCCGCGTGGCCGGCAGCTGGATCGCGGCGACCGGGCTGCTCATGCTCGGCTGGAAGCTGAGCGGGCGATAGCTGCACCGAATCCGATGCCCAGCAGGACGTGCAAAACTCCCACCGCCCAGACGAGCGGCGCCGGCGCCACTTGCCTCACCGCATGGAGGAGAAACAGGGCGCCCAGGGCAAGGTTGTAGAGGAGAAAGCCGGTCGTGCACCGCTGGACTCCAGCAGGGGCTCTCCCGGCGACCCACCAGGTCGCTCCCAGCGCCAGGATGGCCGTCCCGAACGCGCGGGCGATGAACTGGCCCGTCGCGTCCAGCGGGGCCCCGAGGATCACCGCGACGATCGACGGGAAGACCAGCACCGCCGCCCCGACACCGATC
>Ga0208851_1000227_pt1 | contig 25727 bp, 21 predicted proteins | sample NGESurshal092012_FD_184481 | JGI IMG/M metagenome (GOLD analysis project Ga0208851, IMG submission 184481) | Arctic peat soil microbial communities from Barrow, Alaska - NGEE Surface sample 415-2 shallow-092012 (SPAdes) | ecosystem: Environmental > Terrestrial > Soil > Wetlands > Peat ... | reverse complement strand
GAGCGTGGGGGTGAAGGCGTCCATCCTCTACCTGGCGCTGCTCACGTCGGTGGTGAGCTATCTCCTCTGGTACTGGGCGCTCGGGCGGACCGACGCCTCGAAGGTGGCGGTCTTCAGCAACCTGCAGCCGGTGGCGACCGCGCTCGCGGCCTGGCTGGTGCTCGGCGAGCACATCGGCTGGGAGGTGGGGGTCGGAGGAGCGCTGGTGCTCGCCGGCGTGCGGCTCACGGGCACCTCGGCCCGGCCGCGTCGGGCCCCTGGCGACTCGACGTAGGCTGGCGCGCGCGTGACTCTCGGCATCGACGCCAACCTCCTCGTGGCCCTGGACGCGCTGCTCAGGGCGCGTAGCGTCACCGGGGCCGCCCGGGCGCTCGGCCTCGGGCAGCCGGCGATGAGCCATGCCCTCGCGCGGCTGCGGGCACACTTCGGGGACCCGCTCCTGGTGCGACGGGGGGTCGGAATGGTGCTCACCCCGCGCGCCCAGGCCCTCGCTGCGCCCGCGCGCGCCGCGGTCGAGGCGCTCGAGGTCGTGTTCGACGACCGTGACGCGTTCGAGCCAGCCTCTGCGCGCCGCCTGTTCCGCATCGCCGCCACGGACCATGTGGGCTTTCTGCTGCTGCCGCATCTGCTCGAGACGCTGGGGCGCGAGGCCCCGGCGGTCGACCTGGACGTCCGCGGCATCACCGAGCACCCGGTCCCGGAGGGGCTGGCTGACGGAAGTCTGGATCTCGCCATCGGGGTGTTCGCCGACGTGCCCTCCGGCATGCGGCGGCAGGCGCTCTTCGTCGAGCGGTTCACCTGCCTGGTGCGAGAGGATCACCCCGGCGTCGGGGCGCAGATGAGCCTCGAGCGGTACCTCTCGCTCGGTCACGTTCTCGTCGCCCCGCGCGGAACGCGGGTAGGCGCGGTGGATCGCGTGCTCCGGGCACGAGGACTCTCCCGTCGTGTCGCGCTCACCATTCCTCACTTCCTGCTGGCGGCGCGCATCGTGGCCCGGAGCGACCTCGTGGTGACGCTCGCCGAGCGGCTGGCGGATCACTTCGTCCTGATGGGCGGTGTCCGCCGGGTGGAGCCCCCGGTGCAGCTCGAGCGCTACACCCTCACCCAGCTCTGGCACGAGCAGCGTCACACCGACGCCGGGCACCGCTGGTTGCGCGGGGAGATCGTGCGCGCAGCCAGGGCTGTCGACCGGGCTCCACCCTAGCTGCGCCATCGATGGCGTCGATGGGCGGGATGCGCGAGGCCGATTGGAGATCGGACCGGACGGGCCGCACACCACTGTCATGAGCCTGAAGGACACCAACCCGGTGAACCGGGACCGCAGGAAGTGCGTCGCCGTCGTGCTCGCCAACCCCGCCATCTCCGGCTCCACCGGCTGGCCCGTGGGCTTCTGGTGGAGCGAGCTCACCCATCCCTGGTCGGTGCTCTCGGAGGCCGGGTACGCGCTCGAGCTCTTCAGCCCTGAAGGCGGGAAGTGCGAGCCGGACGCGATGAGCGACCCCCGGGACCCCAGCGGCTACTCGGCCGGGGACCTGATCAGCATGGGGTTCATCGCCAGCCCGGCGCTCGCCCGGCTGGTCGAGGCGACGCGCCCGGTCGGCGAGATCGACGTCGGCCGATTCGACGCCATCCTGGTCGCCGGCGGTCAGTCGCCCATGACCACCTTCGAGCGCGCGACCGGGCTGCATCGGAAGTTCGTGGAGTTCTTCGAGGCAGGGAAGGTCGCCGCCGCGCTCTGCCACGGGACTGCCGTGCTCCGGTACGCCACCCTGAGCAATGGTGAGTCGCTGGTGAGGGGCAAAACGGTCACCGGCTTCGCCAACGTCGAGGAGGACTTCGCCGACGACGCGGTCTGGAGCCTCGGCCTGCTGCCGCGCGACCGGCACGTCATGCCGTGGCGCATCGAGGACGCCCTCCGCGGGCTGGGGGCCAACTTCGTCCAGGCCGGGCTCTGGCGCGGGTTCGCGGTCCGGGACGGCAACCTCATCACTGGACAGCAGAACTTCTCCGGTGCCGAGACGGCCGAGCTGCTTCTGCAGACGCTCGGACGCTGAACGGATCAGGCCGCGGTGCGCTTGCGGGGACGCACCGGGGTTCGCACCCTGGAGTGCAGAGGAGGCAGGACACGATGCGCATCGGCGTCTTTGGACGAGGACACGTGGGAGCGGCGCTGGGCCACGCCCTCGCCCAGGCCGGGCACGAGGTTCGCCACGGAGTCCGGAACCCGGCCGACGGAGAAGGGCCTGGCCTCGTCAGCCTCCAGGAAGCGGGGCGCTGGGGAGCGGTGCTGATCCTCGGGGTGCCGTACGGGGCAGTGCAGGAGGTGCTGCACGCCGCGGGCGACCTCGACGGGAAGACCATCGTGGACCCGACCAACGCGCCGAAGCCGCCGACCGACGAGCGCTCGTCGAGCCAGATCATCGCCGGCTTCGTCCCCACGGCGCGCCTCGTCCGGGCGTTCAACACCGTCCCCGCAGAGGTGATGATCAATCCGCGCTTCGGTGAGGCGCGTGCGTCCACCTACGTCTGCGCGGATGACCGGATTGCCCGGGTGACCGTCCTCGGGCTCCCGCGCGACATCGGCTTCGACGCCGTGGACGCCGGGCCCCTCAAGTCGGCCTGTTCCATCGACCGCCTGCTCGCGGTCTGGCAGGTGCTGGCCTTCGACGCCGGGCTCGGCCGGAACGTGACGTTCCAGCTGCTCCGGCGCTGAGCCTACTTGCGGGTGTAGACGGTCTTGCCTTCCTTGATCGTCTCGAGCACCTGGATGGTGTTGATCTTGGTCGGGTCGATGGTCAGCGGGTTGTCGGAGAGGATGACCAGGTCGGCCAGCTTGCCGGGGGCGATCGACCCTTTGGTCCTGTCCTCGAAGTGTTCGTAGGCGCCCCAGAGGGTGATCGCCTCGAGCGCCTCCGCCGGGGTCAGCCGCTCGCCCGGGCCCATGACCTTCCCGCTCCGGGAGGTGCGATTCACCGTGGCCCACATCACCTGGATGAGGTTCGGCAGGGCCACCGGCGCGTCGGTGTGACTGGTGGGCGTCATCCCTCGATTGATGGCCGAGCGCATGGGGGAGATCTGCTGCGCCTGCTCCGGGCCGACGATCTTCTCGTACCAGTCGCCCCAGTAGAAGGTGTGCATCGGAAACAGCGAGGGGATGATCCGGTACTTCTTCAGCCCGTCCAGCTGGTCCTGACGGATGAACTGGCCGTGGATGAGCGTGGTGCGCCGGTCGGCCGGCCCGTACTTCCTGAGTGCGGGCCCGACCGCCCGGAGCAGCTGGTCGATGGCCGCGTCGCCATTGGCGTGGACGTGGACCGGCCAGCCCTTTCGGTACGCCTCGTCCACCAGGCCCGCGAGGACGCCGTCGTCGGGAATGGCGGGGTACCCCTTGTACCCGGGCTTCTGTCCGTCCGGCGGAACCAGGTAGGCCACGGTTCGCCACGCGGTGCGACCCTGCGGCGAGCCGTCCAGGGTGATCTTCTCGCCGGCGATGCGGTAGTGGTTCCGGTAGCTCCGCCCGTACCACTCCGGGGTGATGATCTTGCGATCGCTGTAGTCGACGTACGACATGACGTCGATGTCCAGGAGGCGGCGCCGGGCGGCGTCCACCAGATCCTGATGCTGTGAGGCGAAGGCCCTTCCCTCGTTGATGGTGGTGTCGCCGAAGCTCTTGGCCAGCTCGAGCGCGCGGCGGAGGAAGTAGTCCTTGTCCTCGGGCGTGCGCGCGGTGATCGCGGGGACCATCACCGGGAAGCTGGCGAGCTCCTCGAGCACGCCGTTCGGCTCGGTGCCACCCTCGCGACGGCGGATGATCCCGCCCTCGGGGTCCTTGGTGGCTGCGGTGATTCCGGCCTTCTTCAGCCCCGCGCTGTTCACGACGGAGAAGTGACCGGAGATGTGGACCGCGATCACCGGGACGTCGGTGGAGACCTTGTCCAGATCGTCCCGGGTCGGATGCCGCCCGAGCAGCGCGTCGTCGTAGCCCATGCCGAAGATCCAGCCGGTCCGGCCGACGTCCGGCCCACGGGCGAACTCCTGCAGCTTGAGCACCAGGTCGTCGATGCCGTTCACCTCACCATCCGGGGGTGCGAGGAGATTGGCGCCCACGGCCTGCGAACCGAACCCCATGAAGTGCGCGTGACCGTCCACGAAGCCGGGGACGAGCGTCCGGCCCTGTAGGTCGATCACCCTGGTGCTCTCGCCCCGGTGCGCCTTCTCCAAGGCGGAACGCGAGCCGACCGCGATGATCTTCCCGCCCTTCACTGCGACGGCCTCGGCGGTGGGCCGCTTCCGGTCGACGGTGACGATGGGGCCGCCGACGTAGAGCGTGTCAGCGGTCGGCTGTGGCGCAGACGCCGGTGGTGCGGCTGCCGCGGTCGCAGCGACGAGGAACGGGAGGGCAGGGGTCAGCCACGAGCGGCGGGCGTGCGTCATGTTCCGGGATGGGTCGCACGGCACCGCATTGACTGCAACCGCCTGAAGGATCAGGAGCAGAGCGCCGGTGGGCTCAGCGCGCCGCCGCCGGGTTCACGCCCGCGGCCTGCGCCTGGGCAATCAGCTTCTGTTTCACCGGCCTGAGTCGATCCGCGCCGAGGTCGGTGCCGGAGAGCTGCTTCTGCGCGATGTACTGCTGGAGGTGGCTGATGCGATCTGCCGTGAGCGGGTGATCCGAGAGGAACTTCGCGAACGCAGGCTGCGTCCCCTCCATGCCTTGGAGCTTCTTGAAGAAGGTGACGAGGGCGTGCGGGTCGTAGCCGGCCGCGGTGGCGTAGCGGGCCCCGTACTCGTCGGCGGCAGTCTCGTCCTCCCGGCTGTACGAGAGCAGCGCGCCCTTCGCGGCGAGGGTGCCCGCCACCTGCGCCAGCTGGTTCGGGTTCTGCCCGAGCGCCATTCCGAGCACCGTCTGCATGCCCATCGCGTCCACCATCTGGCGGGCCGAGTGCCGCGCGACCACGTGGCCTGCCTCGTGGCCCCAGACGCCGGCCAGCTCGGCCTCGTTGTCCGCCGCCATGAGCAAGCCGCTGAACACGTACAGGTTGCCGCCGGGAGTGGCGAAGGCGTTCACCTGCTTCGGGTCGTCGATGACGTAGACCTTCCAGTTGACGCCCGGGCGGTCCTTGCTGGCGGAGACGAAGACCTTCTGCGCGACGCCCTGGACGTAGTTCACGATCTCCGGGTCCTGGAGGTACTTCGTTCCCTGCTTGTCCAGCTCCTGCTTCACCTGCTGCCCGAGCTGGTTCTCCTCCTGGTCGGAAACGAGCGCCTTGGCCATCCCCTCGGTGGTGTGAACCCCGCAGCCGCCCAGCGCCAGCGCGCCGGCGAGGGCGACGGTCCGGGCAAAGAGTCGAGACATGTGCATCCTCCTCTCGCCAGGAGATGGTGCCTGCCCGCCCGCTGCGCAACCGCTGGGCGTCCCGGCGACGCTCCCCGGAGCCACCCCTTCCGTCCAGCGAACATCGTTCCAAGAATGCGGCCATGCCCCGCCCCTACTGGAAAGGGTCGATCAGCTTCGGCCTGGTGAACGTGCCGGTCTCGCTCTATCCGGCGACGCGACGACTGGACATCCAGTTTCACTTCTACCACGACGCGGACGGCGCCCGGATCCGCGAGAAGCGCTTGTGCGAGCGCGACGGGCAGGAAGTTCCCTGGCAGCACATCGTGAAGGGCTACTCCTTATCGAAGACGCAGGTCGTGACCCTGAGCCCCGACGAGCTCCGGGCCGCCGAGCCCGAGCGTGACCGGATGATCGCCATCGAGGAGTTCGTGAAGCTCGAGGACATCGACCCGCTGCAGATCGATCACTCGTACTACGTGGCGCCCGAGGGACGCTCCGCGAAGGCGTACGGGCTGCTGGTGGAGGCGCTCGCCCGGACGGGGGAGGTGGCCATCGCGCGGATCGTGCTCAGCACCAAGCAGCACCTGTGCATGGTGCGCAGCGTGAACGGACGGTTGCTGCTCACGACCCTGGTCTGGGCAGACGAGATCCTCGAGGCGCCGCAGGTCGCTCGGACCGCGACGGTCGGGAAGGAGCTGCAGATGGCGGAGCAGCTCGTGAAGTCGATGAGCGGCAAGTTCGAGCCGGCCCGCTTCAAGGACGAGCATCGCGCGAAGGTGGAGGCGCTGATCCGGAGGAAGGCGAAGGGCCAGACCATCGAGGCCCCTGCGGAGCCGCAGCCGAGCCGGGTGGTGGACCTGGCGCGCGCGCTGGAGCAGAGCCTGGCAACGACGAGGAGTCGAGGCCCGGCCGCACCCGCCCGCGCACGGCCGGTCCGGGCCCGGCGGCACGCCACGCCGTCGAGAGCGCGTGTCCGGCGCTAGTCGCTCGCGAGGAGCCCGGTGCGGAGGGGGCGGAGTGCGTGGGGCAGCAGCTGGCTCGGTCAGCGGCGCATCAGGCGCACGCAAGGCGCGCTCCTGGGACAAAAGAATACACTGTCTCAATTGCGAAGCGTCCGCGCGCGCTCTGCGGACTTTTCCGCGGTGAGACAATTCGAAGCTGGCAGGCAGACGGCGAAATGATGTGCGCATTTTCGCCCATGTTGACGTGGCCGATCCTGAACGACGACCTTGCGCGCCGCGAGGTCGTCCATGCCAGGTCGTTCCCTGTTTTTCCCTCTGGCCACAGTGCTGCTCTTCAGCTGTGGCGGCTTCATTGATCCACTTCCCTTCCCGGGCGGGCAGCCCGACCCCAGCGCTGACGGCGGTCGGTCCGATGGTGGCACCGGCGGCTCCGGCGGTGGGAGCACGGACGGAGGACGGCCCGACGCGGGTCGCCCCGACGCCGGACCGCCCGACGTCGGGCGACCGGATGCCGGTGCACCCGATGCTGGGCACCCGGATGCAGGCCGACCCGATGCCGGTGCACCTGATGCGGGGAGCCCTCCGCCTCCGCCTCCGCCCCCGCCCCCGCCCCCGCCTCCGCCGCCTCCGCCACCTCCTCCTCCTCCGCCGCCGCCACCTCCTCCGCCGCCGCCGCCGCCGCCGCCACCTCCTCCGCCGCCTCCGCCTCCGCCTCCGCCGTCCGGATCAGTGATCCCCTCCGACCGGACGACCAAGTGGAACCCCGGAATCCTCAGCGACGTCCCGCTGGGGCTCCCGCTCGGCGCGGACGGACTTCCGCAGCGGACGACCATCTGCAAGACGGTCTTCCCCGGCGAAAGCATCCAGGCCGCGATCAACGCCTGTCCGGACAACCAGGTGGTGAAGCTCGCTCCGGGGACGTTCACCGTCTCATCGACCCTCCAGCTGCGGAGCAAGGTCGTCCTCCGCGGCTCGGGCTCGGGCTCCGGCGGGAGCACCATCGTCAAAAGCGGCGGTGGAACGGTCCTGGCGATCGGCACCGAGCGAGACCAGGTCTGCTACAGCGGGAACGGCCAGGGTGTCGCGCTCGCAGCGGACGCAGCCAAGGACAGCACGTCGATCAACGTCGGAAGCGCCGCCTCGCGGTTCCAGGTCGGCGACCTCATCGGCGTCGACCAGGTGGACGTCTCCCCGGTGGTCATCGGCGACTGCCAGTACTTCAAGCGCAACCAGGGCGGTCGCCGTTCCATCGCGCAGGTGGTCCAGGTGACCGGGGTGAACACCTCGACCGGGGAGCTCAGCCTCGGCGCCGCGCTCCACTGGAACTACAAGGCGGGCGGCCCCACCTTCGCCCAGGCTTACCGGGTCAACAGCAGTCCGACCGTGAGCTGGGCCGGCATCGAGAGCCTCCGCGTTCAGGGCGGGACGATGGGTGGCTACAACGGCCAGTCCGCAGGAGGCATCGACATCGCCAACGCCGCGTTCTGCTGGGTGAAGGACGTCCAGACCGACGGGACCAACGGCGGGATGCACGTCCGTCTCGGCGCGACGTACCGCTCGGTGGTGCGCGACGGTGACTTCCACCACTCGGCCAACTACGGCTTCGGCGCCGACTGCTACGGCATCGTCCTGGGCTGCTTCTCTGCCGACAACCTGGTGGAGAACAACATCGTGCGCTACCAGAACAAGCCGATCCTCATGGACGTGAGCGGCGGTGGCAATGTCATCGCGTACAACTACGCGGACAACGCTTGGGCGGACAACGACTGGCAGGAGGTCACCATCGACAGCCACTGCTCGTTCAGCCACATGGAGCTGATCGAGGGGAACTGGTCTCCCCACAACGGCCCCACGGTGACGCACGGGAACGCTGGCTATCTCACGTTCTTCCGCAACTACGCGTCGAGCGAGTTCGCCTTCCCCTCGGTGGCCGACTCGAATCAGCCGCGGCAGAGCAACGTCACCTCGTTCGAGATGCAGGGAACGAACGTGGGAATGAACCTGGTCGGGAACGTGCTCGGCAAGTCGGGCATCACGCAGACCTTCGAGAACTTCGGCGGGAGTCAGCCACCGTCGATCTTCGAACTCGGGCAGGGCATCGGAGGCCAGGGCCAGAACGACGTGGTCGTGCAGACACTGCTGCGGATCGGGAACTACGACGTGTTCCACGGCTCGACCCAGTGGGGCGCGAGCGGGTCACAGACGCTGCCCCCGTCGCTGTACCGGAGCTCGAAGCCCGCCTGGTGGCCGTCGGGCATGGGCTGGCCTTGGGTCGGGCCCGATCTGAATCCGATGGTGCAGACGCTGCCCGCGAAGTCCCGTTCCGACGGTCTGTGAGCTGGGGCGCGCTCGAGCGGGTGACGCTCGAGCGCGCCAGGCTCATGTCACTCCGCCATGTCTCCGGTCTCCGCGGAAACTTCCAGGACGACCAGTCGTGAGTTCATGTCGGTGCGCTCCGCCTGCATTGACGGATCGGATGGCGCGGTGCAGGGTCCCAGCAGATGCGACGCTCGATCCGGGGGACACCCTTCGCCCTGCTCTCGATCCTCACCCTCGGCTGCGCGGGCACGGTGATCGAAGCACCGTCGCAGTCGCTCGGTGGTGATGGAGGCAACCAGAGCCAGACCGACGCCGGCAGCGGGACCGACGCCGGCCTCGCGACCGATGGCGGCAGCGGGAGCGATGCGGGGAGTGGCGGCGGGACGGATGGCGGAGCGAGCTCCGTGATTCCCGCGGACCGGGCGACCAAGTGGAACCCCGGCATCCTGAGCGACATCCCGCTGGGGCTCCCGCTCGGGTCGGACGGACTTCCGCAGCGGACCATCATCTGCAGGACGGTGAGCCCGGGCCAGAACATCCAGGCCGCGATCGACGCCTGCCCCGACAACCAGGTGGTGAAGCTCGCTCCGGGGACGTTCACCGTCTCGTCCACCCTGCAGCTGCGGAGCAAGGTCGTCCTCCGCGGCTCGGGCTCGGGCTCCGGCGGGAGCACCATCGTCAAGACCGGCGGCGGAACGGTCCTGGCCATCGGCACCGAGCGAGATCAGGTCTGCTACAGCGGGAAAGGCCAGGGCGTCGCGCTCGCCGCCGACGCGGCCAAGGACAGCACGTCGATCAACGTCGGGAGCGCCGCCTCGAATTTTCAGGTCGGCGACCTCATCGTCGTCGACCAGGTGGACGTCTCCCCGGTCGTCATCGGCGACTGCCAGTACTTTAAGCGCAACCAGGGCGGATATCGCTCCATCGCCCAGGTGGTCCAGGTGACCGGGGTCAACACCTCCAACGGGACCCTCGCCCTCGGCGCCGCGCTTCACTGGAGCTACAAGGCCGGGAGCCCCACCTTCGCCCAGGCCTACCGGGTCAACAGCAGCCCGACCGTGAGCTGGGCGGGCATCGAGAGCCTGCGGCTCCAGGGCGGAACGATGGGCGGATACGACGGCCAGTCTGCCGGAGGCATCGACATCGCCAACGCCGCGTTCTGCTGGGTGAAGGACGTCCAGACCGACGGCACCATCGGCGGGATGCACGTCCGTCTCGGCGCGACGTACCGCTCGGTGGTGCGCGACGGTTACTTCCACCACTCGGCAAACTACGGCTTCGGCGCCGACTGCTACGGCATCGTCCTGGGCTGCTTCTCGGCGGACAACCTGGTGGAGAACAACATCGCCCGGTACATGAACAAGCCCATCCTCATGAACGTGAGCGGTGGCGGCAACGTCATCGGCTACAACTACGCCGACAACTCGTGGGCCGACGGAGACTGGCAGGAGGTGAACATCGACAGCCACTGCTCGTTCAGCCACATGGAGCTCATCGAGGGGAACGACGCGCCGCACATGGGGGCCACCGTGACCCACGGGAACGCGGGCTACTTCACCTTCTTCCGGAACTACTCCTCGAGCGAGTTCGCCGCGCCATCGGTGGCGAACTCGACTCTGTCCCGGGGCAACAACATCACCACGCTCGAGATCCAGGGGACCAACGTGGGGATGAACGTGGTCGGAAACGTGCTGGGGAAGGCCGGGGTGACGCAGGTCTACGACAACTTCAGCGGCAGCGCGCCCCCGTCCATCTACGAGCTCGGTCAGGGCATCGGGGGCCAGGGTCAGAACGACGTGGTCGTGCAGACACTGCTGCGGACCGGGAACTACGACGCGTCTCACGGTTCGACCCAGTGGGGCGCGAGCGGGCCACAGACGCTGCCCCCGTCGCTGTACCGGAGCTCTAGGCCCGCCTGGTGGCCGTCCGGCATGGCCTGGCCCTGGGTGGGTCCGGATCTGACTCCGACCGTGCAGACCTTGCCGGCGAAGTCCCGCTCCGACGGGCTCTGATTACAGATTCGGCAGGCCGCCGGTACCCCAGTTGTAGGTGGCGGTGTTGCCGTAGCTGTTGATGCTGACGCCCGGGAATGCGTTGGCCATCGAGACCAGCAGCTGGTTGTGGGGCGTTTGTCCCGACCCCGGATACTGGAGCCAGCGGCCCATCTGGAAGGCCCCGTTCGCGCCGCCGGCGAGCAGCATTGGGATGTTGGCCAGGTCGTGGGCCTCACCGTTCTCGTTGGTCCAGAAGATGAGCGTGTGGTCGAGCACGGTCCCGTTCCCCTCGGGGATGGCGGCGAGCGCGTCCATGAGCTTGACCACCTGGGCAGAGAACCAGAGCTGGTAGTTGGCGATCGCCTCCGCCCGTCCCGGCGCGCCGGTGTCGGCGTGGGTGCAGACGTGAGGGTCGTACCACGGGTTGCTCGGAGCCACGGCCGGCTGCGCCCAGGGTGCGCCGCCGTCGACCCCGTCCTCGAAGTACTGCAGGGTGACGATCCGGGTGAGGTCGCACGCCAGGGCCTGGGCGATCATCTGGATCTGCAGGTCGCTCCACTCCTGCACGTGGTCGAACATGAAGGAGCCGTACTTCGCCGAATCGAAGTAGATGCGGTTGTTCGGGTCCTCGTCGTAGAGGCCCTTCCAGGTGGCCTGGTCCGGGATGCCCGTCGGGGGCGCGCAGGCGGCAGCGGCGGGGCGCGGCGGGGCCGCGCCTCCGTCGAGCACGCCGCCGGTCAGCCGGTTCTCCAGGTCGCTCACCGCCTGCAGGTGCTGGTCGAGCTTCTGGAGCTCCGGGGGCCCTAGCTTGCGCTTCAGGCGCCCCACGTCGCTGGTCACGTAGTCGAGCACGCTCCTCTGGCGGAAGGCGCGGTCGATCGCCGCCTGGTCCCCCCCTCCGCTGCCGGCGTCCAGGGTCGGGGCCACGTATCCGGCGAAGACCCGCTTGAACGTCTCGTAGGGGTTGAGCAGCCGGGGCACGGGCACGCCGCCCGCCTTCCACGACATCACCCGCTCGGGGTACTTGCAGCCGCCCACGGACAGCTCCAGGCTGCGGAACTTGGTCTGCCCGCCGATCGCCGACTGAGCGGCGAGGAACTGATCGAGCGAGGCGACGGTGGGGCGAACGCCGGCCATCGGCTTGTTGACGTCGCCGGTGAGCACGGACGGAGAGGCCTCGTGGCCGAAGTCGCCGTACTTGATCTCCGGCACGCAGTCGATTCCGTCGAGGACGATGATCTGGTCCCGGTACTTCTGCAACGGCGCGAGGATCGAGTTGGGGAAGGAGAGCGTGAAGCTGGAGCCCGACGCCTTCGGCCGCCAGTACTCGAACGCGGTGCCCAGCGGGTTGAAGATGGTCACCAGCCGCAGCGGCGCGGTCGCGGTCTGGGCCTCGGTGACCGAGCTCGCGAGCAGCCGGTAGAAGGGCAGGCTCATGGCACCGACGCCGAGCGTCTTGAGGAAGCGCCGGCGCGCGTGGTCAACCGGAGGCGGGCGGGGATCGATCTCCATGTCGGGTCACGCCCCTCGCATCATGGCAGCACTCGCCGGCTGAAGAGCTTGCTGCGCACGTACATCACCGCGAGATCCTGGTACCTGTCGGGCAGCTGGCCGGGCGCCTCGTAGAGCAGCTCCTGCTCGGTGAGCACGGTGGTCTGAGCCGATCCGAAGCGGAAGAGCATGCGGGCGAAGCACTCGCGGACCTCGTTGCTCTGCGCCAGCCGGTGCACGAGCTCGGGCGCGAGGGCGAACGAGCCGTTCGCGTCCTTGGTATTGGTCAGCACGCTCGAAGCGTCGATGGGCTGGCCGTTCTCGGTGGTGCGATAGGCACCCTCCCCGTCGAATGCCTCGAACCCGTTGCCCACCGGGTCGATCAACGAGTGGCACCCGCTACAGTTGGGGTTGGAGACGTGGGCATCGAACAGCTGGCGGGTGGTCTTCACCTCGCTCCTGGACGGTGGAGTGACGTTCAGGCCTGGCGGCGGCGGAGGCAATAACTGGCAGAGGAGGCGCCGGCGGACGAACACCCCGCGCTTGATGGGGGAGCTCATCGTGGCGTCACCGTGGCGCGACAGCCAGCTCCCGTGGGTGAGGATGCCGATGCGGGGTGTGCCGCTCAAGGAGACTCTGGTGAGCCCGGTCGCGGACACCGTCCCCGGCAAGCCGTAGAACGTCTTCAGCGCCCCGTCCACGAAGGTGTAGTTCGCCTCGAGCAAGGTCTGCAGCCGGCCGTCAGCATTGAAGACGACATCTTCGATCAACGCCGGGGTCTCCTTCAGAAACGATGGGCCCAGGGTCCGGTAGTCCGGGTACACGGTGGTGTCCTTGGTGCTCGGGCCGATCTCGAACCACTCGGTGTAGAAGCGCAGGGCCTGAGCGTGCGCCCGCGGGTCCCGAAGGAGACGGCGTGCCTGGGTCTCCAGCTGATCAGCCGTGTCCAGACCCTTGTTCGCCGCTGCAGCCATCAGCGCGTCGTCCGGGGGAGCGGCGAGGAGGAAGTACGACAGCGCGGCGGCCTTCTCGTACGGGCCGAGCTCGACCTCGGCGCCGCTCGGTCCATCCGCGCCGAGCTCCGGGACGTAGAGGAAGCTCGCCGAGCTCAGCACCGCGTACACCACCATCTCGATGCCGGTGGGGAAGTCCCCGCCGTGCGCCCGCGCGGCGTCGTAGACGCCCTTCAGGCCGGCGAGGTCGTCCGCAGTGAGTGGACGCCGGAACGCCCGCGGGCCGAAGCTCGAGATGAACTGGCTGGCGCAGGCGGCCTCCTGGCCTGCAGACGAGGCGCAGGGCAACAGCGCGCCCAGGTTCTGGACCGCGTTGTGGGCGAGGGTCTGGGCCGCCGCGTCGTAGGCGCTCGCGTTCACGTCGGTGACGGTCTGTGCCCCGTTGTTGCTGAAGCCCGATTGCGGATCGGACGGGGGGAAGGTCCTGGCCGGCTGCGACGTGTCGCCGAGCAGCGCGGCGACACTGTTGTTGTACTCGACGTTGTTGAGCAGGCGGACGCGGGTGGACAGCAATACCCCCGGCTGTCCCGGCTGTCCCGGCGTCACGTCGGAGGGAGTCTCGTTTCGGCCGCCGCTCGGCCCGCTGTACGAACCCGTGCACGCACCGAGCAGAAGAGATGCCGCGCAGACGAGTCCGTTGCTTCGCATTCTCGCGGGCAGGGATACTGACCTCTGCGCTCCGCGTCCAGTGACGATGTCCGCGATCGTCTCACCCGTGGTTGGTCGCACGGGGGAACCGGTGGAAAGCTTCAGCCCTGGACGAATCGTTCACGATTCGCGCGTCGGTCGCCGGCGGGAAACGCGGGCGACGGCGACCCATGCGTTCGAGCGATGGCACGTGCTCCGGGTGACGCTGAAGACCAACGCGGCAACGTTCGCTCGCGGAATCCATCGAGCGCAGCGGCGCGCGGATGGACGGCGTTCTGCGCGCCCACCTGCCAGACGGCGGACCGTGGGGCCCGCGACACGGCCTGGTACTCCCTGCTCGCCCTGCTCGCCCGGCTCGCCCGCGAGTGGCCGGACGCCCGGGCGCGGCTGGACGCCCGGCTCGTCCGCGGAGCAGGTCCTCCTACTTGAGCCGGCTCTCGGCCGCGTCCCAGTCGATGTTGGAGAAGTACGCCTCGACGTACTTGGCGCGCTCGAACGGCTTGTAGTCCGGCACGAAGGCGTGCTCCCAGGCATCCATCACCACGATGGGCCGGAAGCCGGCGATGTTGTTGGTCTCGTGCAGGGTGATCCAGTGGTTGGACAGCCAGCCGGTGCCCGGGTCCTGATACGTCACCGCCCAGCCGACGCCAGGCATCGTCCCGACCGCCTTGAGGTCCGCCAGATACAGGTCCCAGCTGGTGAAGCTCGCCTCGGCCGCGGCCTTCAGCTTGCTCCCGGGGTTGCCCGAGCCGCCCGGCTTCATCCCGGCGAAGTAGTACTCGTGCAGGACCATCCCGTTGTACTCGAACCCCAGCCGGCGGGTCATCTCGGCGTAGGCGGGGTTCGCCCCCGCCGCCTGGCCCTCCCTGGCCAGCCCGAACAACGTCTCGGTGAGCTTGTTGGTGCGGTTGACGTAGCCCTCGTACAGCTTGAAATGGGACTCCAGCACGCCGTCGCTGATGCCCTTGAGGCCCTTCAGGTGGGGAAACGACTTCGGGGTGTACTTCTTGGCCAGGTCTGCCATGGATGACGCCTCCTGTCGGCGGACGACGGCTTAATGCCGAGCCAGGGCGCTTGGCGAACCGAAAAATGCCCGAGCTTCCGGAGGTGGAGATTGCGAGACGGACGCTCGAGCGCTGGCTCGGGGCCTCCAGCGTCATCTCGGCCCAGGCCGACCGCACGCGGGTCTTCCGGGCGGGCGGTCGGGGCACGTTCGGCAGGCTTCGAGGGCGGCTCGCCCGGGCCGATCGCCACGGGAAGGTGCTCCTCGTTTCGCTCGACTCCGGGCAGGGCTTCCTGTCGCACCTGGGCATGACCGGCAAATGGGTTCGCCGGCCTGCCGGAGAGAAGGTTCCCTACAGCCGCGCCCGCCTGCAGCTCGCCGACGGCAGCGTGGTGCATTACCGCGACCCGCGCCTCTTCGGACGGATCGAGCCGCACCGGGCCGAGGCTCTGTCGACGCTCCCGGTCCTGCGAGAGCTCGGGCCGGACCCGCTGCTCACGCCTCTGTCGGGCCGGCAGCTCCGCGATGCGCTCGGGCCCACTGGCGCACCCATCAAGGTCGCCCTGATGGATCAGCGGCGGCTGGCGGGGCTCGGCAACATCCACGCTGCCGAGGCGCTCTGGCGAGCGAGGCTCCACCCGGCTCTGTCGGCCCGCACGCTCGCGCTGTCCGATTGGAATCGGCTCGCCACCGCCATTCGCCGCGGGCTCGCCTTCGCGCTGGCAGCCGAGGACGGCGAGGAGATCGCCTACGTCGAGGAGCCGGGGACCGAGAACCCGTTCCGGGTCTACGCTCGCGCCGGAGAGCCCTGTCCTCGCTGCGGCACGCCCCTCACCTTGCTACGCCAGGCGGGGCGAAGGACGGATCTCTGTCCGAGGTGTCAGCCCGCCAGGAGACGCGCACGATGACCGTTCATGCCAAGGGCCTCGACCACGTCGCCATCGTGGTCCGCGACCTCGAGGAGAGCATCCAGCTGTGGCGCGATGCGCTGGGGCTCGAGCTGGCCCACGTGGAGGAGGTGCCGGAGCAAGCGGTCCGGACCGCCATCTTCGGCCGCGGGATGGGCCGGGTGGAGCTGATCTGCCCCACCACGCAGGACTCCGGCGTGGCGAAGTTCCTCGCCTCTCGCGGCGAGGGCCTGCACCACGTGTGCATCGAGGTCGAGGACATCGACGCGGCCATGGAGTCACTGCGCGAGGCCGGTGCCCCGCTGATCGACAAGGAGCCGCGCCCCGGCGCCGGCGGCGCGCGGGTGGCCTTCGTTCACCCCAAGGGCATGCGGGGGGTGCTCACCGAGCTGCGCCAGGGCCCCGCGGAGGAACCGCTTCCGCTCAGCGGCCGCCGTCGTTCTTCTTGAAGCAGAACAGGTCCTGGGTGTTGTTCGCCGGGTTCTGGCCGGGGAGGCAAAACGTCCCGGAGGGGCAGTCCTTGTCCAGCTCGCAGCGCGCGGTGCAGACGCAGTTCTGCCCCACGCGGCAGAAGCAGCTGTTCGGGGAGGAGCAGTCCTTCTGCACGGCGTAGACCGAGCACGCGTCGCCGAACTGGCCTGTGCTGCTGCCGCAGGCGCCGATGACGGCGAGCAGAAGCGCCGCGCCGAGTGACAGCAGGGGAATCCTGAGGCGTCGGATCATGTTCCCCGGATGCTAGCGCAAAGAGCGAGGGCCGGGCGCGATGCAGGTGCGCACCTCATTGACAGAGGTGCGCGTGGGTGTCTTCATGCCGCGCCCTTCGTCCTACCCCCCCGGAGATTCTCAGTGAAGGTCATTGCCCTGGCGGCGCTGCTCGTCACCGCCACCGCGCTCGCGCAGACACCGCCCGCCCCGCCTGTCACCCCGGGTGCACCGGCTGCTCAGCCCGGGGCCCCCGTCGCGCAGCCTGGCGCTCCGACGGGCGGGAGGTACGTGACCGACGCCGAGGTGCAGCGAGAGATCGACGCACAGGTCGCGGCGGCGAAGAAGGAGCTGCGAGAGGAGATGCGGGCCCAGGCCGCCACCGTCGCCGCCACCTCGGCCGGCGGCTCGTGGGAGGCCGAGGCCGCGGCGCGCCGCAAGCTCGACCTGGTGGAGCTCCACGGCTACTTCCGCGTCCGTCCCGAGCTCCTCCAGGGCTTCGACCTGAGCCAGCCGGTGGACGCGTCCGGGTACTGGCTGTTTCCCCGTCCGAACGGAACCGGGACCCCGGGCGGCATCCCGAGTGGAGGCCACAGCGTGGCCGGCACCAACATGCGCTTCCAGCTCAATCCGACCATCAACGTCTCCGAGGAGGTCCGGATCCGGGCGCAGATCAACGCGCTCGACAACGTGGTCTGGGGAAGTACGCCCGACTACGCCTACGTCAGCCAGAATCGGACCAACATCGGGATCCTGAGCGAGACGGGCGTCCCGAACATCCCGGGCGTCAACTCGACCCAGAGCAACATCGCGGTCACCCGCGTGTGGGGGGAAGTGGCCACCCCGGTGGGCCTGCTCAAGTTCGGCCGCATGGGCGATCAGTTCGGCATGGGCATCGTCCACAACGACGGGAACTGCCTGGACTGCAACTACGGCGTGACAGTGGACCGGTTCGAGTTCGTGGCCGAGCCGCTGCCCGGTTTTCTCGTGGTCCCGATGCTGGACTTCAACGTGGAGGGCCTGGTCGGCGGTCAGACCAACACCCAGGGCCAGCCGTACGACGTGACGAACAGCGACGACTCGCACACCTTCGGGATCATCCTGGCCAGGAAGGATTCCGATCTGAAGGCTCGGGCGAAGATCGACGCCGGCGGCAGCGTCATCAACTACGGTTTCTATTTTCAGTACCGGAGCCAGACCTGGGAGTACACCCAGAACGGGACCGGGTTCTACGTCCAGGACCCCTATACGAGCCCCTCTCCGTCGCTGAGCCGGGTCCCCCGGAGCGCGTACCTCTTCATCCCGGACCTGTGGTTCAAGTTCGAGAACCGGTCCTTCCGCGTCGAGTTCGAGGTCGCCGCCTACCTCGGCAAGGCACAGGCCTGCCAGAGCTTCAATGGCGGCACGGCCGGGGTGAATCCCTGCCTCGGGTTCAACCAGCAGCTCACGATCGCCCAGTACGGGGGCGCATTGCAGACCGAGTACCGTCTGCTGGACGGAGCGTTGAAGATCGGCCTGGAGATCGGCGCGGCCAGCGGCGACAAGGCCCCCGGGTTCGGGGACAAGCCGAATCGGCCCACGAGGTCGACCGTCCCCAACACCACGGGCGCTCAGTGGGGTGACTACGACGGCGCGCAGTACGGGCGTCGCCCCTGCGTTCCCGGCACGCAGGCGCCGATCTGCATCGACAACGACATCCGGAACTTCCGCTTCAACCCGGACTACCGGATCGACCTCATTCTCTGGCGAGACATCATCGGCGGCATCACCGACGCCGCCTACATCCGCCTCCCCGTCAGCTACAACATCAACGACTCGTTCAGCGTGTTCGGGAACTTCGTCTACTCGCGGATGATCGATGCGACCAGCACTCCCTCCGGCACCAGCACCGCGCTGGGCATCGAGTTGGACGCCGGGGTGAAGTACCAGTCGGATGACGGCTTCTACGCGCAGCTCGCGTACGGCATCCTCTTCCCGTTCGATGCGCTCAAGTATCAGTTCTCGCTCTTTCCGCAGACCGCCTCCATCGCGCAGGCCATCCGTGCCCAGCTCGGGATTCGTTTCTAGGGGCGCAGCGCTCCTCGCCATGAGCCTGCTCGCCGTCTGCTGCGGGGTCCGGCCCAACACGCTCCACTCGCCGTCCGCGGCACCGACGGAGCCTGCCCCCCCTCCCTCCACCCAGTCGCCGGAGACCGCGCCGGCTCCGGGCCGCGCGCCCACCAGCCGGGGGCCGTTCCCGTCGTCTGCCGGACCGGAAACACCGGACGCCGGGCCCTAGCACCGGCCCATGGATCACTTTGGTCTGGAGCGCGGGGTTCTCCACGTCGAGGACGTCTCGCTCGAGCGGGTCGCGGCCCGTGTGGGGACGCCGGCCTACGTCTACTCGGCGGCGACCCTGCGCAGGCACTTCAGCGTCGTCGACGACGCGTTCGCCGGGACGCCCCACCTGGTCTGCTACTCGGTCAAGGCCAATGGCAACCTCGCGCTGCTGCGGTTGCTGCGCCGCTGGGGCTCGGGGTTCGACGTGGTGTCCGGTGGGGAGCTGGCCCGGGTGCTGGAGGCCGGCGGTGACCCCGCTCGCACCGTCTTCGCCGGCGTCGGAAAGACCGAGCCCGAGATGGCCTTCGCCCTGCGGGCGGGCCTCGGGATGTTCAACGTCGAGAGCGCCGAGGAACTGGAGGCGCTGGACCGGGTCGGCCGGCGCCTGCGCCGCCGCGCGCCCTTTGCCATGCGGGTGAACCCGGGGGTCGATGCGGGGACGCACCGGCACATCTCCACCGGGCTGGCCACCTCCAAGTTCGGCGTGCCCTTCGACGAGGCACGCGTGCTGTACGCGCGGGCCCGGCGGATGCGCGGCGTGCGCGCGCGCGGTGTGGACTGCCACATCGGCAGCCAGCTGACCCGGCTCGGTCCACTGGCCGCCGCGCTCCGGCAGGTCGCGGGGCTGTACCGGGCGCTCCGGTCCGACGGGCACCCGCTCGAATGGCTCGACGTGGGAGGCGGGCTCGGCATCCGGTACCAGGACGAGGAACCCCCGTCTCCCGACCGCTGGGCTGCCACGGTGCGCGAGGCCACCGGCGACACCGGCGCGACGGTCCTGGTGGAGCCGGGCCGGGTGCTGGTGGGGAACGCCGGCGTGCTCCTCACCCGCGTCCTGTACCGAAAGCGCGCCGGAGGGCGAACGCTGGTGGTGGTCGACGCCGGGATGAACGATCTGCTCCGTCCGGCGCTCTACGGTGCAGAGCACGCCATCGTCGCGGTCCGTGCTCGCCGGGGCACACCCCGGAGCGTCGATGTCGTTGGCCCGGTGTGCGAGTCCACGGACGTGCTCGGTCGCGACCGCCGGATGGTGTTGCCCGAGCCGGGCGCGCTGCTCGCCATCCGCGGGGCCGGCGCCTACGGGATGAGCATGTCCAGCACGTACAACGGGCGTCCCCGGCCGGCCGAGGTGCTCGTCTCCGGGGACCGTGCCCGGGTGGTGCGCCGCCGCGACGCCATCGAGGACCTCTGGCGCGGTGAGCCGACCGGACGGTAGGGTGACCCCGCCATGAAGCTTCACGGATCGATGACCGCGCTGGCCACGCCCTTCCGGGGCGGGGCGCTGGACGAGGACGCCTACCGGGCGCTGGTGCGCCAGCAGCTCGCCGGCGGGACCGTGGGCCTGGTGCCGTGCGGCACGACGGGCGAGGCGGTCACCATGACCTTGGCCGAGCGGGTCCGCGCGGTGCGGGTGGTGGTGGAGGAAGCGAAGGGGCGGGTGCCGGTCATCGCCGGGGCGGGCAGCAACAGCACCGCCGAGGTCATCGAGGCGATGGGGCGCGTGCGCGAGGTGGGTGCCGACGCCGCGCTCATCGTCACGCCCTATTACAACAAGCCGAACCAGGCCGGGCTGCTCGAGCACTACCGCGCCTGCGTCCGGGCGCACCCCGGCTTCCCCGTCGTCGTCTACAACGTGCCCGGCCGGACGGGGGGCGACATCCTGCCCGAGACGATGCAGCGGCTCATCGAGCTCGACGAGATCGTGGCCATCAAGGAGGCGACGGCGAGCATGGTCCGTGCGGTCGACCTGCGCGAGAAGTGCGGCGCGCGGCTGACCATGCTCTCCGGCGACGACTTCACGGCGGCGGCCTTCATTGCCTGCGGCGGCGAGGGGGTCATCTCGGTGTCCTCGAACGTCGCTCCCAGGATGATGGCCGAGATGGTCGAGGCGGCGCGCCGCGGCGAGCGCGAGCGGGCGCTCGAACTGCAGGTCCGGATGAATCCCCTCCACCGGCTGCTCTTCGCCGAGCCGAACCCCATCCCCGTGAAGTGGGCGCTCCACCTCATGGGCATGTTCGGCCCGGAGATCCGACTCCCGCTGGTGCCGCTGGGCGAGCCGCACCGCATCGCGCTGGCGACGGAGCTGCGCCGGCTCGGGCTGCTGAGCTAGATCCCGCCCGACCATGGGCGCGGGAACGAAGAGCTCGACGGGCGTCCTCTTCGCCCTCTGCTCCATCTTCACGGTGCAGATCGGCGCGGCCGCCTCGACGCCGGTCTTCGCTGCCATCGGCCCGGCCGGCACCGCCTGGCTCCGGCTCTGCTGGGCCGCGGTGATCTTCGTGGCCATCGCCCGGCCGCGCCTCCGCGGCTTCTCCGGGCGGGACCTCGGAACCGCCCTGGTGCTCGGGGTCGTGAGCGCCGGGATGACCGTGACCTTCTTCGAGTCGATCGCCCGGATTCCGCTCGCCACGGCCGTGGCCATCGAGTTCCTCGGCCCGCTCACCGTCGCCGTGCTTCGCCGCGCGAACCGCTGGGGCCTGGTCTGGCCGCCGCTCGCGCTCGCCGGCGTGCTCCTGGTGACGCAGCCGTGGTTCGGGCTGACCGACGCGGTGGGAATCGCCTACGCCCTGGGCGCCGCCCTGTGCTGGGGCGCGTACATCCTGCTCACACAGCGCGTGGGCGAGCGCTTCCACGGCCTCGCCGCGCTGGCCATCTCGATGCCGGCGGCGGCGCTCGTCGCGATGCCCTTCGGGCTCGCGCAGGCGATGGGGCACGTGACGCCGATGGTGGTCCTCGCCTGCGCCGGGCTGGCGCTGCTCCTCCCCGTCATCCCCTACACGCTGGAGCTGCTCTCGCTCCGCCGCCTCGACGCGGGCACCTTCGGCACCCTGATGAGCGTCGAGCCAGCCGCCGCGCTCCTCGTGGGCGCGGTCATGCTCCACCAGTTCCCCGGCTGGGGGCAGGGCCTCGGCATCGCGCTGGTCACCGTGGCCGCAGTCGGGGCCGCGCGGACCGGTCAACGGAGATCGGCGTCCGAGCCTCTCCCCGCGCTCGTGGCCGGCTGAGCGGGGACTCCGGAGGCGTTCCAGGCTCCACTCGCGGCGGTCTCTCGCGCGTACTCCGAGAGATCGCGAGGCCGGCGGCCGAGCGCGCGCTCCACTCCGTCCACCAGGTGCGCGTTCCGCCCGTCGAGCAGCCGGCCGAACAGTTCGACCAGGAAGCTCGCCTCGTCCCCGGGGGAGCCATCGTTCGAGGAGCTCTGTGTCGCGGGTGGGGGCCACCCGCACGTAGCGAATCCCCGTGTCCGGCGGCGCGGGAGATCTCCGCGACGGCGTCGGCGAACGTCTGGAGCCGCGGCCCACTCCAGCGCGCCGGGCGTCGCGAGATCCGGGTGGTCAGCGAGGTACACCGCCCCTCCGACCGATGCCTTGTTTGTGGTCAGCCACCGCGTGCTCCGCCACGTCCCTCGCGTCGCGGTCGTCTGGGACATGCTCGCGGCCAGGCTCGGCGGACGGCGCTGGGACCGGCCCTGAGGCCCTCGCGGGCGGAGGGTATTCCCCCGTGTTACATCCCACCGGAGTGGCAGCGCTCACGCTCCTGGTCAGCGGCGTCCCGGGCCGGATGGGCTCGGCCGTGGTCCGCGCGGCTGCCGAGGAGCCGGCGGTCAAGGTCGTGGGCGCCGTCGCCCGGCCCGGGGCCGCTGTGCGCGGCCGTGACGTCGGGACGCTCTCGGGTGTCTCCGCGCTTCACCTCCCGCTCCAGGACGATTTCGCCGAGGCGCTCGCCGCGGTCCGCCCCGACGTGGCAGTGGACTTCACCACGCCGGAGGCTGCCACCGACTTCGCCGAGGCCTGCGTTCGCCAGAACGTCCCCTTCGTCACCGGCACGACGGGCTTCACCGTGGCGCAGCGCGAGCGGCTGGACCGCGCGGCGGCGCGCATCCCGATGGTCGTCTCCCCCAACATGTCGGTCGGGGTGCACGTGATGCTGGAGGCGGCGTCGCTCCTCGGGCGGGTGCTCGGCACTGGCTGGGACGCCGAGGTGCTCGAGCTCCACCACCGGCTGAAGAAGGACGCCCCGAGCGGCACCGCGCTGCGCCTGGCGGAGGTGGTGGCCAGGGCCCGGGGCCAGGATGCCTCGGTCTTCCGTCTCGCCCGCGCAGGACCGGTCGGTGAGCGGCCGGTCGGGGAGATCGGCGTGCAGACGCTCCGGGGCGGGGACGTGGTCGGCGAGCACACCGTCTTCTTTCTCGCGCCGGGCGAGCGCATCGAGCTCAGCCACCGGGCCACCAGCCGCGATCAGTTCGCCAAAGGCGCGCTGAGGGCGGCGCTGTGGGTCCGCGGGCAGTCTCCCGGACAGTACGGGATGCGGGACGTGCTGGGCCTGTGAGCGCGGCGGACCCGGTGCCGGTCCACGTCGGGCTGGGCGCGAACCTCGGCGACCCGGAGCGAACCCTGGCCGCGGCCGTGGACGCGCTCGCCCGACTGGAGGACGTGACGGTGCTCCATCAGTCCTCGCTCTACGCGGCCGCGCCCCTCGGCCCCTCCCAGCCAGAGTTCCGCAACGCGGTGGTCAGCCTCGCCACGGACCGGAGCCCGGAGTCGCTGCTGGCTGCTCTGCTGGTGGTCGAGCGGGCACACGGGCGAATCCGCGCCGAGCGCTGGGGGCCCCGCCTGCTCGATCTCGACATCCTCCTCTGGGGGGAGCGCATCCAGCACACACCCGGCCTGCGCATCCCCCACCCCGAGCTTCACCGGAGGCGCTTCGCCCTCGAGCCTCTGGCCGAGCTGGATCCGGGGGCGCGCCACCCCGTCCTCCAAAAAACCATCGCCGAGCTGCTGGTGGCCGTGAGAGATCAGTCGGTGCAGCGCCTCGATTCCGCCGTGTGGAGACCCCGATGACGATGTTCGCCTGGCCAGTCCTGCTCGTTCTCACGCAGGGACAGCCACTCCCTCCAGGGCATCCGTCCCTCTCGGGAGGGGTCGTCCCCGCCAAGCCGCTCCCACCCGGGTCGGCGTCTGCACAGGGCCAGGGGGTCGGCGAGGGCCAGGTCCTTCCGCCGAACCACCCGCCGCTCGACGCGCCCAAGGACCCGGCGACCCTGCCCCCGGGGCACCCCGCCGTCCCGTCCACCGGAGCTCCTGCGGCAGGGACGGGGACCGGGGGCCCGGCTGCGAATCTCCCCGCAGGACACCCGAGCGTTGCTCCTGGCACCGCAGCCCCCTCCACGGACGAGCTTCTCCGGAAGATGGACGCGACGGGGGACCTCAAGACGCGTCCCAAGCCGTACGAGGTCGCGGCGGCGATCGGCAAGCTCTACTACGGCCGCGGCCGCTGGGCCGACGCCCGCGACTTCTTCGTCCAGGCGGAGAAGACCGCCGAGCCGGTGCGCGCACTCTATCTCCAGGAGAAGAAGCAGGTGAAGGGCGCGCTGCCCGACCCGGCCGCGGTGGGCTGCCGGGTGTCGAGCGACATGGCCGTGGAGAAGACGGCCGAGAAGGCGCGGACTCTCGCCGCGGAGAAGCAGCACGGGCCCGCGGCGGCCTGTGCCCTCGAGGCGCTCGGCCCGGTGCTCGAGTCGACCGCGCTGCTCGGCAACAGCCTGGCCCTGATGGGCGACACGAAGGGTGCGCTCGCCGCGTACCAGCGCGTGCTCCAGGTCGACCCCCGAAACGCCGTCGCGCTCTACGGGGACGGCGCAGTCACCTTCGACCTGAAGGGGGACGACATCGCCGCGCTGAAGGCGGCCCGCAAGGAACTGCAGACCTCGGTGGACGTGGCCCCCAACGCGTCCCAGTCCGCGTCCGCCCGCGCGTACATCGAACGCATCGACCAGGTGATCGCCGCCGGCGGTGCGACGAAGTTCGCGAGTGGGCAGGAGAAGCTCCGCGCAGAGGCCAGGCCGGTGGTCGCGGCCGGGCCGATGGCCGCGGGCCCCATGGCTGGCGCTCCGATGGCCGCGGCGCCGCCCCAGCTCAGCAAGGAGACGATGGAGGCGTTCCAGAAGACCGAGGTGACACCCGAGATGCAGGCCAACTTCGCCAAACTCATCGACCAGGGCGAGGCGAAGCTCGTCGCCGACAAGTACCAGGACGCGCTCGACGACTTCCGTCAGGTCATGCCGTACCAGCCGACCAACGCACGGCTGCGCGCGGGAATGGCGTGGGCGCTGGTGGGGCTGCAGCGCCAGCCCATGGCGGACAACGTCTGGCGCGTCGCCGTGGGCGCGGACCCGGCCTCGGTGGACGCGCTCGGGGACAGGCTGGCGAAGGCGGGGAACAAGAACAGCGCCCGGGCCCTCTGGACCAAGCTCCAGACCAGCGCGCCGGACTACGCCTCCAGGTCGGGCGTGGAGAAGAAGCTGGCCGGTTCCAACTAGCCCGTCCGGCCGGCGGCGCCGGTGTCCCGGGCGCCCGGAACCTCCTTCATCGTCGCCGCGCCCGCCAGCGTCGGCACGTTGAAGGTCACCACGTCGCGCCCGAGGAAGTGCGCCGGTCCCTCGAGGAGGGCGAGCTGCCCGCGCCGCTTCATCCAGAGCACGGCCAGGGTGAAGAGGCCGGCGGCCGACGCCATGGTCAGCCGCAGCCCGACGTGGTCGCCCAGCCAGGACAGTCCGAGGAGCCCCAGCGCGTAGCCCACGCCGAGCACCATCGTGTACAGGCTGCTGACCCGGGCCTGGAGCAGCCTGGAGACGCGGCTCATGCAGGTGGCGGCCACCCCGGTGAGCGTCGACAGGTAAGCCCCGCCGAGCACGGTGAGCAGCATCACCGCCATCCAGAACTGCGGAACCAGCCAGTACGCCGCTGCGACCGCCCCGAGCGTCAGCGTCATCCGGCTCACCAGCCGGCGACGACCCCAGCGGTCTGCCAGCGTTCCGGTGAGCACCGCGGCGGCGATGGCGCCCACGCCCTGCGCCGTGGCGAGGAGCGAGGTGCCTGCGGCCCCGTGGTGAAAGATGGTGATGGCGTACACCGGGATGAGGGCGATGAACGGCGCCACCAGCACCGAGACGAGGCAGGTGAGCAGCAGCGCGGTCCGGATGCCCGCGTCCTCGCGCGCCACCCTGAACCCGGTGACGATCTCCGCCCAGAGC
>Ga0208851_1000226_pt1 | contig 25745 bp, 23 predicted proteins | sample NGESurshal092012_FD_184481 | JGI IMG/M metagenome (GOLD analysis project Ga0208851, IMG submission 184481) | Arctic peat soil microbial communities from Barrow, Alaska - NGEE Surface sample 415-2 shallow-092012 (SPAdes) | ecosystem: Environmental > Terrestrial > Soil > Wetlands > Peat ... | reverse complement strand
GTCCGGCTCGAGCGTGGGGATGCGCTCGAGCACCTGGGCCCGGGAGAGCAGCTGGCTGGTGCCGAGCCGGTGTCGACCCGCGAGCACGTCGTACAGCTTCAGTCCCACCCCGTAGTACGGCCCCGACCACCAGGCGTACGCCGGCACGACGAACTCGAGATCGCCCACGAGGTGCGGGGCGTTCCGGCGCAGGCGCCCGCGTTCCAGCAGCGCCTCGCGGACCAGGCCCACGTTTCCCTGGGCGAGGTAGCGCACGCCCCCGTGCACCAGCTTGGTGGACCGGCTGGAGGTGCCCTGCGCGAAGTCACGGGCCTCGAGCAGCACCGTCCGATAGCCACGGGCCGCCGCCTCCACCGCCGCTCCGAGCCCCGTCGCCCCGCCTCCGATGATCGCGAGGTCGAAGGGGTCGCCGAGTCGGTCGAGGTTGCGGGCGCGGTCCATCGGAGACGGCCGGCACGCTACCAGCGGGGCCAGCGAACGCGATGCCCCTTCCCTTCGGGGCGTTTCCCGGTGCAAGGTCTGGCCATCGTGAGCATCACGCCCTTCTACCCGTTCGTTCCCCGGAAGACGCGCTCCCGGGTCACCAAGGAGCCCGACGCCGCCGGACGGTGGACCGAGAATTTCCCGGACATGATCGGCTACGGCCAGCAGGGCGGCGGCAGCGTTCCCGCGGATTTTCACTGGCGCACCAACCCCAAGCAGCACCAGGAAGAGCTCACCGACACCGAGCTCCGGGAGGAGGCCAGGGCGCACCACGCGCTGCCCGAGGCCACCGTCCCGCCCGCGCTCCCACCCGGGAAGCGCTGAACGGCAGGAACTCCACGCCCGTCCACGAGGAGAGGCACATGGCTGCTGGAGTTCTGACCCGTCTCGCATTGGCGCTGGTCCTCTCGGCAAGTTGCTCGAAGGGCCCGGACCCGATCAGCCAGGCGGAGAAGAAGGAGCCGGTCCGGCCGAGCCTCGAGGAGATCAAGTCCATCGCCGAGGAGGGGTTCATCTACGGCCTCCCAATCGTGATGAACTACGGCGTCCTCTACGAGTTCGTCATCGACAAGAACTCGGGGCAGTGGAAGGCCCCGTTCAACCAGGTCTCCAACGAGGCGCGGGTCTTCACCTACAAGGACACCGCCGTCGTGTCGCCGAACAGCGACACGCCCTATTCGTTGCTGTGGCTGGACCTCCGGGCGGAGCCGATCGTCCTCTCAGTCCCGGCGGTTCCGGCCCCTCGCTACTACTCGGTGATGCTCTGTGACGGGAACACGTTCAACTACGGGTACATCGGGAGCCGCGCCACGGGTACGGAGCCGGGCGACTACATGGTCGCCGGTCCCAACTGGCAAGGCGACAGGCCGGCCGGCATCAAGCAGGTCTTCCGCGCCACGACCCAGTTCGCCATCTCCATCTATCGGACCCAGCTCTTCAACGCCGGTGACATGGAGAACGTGAAGAAGATCCAGGCCGGCTACAAGGCGCAGCCGCTCTCGGCGTACCTCAAGCAACCCGCCCCGCCTGCTGCGCCGGCGATCAACTTCCCGAAGATCGACAAGGACCTCGTCAAGACCGAGTTCTTCGAGTACCTCGACTTCGCCCTCCAGTTCGCCCCTCCAGGGCCCGAGGAGAAAGAGATCCGCGAGAAGCTGGGCCGCATCGGCGTCGGCGCGGGCAAGACGTTCGAGTTCAAGGACCTCTCGCTGGAGCACAAGGCCGCGGTCCTGCTCGGCATGAAGGCAGGCAATGCCAAGGTCGTCGAGGCAGCCGGACACATCGGGAAGAACATCAACGGCTGGTCCGTGGGATCCGCGTTCGGCGACCGGGCGTTCTACAACGGGAACTGGCTGCTCCGGGCCGCGGCGGCGCACGCCGGCATCTACGGGAACGATGCCGTCGAGGCGATGTACCCGCTGACCAAGCTCGAGATCTCGGGTGAGCCGATCGACACCGGCAAGTACAGCTACACGCTGACCTTCGCCAAGGGGCAGCTCCCACCGGTGAAGGCTTTCTGGTCGGTGACCATGTACGACGCGAAGAAGCAGCTCCTGGTCGAGAACCCGATCAACCGTTACCTCATCAACTCGCCGATGCTCCCCGCGCTGAGGAAGGGGAAGGACGGCTCGATCACCATCTACATCCAGAAGCGCTCGCCCGGGAAAGCGCTGGAGGCGAACTGGCTGCCGGCGCCGGACGCCCCCGCGTACATCGCGATGCGGCTCTACTGGCCGAGCACCGAGCCGCCGTCGATCCTCCCGCCGGGTGAGGGCACCTGGCAGCCACCGCCGCTCCAGCGCGTCACTTCACGAGCATCAGCACCCCCATCGCCACGCCGATCACGATGACCGCCACGCGCACCATCGCCGCGCCGATCCGCAGGGCGAGCCAGGCGCCGGCGTACCCGCCGAGGATCGAGCCCACCGCCATCAGCGCCGCGAGCGGCCAGCGCACGTGCTCGCCCACCGCGAAGTAGACCGCGGCGATCCCGTTGATGCACACCGCGCCGAAGTTCTTCAGCCCGTTCATCTGATGGATGTTGGTCAGGCCCACCAGGCCGAGCTCGGCGAGCATCAGGATGCCCATCCCCGCCCCGAAGAACCCACCGTAGATCGCGACCACGAACTGCGCCGCGGACAGACCCCAGATGTTCACCTGGTGGAGCTGCTTCGCCTCGAGATCGGCACTGCGGTGCTCCCGCCAGCGCCGCAGCGGTTCCTGGATGATGAAGAGCGCCGTCGCGCCGAGGATCAGCCAGGGCACGAGCTTGCGGAACAGCGCGTCACCGACCACCGGCACCAGCCACGCGCCGAGCAGACCCCCGGCCAGGCTGGAGACGATGAGCGCCGTCAGCACCCGGCCGCGGTAGGACCCGAGCTCGCGCCGGTAGCCCCAGCCGGCGCTCAGCGACCCGGGAACGAGCGCCACCGCGTTGGTCGCATTCGCCGCGACGGGGCTCACCCCTGCCGCGAGCAGCGCCGGGAAGGTGAGGATGGTCCCACCGCCAGCGAGGGCGTTCATGGCGCCCGCGGCGACGGACGTCACGAACAGCACGACGAGAAAGCCGGGGTGGGACGTCACCGGCTCACAATGGGTTCGCCTGAGCCATCGCGTTGTAGGTGGCGTACTTGTAGAGCTCGGAGAGCGTTGGATAGTTGTAACAGGTGTCGATGAACAGCTGCGCCCCTGCCCCGCACAGCAGCGCGGTCAGCCCGATGTGCACCAGCTCCGACGCCTGCTCGCCGATGACGTGCACCCCCAGCAGCTTCATGTCCCCGCGCCGGAAGATGAGCTTCAGGAAGCCACCCCCATCGCCGATGATCTGTCCCCGGGCGTTCGTGGCGTAGGCCGCGCGCCCGACCACGTAGTCCACGCCGGCCCTGGTGCAGGACTCCTCCGTGTCCCCCGCCATCGACAGCTCGGGGATGGTGTAGAGGCCGTAAGGGAGGATCGAAGCGATGCGTTCCTTCGGGTAGAGCGAGAAGGCGTGGGCGACCCCCACCCGGGCTTGCTCCATCGAGGTGGACGCGAGCGCGGGGAAGCCGACGCAGTCGCCGGCGGCGTAGATGTTCGGGACCGTCGTCTGGTAGTGCTCGTTGACCTGCACCCGGCCGCGGTCGGCGAGCTTCACCCCGACCTCCTCGAGCCCCATGTTCGCGGTGTTCGAGCTCCGGCCCGAGGCGACCAGGAGCGCCGCCGCGGCGATGGTGTCCCCGCCCTCGAGGCCGACCGTCACTCGCCCCTCCTCCACCTCAACCGCCTGCACCGTGGCAGGCATCCGGAACTGCACGCCCAGCCCCTCCATCCGGGCCTTCAGCCGCGTGGACATCTCGAGATCGAGGAACGACAGGAGTGGCGTCCGCGACTCGACCAGGGTCACCGGGATGCCCAGCGCGGCGAAGGTGCAGGCGTACTCGCAGCCGATGACCCCTCCGCCGATCACCACCAGCGAGTGCGGCACCTCGGACATCAGCAGGATGCTGTCCGAGTCGTAGACGCCGGGCGCCTGGAAGTCGAACATCGGTGGATGAAAGGGCGTGCTCCCGGTCGCGACCAGGATGACCTTCGCCGTGAGCCGGTCCTCTCCACCCGGCCGGCGCACGAGGACGGTGTGCGGGTCCACCAGCCGGCCCTTGCCCTGGTAGACGTCCGCGCCGTGCGTCCGGAGGTTCTGGGCAACGCGGACCTGCTCCTCCTGCGCCACAGCCCGCTCGCGGAACAGCAGCTCGCGAACGCCGGTCCGGGCCTCGAGCCTCATCTCCACCCCGTACAGCCCGCGCTGGCGAAAGCCCGACAGGAACAGCGAGGTCTCGCGCAGCGTCTTGGACGGGAGCGTCCCGGTGTTCGCCCCCGCGCCGCCGAGGTTGGACTGCCGCTCGACCACCGCCACCTTCTTCTGGAAGTAGCCCGCCTGTGCTGCGCCCTTCTCCCCTGCCGGCCCGGAGCCGATCACCACCAGGTCGTAGTCAGGCATGTTCGTCAGATTACAGCAGGGCCCGAGGCATCCCGCAGCGAGACGTTCGGGTGAACCGCCGGGCCCATGGTGCTATGGGGCCCCCCATGGCGCTGCCCCCGCTGACCGAGGCCCTGCAGCCCCTGCTCGAGTCGCTGGACGAGGCGCTCCACCAGCGCGATCGCGAGCGACAGGCCGGCCCCGCCGGTCGACGCCCGGTGCAGGTGCTGTACGGCGGCGCCCACCTCTTCAAGCCCGGGGCGTCGGCCCGGCTCGGCACGCTCGCCCGCGCCGCGCTCGACACCTACGCCCCGGACGGTCCGACGTTCGCACACGCACTCGGGCTCTCCCTCACCCCTACCCAGGCGACCGACCTCCGCAACCGGGTCATCGCCAAGCTCGAGCGCGAGCCGGTGGAGGATCTCCGGATCGACTTCGAGGACGGTTACGGCGTCCGGCCAGACGAGGAGGAGGACGCGCACGCCGGGGCCGCCGGAGTCGCGCTCGAGCAGGGACGCCGCGAGGGAACGCTCCCTCCCTTCATCGGCGTCCGGCTCAAGCCCTTCGCTGGCCGGACCGCACGCCGGGCCCTGCGGACCCTGGAGCTCCTCGGGGGCCAGCTTGGAATGGAGCCGGTTCCCGGCTTCGCCCTCACTGCGCCGAAGGTCGTCCTGCCGATCCAGGTCGAGCTGCTCCGCCGCTCCGCCGAGGCGCTGGAGCACCGGCTGGGGTGGTCCGCGGGTGCGATCGCGCTGGAGCTGATGGTCGAGACGCCATCGGCCCTCGTCTCGCTGGACGGCCGCATCGGAATCCTGGCGCTGGTGGAGGCCGCCGGCGGCCGGTGCCGCTCGGTGCACGTCGGCCCCTACGACCTGACGTCGGCGCTTGGCATCAGCGCGGCGCACCAGTGGCTCGGCCATCCGTCGGTGGAGCTCGTCCGGCGCCTGCTCCAGCTCGCGCTCACCGGGACTGGCGTGACCGTCGTCGACGGTCCCACGCGCCTTCTCCCGGTCGGCCCGCACCGCGAGCCGAAGAGCGACGGAGAGCGAGCGGCGAACCGCGAGGCGGTGGTCCGGGCCTGGGCCCGCACCGCGGACGACGTCCGCCGGGCCTATCGCGACGGCATCGTCCAGGGATGGGATCTGCACCCGGCCCAGCTCCCCGCGCGCTACGGGGCGCTCTTCGCCACCCTGCGCGAGGAGATTGCACCGGCCGCGGCGCGCCTTCGGCAATTCCTGGACCAGGCGGCACAGGCCACCCGGCTCGGCGCCGAGTTCGACGACGCCGCCACCGCCCGGGGGCTGCTCAACGGCCTGCGCAGGGCGGTCGAGTGCGGCGCGGCGACGACCTCGGAGATCGAGACTGCGCTCGGCCACCCGCTCCAGCAGGCAGGCTCACGCCTCGGATCCTGAACCCCCGATCACCCGCCGCGCTTCCGGCCGGCCGCCACATCCTGCAGCGCCTCGAGCACCAGCGCCGTCCATCCGGTCTGGTGACTCGCCCCGAGCCCGCGCCCGGTGTCGGCGTGGAAGAACTCGTAGAACAGCACCAGGTCGCGGAACGCCGGGTCGGTCGCGTACCGCACCTCGTCGCCGTGGGCCGGCCTGCGCCCGCTGGCGTCGGGGAGGAACAGCCCGAGCAACCTGGACTTGAGCAGATGTGCGACCTCGGCCAGCGTCAGGTACCGCCCCGAGCCGGTCGGGCACTCGACCTGGAGCGCGTCGCCGTAGAAGTGCTGGTACCGCTCGAGCGACTCGATCAGGAGGTGGTTGCTCGGGAACCACACCGGACCGCGCCAGTTCGAGTTCCCGCCAAAGATCCCCGTGGTCGAGTCGCCCGGGTCGTAGCCCACGCTCCAGTCCGCGTGCCCGTCGAGCACGTAGGGATGCGCGGCGTGCACCCGGCTCAGGCTTCGGATGCCGTGGGGGGAGAGGAACTCGCTCTCGTCCAGCACGTACCCCAGCATCCGCACCAGCCGCTCGCGGGGAGCGATGGCCAGGAGCCGCGCACCCGGGCTCCCGTGCTCAGGCGGTCGGTAGTAGACGTGCGCGGCCAGCTCCGGCCGGTTCTCGAGGAACCACCGCATCCGCTTGCTGAACCCGGGCAGCCGTTCCACCTCGCGGTCGCCGAGCACCTCCGCCGCGTAGAGCGGGATCAACCCCACGACGCTTCGCACCCGCATCGGGATGCTCCGGCCGTCTAGGACCAGCTGGTCGTAGTAAAAGCCGTCCGCCTCGTCCCAGAGCCCCGTGCCGCCCATCGCGTTCATCGCATCGACGATGGACACGAAGTGCTCGAAGAACTTGCTGGCGATGTCCTCGTAGGAGTCGTCCACCTGCGCGAGCTCCAGCGCCATGCTGAGCATGGTGGTGCAGAAGAACGCCATCCACGCCGTCCCGTCCGCCTGGGTGAGCTGTCCTCCCGTGGGGAGCGGCTTGCTCCGGTCGAACACCCCGATGTTGTCCAGGCCGAGGAAGCCCCCGGAGAAGAGGTTCCGCCCGTCGGGGTCCTTCCGGTTCACCCACCAGGTGAAGTTGAGCAGCAGCTTCTGGAAGGCGCGCTTCAGGAAAGCCGTGTCGCGTCTGCCCCGGGGCCCGGTCTTCTTGTAGATGCGCCAGCAGGCCCAGGCGTGCACCGGCGGGTTCACGTCCGAGAACGCCCACTCGTACGCCGGCAGGTGCCCGTTGGGATGCATGTACCACTCGCGAAGGAGCAGGATCAGCTGCTCCTTGGCGAACGCCGGGTCCACCTCGCAGAAGGGCAGCATGTGGAACGCCAGGTCCCACGCCGCGTACCAGGGGTACTCCCAGCTGTCGGGCATCGACAGCACGTCGCGGTTGTAGAGGTTCTGGGCCCAGCCCGCGTTCCGGCCGTGCTTGCGCTGCGGCGGGGGCGCCGGTCCGGACGGGTCGCCGTGCAGCCAGTCGCGCACGCTGTAGTGGTAGTACTGCTTGCACCAGTGCAGGCCGGCCCACGCCTGCCGGGCGATGCGTCGTTCTTCTTCGGTGCAGGTGGCCGGCAGTCGCTGCGCATAGAAGGCGTCTGCCTCGGCGCGCCGGTCCTCGATGAGCCCGGTCACCGAGCCTCCGAAATCGGAGGCGAGCCCGTGCTCCACCGCCGCGAGCCTGAGTCGCAGGGTCACCGAGCCGCCCGCCGGCACCTCCAGCCGGTAGTGCGCCGCGACCTTCGTCCCGGCCCGGTCGGGATTCACCGCCTCCCGCCGGCCGTGCACCACCGCGTCGTGGATGGCGTCCTTCGGCCAGCGGCTCCGGGACGGCGCGCCGAAGAGCCGCTCGGCGTTGGTCTCGTTGTCGCAGAAGAGCAGCTCCGGGGCCGTTCCGGACGGATGCGGGCCAGGCTCGAAGCGAAACAGCCCGAGCGAGGCATGGCGGGCGAGCACGTGACCGTCCTCGGCGAGCAGCTCGGGACGCGGCCAGTAAGCCTCGGTCGTCCGACCCCACGCCCAGGTGTTCCGGAACCAGAGCGTCGGCAGGACGTGTAGCGGCGCGGGCTCGGGCCCGTGGTTGGTCAGCGTGAGCTGCATCCACAGGTCGTCCGGCGCCGCCTTGGCGTACTCGACCTGCACGTCGAAGTAGCGGCTGCCGTCGAAGACGCCGGTGTCGAGGAGCTCGAACTCGGGCAGCTCCCGCCCCCGGCGCCTGTTCTCCTCGAGGAGCTGCTCGTACGGGAAAGCGCGCTGGGGGTACTTGTAGAGCGCGGCGAGGTAGCTGGAGGTCGGTGTGGCGTGGAGGAAGTAGTACAGCTCCTTCACGTCCTCGCCGTGATTCCCCTGGTTGCCGGTCAGCCCGAAGAGCCGCTCCTTGAGGATCGGATCGCGTTCGTTCCACAGCGCCACCGACAGGCACAGCCGGCACTCGCGGTCGGTGATGCCGAGGAGGCCGTCCTCACCCCAGCGGTAGGCGCGCGAGCGCGCCGCATCGTGGGGGAAGTACTCCCAGGCCTCCCCGGTGGCGGAGTAGTCCTCGCGCACCGTTCCCCACTGACGGTCCGAGAGGTATGGGCCCCAGCGCTTCCAGTTTCGGGTGCGCTGCCCGTCCTCCGTTAGGCGCTGCGATTCGGGATCGAGGCCCCGGGGGTCGGACATGTGGTTCCACCAAACCAGCACACGTGGGGGGCCGCAACGGGAGATCAGCCTCAGGAACCGGCACGCGTCGGCCACCGCCGCTAGAGAGACTGCCGTTGCAATGGGCCCCACCGGTTCCACATCGTCGAATGGTCGTCTCGGGGTGGGGCTCGCCCTCTTCTCCCTCTACGTCATCTGGGGCTCCACCTACCTCGCCATGCGGGTGGCCATGGATGGCTTCCCCCCGTTCACCATGGCGGCGATCCGCTTCCTGGTCGCGGGCGCGGTGATGCTGGCCATCGCCCGGCTCCGGGGTGAGGCGCTCCCCACCCTGCGGCAGTGGCGCAACGCGCTGGCCATCGGCACGCTGCTCCTCGCCGGCGGCAACGGAGGGGTCGCCCTCGCCGAGCAGACGGTGAGCTCGGGCCTGGCCGCGGTGATGGTCTCGGCGATGCCGCTGTGGATGGCACTCTTCGCCGGGCTCTGGGGACGCTGGCCCGCAACCAAGGACTGGGTTGCGCTGGTGCTGGGCTTCGGTGGGATTCTCGTCCTGAACCTCGGCAGCGAGCTGCGTGGAAGCCCTGGCGGTGTCGCGGCCCTGATGTTCGCCACCGCCGCGTGGGCCTTCGGCTCTCTGTGGAGCCGCCGGCTGGACCTTCCCAAGGGGACGATGGCCGCCGGCGCGCAGATGGCGGCTGCGGGCCCGGTGCTCCTGCTGCTCAGCCTCGTGCACCGGGAGCACCTGCCTTCGATCATCCCGGGCCGGGCAATCTGGGCGCTGGCCTACCTCGTCGTGTTCGGCTCGCTCGTCGCCTACACGGCCTACCTGTACTTGCTGGCCCGGGTGCCACCCACCGTCGCCTCGAGTTACGCCTACGTGAATCCCATCGTGGCCCTGGTACTCGGCGCCGCGCTCGCCGGAGAGCGGCTGCCGCCCGCGCTGGCGGTGGCGCTGCCGCTCATCCTGACGGCCGTCGCGATCGTGCTGCGGCCGGCGGCAGCACCCGTGGCGGTGCCGCTCCCCGCCGTCGTCAGAACTCCACGCCCCAACCGAGGGTGAGCCGTGCCGGCGTGCCGGCGTCGGGCCGCTGCGTGGGCGTTTGCTCGCCGTTCGTCCCCAAGAAGGTGAAGAACCGCTGGTCCCTCGGCTGGAGCCACCGGAGCACGCAGGCCACGGCAGCGACGAACGGACCCTCGGAGGGGTCCACACCTGCGCCACCGGCGCCGGCCTGCCGCGCGCCCTCGGTGAGTGACAGCCGGGCCTCGATCCAGCGCGGGAACCCGGACTCGCCGGTGTGCACCTGGAGCCGGTACACCAGCCGGGTCTTCCCGGGAGCCGGCGCTTCGGGGGCGGCGCCCCGGGCGAGCGAGAGACCCATCCCCAGCGCCCCGCCCTTGCGCACCTGGCCCATGCCGACCGAGACCGCAGTCTCTGCGGGCTGCGCTGAACGGTCCAGCGGCTGCGATTCGAGCGGAGACTCGGCAGGCGCCGCGACCAGGAGCAGTGCGGTGAGCGGAACGATCATCGGCGCCTCGGGCAGATCACGACCGAGGTATCCTCGTCCAGACGCGCCCCGAGATCCACCGGGGGCGGGCCGGGGCTGCTAGCGTTCAACCCGGTGACGCTCCTCCTGCTCGCCGTCCTCGGTGCGGCCTCCCCCGACCTGGTCTGTCTCGAGCCTGGCGTCTGCACCCCGGTGACACGGCTCGGGCGTGAGGGCGCAGTGGAGCGGGTGCACCACACCGAGCGGCTCCCGGTTCGCATCGAGCCGGGCGAGGCCTTCGCGGCCTGGTTGACCTGGCCGCGGCCGCCAGATGCGGTGCGTCGGCGGGTCGAGCAGCAGCAGCCGGTCCAGCTCCAGGCGCTCATCCCCGCCGCGCGATTGCGCCTCGGAATTGCTCCGGGTCTGCTCACCGATGGCGCGGAACCAGGCGTGCTCGCCTTCCTCTCCGCGGACCCGCTCGCTGGCCGTTCCGCCCCGCTCACGCTGTCCGAGGCGGTGGCTGGCGCCGAATCGCTCGAGCTGCTCACCCGGGCCCAGCGCGAGGAGCTCGGCCGGTGGCGGGGGGCCGCCGCCGCGTGGCAATCACGGCTGGAGAGCGCGTGGGCGGCGTTCGCCCGGTCACCCAGGACGGCAGTGACCCGGACGAAGCTGCTCGAAACGCTCGGCGCCGAGCCTGCTCCGCTCCTGCCCGAGACCTTCCTCACCGAGGCCCAGCGCACCGAGCTGCGCCGCCGCGGCCACGCGCTCGAGGGCCGCATCGTGGTCGAGGACGTCTCGGCAGACGTCTACCGCCTCCGGGTCGAGAACGTTCCGCTGGACCAGCTGGTGGAGGAGTGGAACTCCGGTCTCCACGCGCTGGTGGGAAAGCTCGAGCGCGTGCCGCGGCCGCGGTTCCACGTGCGCCCCGGGCACCGGCACGACGAGGCGAGCTTCACCCTCGACGTGCACTCGGACGGGGACGAGAGTCGCGTCTCGCAGGTGGCGCGCCGGCTCGCCGACATTCCCGGGCTCGAGGCAGGCGGCGCCGACCTGCCGCCACCCGGCCTGTGACCCGCCCATGATTCTCTTCCTGACATCGCTCCTGGCCGTCACCCCAGCCCCGGCGCGATTCGACGCCGCGGGCCGAAGCATCGGCGCGCCACTCGGCGACCGCACCGCCAGCTACGTCCTCGAGGCACGCTACGACCCCGCCACGCGCCGGGTGACCGGCAAGGAGCGCCTCACCTGGACCAACCGCTCCGACGTGCCACAGGCGACGCTCTGGTTCCACGCGTACTGGAACGCGTTCAAGAACGCCGACAGCACGTTCGCGCGCGGGGCCAGTCTCAGCGCGGGGGCTCGCTCGAGCACCGCCGATTTCGGGCGCAACGACTGGGGATGGACGGAGCTCCGCTCCGCGCGCCTGCCGGACGGGACGGACCTCCGTCCGACGCTTCGCTGGGAGCACCCCGACGACGGGAACGAGGCCGACCAGACGGTCTTCACGCTCACCCTGCCCACGCCCGTCCCGCCGCACGGCACGGTGAGCGTCGACCTCGCCTGGGACGCGCGGGTGCCGAAGCTCGCGGCACGCACCGGGGTGGAAAAGAGCTTCACCCTCTTCGGCCAGTGGTTCCCCAAGCTCGGCGTGCTGGAGGTGCCGCCCCAGCGCGGTGTCCGTGCACCGGCCTGGAACTGCCACCAGTTCCACGCCACCACCGAGTTCTACGCCGACTTCGGCAGCTACGACGCAGCACTGACGGTCCCTCGCTCGATGGTGGTCGGCGCCACCGGCGTCCGCACCGGTCGCACCGAGAACCCGGACGGCACCGTCACCCACCGCTTCCACCAGGACGACGTCATCGACTTCGCGTGGACCGCCTGGGACGGCGCGGTGGAGGTGACGGACGTCTTCCGCAGCGACGGCCTTCCCGAGGTGGCGCTGAGCGCCATCGTGCCCGCCGATGCACGGGCCACCGCGCCCGACGTCCTCGCCGCGGCGAAGGCGACGCTCGAGCACGGCGGACGGCACTGGCTGCCGTACCCCTACCCGCACCTGACCATGGTCGCGCCGCCCCTCGCCGCCAACTCCGACGCCGGCGGGATGGAGTACCCCACGTTCGTCACCACCTATTCCCGCACCGACCCGGTCTCGCCCCGTGACCTGCTTATCTGGGAGGTCACGGTCCACGAGCTCGGCCACAACTGGTGGCAGGGGATGCTCGCCTCGAACGAGTTCGAGGAGGCATGGCTGGACGAGGGCATCGACACCTGGGCCACCGCCCAGGTGCTCCAAGGGTTGGGTCTCCGCTGGGACCTGGGCCAGCTCGCGCCCGCGGGCACGCGCCGGTTCCTCGCGCCGTTCCTCCGCTCGTCCATCGACGACGCGCAGATCCGGGCGCTCTCCCCCACCCCGCGCTTCGAGTCTCCCATCGTCCGCCCCGGCTGGCTGTTCAAGGGCGGAGGCGAGGTGGGGCGCAGCACGTACGGGAGGGCCGCGCGCGCGCTCGGGATGATCGAGCGCGAGGTCGGGCCCGCCGTGTTCGCGCGCATCATGCGGACCTACGCCGAGCGCTGGGCGTTCCGCCACCCGGGAACGGAGGATTTCCTCGACGTCGCCTCCGAGGTCGCGGGGAAGGACCTCCGGCCGCTGGGGACCGCGCTGTTCCGCGGCACCGCGGGCCTGGACGACGCCGTCGCCGAGCTCCGCTGCAAGCAGGTGCCGACCTCCCCCGGCCCGGGCTTCTACGATGGCGACGGCGGAACTCCAGGCTTCGTGCCACGGCCCCGCGTCTCCGCCGATGGGGGGGACATCCGGTGCGAGGTCCTCGTCGAGCGCCGGGGCGACCTCCCGGTGCCGGTCGAGGTGCAGCTCACCTTCCAGGACGGCACGCGCCTCACGCGGCCGGTGCCGCCGGGCGAGCTCTGGAGCCGGGTGACGACCCAGCGGAGCTCCCCCGGCGGACGGGTGGTCCGGGCCGAGGTCCACGCCGGCGCCACGGCACCCCTCGACAGCGCCCCGGTGAACGACGTGCGCTCGCTCGATGCGACACCGGGCCCGGTCGCCTCGCTCACCGGGTGGCTGCTCTACTCCGCGCAGCTGCTCGCGGCCGCGGTGGGGGCGCTGCTGTGAGGCGCCCCGGGCCAGGGGCGCTGAGGGATGCGCTCGGGGTGGGGCTCCGCGACTGGAGGACGGTGGCGGTGCTGCTCTGGGCCAACTGGGCCGTGGCGGGGCTGATGATCGCCCCGATGATCCCGGCGGTGCTCCACGCCTACGGACACGCGCCGCTCGCCTCGGGGAAGCCTCTGGTCTCCACCGAGCTGCTGCTCGGCCTGGGCCCGGTCCTCGCGCGCGGTGGCATGCCGACGTTCCTCGCTCCGCTCCTCCTGCTCGTCGTGCTGCAGACGCTCCTCGCCGGGGGTGTGGTGTGGCGGACCGTCGCGGGCGGACCGTTCCGGCTCGGCGCGTTCCTCGGCCAATCGGGTCGGCTGGTGTTCCGCAACGCGCGCCTGTTCCTCTGGCTCCTGCTCCTGCTCGCGGCCGCCGCCATCGTCCCGGCCGGGCTCGCTGTCTCGATGAAGGCGCTCGGACTGCCCACGCTGTTCACGATGCCTGGCGAGACGTGGATCTTCGGTCGCCCGTTCGGGGCGTGGAGCGTGCTCCACCTCGGCGTCGTGGCGCTCGCGCTCGCGCTGTGGCGGCTGACGGTCGATGTGGGCCGGGTGCTGCTCTTCCGCGACGACGTCCGGGCCACGCGCCGGGCGGCGTGGAGTGCGGTGCGGCTCGTGCTCCGCTCGCCCATGGCCCTCCTCGGCTACACCGTGCTGGGCGGACTCGCCACGCTGGCCGTCCTGCTCGCCGCGCGCGGCCGGGCGTCGCTGCCGGAGGGGAACGCGGGGCTCGCCCTGCTCGCGCTCGGAGTGGGCCAGGTCGTGCTCTGGGTCCGGCTGGTGTTCCAGGTGGCAGGGACCCGCTTCGCCGCCACGCTGGTCGAGCGGAGCTCCCCGAGCTCGGCGGAGCCGACCCCGGCGGCGGAACCGGGCAGCTGACCGCGACCCAGGGGTCCGTCGAGCTACGCTGCTGCCCCTCTCCCAAAGGAGCGCCCGATGACCCGAGCCGCCGTGAGCGTCCTCGCCTTCGCCGTCTACCTCGTCGTCCTCGGGCTGGTCCTCGTCTTCGCACCCAACGCCTTGCTGACCGCGTTCGGGCTGCCACCTGTCACCGACGTCTGGCTCCGGGTGGTGGGCATGCTCGTCCTCATCCTGGCCTACTACTACGCGCGGGCTGTCCGGCTCGGACTCACCGAGTTCTTCCCCCTCACCGTTCACGCGCGAGGCGCGGTCATCCTGGTCTTCGCCGGCTTCGTCGCGGCGGGCCTCGTCTCCCCGATCCTGCTCCTCTTCGGGGTCGCGGACCTCGCCGGCGCAATCTGGACATGGCGAGCACTCTCGCTCGACGCGCGCCGCGCCGGGGCGCTGGGTTGAGCGCCGACGCGGTCTGGCGGGTCATTGGACCGGTGTTCGAGGAGACCTGACGGTGAAGCCGACGCGGGCGCCGCCCTCCGCACGGTTCTCGGCGAATGTCGTGCCCCCGTGCGCCTCCGCGATGCGCCGCACCAGCGCCAGGCCGAGGCCGAGGCCGTCGCTGGTCTCCCCACGCTGAAACGGGTGGAAGGCGCGGTCTCCGCCGCCGGAGAGCCCGGGCCCGGCATCCTCGACCGCGAAGCGAATGACCCCGTCCGGGGCGTCCACCCGGAGCCGGCTCACGCCTCCGCCGTGCACCCGCGCGTTCTCGATCAGGTTGGAGAGCGCTCGCTGGAGCAGCGTGGGATCACCCTCGACCGGGAGCCGCCCCGGTGCGAGCTCCAGCAGTGCCCCGGGGAGCGCGGCGCGCTCGAGGGCCCGTGCGCCCAGGTCCCCCGCGTCGAGCGGGAGCCGGGCCATCGCGCTGAAGTCGAGGCGCGCAGAGGCCAGCAGCTCGCCCACCAGGGCGTCCATCTCCAGGACCTCGTGCTCGACCTGGTCCAGCACCGTCGCATCGCCGCCCCGCCCGAGCTCGAGCAGCAGGCGAATACGGGCCAGTGGCGTCCGGAGCTCGTGGCTCACCGCGGCGAGGAGCTCGCGCTGCTCCTTCAGCTGGCGCTCGATGCGCTCGGCCATCCCGTTCATCACCTCGGCCAGGGCGCGCACCTCGCCGCGAGCGTGTCGCATGTCGAAGCGGCTCTGCAGCTTGCCCTCCCCGAGATCGTGCGCCACGCGGGTCAGCTCCTCCAGCGGCCACGCCAGCCTGCGGGCGATGCGGCCCGAGGCGGCCCAGAGCATCACCAGCACCACGCCCACGGCGAGCAGGGCGCTCCAGCCGCCGCGGGGGCCCCGCGGCCAGGGCTGCACGCGGACCGTTCCCACCGCCGAGCCGTGCTCGAGCACGGGGGCGCTCGCCATCCAGCGCTGCACGGGTGGACCGTAGTGCCCGATCACCTGCCCGCGGGCGTCCTGCAGCTCCACGGCCCAGCCGAGCTGCTGGGCGAGCTCGGACGCCCACGTGTCGCGCGCCGGAGCGTCGTTCCACACCCGCGCCGCCTGGGCGCCGATCAGAGTCTGCACGCCCTCCCATTGTGCGCGCGCTTCGGGGCCACGCAGCCGCTCCACGCCCGAGGTGACCGCGGAGACCACGAACGCGGTCACCAGGATGGAGATGCCGAACCAGACGAACAGCCTTCGCTGGAGCCGCGCCCGGCTGCGCCAGTGGACGATCTGCCCGCCCCAGTTTCGACGGTGCCGTGGAGGGCAGGGCGGGACCATCGGCCTACTGCTCCCGGCTGAGCACGTACCCCACGCCGCGCACCGTCTTGATCCGGCGCGGGGAGCGCGGATCGTCGCCCAGCTTGGCGCGGAGGTGCGAGATGTGAACGTCCACCGTGCGCTCGCCGACCACCACGTCGCTCCGGCCGGCCTCGGCGAGGAGCGCATCGCGCGGGATGACCCGTCCGGCCCGGCGCATCAGGGCGACCAGGATGTCGAACTCCAGCCCGGTGAGGTCCACCGGCTTCCCCTCCACCAGGACCTGCCGGGTCCCGACGTCGACCTGGACGTCGGCCACCGCGATCGTCTCGCTGACCGTGTCCGGGGCGCTCCGGCGAAGGACCGCGCGGAGCCGCGCGAGCAGCTCGCGGGGGCTGAACGGCTTGGGGACGTAGTCGTCCGCGCCGATCTCCAGGCCGACCACGCGATCAGTCTCGTCTCCCTTGGCGGTGAGCATCAGGACGGGAAGCCGGCTCTTCGTCCGGATGCGCCGGAGCACCTCCAGCCCGTCCATGCCCGGGAGCATGATGTCCAGGAGCACGGCGTCGTAGGCGGATGCGTCCAGCGCCTGGATCCCGCTCTGCCCGTCGTAGGCCGGCGTGACCTGGACCCCGTTCTGTCCGAGCCAGCTCACCAGCAGCTCTTGCAGACGTCGGTCATCGTCGATGCACAGGACCCGGACGGACATGGGAATTCGACCTTAACGCCGCGCCGCCTCGACGCAGAGGCCCGCCATGTGGCGCTCCCAGGCGAGGCGCTGTTCCCAGTGTCTCATCCGGAGCGCGTGGAACCCGGAGCCGAAGCCGAGGACGACTCCGGCAGAGAGGAGCACGATGCGCAGGTCACGTCGCATGGTCGTGTCTCCTCACGCGTTCCAGCGCCGGCGCCATCCGGACGCGAGCAGGTCCGCCAGGTCGGCTCGCTGCCGCGGGTCCAGGGCCTCGTGCACCCGCGCCGCCTGACCCCGGAGCGTCTCCCGCATCGTGGCGAGCCGGGCCTCGGCGCGGGCGAAGGCCTCCTCGAGCGCCGCGGCCTCGAACGTCTCGCCCCGGATGCTCCGGCCGAGATCGCTGCGCATCCGCTCGGCGTCCTCTCGCCAGCCGCTCATGGTCTCCCGGAGCGCGTCGGCCGCATCCGCGATCACCTTCTCCTGTCCAGGCGAGGTGTCCATCCGCTCGAAGAGCCAGCGTAGCGGACCGCGCCCACCCCGGTGGCCTGGACCGTCCCAGCCACGGTCCCCGCGACCCCAGCCCTCGTGGCGCCATCCACCGAACCGATGCCCGCGCCCCCAGTGCCCCGGGCCGTGGGCGTATGCCCACCCACCACCGCGCATCGTCCGGGAGAGGCCCACCAGACAGGCCGCACCCACGAGAAATCCCAGCATGGTTCACGTTCTCCAGATGGGCCGGCAGGAGCGCCAGCCCGCGGGGACAGACCTAAGCGGGCGGTGTGAAGGTGCCGCGGTGTCTCCGGTGAAGAAGTGCAAACGGAGGGTGAGGTCCGGAGAGGCGCCGGACAGCGCCTGAACCGGACGCCGGAAGGACTGGGGCTGGACCCAGTGCTTCACGTGACCGGCCTCCGCGAGCTCCGGGCGCTCCGGTGTGTCACAGGCAGCCAATGCCGGGCGGCTGGGCGACCGGAATTGCACGTGGGGGACGCTCCCAGGTGCCGAACAGGTCACCCGGTCGCGGCATTTCGTCGGCGGCCGTCCACGGGCGTCCGCTCCTGTTTCGCCGGGGTTCCCGAAACCGCATCTTCGGATCCCTGGAGCGGCCGGGCCGCGCAAGCCAGCCGGTCGGGCCTGTGCCACCAACCTGTCCCGCCCGGCATTCCCTCGGGGCCATCGGTCGGCGCTCCGGTCCTGCGACCCTCGACCGAACCACGTCGGTCGGGGTGAGTCCGTTCACCGGGGAGCGGGCGCGCCGCCCTCGAGTCGCTCGGCCTGCTCCCGGAGCGTGCTCGCCTGCGCAGCCAGACGCACCCACCCCGCGGTGTGCTCGGTCCGGGCGAACCACTCGTTCCCCGCCCGGGCGAGCTCGAGGAACCCGAGCGGCTTCCGCGCACGCAGGTAGTCGACCCTGAGGGCAGTCACCGGCGTCCCCTCCCGCGGCGTCTCGCCCGTGCCGAGCACCTCGAGGGGCGCGAGCTTCCACACGCGGTCTGCCCAGGCGGTCGCCTCCGAGCTCGGCGCATCTGGCGCCTCGGCCGGAGCCAGGCGGGGCGAGCCCTGCGCCTTGCGGACCACGTAGGCGCGGGTGCGCCCGTCGAGCTGGATCTGCAGCGCGTCCGGCTCGTCCGAACGGAACGCATGCAGTCGCCGATCGACCAGGCGGCTCGATGCCGCGGAGAGGTCCTGGATCAGCGCGTCCTGGATGAGCCAGAGGCGGCCGTCGGGGGCGAGGAGGTAGGCGCCCGATGCGCCAGGCGGGGTGGAGACTCCGAACGTGAACACCACGCCGGGGATGCTGACCGGGACCAGAGCGGCACCGGCCCCCGCTCCGGGGCGCGTGTCGAGCTGGAGCCGCTTGCTCGAGGCCTCGAGGCCGAGGTCCGTCCGCCGCTCGGTGGATGCAATCCCCAGGTCGCGGGTCGCCATCGGCGGCGATGCCCGCTCGAGGAGCCGGTCGGCGGTCTCGTTGCCCCGGAGAGTCCGGTCGGGCGGCGGCGGCGCCTCGCGGATCGCTCGCAGCACGTCGGACACGCCCCCGTCCGCACGAGCACGCACGCCGGCATCGGCCCGGAGTGGAACCCCGGCGTCGGTGGCCCCGCCCGCATCCGGCGCGTGCAACGAGGGGCTGGTCCCGATACGCACCCAGGTGGTCCGGTCCGGCTCCGGTCCTCGCCACACGTCCACGCGGTGCGAACCGTCGTCCCAGTGGACCGACTTGACGTCCCCACGGGCGAGCATCACGACCGGTACCTCGCCCGGAGCGCCCAGGGGCGGCGGGCGGAGCCACACCACCGCCGCCACGAGCAGCGCGCCGGCGGCGACCACGGCCTGGACGAGGAGCGGGCGCCCTCTCATCTCACCCTCCTCCGGCGAGTCAGCCAGACGCCCGCGCCGAGCACCGCGAGCGGCGCGCCGAACACCGTGAGGTAAAACCAGGCCACCTCCTGGCCACGGGTATGCTGGATGGGGAAGTCCGTCTCTCCGCGCGGTGCCCCGAGCGACTCCTCGCCGAGGAGCCAGCGCACGCTGTCGAGCGCAAAGGCGCGGTTCCCGCCGCTCGCATCGAGCGCCAGGTCGGTGAACGCGTCGGAGTCGGCGACGACCACCGCCCGTCCCTCGTCGCTCCCCTTCTTGCGGAGGGTGATTGCCGCCGCGACGTCCCACGCCTTTCGCTTCTCGGTCTTCGGGTCGAACACGAAATCGCCGTCCAGGTCGCGGAAGGTCTCGGCCAGCGTCATGACCGTGAAGACGACGTTGACGTCCGCCGGCTTCTGGCTGAGCAGCTCGATCGACCCGGTGCCGAGCAGGAACAAGGGAAGCCGGCCACTCGCCCGGACCAGCGAGCCCACGCTGGCGTGGGGCCCGAAGCTGGCGGTGACGAGCTGGCCCCTGTCACTCGGCTGGTGGGTGCGCGCCAGGAAGACCCGGTCGTTCACCAGCGGCGTGGGCACGAATCTCACCCCGAGCGGCTGGAGCAATGCATCGAACTGCGACCCCGCCTCGGGGTCGAGCGCGACCAGCAACCGCCCCCCACCGCGGACATATCGGACCAGAGCCTCGACCTCCTCGCGCACGAACGGCGACGTGGGGCCGATGACCAGGACCGCGCTGGCGTCGCGCGGGACCTCGGTCGCCAGCCCCTGGGCCGCCCCCAGCGGCCGGACCTCGTCGTTCTGGGCCCGCAGGAGCTCCTGAAAGTTGCGGACCGTCCCTCGCGGGTCGGAGGTGTCGGCGTTCATCGCGGCGCGCTCGCCGTGCCCGGTGGTGACGTAGACCACCCGTGGTGCGCGGGCGACCAGCGCGAGGCGCTTCTGCAGCTCCGGGTCCAGGTCGCGGAGCTGGCTCTTCGAGGAATCGAGCGTGTCCCCGGTGAGGTAGGTCTCGTGTCGGTCGCCGCGGCTCACCGCGATGGCGCCGTTCCCGTTCACCCCGAGCGCACGGGCCCGGCGAAGGTCCACCGCTGCGTCCAGGCGCTCCACGCGGAGCAGCGGGCTCTCCCTCGCCAGCGACTCGGCGTAGTTCCTCGCCGCGGCACCGACCTCGGATCCGGGGGGATAGAAGAGGCTCAGCGTGACCGGCTCGGTGAGGCCGCGGACGAGGCCGCGCGTCGATTCGCTGGGCCGGCCCGGGCGGAAGGCGCTCAAGTCCACCGATACGTCGCGGGCCTCCGCCACCCAGCCGAGCGCCAAGGCAGTGACCAGCACCGAGACCAGCGCCAGCCCGGTGCCGACCGCGTCCTGCACCCGCGCCACCTCGACCTCCGGCGCACGCCCCATCGCGGCGTAGGCCAGCTCCCCGAGCACCAGGGGAACGATGGCCAGCGCGGCGAGCAGCGCGGTGACGAGCTGGAGCGCGGTGGCCAGCCTGGGGGTGCTCTTCCGCACGTCCGGCCCGCCGAGCGACAGGAGGACGTCGGACTGGGCGAACCACGCCAGCAAGGCCAGGACGGCCAGCGTGGAGAGCACCGCCAGGACCCGCTCGATCCTCGCCCGGGGGCCCGGGACGCCCGACGCGAGCGAGCGACTCCAGCGAAGCGCGGCGGCCCCCGTCACCGCGACGGCCCCGAGCACGTCGAGGACGGCCCGGAGCGCTCCCGGGCCCACCACCCGCTCGGCGAGGAAGACCGCCGCCAGGCCGAGCACGGTCACCCCGGTCAGCACGGTGCTCCGGCCGTTCATCGCCACCGCCGCGCCTCGAGGACCCGGGTGGTGGCGAAGAGCGCCACCCACGTCACGAGCAGGTAATAGGTCACGTCGCGCAGGTGTACCTGTCCGGACTGGAATGCCGGGAAGTGCGCGTTGTGCAGCGCGAGCGCGGCGAACAGGCCCGAGAACGGCGGCTCGGTCACCGCGGCGAGCAGCCAGGAGACGAGCAGCGACACCAGCAGCGCCGCCCCGAGGATCGCCGCCACCACCTGCGTCCGCGCCAGTGACGAGCCGAGCGTGCCGAGCCCGAGCGACGCGGCCCCCAGCAGGAGGAGCCCGAGGTAGCCGGCCAGGAGGTGCCCGACCGAGATGTGGCCATGCACCAGGATGAGCAGCGGCATGTAGAAGGTGGCGAGCGTGAGGCCGGAGAGGAAGGCCAGCGCGCCCAGGAACTTCCCGAGCACGATGTCCCGGTCGCGCACCGGGGACGAGTACAGCAGCGGCAACGTCCCGAGCTGCCGCTCCTCGGCGAGCAGACGCATCGCCAGGAAGATGGCGGCGACCATCGTGGGCCCGGAGGCGAAGTAGAAGAACCGGGTGAGGACCTCGGTGGAGGGCCGGGCTCCCTCGAGGGCGAAGGCGTTGAAGAGGAGCCCGTCGATGAGGAGCACCGCCGCGACGATGATCCACCCGGTCATCGTCCGGAGGTAGGCGCGCAGCTCGCGCCGGGCGATGAGCACTGCCGCGCTCACGCCGACGCTCCGCGCCCCGCGAGCTTGAGGAACAGCGACTCGAGCCGGTCGGTGGAGACGTCCAGCCGGAACAGCCGCGCACCAGCGCCCACGGCGACACGGGCGAGCTCGGGCCGGAGAGCGTCGCTCGCCTCGACGCGGAGCAGGGCACGCCCACCTGCCGCCGGCTCGACGCCGACCGCACGGACGCCGGGGACCGCACGGAGCGCGGCGGCGATGATCTCCGCCGGCCCCTCGATCTCCAGCTCGACGCCGGCGCGAACCCCGAGCCGCTCCTCGAGCTCGGCCTCGCTGCCCTGGGCCACCAGCTCTCCGTCACGGATGACGAGCAACCGGTCGCAGGTCTGCGCGATCTCCGGAAGGATGTGGCTCGAGACGAGCACGGTGTGGTCACCGCGCAGGCTCCGCACCAGCCCGCGCATCTCCACGTTCTGGACCGGATCGAGCCCGTTGGCCGGCTCGTCGAGCAGCAGCACCTCGGGGCCGTGCACCAGCGCCTGGGCGACCCCGACGCGCTGACGGTACCCGTGGCTCAGGCTCGCGATGCGCTCCCGGTCGAGCGCGGCGAGCCCGGTGCGCTCCTCGGTCTCCACCACGCGGGACCGCACGCGCCCGGGCTCCACCCCGCGCAGCGCGGCCACGAAGGCGAGGTACTCGCCGACGCCCATCTCCTCGTAGAGCGGCGGCGTCTCCGGCAGGAAGCCGATGCGGGCCCGGAGCGTCCTCGGGGCGCTCATCATGTCCTGCCCGTCGAGGCGGACCGTCCCGGTGGTGGGCAGCAGCACCCCGCCCAGGATGCGAAGCGTGGTGGTCTTCCCTGCGCCGTTGAGGCCCAGGAAGCCGACCACCTCGCCCGAATCGATGCGGAACGACAGGTTCCGGATGGCCGCCCGTGCTCCGTAGAACTTGGAGAGCTGCTCGACCTGGATCATCAGGGGGCGACCTCTTTCCCAGGCAGCGGGGCCCCGGTCAAGGGTCACGCGACCTCGCGCCGCATGCCGTCAGGCGGCGCTCGCGAGCCGGACCTTCCCCAGGCAGAAGCGGAGGGCCTCCTCGAGGCCCGGCCACCGGAACCGGAAGCCCGCATCCAGCAGGGCACGCGGGACGACGCTGGCCCCGGCCAGGACCGATTCCTGTCCCATCTCACCGAAGACGGCCCGGATGACCGTGGCGGGAACGGTCGCCACCGTGGGGCGGTGGAGCACCCGGCCAAGCACGTGGGTGAAGGCGGCGTTGGTCACCGGTTCGGGCGCGGTGAGGTTCGCCACACCACGGAGCGCCGGTGTGCGCAGGGCGAAGTGGATGGCGCCGATGACGTCCTCGAGCGAGATCCAGCTGAAGACCTGCTTGCCCGAACCGAGCCGACCGCCCGCGCCGGCCTTGAAGATGGGGAGCATCTTCGCGAGCGCCCCCGCATCCGGGCTGAGCACCACGCCCGTCCGGAGCTTCACCACCCGGACGCCGGCGTCCTCCGCCGGTCGCGCTGCGGCCTCCCAGGCCTCCACCACCTCGGCGAGGAAGCCGGTGCCGCGCGCAGCGGACTCGTCGATGGGGGTCTGGCCCCGGTCGCCGTAGTACCCCATGGCCGAGCCGTTGATGAGCACCGCCGGCCGACGGGTGGCGCGTAGGATGCCGGCGACGACGGCCTCGGTGGTGCGGATGCGGCTCTCACGGATCTCGCGCTTGCGCTCGTCGGTCCACCGCCCCGCGGCCACGCTGCTCCCGGCGAGGTTCACCACCGCGTCCAGGCCGTCCACCTCGCCGGCCTTCTCGCCGCGGCCGAGGCGGACGACGGTGTGACCGCCGGTGGTGAGGAAGTTCGTCAGCGCATTCCCGATGAGCCCGTGCGAGCCGGTGATGCCCACGCGGAGCGGAGGCCCCGGCAGCTCGGCGTGGCGAGCGAGGTCGGCGGCGGTGAGGGCGTGGCGGTACGCGAAGAGAGTCTCGAGCTTCTCGCGCGCGACGCCTACCCCGAGCCGGCCGAGGAGCCCGAGCGGGAGCCGGTAGTGGACCTCGTCCTCGAGAATGGAGCGGCCCTCCCCTTCGGGGAGCATGCGGTGTACCTGCTCCCAGCGGGCGAACGGCCCGGACTCCTGCCGGTCGGTGAAGGAGCGACCCTCCTCCAGCGCGGTGTGGACCGCCACCATGCGCGTGGGGATCGGGCCGAGGTGAACGCGGAGCACCGTGCGGGCGCCGGGAGCGAGGCCGCCCGAGCGCTCGAGGATCTGGGCCGGGTCGAACGGCGGGTTCAGCCGCTCGAAGGCACCCGGGCGGGCGTGCCAGTCGAACAGCGCCCGCGCGGAGACCGGCATGGGGCTGCGCGCCAGGTAGTGCTGCTCCTGCGACATGTGCCTCCGCTGCCCGGACGGTCCGGCACTTCCGGCGCCCGGGGCGGGCTTGTTATGAGCGTGGAGGAGCCGCGCCGCAACCCTCCCTTCGCCATGGAAGTCACGTCACCTGAAAGCATCGCTGCTGCCGTCGCGGTGCTCCGCCGGGGCGGGCTGGTCGGCCTGCCGACCGAGACCGTGTACGGCCTCGCCGCGGACGCGGAGAACGAGCTCGCGGTGCGCCGCATCTTCGCAGTGAAGGGGCGGCCGTCGACCCATCCGCTCATCGTGCACGTGGCGCAGGCGTCAGCCATCGAGTCGTGGGTGACCGAGGTGCCGCCGGAGGCGTACCGGCTGGCCTCAGCCTTCTGGCCGGGGCCGCTGACGCTGGTGCTCCGGCGCTCGTCGCGGGCGTCCGACGCGGTGACGGGGGGCCAGGAGACGGTGGCCCTGCGCGTCCCCGGGCATCCGGTGGCGCTGGCGGTGCTGAAGGCCTTCGACGGCGGAGTGGCGGCGCCGAGCGCCAACCGCTTCGGACAGGTGAGCCCCACCCGGGCCGAGCACGTCCGGGCCGATCTCGGCAGCGATGTTGACCTCGTGCTCGACGGCGGTCCGGCACGGGTCGGGGTGGAGTCGACCATCGTCGACCTGAGCGGGAAGGAGCCGGTCCTGCTCCGGCCCGGCGGCGTCCCGGTCGAGTCGGTGGAGCTGGTCCTCGAGCGGCGCATCTCGCGGATGCCGGGACGGAAGATCCGTGCGCCCGGACTCCTTCCCTCGCACTACGCTCCGCGCGCCGGCGTGCTGCTCGCCGAGCCCGGCGGGGCCGTGGCGAAGGCGCTCTCGCTGGCAGGCGGCGGACGGAAGATCGCCGTGGCGGTGCCGGAGTGGGTCGACGTCCCCGAGCCGCTCGTCGCTCTGCGCATCCCAGGGGACATCGAGGGCCTGGCGCGCGAGCTCTACGCGGTGTTCCGCGCGGCGGACGAGGCGAAGGTGGACCTCGCAGTCATCGCCGTGCCGGGCGAGGAGGGCCTCGGGCTCGCAGTGGTGGACCGGCTGCGGCGGGCTGCGGCGCCACGGGGTCACTGAACGGGCGCAAACACTTCGCACGGGCCGGAGTCGTGGGAAGTACGGTCGGCTCTCTCGACCACGGACGGTGCAGGGAGGAGCGCTCAGGTGACGCAACCAGCGGAAGGGCAGGATTTCTCCGGTGGGGAGCGTGCCGCGCGGCTGGTGCTCTCCCTCGGTGCGGCCGGCGAGATCGGTGTCGGGGCGGCGGTGCTGATCTTCCCGTCGATGGTCGCGGTCATCCTCGGCGCCCCGCTCGAGGCGACCGGCCTGTTCGTCGCACGCATGTTCGGGACTGCCATCCTGGCGCTGGGAACGACCTGGTGGCTCGCTGGGAGGGCCCCTGGCGGAGTCAAGCGGTGCATGACCGGTTTTCTCCTCTACAACCTTGCCCTGGGCGCCCTGTTTCTCCTCCATGCGGTGAGGCAAGTGCCGCCGGCGCCGCTCGTCTGGGCGGTGGGAGTGCTGCACGTCCTCCTGGGCATCGGTTTCGGCGCGGCTATCGCCCGCTCAGTTTCCAGCCGAGCATGAGCAGCCCGGTCGCCGCCATCCAGCTGCCAGCCACGCGGACGGCGATCCGGGTCCAGGGCTTATGCAGGGAAACGACGAGGGCAGCACCCAGGGCCACGAGCACGAAGACGCCGGTTGCGATACCCGCGAGGCCGAGCGCCTCCCGGCCCGCCACCGCGATGGCGGCTCCGTTGAGCCAGCCGTGCACCACGCCGAGCGCCGCGGCGAGGCCGGCGATCAGCGCCGGCGACAGCTGACGGCCGGAGGCGATCAGGATCCCGAGCACCATCAAGGATACCGCGGTGGGCGTGCCTCGGAGCAGCGAGCCGTGGAGCCAGAATCCGCCGAGCCCTCCGGCGGTCCAGGCCAGGGGAAGCACGAAGAGCGCCCGGCGCCCCGACGTCGTGCCACCGAGCCCGGCGAGCAGCGCCATGGCCAGCACCGGAACCAGATCATCCGGGCTCGCCA
>Ga0208851_1000225_pt1 | contig 25814 bp, 19 predicted proteins | sample NGESurshal092012_FD_184481 | JGI IMG/M metagenome (GOLD analysis project Ga0208851, IMG submission 184481) | Arctic peat soil microbial communities from Barrow, Alaska - NGEE Surface sample 415-2 shallow-092012 (SPAdes) | ecosystem: Environmental > Terrestrial > Soil > Wetlands > Peat ... | reverse complement strand
AACGAGCAGAAGATCATCAAGGGCGTCGAGCAGGACAACCTGTTCGACGTGCTCAAGGACGAGCTGAACGAGGGCAGGGACCTCTACCGGAGTCGGGTGAGCCAGGAGGTCTACACCACGACGAACTTCTTCGACCGGGCGGTGGTGGACATCATCGTTCGCGGGAAGGCGCACGTGCGGTCGAAGATCTGGTGACGGCGCTCCGGGCCGCGCCGGGCCAGGGCGGGTCGGGTGTTGTCGTCCGGAGCCTGAGAACTCGCTCCGGCCGAGCGCCGACGAACCGCCCGTCACGCTCGCCACGGGCGGACGGCCAGACGCGACACGGCGAGACTCGGCTCCTGGCCGACGCGGACGTTGACGGGTCCGGGTGCGGGCGAGTGGGTCATCGGCCTGCGCGCTTCTCGGACGCTCCGGGGATGCGCGGCCTTGACGCGTCGTTCCGTGCGCACGAGCCCTCGAGGCCGCCAGGTCCACCGCGGCTCCCATCCCGGGCGCCACGAGACGCCCGCCCGGGCGAGCACGCCGGGGCGACGAGAGGCAATAGCAAGAACTACGACTGGGAGTACGTTTTTCCGCCGCGCAAGTGCTTGGACGTTGGTTGGGTCATTGAACTCTGAGTCTCAGTCGTTGCTATAGCGTCTCGACGGCTGGCAGCGGTCGGTCCTGCGCGGCCAAGCTCGTCCTACACGCGTGAGCACGGGTCTTCGGCGGCAGACGCAGGCGACGGGCCAGGTCCATCGGCTGATGGCCGGCCCCGCGCTCCGCGGTGAGCGGCTCGACCGGGCCGTGGCGACCAGCCTTCCCGAGCTCAGCCGGTCGCGGGTGCAGGCGCTGCTCGAGGCAGGCAGGGTCCTCGTGGACGGTCGGCCAGGGCGCGCGGCGCTCCGGCTCAGGGGTGGGGAGAGCCTGGAGGTCTCCGTCCCACCGCCCGAGCCGGCCGTCCCCGAAGCCGAGGACCTTCCGCTCACCGTCCTTCACGAGGATCGGGACCTGCTCGTCCTCGACAAGCCGGCCGGACTCGTCGTCCATCCGTCCGCCGGACACGCTCGAGGCACCCTGGTCAACGCGCTCCTCCACCACGTCTCCGGGCTCTCCGGTGTCGGTGGAGTCCTGCGGCCCGGCATCGTCCACCGCCTGGACAAGGAGACCTCGGGGTGCCTGGTGGTCGCCAAGAACGACGCCGCCCTCCAGGGTCTCCAGCGCGCGTTCCAGGACCGCACCGTCGAGAAGACCTATCTCGCGCTCGTCCACGGCCATCCCCCCGCCAGCGGACGCGTGGAGACGCTCCACGCCCGACACCCGCGCGATCGGAAGCGCTTCACCGGCCGGACCACCGTCGGCAAGCCCGCCATCACCACCTGGCGCACCCGCACCCTCCTGCACGGCGCCGCGCTGCTCGAGGTCGGCCTGGAGACCGGCCGCACCCATCAGATCCGCGTCCACCTCTCCGAGCTCGGGCACCCGCTCCTCGCTGACCCCCTCTACGGCGGCACACGCAAGGGTGACCCGCGCGTGAAGGCCGTGCAGACCCGGCTTGGCCGGCAGGCCCTGCACGCCTGGAGGCTCGTCTTCCCGCATCCTCGGACTGGCAAGCTGCTGCGGGCCGAGGCCCCGGTTCCGCAGGACCTGAACGAGGCCATCGACGCGCTCGGGGCGGGTTGAGCCGGGCCGCCCGCCTCAGAGCCCGGTGACCGACAGCGCCCCCTGCTGCCGCCTCGAGAGCACCTTCACCGGTGGGATCGCCAGCACCCGCATGAACACCTGGAGGAGCTCCGGATCGAACTTGTGCCGGAGCTCGCTCCACATCAGCATCATCGCCACCTCGGGCCCGTAAGCGTCACGGAACGGGCGGCGGCTGGTCAGCGCGTCGAACCCCGCGGTGATGGCGATGATCTTGGCGTAGAGCCCCAGGGAGGACTTGGGGATGATCATCTGGATGTTACCCCGTGCGTCGCGCACCGCGGTCCCGAAGTCGCTCTTGTACTCGAGCGTGGTCACCACCCGGTGCAGCGTCGTCCTGGTGAAACCCTTCTCCATCAACACGTTCCGCACCGAGACGAGCGGCGCCCGGGCAATCAGCGCCCGCTCGTCGGGAGTCAAGCCACCCCGCTTGCCGGCCAGCTCATCCGGGATGGTGGCCATCCCCGCGTCGTGGAAGAGCGCGATGAAACCGAGGTCGCGGAGCTGCGCCTTGGTCAGTCCGAGCTCCGCCCCGAACACGATGGAGAGCAAGCAGGTGTTCACCTGGTGGTACACCAGGTAGTCCGACTCCTGGTGCATGGTGGTCATCCCCAGGAAGTGCACCTTGGCGTCGAAGCAGATGTCCACCAGGTCCTGCACCAGACGCAGCGCCCGGGCCGCCACCATCGGGGTACCCTTGCGTACCGAGTCCAGGTACTTGGAGATGAAGAACACCGCCCGGGCATAGACGGTGACCGCGTACTTCTTCCGGTCCACCTTCTCGTCGTCGTCGAGCTTCTCCTTCTCCAGCTTCTCCCGGAGCTTGCTCCAGCGGGCAATCTTGATTGCCAGCAGCTTCCGGCCGCTGAGCCCGTCGTCGTCGGGCGTCTCCGCCACGTCCTTGGCGAAGATCCAGACGAAGTTCTTCAGCTCGGCGTTCTGCACCGGCTTGACCAGCGTGAAGCCGCCCACGTCCTTGGCCCGCATCTCCTCGAGCAGGTAGCGGATGTTGTCCACTGCGTTCAGCTCGGCCTTCACCAGCATGTTGTTGACGTAGAACGAGTTCTTGATCCCGATCAGGTCGAAGCGGCCCTCGCGCGAGATGATCAGATTCAGCGTGTCCTGCAGCGACATCAGCGGGCGCTCGAACACCGCGTTGTCGGGGTCGTACATCTTCGCCGAGCGCACCAGCATGTACAGGGTCGACAGCACCGAGCGGGACAGCTGCTGCAGCTTCTCGGAGTGGTCCCGGCCGAAGTCGAGGATGTTCTCGTCGGCCGCGCCGCTGATGCGGAGATTGTCGGGCATCAGTGGGGCTCCGGCGGGGGCGCATCCCCGAAGAGCTTCTTCCGGGTCTCGCCCAGAGCGCGGCGCGCCGCCACCAGCACCTCGCCCGGCTGGGTCCGGTCCTCGGTCACCGCCTGCAGCGCCCGGTACGACTGGATGGACTGCACCCCTGCCAGGCCGTGCACCGCGAGCAGCTTGTCGCCCACCACCCGTGTCCGGTTCCAGAGCTGGGCCTTCTCCGACAGCAACTGCGTCATGAACGACATCGCCGCGGGCAGCCCGGTGCTCCCCAGCGCGCTGTAGAACGCGGCCTGCTCCTCTGCGCTCCGCTTCTTGAAGTCCTTGCCCTTCACCACTGCGACCAAATCTTGGTACGCCTGCTCCCGGTCGTACTCGGGCAGCAGCCGTGCCGCCTGCACCCGGACCTGCGCGTTGTCGTCCTTCAGCGCCTCGGCGATGAGCCGGCGTGACTCGAGGCTACGCCCGCGGGCGATGGTCCCCATCACGTCGAGACGGACCGCCAGGTTGCGGTGCTTCAGCACCCGTCCGAAGAACTGCATCCGGTCGGGGTGCTGCGCACGCTCCAGCACGTAGACCATGTCCCGGACCGTCATCGGGCGCTCGGAGGAGAGCCGCTGGACCACGTCACTGGGGCTCACCTTGCAGAACTCGGCGATCACGTCGCACAGCACCAGCCGGTGCTCCGGAGCGTCGAGTGTCTCCAGCAGATCCAGGAGGATCGGGAGCACCGTCGGCTGGAGCGAGCTGAGGTAGCGGCCGATGTCCGGGAGCACTCCCGGCCGTGCCGCCCGGAGAATGTCCGCCACCCGCACCAGGCGCTGCTCCTCGCCCATCTTCTCCAGGAAGGTCGCCTTCAGCCGGCGGATGCCGCTCATCCCCGGCCGGTCCTCCATCGCCCGCAGCTTGAGGACGATCTGGTTGATGATCGCGAAGTCCTCCTGGAGGAGGAGCGCGTCGAGCAGCTGCAGGAACATCTCCTCCAGGAGCTGGGAGTCGTCCACCCCCGCCTCCGCCACCTGGAAGATGGAGGAGACCAGCTTGGGAAAGAGCCGGCTCTGCTCCTCCTCGTTGATCTCCTTCTGCAGCCTCGCCTTGAGGTCGTCCGTCGCGGTCATCCCGGCGATCACCGCTCCCCGGACCTGCTCCACGCCCTCCAGCTTCAGCTCGAGATCCTCCGCGCTGACGCGGGCGAAGCGGAGGAAGTCGTCGGAGTGGCTCCGGAGCCGCGAGTAGAGGTACTCGACCACCCTGTCGACCGCGACCTGCACCTCCTCGTCGCTGAAGCCGTCGACCTTGAAGCCCTCCACCACCACGTACTCGAGGTTGTCGAGCGGTGAGCGCCACAGCTGGGCCACCGTGTCCTCGCCCTGCTTCTCCACGTCGCTCAGCGCGACCAGGGTGAAGGCGAGGAGCTCGTCGGGCCTCAGCCCCGGGCGGAAGATGAATTGCCGGATCCCGTCCCGCCAGAACTTGAAGGGGAGCGGGGTATCCTCGGCGAACAGCGGCTGGTCGAAGAGCTGGAAGTTCTGCTGCTCCACCTTGAAGACCAGCGGTCCCCAGCGCCCGGTGTACTCGCGGACCGCGGCGTGCGCCTTCTCCAGATACTCGGTGTACTTGGCCTCGTTGTGCCGGTACATGCCGATCTGCTTGATGCCCTTGAGCAGCTGGAAGGCGAACGCCTTCGCCAGCTCGAGCCTCTGCCGGTTCTCCGGGTCGGCGAGCGGGTCGTTTGCAACGGAGGCTTCCGGTGCGGCGGTCAACGGGGCCCGACTCTAGACCGAATGTGGGCCCTCCGCCTCCCGGGTCCGGAGCGCCACCCGCCCCAGGTGAAAGGCCAGCGCACAGAAGACCCCGAGCCCGAAGACGACCGATGCGACCGGATGGGCCCGGGGTGAGTCGCCGAGCGCTTCGATGACACGCGGCAGCCAGCCCGGGTGACCGGCGAGCCGGGCCGGGATGTCGAGCGCGTCCATCCAGCCCCCTTCGGGGATGTGGAGCAGGTTGATGACCACGCCAGCGAGCGAGCCGCCCGCGATGTAGCCCGACGAGAGGAGGGTGCCGGGGCTTGCATCCGACTCGGGCCGAGCACCCCGCCGGTCGACCCACCAGCGCACCACGCCGCCCGCGAAGAGCGGAGCCGAGGTGGAGATGGGCAGGTACACGCCCACCGCGAACGGGAGGGCCGCCACCCCCGCCAGCTCCAGCATGAACGCCAGCGCCACTCCGAGCAGCACCAGATCCCAGGGCAGCTTCCGGGTCAGCACCCCATCCACGATGAGCGAGAACAAGCGTGCCTTGGGGGCCTCGTACCGCGTCAGCTTCACGCCGTGGATCTCGTCGACGCGCCCGCCGATTCCCGGGTCCACCACGTACTCGATCGTCCCGTCCGCGGTGCTCAGGTACTTGCCGGTGGGAATGGGCGCGTCGTTGCGGACGAAGCCCGCCTGCAGCTGCCGCTCGGACGGAGCCCCGAGCGGCGCCAGCGCGTCCAGCCGGATCCGCCCGGTGCCTCGCACCTCCTCGGCGCCCACACCCTGCAGCTGGAGATCAGCCCGGAACGTCCGCAGCGCGACCGGCGTCCCCCCGGCGTCGAGGCGGACCTCGAGACCCCGCCCCCACAGCTGCCGGAACAGCTCCTCCCCGGACAGCCCCGCCTGCACGAGGGCGTCCGCGGAGGGCCGGAACGAGAACTCTCGCTGAAGCACGCGCTCCTCGCCGGGGTGCGTGACCTGCACGCCGGGGTGGACCTCCGGGACCGTCGCCGTCGCCCCACGGTTCACCGCCGCGAGAACGGGGCCGACACAGAGCGCGGAGGTGATGACCCCGACCAGGATCGCAATCTGCTGTCTGCTCGGAGTGGCTCCGACGATGTAGGCGGTCTTGAGATCCTGGGCCGTGGTGCCCCCGTTGCTCGCCGCCATGCCGACGATTGCCGCCGTGGTCAACGCCATGAAGCGGTCGGCCGGGGACGTCCACCCGAGCAGCAGGTAGACCAGACACGTCAGGAGCAGCGTGGCCACCGTCATCCCCGAGGTGGGACTCGAGGAGCTGCCGATCTCCCCGGTGATGCGCGCCGAGACCGTCACGAAGAAGAAGGCGGCGACCAGCACCAGCACCGCCGAGAAGAGGTTCACGTGGAGCGGCGGGGCGAGCCACACCGCAAGGAGGATGAGCAGGGTCCCGCCTGCAACGACCGTGATCGGCAGGTCTTGCTCCGTCCGCGGCACGTCCACCGTCTGGCCCCGCCGCGAGGCGAGGAACGTCCGCACGCTGCGCTGGAAGGCACGGACGATCGCCGGCATCGAGCGGAGCAGACTGATGAGGCCCCCCGTCGCCACCGCGCCCGCGCCGATGTAGAGCACGTAGTTCCGGTGCACCTCGTCGGGGCTCATGTTCCGGATGAGGGTTCCATCCGGGGCGAGCAGGGAACCGGGCAGCCCGTCCCCGAAGAAGTGAATCAGTGGGATGAGCACCAGGTACGCGAGCACGCCGCCGGCGAAGGTCATCCCGGCGATGCGTGGCCCGATGATGTAGCCGACGCCGAGGAGCTCCGGGCTGACCTCGATCGAGACCGAGGCGTTGGGGAATCCGTGCCGGACCACGGTGCCGTCGGGCAGCCGCTGCACCCACCCGAGCATGCCGCCCACGATCTCCCGCCACAGCTTCAGCGCCGCATACGACGTCTTGTAGATCGCGCCGATCAGGAACCCCGAGACGACGAGCCGGGCCGTGGTCCCACCCCGGTCGCCCGCCACCAGCACCTCTGCGCAGGCCGTGCCCTCGGGGAACCGGAGCGTCGCTTGCTCCTGCACCACCAGGCCGTGGCGGAGCGGGATCATCAGCAATACCCCGAGGAGTCCGCCGAAGAGCGCCACCAGCAGCATGTGGGTGAAGCTCAGGTCGTAGCCCATCAGGAGCAGCGCCGGCAGCGCGGTGGCCGCGCCAAAGGCCAGCGACTCACCCGCCGAGCCCGTCGTCTGCACCATGCAGTTCTCGAGGACCGAGGATCGCCCGAGGACCCGGAACACGGCGATGGAGAGCACCGCCACCGGGATGGAGGCGGACACGGTGAGGCCCACCTTGACCGAGAGGTAGACCGAGCTCGCGGCGAACAGCACCCCGAGGACGCTCCCCAGCACCAGCCCGCGAGCGGTCAGCTCTCGCGGCATCGGAGCGATCGTCGCGGAGCGCGCGGGCTCGCTGATCGCTCGGGCGGGGGCGGAGTCGTCCATTCGGGCCGGGGAGCCGCCCCTTCTAGCCGACGACGGCGGAAAGACAACGGGCCCGGGCGGCAGTCGGCCGGCACCGGGCCCGCGCTGCGACACTCGGGGAGTGAGCCTAGGCCGCGGCCTCGTCCGGTTCCACCTCGGCCATCAGCGCCGCCAGCTCCGCCTTGAGCTTGTCCTTGGCGCGGATCTCCAGCTGGCGTGCGCGCTCGCGGCTGAAGCCGAAGTGCTCGCCGAGCTCCTTCAAGGTCATCGGCCGCTCGTTCATCACGCGCTGCTCGATGATGAATCGCTCGCGGGGGTCCAGCCGGGTCAGGGCGGTGCCGACGCGGGCGCTGATGATTCCTGCCTGCTGCTTGTCGGCGACCTCGTCGTCCTGTCCCTGCGCGGAGGAGGCCACGAAGTCGACGTGGCTCGAGCTGCCGTCCTCACCCATCGGCGCGTCCAGCGAGAGGTCGCGCCCGCCCATCCGCTGCTCCATCTCGCGGACCTCGGTGGGCTTGACCCGCAGACGCTGGGCAATCTCCTCGACGGGGATGGCGGTGTCGGTGGCGTTGTTTCGCTGGGCCTGCGTGGTCCCGAGCTTGCTCTTGGCCGGGACGGTCTTCCGTCCCTCCTGGGGGCGTGGTCACATCGCAGACGGTGGGGGCGGAGCCCCTGGAGCGGAAGGGGGTGGCGCGGCCCTCAACGCCTGCCGGGCCTGCCGGACCAGTCTGCGCACCTCGCCGCTGGCAAGGGGCCGCTTGCCGAAGCGCGCCTCTCTGTATCGTGCAATGCCCTCGCGCACGGGCGCGAGGTGCGGGTCCTGGACCGTCGCTCGATCCAGCCACCCGGAGGGCCCGAGCCGTCCGCGCCGGCGCAGAAGACGCTGCAGCTCGCGGCCCAGATGCGCCGCGTCACTTGCGGCGACCCGCCGACCGATCAGGGCGGCGAGAAGGAGAGCGGCGACGAGAACGGACAGCGCGATCCCGCCGTTTTCGTCCAGCCGGACGCCCGGGCGCTCCCGTGGCGCGGCGTTCTCCCCCCGGGAGCGGATGCGTTCGGCGAGCCGTGCCTGGTCGGAAAGCGAGTACTCGACCACCCGATCCAGCCAGCGAATCTGGAGTGCTTCCCAGCGGGCGAGCAGCCAGCCCGCGATGCCGACGCCGGCAGCGGATCGGTGCTGAGGAGGGGTCGCGTCGAGCCGCAGAGTCTTCCCATCGACGTCGGCCTCGACCCAGGCGTGGGCGTCGCCGGCGCGCACCAGGTACTCACCGGCCGCGCGCTCGCCGCCGTGGAAGCCCACGACGACGCGGGCAGGGATGTTCCGGGTTCGCAGGAGCACCGCCAGCGCGGTGGCGAAGTCCTCGCAGTGACCCGCGCGACGTTCGAACAGAAAGTCCGCCAGCGGGTCCTTCACCCGTCCCGGGAGATCGAGCGTGTACCCGTACTGGGTCTGGAGAGCGTGCTCGAGCTGCCGCGCCACGGCGCGATCTCCCACCGCGCCGGCGGAGAGCTCCTGGGCGAGGGCGGGCACCCGGGAATCGAGCCGCGCCGGCAACTTGAGCTGCCGCTCGCGCTCGCCAGGATCGAGCGGCGGTCTCGTGCCCCGGTCCGGAGCGCTGAAGGCACGATAGCTGACGTGCTCGAAAGGCCCGGCCAGCCGGACCTCGCCATCACCCGAGCGAACCAGCTCGGTGCGGACGCTGAAGCTGGGCTGGTGCAGCTCTGCGTCGCCGAACGCCACTGGCACGTCGAGCGCGACCAGCGTGCGGCTCCCGTAGGCCGGGAGGAGGTCGATCTCCTGGCGCGTCATCCCCGGCTGCGGTCGCCCGAGCAGCACCTGACGCTCGGTGGAATCCGGCCCCGTGGAGGAGGACCACTGGATGCCGTCGAAGCGCTCGAAACGACGGCCCACCCAGTACGCATCCAGCTGGTCCTGGCCGGGATCCGGCTCGATCCGAGCTCGGAAGACCACCCGGGGGTTCGACTTGAGCACGCCCGAGCCGCCGAGCCGGACGCTGTCGGCGAACCCGCTGGTCGCGGGGCCGAGCGTCGCGCCACCGCGCCTCGACGCCACGTTCCACGACAGGCGGGGAAAGACGACGAAGAAGACCAGCGCGCCGGCCAGCGCCATCGCGACGCCGGCAAACAGCGGGCGGAGCACCCGGCCGAGCGGCGGAAACGCGCCGCCGCCAGCGTCGGCGATGACCGCCAGCCCCTGGGACAGCACGGCCAGGATTGCGTAGACGAAGAGGCACACGGCAAACAGCAGATCCGCGCTGAGCACCGCCCCACCGGCAACCATCAGGAGAGCCGCCAGGTGGACCTGCTGGCTGGTGCGCGCGCTCGGGCGGGAGAGCATCCGCTGGGCGGTGAGGAGCGAGGCGGTGGTGCACGCCGCCACCACCAGATCCAGCGCTTCCATCACCACGGCCCCGTAGATCACCACCACCGCCGCCAGCAGGGCCAGGGCGCTCACCCGCCCGTTCTCGAACGGCCGCCGCCCGGCCAGTGCCACCGCCAGCGCGGCGAGGTAGAGGCCAGTCACCCAGGACGGGACCTGCCCCGAGATGGCCATCCCGCCGAAGGCGGCCGCCGCCGCCAGGTCCCGCAGCACCAGCTGAAGCCGCGGTCCGTTCATCCGGTGATCCCCTCGTGCCCCGCCCGCGCGAGCGCGCGGAGGATGGCCTGGGCGTGGAACGCGCCGGCCCCGGGCTTCACCACCACGCCGGCGGTGCTCTCGAGGCCGACCTCCGCTCCCCGCGCCAGCAGCAGCTCGGCCCGTGCGGCGAGCTCTTCGCAGGCCCCGTCGAGGGAGTCGGGCGCGGCGCGATCGTCCAGGCGCAGCACCACCCGCGGCTGGGGCTGCGCGTCGCGCTCGATCCTCAGCAGCGTCCCCAGCTGCGCGCTCTTTCGCCAGTGGATGCGCCGCGCGTCCTCACCGTCACGCAGCTCGCGGAGCTGTGCCAGATCTCCGCCGCCATCGGAGCCACGGATCGACCGCTGCTCGAGCCCGTGCCCCCGGCTCGGGGTGAGCGGCTCGCGCGGCGCGGCCACTCTGCCTGGCAGGACGAGGAGCTCGCCCGGGAGCGGGATGTCCCGGCTCTTGATGAACAGGCCGAAGGGGAACGTGGTCGAGATGCGGACGGTGTCGAGGTGGAGCGGGCCGCGCCGTGGCGCGGTGGCCACCGCCCGCACCACCACCTCCTCGCCCGCGGCAAGCCAGATCAGCTTGCCGACCGACGTGCGCAGAACGGGGTTCAGCTCCGAGACCGCCAGCGCGAAGGACTGGCCGCGCTCCAGCCGCAGCGCCCACCCGAGATGGAAGGGTGTCCGGGCACGCGGGGACAGGGGGAGCAGCCTGCGCACCTGGACCCGGCGCACGCAGCGCTCGGAGAGGACTCCGGAGACGATCACCAGCGACAGCTGCAGCCCGAGCACCAGGTAGAGGAGGTTGTTGCCGGTGTTCAGGGCCCCGAGCCCCACCCCCACGGTGAGCACGAGGTAGGTCCGACCGGCCGCCGTGGTGCGGAGGCGCCGGGGCGGTCTCCACAACCGGCGCCAGGCGCTCCGGAACCACTCCCGACGCGGTGTCATCTCGGAGGAGGCACGGTCCCCAGCAAGGATTCGAGGAGGGCGCTGGCCTCCTCGCGCGCCGCCAGCCCCTGCGTCGCTCCGCGAGGCACCACCCGGTGGGCCAGCGTGGGGACGAAGAGGTCCGCCACGTCTTGGGGAATGACGAAGTCGCGGGCGTCCCAGAGCGCGTGGGCGCGGGCCGCGCTGGTGAGCGAGAGCACCGCTCGGGTGGACGCGCCTCGCTCGAGCCCCGGGTGCTCGCGTGTGGCGCGGGCGAGGGTGACCACGTACGCCGCCACCTCGGGGGCAACGTGAACGCTCGCCGCGCGGGCCTGGAGCGAGCGCACCTGCTCGGCATCCAGCACCGCCTGGAGCGACGTGACGGGCTCACCGAGGCCGCGGGTCGTCACCAGCTCGGCCTCGACCTCGGCGGAGGGATGCCCCAGGGTGAGCCGGACCAGGAACCGGTCCAGCTGTGCATCCGGGAGCGGGTAGGTGCCGGCCAGGTCGAGCGGGTTCTGGGTCGCCACGACGACGAAGGGCCGGGGGAGCAGGTGGGTCGTGCCGTCCACCGTGACGTGCGCATGGGCCATTGCCTCGAGCAGCGCCGACTGGGTGCGGGGCGGGGCGCGGTTGAGCTCGTCGGCGAGCACCAGCTCGTGGAACAGCGGGCCGGGGCGGAACTGAAACTCGCCGGTGGACTGGGCGAAGACCTGCACGCCGGTGACATCGGCGGGCATGAGGTCCGCGGTGAACTGGATGCGCGCCAGCCGGAGCCCGCACACGCGCGCGAGCCCCTCGGCCAGGGTGGTCTTCCCCACGCCAGGCGCGTCCTCCAGCAGGAGGTGACCCCCGGCGACGAGAGTGGTGAGCGCGAGCTCGACCGCGGGGCGCTTGCCGCGGATCACGCGACAGAGCGCGTCGCTGGCGCGGGCGAGCAGCGCGTGGGCTGCGCTGGCGACGAGGGGAGAGCGAGGGAGGGCGGTGGCAGTCACGTGGGCGAGGGCAGTCTAGCCGCGCCGCCCGCTCACGCCTCTGCCGACTGCGCGTTCTCGTCCGTCTCGAGGCCGAAGTACCGGAACATCCGTGCCTGGTGTCGTCCGAGCCCCCGAAGGGACACCGGTCGGTCCTGGAGCGCCCGGGTGAGTGCATCGACCGAGAGGTCGACGAAGGTGCGCACCTGAGAGAAGTCCACCGTCAGAGGCACCGGCGGCAGCCCCCGGAGCGCGTCGATGACCGCCCGCGCGGTGCGGCCGTCGAGCGTGCCGGCGAGGCGCAGCACCAGCCGCTGGTTACGCCGTGGACAGAACGGGCTGGCACCGTCTTCGGCTGGATGGAGTCACTGTGCTGCGGGCGTCATCCCTTGCGCCACCGCCCCGCGCTCGGGCGACAGCGAGCGCCGGGCCTCCACCTGCGTCTGCCGCTCGCGGAGCCGGCGCCACTCTCCGAGCACGTCCTGCGGGTAGCCCGCCACGAAGCGCTTCCGCGCCGCCGGGTTCCGAAGGACGCGCCGGGCGAACGCCGGCCCTCCGTTGTACGCGACCATCGCCGCCTCGGCGGTGCCGAACTCGCGCAGCAGCGAGGCGAGGTACGCCGTCCCGAGCTCGATGTTCAGCTCGGCATCGAACAGCGTCTGCCGGTGCCGGAGCGCCGTCCCGCGCTGCAGCGCGAGGAACGAGCCGGTGGTGGGCATCATCTGCATGAGGCCCATCGCGCCCACGCCCGAGACCGCATACGCGTCGAAGGCGCTCTCCGTCCGGATGACCGCGACCACCAGGAGCGGATCCAGCCCGTTTGCCTCCGCCTCGCGCACGATGGTGATGGCCACCCGCCGCTGCGCGCGCTCGGTCAGCGCCGACCGCCGCAGGAGCTGGGGGATTCCCAGTGCCGTGGCGTCCGCCAACCAGCGCTCCTCGTCCTCGAGGAGCCGCAAGCGATCGCGCATGGAGAGCAGCTCCGCCTCGCGCTTTGCGAGTAGATCCTGGAGCGTCTGGACGTCACCCGGGTCGCGGTGCTCGAGCGCCCGGGTCGGGGCCTCGCTCGAACTTGCTCCGGCGCTGCTCACCAGCCCCACCCCAAGTGCCATGACCCACAGTCGTGCCATCCCGTCCTCGCCGCCCGTGCCTCGCTCCCAAGCACCTGCCGTGCCACCCCTTGCTCGGTCGTTCCGCGGGCTCACGCCGTCGACGTGGTGACGTCTGGCCGCGGCTCGGTCGAAATTTCCGGGACGCGGAACGCCACGGGCGCCGGTGTGGCGCGGCGGCGCGGCGCGGGCAGCCCGAGCAGCGCGAGCAGCGCGGGGAACACCTGGGTCAACGGAAGCGCTTCTCCGTGGACCACGTGGGTGCGATCGGGCGCCCGGATCCAGAGCATCCCGTCCGGATGGTGCATGCCGCTCTTCACCCCTTCCACCTGGTAGAAGAGGCGCAGGAACGACGAGCTCGCGCCATTGGGCGTGGACACCGTGGCCCCGCGCTCGACCGCTCCGTGGATCTTGCACCCGCAGAACAGGCCCGAGCCATCACGCCGGACGGCCAGCGCGGGCAGCGCTCCCACGCGCATGGCCGAGAGCTGTCGCTCCACCTCGACCGCATCGGCGGCGGAGTCCAGATAGACGTGAAACTCCTCGGCCATCACCGGGGCAACCCGGTGCCGCGCGGTCACCCCGGCGAACACCAGGAGACGCTCGAAGTCGCGCGGCCGGTAGATGACTTTCCCTCCGCTCTCCTCGTAGCCGAGGCAGGGCTGCTGGGAGAGCGCGGTGCACAGCACGAGGGAGGTGTCCTGGCCCGCGAGCGCGAGGCACTCGCCCACCAGCCGGTCCATCTGCCGGTAGCCGAACAGCACCGCGTCGGCGAGGGCGCGCTGCTCCTCCTGCGTCGGGCGGACCCGGAACAGGCTGGGCTCGAGGTTCCGCCAGTAGAAGTGCTGGAAGTGCGCGGTGCTGTTCAGAAAGAAGGTGGAGAACGCGGGGCGCTCGCGCCGCCAGTGCCAGCGGAAGAGGTCGAATTGCAGCCGGTCCAGGAGAACCGCGCGGCGCCAGCGCGAGCGCGAATCCACCTGCTCCCCGGCGAGCTGGCTGACGATGGCCCACGCCGTCGCTGCGGAGAGCCCGTGCCGCGCCATGAAGGTCACGAAGCGCAGCCGGTCAGCGTGGCTGACGGTGACCTGGTCGTTGGTGTACTCGAGCACGTGCTGGCGCACGAACTCGAAGAAGGGGACGAGCTCGGCAGGCTCGGGCGCGACGTGCGTGGACCAGGGATCCGGCAGCATCCAGCCCTGGAACCCCGGGGCGACCCCGACGTTCATGCTGCCGCAGACCCACGACCGGAGCCCCGCCTGCGAGGCGAGGTCCCAGACCCGGGGCGCGGGAGCGGAGTGCCCCTCGTCGAGGTTGAACACCCCGTGCTCGTGATAGCTCTCCCCGGAGTGCACGGTGATCCACTGGATCCACGGCTCGAGGAACGGCGGCCGCTCGTCCGCCCGGGTGACCCAGACCCGGGCCTGGTCGTGCAGCCTGCGGAAGTTCGGCAGCTGACCGGCATCCATGAAGCGCCGCGTGAGAACCGGACTCAGCTCGTTGAACTCGAGGACGATGACCGCCCGCTGTGTCTGCATGGTGCGAAGGTGGTGACGGCAGGGGAGCCGCTCCACTCCGGGCGGGCATCGGGGAATCGAATGGCCGACACTTGCTGCCAGCTGCAGGACACCCGGCGCGGTCGGGGGACTGGCCGGCGGGCCGTGGCCATCCCACGATGCACCCGTGCTCTGGACCAACGGCTGCATCCTGCTGATGCTGTGGGCCCTGGGGTACGTGGCAGGGGGCACGGTCGGGCAGTGGGTGCACCTCTTGCTGGGGCTCTCGTTGCTCCACTTCGCGCTCGCGCTCCTCAGGTCGAGGCGGCCTCAGCGACGCCTGCGCGGACCCTGGGCCAGTTCGCCCCGGCGCTGAGGCGGTTCCGCTGGACCGGTGCGCTTGGGCGCACGCTGCCGGTCGGGCTCGCCCTTCTCTTCCTGACCGCAGCAGACGCCGGCGCCCCCCCGCTGCCCGAGGAGCTTCCCCCCGGCGCGCCGGTGGGGCCGACCGTCCCCGCGCACAACACTCCGCCGATTCGCAGGGTCAGGGTGGATCCGCGGCGCCTCGACGCAGAGCTCCGGGCCCTCGCGCAGGAGGCAGCCCGGTCCGGGTCCAGGCTCCTGGTCGAGCTCGGCGCGCCATGGTGTGAGCCTTGTCACGCGCTCGACGCGGCGTTCGCCCGCGAGAGCAACCGCGCGGTGTTCGCCGGCTGGTGGCTGGTGGAGGTGGACGTGGACGCGCTGCCTCCGGGGCCCGTGCTCGGCCGAGGCACCCACACCGTCCCGGCGCTGGTGCGCCTGGGGCCTTCCGGGCACCCCGCAGCGTGGCTCCACGGAGATGCGCTTCCCACCGACAGCGCGCCCCGGCTCGACGAAGCCCTCCGGCGCTTCCTGGCGGCTTGACGCCCCCGGGTAAGCTGTTATGTAGGCCCGCTTCCCGGCTACCCCCTCCCGAGCGGAAGGCGGCGCCTGGTCCGGGGTGGACGTACCAGCGAGGAGCAGCGACCGTGAAGGGCTTGATCGGCAAGAAAATCGGGATGACGCAGGTCTTCGATACGGACGGTAACCTCGTCCCCGTCACGGTCATCGACGCTTCCACCTGCACGGTCGTCGGCAAGCGCACCCCGGAGCGCGACCAGTACTCGGCGGTGACGCTCGGATACGGGCAGGCGAAGGAGAAGCGGCTGACCGGCGCGCAGAAGGGCGTGTTCAAGAAGGCGGGCGTCGAGCCGCGCCGCGTGCTCAAGGAGTTCCGCATTTCCCCGGACGAGGCCACGGGCTTCAACGTGGGCGAGGCGGTGAGCGTTGGCCTCTTCGAGAAGGGGCAGCTCGTCGACGTGACCGGCGTCACCAAGGGCCGGGGGTTCCAGGGTGTCATGAAGCGCTGGAACTTCCGCGGCTTCGGACAGACACACGGAACGCACGAGTACCGCCGTCACCCCGGCGCGATCGGCCAGCGGAAGACGCCGGGTCGCGTCTACCCCAACAAGAAGATGCCAGGGCATTACGGCGTCGAGCAGGTCACCACCCAGAATCTGGTGGTGGTTGACGTGGACTCCGAGAAGAACCTCCTGCTGGTGAAGGGCGCCGTGCCCGGCCACAGCGATGGAATCGTCTTCGTGCGTCCGTCGGTGAAGGTCTCCCTGCGCGCCCAGCACGCCGGCAAGAAGTAGGCCCGCCTGCACGTGAACGTTTGAACGCGAGCATTGCTCGCCCGTCCAATGACGACCATCGGGCGTTCCGCGGTGAGCTCGGGCTGACCGCCCGTTGGCATCGGACGGTCCACGGGCCAGCTTGGCGGGCCACGTGTCCACCTTTCGGTCAGGGCAGCCGTCGCCGGGATCCACGGTCAGCGCACGCTCGAGTGAGCAACATCCAGCACGTCGAGGCGGCTTGGGCAACGTCGCGCTCGCCCTCGCCGGGCTGGCGGCTCTCCTGGCCCCGGCCGGCGTCCTCGCGAGCCCCGAGCCTCCGGTCGAGCCAAGGCTGTATCCGGTGGGGGGCCGATTCTCGATCGCAGCGACGCTTGGACTCAGCGTCTTCGACACGCTGACCCACACCGCGACGCTCGACGTGCGCGCGGGCTGGGAGTTCAACGACTGGCTCGGGGTCGACGCCTCGGTCACCGGAGCGCTCGCTGGCCACACCGCCCTCGCCGACCGGATAGGCCAGCACCTGCTCCAGACCCCGGCGGCGGGCTCGGTCGATGACCTCTCGGACCTCTGGCAGCTCAAGGCGATGGTGCTCGCGGGCGTGCGCCTCGCTCCCGTGTACGGGAAGTTCAACCTCGGCCCGAATTTCCCCATCCGGTACCAGGCCTACCTCTGGCTAGGGGGCGGTGCGGCGTGGCTCGACCGGACCTCGGTCGTGGTGTGCCGCGCCGTGACTTCGCGCGAGCAGGGGACGTGCGCCGACTGGCTGACCGAGAGCCGGGTGGCCCCGGTCGCCTCGGGCGCGCTCGGGTTTCGGCTCTTCACCGGCGTGCACGGCGCGGTGGTGCTCGAGCTGCGAAACGTCGTCTGGAAGGACGACTACCTGGTGGGCGTCGACCGGGCCGCGGCCGAGGCGGGCGACCCCACCGGCCAGCGCGCCCCGAGCCCTGGGTTCACCAACACCGTGCTCGTGCAGCTCGGGTACGCCTACTTCTTCTGAGGGATCGCGCGCTTCCATGAACCTGCTCGGAGCCCTCGTCCTCGCTGCCTCGATCGGTGCCGCGCCCGAGCCGGCGGTGGACCCACTCACGGCGAGCCCGAACGTGCAGTTCCGGGTCATCGAACCGAAGCCCTTCCCGGACGCGCTCCGGCACGAGTTCGTCCTGTATCCGTTCGTGCCCCAGGTCGGCGCCACTTTCACCACCCAGTGGCTCTCCAGCTTGACGTACGTCTTCCACGGGACCGAATGGCTGGGGCTCCGGATCCAGCCGTTCTGGGTGTGGCACGGGCAGCGCTCGCGGTTCGGGAGCGAGTTGCTCTCGCGCGTTCGCCAGGACTCGGCCGCCGCCAGCTCGGTGATGCTGCAGTGGGGTGCGATCGCTGCTCCGGAGTGGACGCCCGTCCGCGGCAAGTTCGCGGCCTTCGGAGGCACGGTGCGCTACGGGCTGGTGCTCTTCGCCGGCGCGGGTGCGGCCAGCACGCAGATCGAGCTCAAGACCGCGGATGCGCTCGGGCCGGCCACGTACGGGAGCACGGGGCTGCGCATGGTGGTGACCGGCGGCGCCGGCTTCCGGGTGCAGTTCGGGGAACGCTTCACCATCCGGCTCGAGGTCCAGGACCTCATCCACTGGGGGAGCGTCAGCCGCATCAATGGGTGCGATCCCGCGGATCTGCAGACGCTCGAGGCGCAGCACTCCGCCGGGCAGGTCACGGGGGCCGGCGTCAGCGGGCAGTGCAGCGTGGACCGATTCCGCGGGACGCAGGGCGGGTACGACCGCGGCAACGACATCGGCATCGCACAGGCCAAGGCGAGCGAGGGGGGCACGGACACCCTGAACCTGGTGGGCGTGTACTTCGGCATCGGGGTGCAGCTGTGAGACGGCTCCTCCCGCTGCTGTCGCTTCTGGGATGCGCACGGGGTGGGCCGTCTCCCGAGCTGCTCGCCGCTGCTCGTGGGGAGGCAGCGACGCCAGCGGAGGCGCTCGCGCTCGGGCAGGCGCTCCAGGCCGCGCACCTCGACGCCGCATCCCTGGGTCCCTTGCGAGCTGCGGCCGCGGTCCAGGGCGCCGTCCAAGCACCGGCGGTCGAGGCGCTGCTCGGAGCGCAGGAGCGGCTCGACGAGCAGCTTCTGGTCCCCGCGTTCCTCCTGGCCCACCCGGACGCGCAGCCAGCGAGCGCCGGGGCGCGGGAGCGCACGCAGCTGCTCCGTGGTCTCGAGGCGCAGCGCACGGGCCGCCTGGAGCTCGCCGAGTCGCTCCTCCGGTCGATCTCGCCCGCATCTCCGCTCGCCCCCCGCGCCCGCTACGCGCTGGGCATCGTCCTCTCCGACCCGAGGCGCCCCGGAGGCCCGAGGATGCAGGCCGCGCTGGACGAGCTGCAGGCGGTGCTCGGCTACCCGGGCGGCGGAGACCAGGGGGCTGAGACCCGCGCGCTGGCCCAGCTGGCCATCGCCCGGGTGCTCTACGGCCTCCGCCAGGACGGCGCCTCGGCCGCGGCGTACGACCGTGTCCCGCGCGCGGCGCGCGTCTGGCCGGAATCGTTGTTCGAGCGCGGCTATCCACGGTTCCGCGCCGGCGACGACGGCGGTGCGCTCGGGACGGTGTACGCCACCCGGGCGCCCCAGCTCCGCAGCAGCTTCCTCCCCGAGGCGCGCATCCTGGAGGCCACCGTGCTCTTCCACGCCTGCCTTTACGGGGAGACCCGGAACGTCCTCGACGGCTTCACCGCCACGTACCGACCACTGTCCGAACGGCTGCGCGCGCTCGCCGACCGCCGCCCCTCTGCCGGCGAGGAGGTGGCGCTGCTTGCCGAGGAGAAGCAGCGCGCCGGGCTCGGCGAGGGCCTCGGGTCATCACTCGTCACCGAGCCTCGCATCGGCGCGGGCCTGCGGCTCCTGCGCGCCCTGGACGCGGAGCGACTGCGCCTCGGCACGGCGGGGCCGGGCCCGGGACTCGAGTCGCTGGACCGGGTGCGCGTGGAGGCCGAGCAGGCGACGGCGCAGACCATCCATGGGCGGCTGGCGGACCTCTCCGCAGCGCTGCGGGACCTCCTCGAGCAGGCGGACGTGCTCCGGTTCGAGATGACGAAGGGTGAGAAGGAGCTGCTCGACGCCGACCTGGACCAGGGGAAGCTCCTCGCCTCGCGCCCTCTGCCACCGCTTCCCTCGGGCGGACCGGCCGACGAGCAGTGGCGTGTGGATGGAGAATGGTGGGCAGACGAAATTGGCGACGCGCGGGCGACGCTCAGGAACGGTTGCCCAGTCCAGCAGTCCACGCCGACCGTTCGCTGATGCACGTTCCGGCGGTCTCGCACGTCTTCTCGGGTCGGCGCGTCGGGCCTACCTTGTTCCGGTGGGTCCGTGAGGCCTGCGTCGGCTGACGAAGCGGGTGGGACGGAGGCGAGGGTGACTGCGGTGGCGTGGCGTGTGAGGACGGCGGGGCTCCTGATCTGGGCGATGGCCTGGGGGACTGGCGCGCGCGCGGCTGCCGTGCTCCCACCGGGGGACGAACGCACCGGTCCCGCCGTCTTCCGGCTCGAACTCTCGGACGCCCAGCGGGAGCGCCTCACCGAGGCCAAGCGCGCCGAGCTGATCGCGCAGCTGGAGCTGCTGGTCCAGCGCTTCCCGGACGACTCTCCCCGCAAGCCCGACCTCCTGTTCCAGCTGGGCGAGGCGTACTGGGAAAGGAGCAAGGCGTTGCGGCGCGCCGAGACGGAAGCCGCCGGGGACGCCTCGAAGGCGGACCACGCCCCCAGCGAGGCGGTCCGCGCCAGGGCCATGGAGGCCTACGCGCGGCTGCTGAAGGCCTTCCCGAAGTACCCGCGGCGAGACGAGGTGCTCTTCTCGCTCGCCTACGATCTGGAGGACGTCGGCCGGAGCGAGGAGGCCGTGACCCAGTACCGGGCCCTGCTCCGGGACTTTCCGAGCTCGCGCTATGCCCCCGACGCCTGGCTGGAGATCGGCAATCACGCGTTCGACGCCGGGAACGTGGCAGTCGCCCAGGACGCGTACGAGCACGCCTCGCGGATGGGGTCCCCCCGGGTCCGGAGCTACGCGACGTACAAGCTCGCCTGGTGCGACTTCAACCTGGCCGAGTTCGAGCGCGCGCGCGAGAAGCTGGCCCGGGTGGTGGATGGCTCGGCCGGCGGCACGCAGACGCAGCGAGACCTGCGGACCGAGGCGCTGGTGGATCTGACCCGGGTGTACGTCCGCCTCGACCGGCCGCAGGAGGCGCTCGCCTATTTCCGACGGAACACCTCCGGGGCCGAGCGGCGCAAGCTCATCAGCCGGCTGGGCACCGCGCTGGCCGATGCCGGGGACCTCCGGGGGGCGCTGGAGGTCCACCGGGCGGCGCTCGAGGCGGAGCCGCTCGCGCCCGAGGCCGCCGGCTGGCAGCAGGCGGTGGTCCGCGCCGAGGACGGGCTCCACGATCGCGAGAAGGTCCGGGTAGAGGCGCAGCGGCTCGCCGACATGGTCCGCCCGGGGACGCGCTGGTGGACGGCGAACGCGGGATCGCCGGAGGCGCTGCGCGCAGGGTTCGACGCCGGGGAGGAGGCGCTCCGGACGCTGGCCACCGCCTATCACCAGGAGGCGCAGCGCACCGGCTCGCCCCGCACCTTCCGCCTCGCCGGGGACGTCTACCGGGCCTACCTGTCGGCCTTCGCCCGCGATGCCGATCCGGCGTGGACCTCGGACCACGCGTTCAAAATGACCTTCTACGCGGCGGAGATTGCGTGGGCTGTGGGCGACTGGCGCGCGGCCGCCGAGCAGTACGAGCACGTGGTGGACTTCCGCATCCCGGACCGGCCGACCGCGCGCGAGGTGAGCGACGAGCGTCACCGGACGACGGCCGCCTACGACGCGGTGCTCGCCTGGGACCGCGTGGTGGACGCCGAGCACGGGCGCCCGGCCGGCGCTCCCGCGAGGGTGGACGAGACGCAAGGCAAGGGCGGGCTCCGGACGCGGAGCGCCACGGCGGGGGCGACGTCGGTGCCGCTCACCGAGGCAGAACGGCGGCTGGTGGCAGCGTGCGACCGCTACGCCGAGCGGTTCCCCGATGCGAAGGACGTGCTCGACATCCGCTACCAGGCGGCGCTGGTGTTCTTCGAGCGAGGGCAGACCCCTGCTGCCCTGGAACGCTTCGCGCGGCTGATCGCGCTTGCGCCGGATTCTGACCGCGCGCGACAGGCAGCGGATCTCACCCTGCACGTGCTCGAATCCAAGGGTGACTGGCTCGCCCTGAACGCCAAGGCGCAGGAGTACGCCCGCAACGGCGCCCTGGCCCGCACCGGAACGGACTTCGCCAGGCGGGTGACCCGCGTGGCCGAGACGAGCCGATATGCCTGGGTCAGCGAGGTGGTGCACAAGCAGCAGCACCAGGACGCGCGCGCCGCCGCCGAGTTCCTGCGCTTCGCGGACGATTACCCCCGCTCGGACCATGCGCCGCAGGCCTTGACGTACGCAATGGCGCTGCTCGAGCAGCAGGGGCAGCTCCAGCGCGCGGTGGAGGTGGGGCAGCGGGCGCTGAGCCAGTATCCCGGCACGCCGCTCCGGCTGAAGCTGGCGCACGGCCTGGCCGACCTCTCGGCCCAGCTGGGAGACTTCCGCCAGGCCGCCGCGGCGAGCGAGGCGTTCGTCACCGCGTACGACCGGGCCCGCGCGGGCAAGGACGGCCCCCGCATCGAGGCGGCGCTGCTCGACGAGGCGTCGGGGTGGGTCGCGGCGGCTCTGGGCGAGGCCGGGCTGTACTGGGCGGCGGTCGGCAAGACCGAGCGCGCCATCGCAGCCTACCAGGCCTACCTCCAGCGCTTTCCGGACCGGAAAGACGCCTCGGACGTCGCCCTGGCGCTCGGCCGGCTGGAGGAGTCCAGTGGCCGGACCACTGCGGCCGCGAAGTCCTACGCGCGCGCCGGGACACTCGCCCTCGACGGGGCCGCGGGGCGGCGCTTCGAGGCGCTCGGGCTGGAGCTGCAGGCGTGGCGGAAGTCGAAAAACCCTGGGCAGGTCCGGGCGGTGCAGCAGCGCGTCCGTCAGCTCTGGGCTGGTCTCGGGACGGAAGGGCGGAAGGACCCGGCGGCCGTCTCCACCTATGCCCAGCTCGCGCTGGGCGAGGCCGAGCCGCTCTTCGAGCAGTACCGGAAGATTGATTTCACCCGGACCCGGACGGTGCAGGCGGATCTGGCCCGGAAGCGCGCCTCGCTGAAGACGGTCGAGCAGGCCTACCTCGCCGTCGTGTCGACGGGTGATGGGCGCAACGCCATGGCCGCGCTCACCCGCATCGGCGAGGCCTACGCGGACTTCGCGGCGAAGATCCGGCAGTCGCCCACGCCAGGCGGCCTCGCCGCCGAGGACCGCGCGCAGTACCGCGATGAGCTCGAGCGGCTCGCGGCGCCGCTCGAGGACCGTGCCCTGGAGACGCTCCAGAAGGGGCTCGGCAAGGCGTACGAGCTCGGGGTCTATACCGAGTGGACGCTCAAGGCGCAGGAGGACGTGAACACGCTCCGGCCGGGGACGTATCCGCCGAGGAGCCGCGTCGCGCTTCGCCCGCCGGATCCGGCGGAGCCGCTTGCTGCGCCACGGGGCGCTGGCGCGGTGGCGCTGGGGAAGGGGGAGGGCCGATGAGCCGGACGTTCCCGCTCCTGTTCGCCGCGGGGCTGCTCGCGGCCGGGTGTGCCAGCTCACGGGCAGAGGGACCGGGTGGCCGCTCCACGTCGAGCGCCGCGGCGCCCACGCCGGTGCCATCCGCGGGCGCGAACGAGAGGCCCGAGCATTCCGGTCCGTCCGGAGCCGCCTCGCCCGCGGGAACGCCAAATTCTCGGAGCCCCGGAGCGCCTTCCGCGCCGTCGGCTCCTGCCGTGACCGGTCCGAGCGCCGGTGCCTCGCCAGCGGTGCCCGGCGGTGAGCCGACACGCCCGGACGACGACACGTTCACCGACGCGCTGCCCGCGCGTGCTGGCGAGCTCGGACCCGGAATCGAGGCGTTCAGGGCAGGGCGCTGGGAGCAGGCTGCCGAGGCATTCCGGGCGGCACTCAGGCGGCACCCGGACGACGTCGACGCACAGTTCAACCTTGCCCTGAGCGAGGAGCGGCTCGGCGCCGGCGACCGTGCACGCGCGGCGTACGAGGCTGCCCTGAAGCTCGCCCCCGAGCACCTGCCATCGCTGGTGAACCTCGCGCGGCTCGAGCGCCAGACTGGCCGGGCAGAGCACGCGGCCCAGGTGCTCGAGGCAGCCGCCCGGCGCCCCGCGCTCGCCGCGCGCCCGGCGCTCTGGGTGCAGCTGTCGCTCACCGAGCGAGTGGCAGGCAATCTCGATGACGCCGAGAAGGCCGCGCGGCGCGCCCTGAGCCTCCGCCGGGATCCCGGCGCCTACGAGGCGCTGGCGCTGGTGTCGAGCGCGCGCGGACAGGACCGCGAGGCCGAGCTGCTGGCCACCTCGGCGCTCCGCCTCGACGAGACGCGGGCCTCCACGCACGTGACGCTGGGGCTGGTCGCCTACCGCCTCGGTGAGGTGGGACGTGCCCGGGCCGAGTTCGAGCGGGCCGCCATCCTGGACCCCTCCTCGGCCGAAGCCTGGGCAAACCTGGGCGCGCTCGCGCTGGGATGGCGTGATTACGCCGGCGCCGAGCGTGCGTACCGCCGCGCGACCGAGCTCGAACCCTGGTCGGTCGAGTCGCGACTCCATCTGGGCGAGGCGCTCGCGACCGAGGCTTCAGATGACCCGGGCAAGCTCGCCGCGGCTGTGACGACCTACCGCGAGGTCCTCGGCCGTGCGCCCGATCGCCCCGAGGCCATCTGCGGCGGCGGCTGGGCGCTCGCGCTGGATCGAGCCTCCGTGGCCGACGCTGCACGGCTGCTGCGCCGTTGCCGGGACCTCCCAGGGACGGCATCGGCCGAGCGCGAGCGGATCGATGGTCGGCTGTCGGCGCTGGAGTCGCTGGCCCGTGCACCGGCCAGCCCAGCTTCTGGCCCGGAAGCTGCTTCATCGCCAGGGAGCGGCGGTGTCGTGAGGGGACAGTCGGCGGGCACGGGGGGGAGTCGGTGATTCTTACAGCCATGGCCCGGGAACAACGGGTGGGACGGAGGTCGGAGGCGGCGATGGGGCGATGGTGGATGCTGGCCCTCCTCGGGCTCACGACGGCGGCACAGGCCGAGGACCGCGTCATCCGGGAGGCCGATCGCACGGTGGTGCGCAAGGAAACCCGGGTCGACTTCGCCGATCAGACGCTCGAGGGCAACATCGTCCGCCCCGAGGGGAACTACATCCTGGATCGGAACCGGAACCGGTTCGAGAGCCTGGTCCGGCTGCGTCCGAGCTTCGAGCGCGAGCTCCGCGCGTCCACCGACGGGCTCCAGCGATGAACGAGGCAACGCCGGTCACGCTGCGGCTCACCACGCCCGAGGGAGGCGTGCGGGACGTGGCGTTGACGGACGAGATGGTGGTGCTCGGTTCGGGGCCGGCGGCGGGGCTCCGGGTGCATGACCCGGCCGTGTCCAGCCTGCACCTGCTCCTCAAGCGGCACCGCGACACCGTGCTGGCCATCGACCTGGCGAGCGAGGCAGGGACCCAGGTCGGGGATTCACCTCTGCAGGCGCCACGTGCGCTCCGGCACGAGGACGTGGTCCGGCTCGGCCGCTCACGGCTCACCCTCTACTTCGGCGCGGCGCCGGCCATCGCTCCGCACGGGGCGGGACCCGCCGGAGTGCCGCGGCACGACGCCTTCGTGCCTCGAGGCGGACCGACGCCCGCTGCGCCCCGTGTTCGCGGCGCGGCAGCGCTGGCGATGGACCCCGCGCCGCCTCCCCCGCGGGCGCTTCCCGTGCGGCACGGCGCGGTCCCCCGCGCGGAGACCAGTGCGTGGAAGCTCCTCCTCGGTGCGCTGCCGGCCGCGCTCGCGCCGACCGAGACGCACCGGGTCCTCCAGGCGGCGCTGGTCTGGGGAGATCAGCTGCTCGGCGTCGAACACCTCACTGACTCCCAGCCGGTCAAGGTCGGTGAGGACGAGGAGGAGTCGACCTTCCAGGTCTTCCATCACGGGCTCGGCCGGGCGTACGAGCTGGCGCGCGTGGAGCGTGGACAGCTCCGGGTGACGGTGCCCGAAGGCGCGGAGTGGACGGTCTTCGACGGGGCCCACCCGGTCGCCATCTCGGAGATCCGGGACGAGGGCCGCCTGAAGCTCGGAGCCGCGGGCTCCGAGGTGCTGCTGCCTACGCTGCGGGAGGCGGTGCGCGTCCGGTTCGGCCGCCTGTCGCTGCTCCTGCGCTGGGTCCGGCCCGCCCGCCGCGCGGGGATCGTCCCGGGTGGATGGGAGACGCTGCGCTTCACCACGATGCTGCTGGGGAGCGCGGCCCTGCTCGGTACGCTCCTGGTCGCCATCCACTCCGCGCCTCCGGTGCGGGCGCGCGCCTGGGACGCGATCGGCGACAACCAGCACTGGATCTCCCTGGTCCGCCGGCCGCCCCCGCCTCGGTCTCCGCCCCGACCGAAGGCCGGGGAGAAGAAGGAGGACGCAGGAGCCGACGAGGGAAAGGCGGCGCCGGACGAGCCCGGCAAGGTGGGCAAGCAGGACGCGACCCAGAAGGAGGCGGAGGCCTCGAAGAAGGGGAGCCCTGCGGTCGATCCCCGCACGCGCGAAGCCAACCGAACTCGCGCGTTCCGCGGCGGGCTTCTGGGGGCGCTCAAGGGGCAGGCGATGTCCGACGTGCTTGGGCCGGGAAGCTCCGGCACCGGGATGAACCAGGCCATCGGTGGGCTCCGGGTGGGCACGGGCCCCGCCGGAACCCAGCAGGGCGTCGGTGGAATGGGGGGGCGGGGCATG
>Ga0208851_1000224_pt1 | contig 25824 bp, 27 predicted proteins | sample NGESurshal092012_FD_184481 | JGI IMG/M metagenome (GOLD analysis project Ga0208851, IMG submission 184481) | Arctic peat soil microbial communities from Barrow, Alaska - NGEE Surface sample 415-2 shallow-092012 (SPAdes) | ecosystem: Environmental > Terrestrial > Soil > Wetlands > Peat ... | reverse complement strand
GCTCAACGGGGAATGGGAATCACTTCCATCGCGCACGGGTGACAGTGTCCACCTCGGACCGCCCGGATGCACACGCCGTCCACCCGCACGCCGTGCCTACGCCCGGACGAAGGCCTCCGGGACGGCGGCGCGCACCTTGGCGGGCGTGTCCTCCCAGCCGTCCACCGCGATGCACGGCACGCCGGTCGCGATCACCGGGTAGTCGTTGCCGCCCTCGTCGAGGCGGTCGCCGAAGAAGACCGCCTGCTGCGGCGACAGGTGCAGCCGGTCCAGCAGCTTGTGCACCCCGTACGCCTTGTCGATGCCGCGTCGCGTGATGTCCACCGAGGTCGAGCCGCCGGAGCCGCCGGTCGGAGAGCCGGGGGCCGTCAGCGTGGTCGCGGCGCCGCCCGGGAGCAGCGACGACGCCGGGGCGACGAGGCCGCCGGCGAACGCGACGCGCTCACCCGAGCGCTGCGTGGCGGCGGGCTTCGGGGCGTCCGGCACGACGAGCCGCTGGGCGCTGGGGCGCTCCGGTGTCGGCCAGGCGTGGAACCCGAGCACGAAGCGGTTCAGCGCGGCGAGGCTCCCCCAGATGAGGGTGCACCCGACCGCGACGCCGAGCACGGCCGCCAGGCGCGCACGGCGGCGGGAAGGATCGACGTGAGAGGCGGGGACGGACGACACATGCGTGCATTCGGCAGATCCGTTGCAGAACTTGAGTAGATCTTTCGTCCAGCCGATCCACCGCTCTTCGGTGTATCGGGCGGGACCGGTTCTGGCGGGCGGAGGACGGGCCGCGGCGTACGGCGCGGCGCCCGCGTTCAGCGGCGGCGCGGAACCCGTCCGGCGCCCGTTCCGGCCTCGCTCGCGGGCCCGCCGCGATGGGCGATTCCGAGCACGCGCATCGCCTTCAGACCCAGGCTGAGCTTCTCGCGCCCGTCGGTGGAGCCGACGTCGAGCCCCGAGAGCTCGCGCACGCGCTCGAGCCGGTAGCGAATCGTGTGGCGGTGCGTGAAGAGCCGCTGGGCCGTGCCGGCGACGTTGCCGTCAGCGTCGAGGAACGCCTCGACCGTCGCGACGAGGTCGGTCTCATACTGGTCGTCATAGGCGACCAGCGGCTCGACCGTCTCGGCGTAGAAGCGCTGGAGCTCGGCGGGGTCCTCGGACATGGCCGACAGCAGCAGGCGGTAGGCGCCCGTCTCCTCGAATGCGAGCACCGGCCGCTCGGCGTCCCCTTCGGCGACGTTCGCCGCGAGCAGCGCCTCGCTCGCCGCGCGGTGCAGATCGCCGGGATCGGCGCAGGGCCGGCTGCGCCCGACGGTGAAGGTGTGGCCGCTGAGCCCCGCCTGCAGCTCGCGCCGCACGCTCTCGGCGGCGCGCTCGGCGACGTCCTCGGTGGCCTCCGGGAGCAGGACGATGACCTCGTCGCCGGGCAGCTCGTGGCGCTCGGTCAGCGCGGCGACCGCCCCGGGGCAGCCGGCGCGCGCCCCGCGCTCGACCAGCGAGAGCACCCGTGCGCGGCGTCCATCCTCACCGGCGACATGGGCGTGGGCGCGCACGACGAGGATGCTGGCGCCGCCGGCGAGGTCGACGCCGATCGCCTCGGCGGCGTGCAGGACCGCGGCGCCGTCGTCGAGCTCACGGGCGAGCAGGGCCCGCAGGAAGCCCTCGGCCGCGGCGGCCGAGGCGCGCTCGGGGGCGCGCAGGCGCTCGACCTCGCTCGCGATGAGCGTCGTGACCAGGCGCAGCACCAGCGGATCGGGCTCGGACCGGGCGCGCAGCTTGAGCGTCCCGACCGGCTCGTCGGCGACCCGCAGGTCGAGCTCCTCGACGCCCTCGCGCCCGCTCAGCAGCGCCTGCTCGTCGGCCGTCGAGCGCGCCGCGACGGCGAGCACGTGGCCCGCGCGATCGCTGAGCGCGAGGCTCGCATCGAGGGCACGCGCCGCCGCCCGGACGACCTCCGGCAGCCCGGCGCCCGACCCGACCGCGTCGGTGATGGCATCCAGGGCTTCGAGGTCAGGCGCGGACGGCGCACCCTGCGCCGGCGTGGACATGGCGCAGAGTGTAGGCGCCGTCGGCGCTCCGGACGATCCTGCGAGCGCGGTCCGGGCGCCCGTCAGGCCTGGAACCAGACGACGAGCGCGCCGAGCGCGACACCGCCGACGAGGAACGCCGCGACCGCGTAGAGCGAGAGGAACACCGCGGCGACGCGCTGCCAGATCCGCGAGTACGACTGCCAGGCCGGCACGGCGATCAGGCCGATCCAGGCGGTGAGCCCGAACACCGCGCTGCACGCGGCGATGAGGACGATGATCGACTCGTTGCTCATGGCGCGCCCCCATTCTGACGCAGGTGGGTGACGACCAGCGTCACCACGGCCACGAGCGAGAACCCGAGCGCCGCGGCACCCTCGCCGCCGAGCACGTCGGAGGACCAGTGCACGCGCAGATACAGGCGCGTGGTCCCGACGAGCACGGCGACCACGCACGCCACGGCGACGAGCCACCAGCGCCCGCGCAGCGCGGGGACGACGCGCACGCCGATCACGGCGAGCACGATCCAGGTCATCGCGTAGGCCGCGTGCCCGGAGGGATAGGCCGCGCCGTGGGCCTCGACCAGCGCGTTCGTCGGGCGCGGGCGATCGAGCGCGTGCTTGGCGATCTGCACGAGCGCGAACGTCAGCGCGAAGCCCGCGCCGAGCACGATCGCCTCGGTGACCTTGCGGCGCAGGGCCAGGACGAGGGTCACGAGGACGACGAGGACCTCGATCACCAGCGGCGCGCCGAGCCAGGTCAGCACCTTCGCGGCGTGCTCCCCGCCCGGCGCGTAGGCGTCGACGGCCCAGCGGTTGACGACGCGATCGGCCGCCGCGTACCCGGTGTTCGCGATGACGATCCAGTAGCCGATGAACGCGAACGAGCCGACCGCGGCGATCGCCAGCAGCGAGGTCAGCTCGAGGCCGAGCTGACCCGGCGTCAGGCGCGCGAGCAGGAACCGCGCGGGCCCGCGCACCCAGAGGATCAGCGGGCGCAGCGGCCGCATGTAGGGGCGCTCGAGCGCCGCCTCGAAGCGCGCGCGCAGCGCCTCGCGGTTCTCCGGCACACGCAGGTGGCGCACGAGCCAGATGACCCCGAACGCGACGCTGATCGCGATCCCCAGCCCCAGCGCACCCTGCTTGGCGACCTTCAGCACCGTGCTGAGGCTGCGCCCGAACAGGTAGCCGAGCATCAGGAACGTCGTCGCCCAGAGGCCCGCCCCGAGCACGTCGTACGGGATGAAGCGCCGGAACGACATCCGGCCCGACCCGGCGAGGAACGGCGCGATCGCGCGCACCAGGCCGACGAAGCGGCCGATCAGGATCGCCTTCCCGCCGTGCCGGTCGAAGAACGCCTCGACCGTGGCAAGGCGGTCCTCAGTCATCTGGAAGCGCGCGCCGTGCCGGACGATGAACTGGCGCCCGAGGCGGCGCCCGAGCCAGTAGCTCAGGCAGTCGCCGGCGACCGCGGCCGCCCACGTCACCGCGATCAGCGTGATGATCGAGATCGTCCCCTGACCGGCGACGACGCCGCCGAGGATCATCGCGGTCTCGCCGGGGGCGATCAGCCCGACGAACGCCCCCGTCTCCAGAAACGCGAACCCGGCGACGAGCAGGTAGGTCCACTTGCCGAGGCTGTCGCCGACGTCGAGCAGCAGCTTCTCGAGATCGGGAAACCTGACCAGGCCCGTGCCGTAGACGCACAGGCCGGCGATCACGAGCACCCCGCCCGCGATCAGGGTGGGCTCGAGGTGCCGGCGGCGGCGGACGAGCAGCAGCGCGATCAGCGCCGCGATGACGTACGGCCCGACCTTCACCCGCCGGGCCCGTCCGGTCCGCGTCCGATGACGCTCTGGTACCAGGGCTCGACCGCGAGCGGCGCCGGCGTGCGGCCGGAGAGCATCACGGAGGCGGCGCGGGCGCGGTCGAGGTCGGGATAGAGCCCGATCACCGTCGGGCCCGAGCCGCAGACGAGCGCGTGCTGCGCGCCGGTGCCGCGCACGTCGTCGAGCGTCCACGCGAGCTCGGGGACGAGCGCGACGGCCGCGGGCTCGAGGTCGTTGAGGAGCAGCTCCGCGGGCGGGAGCGGCGCGCCGGCGGCGAGCGCGCCGACGAGCTCCGCCTGGCGCGCCTCGAGGTCGTTGCGCGTCCGCGGCAGGCCGAGCCGGTCGGCCTCGCGGAAGACGTCGGGGGTGCGCAGCGCGCGCTCGGAGCGCACGACGAGGACGCCGAACGGCGCCGCGTCGGGCAGCGCGCGCAGCTCTTCGCCGGCCCCGGTCGCCAGGTAGCGCCGCGGGCGCACCTGTGCCGGGACGTCGGCGCCAAGGCCCGCCGCGATCTCGCGCAGCAGCACGTCGTCGCGGAGCCCGGCGGCGCGCGCCGCGAGCCGCAGCGCCGCGCCGGCGTCGGCCGAGCCTCCGGCCATGCCGGCGGCGACCGGGATGCGCTTGTCGATCTCCAGCCGCACCGGCGCACCGCGCCAGCCGGTGCGCTCGCGGAAGGCGGCGAGCGCCGCGAGCGCGAGGTTGTCGCCCTCGACGCCTGCGCACAGGACCTCGTCAGCACCCGCCCCGAGGGCGCCCGGCACAAGCCGGACGCGGTCCAGCAGCGCGACCGGCTGCATCACGGTCACGAGCAGGTGGCGGCCGTCCTCGCGGACCGGGCCCAGCGTCAGGCCCAGGTTGATCTTCGCGGGCGCCTGTTCGGAGAGCCCGGTCATCCGTCGAGCAGCCCAAGGAGGTCGCGGAAGTCCTGCGGCGCGAGCCGCTCGGCGCGGACGTCGACCGGCAGTCCCAGCTGCCCGAGCGCCGCGCGGACGCGCTCGCGTGCACCCGCGCCGAAGCGGCCCGACAGGTCGATCGAGCGGGCCATCGCCTTGCGCCGGTGGGCGAACGCGGCCTGCACGAGCGCACGCAGCCGCGGATCCGGCGGCGGGCCGGTGCGCTCGAGGACGACGAGCACCGAGTCGACGTTGGGGACGGGGAAGAACACCGTCCGCGAGACGGGCCGCGCGACGCGCACCTCGCAGGCGAGCTGCGCGATCACCGACGGCACTCCGTACAGCTCGTCGCCGGGCCGTGCGGCGAGCCGCACGCCAACCTCCTTCTGCACCATCGCGACCCAGCGCGTGACGCCGGGCAGCTCCTCGATCGTGCGCAGGATCGCGGTCGCAGCGATGTTGTAGGGCAGGTTCGCGACGACCTTCGTCGGCGCCGGGGCGAGTGCCGCGAGGTCGAGCTGCATCGCATCGCCGACGTGGAGCGTCGTGTTGCCCAGGGGGGCGAGCGCCTCCTCCAGTGCCGGAACGAGCGCACGGTCGATCTCGACGACGTGCACGTGCGCGCAGCGCGGCGCGAGATGCTCGCTGAGGACCCCCAGGCCACCGCCGATCTCGAGCGCGACGTCCGCCTCGTCCAGCTCCGCGAGGCGCTCGATCACCCCCAGGATGTTCGAGTCCACGAGGAAGTTCTGGCCGAGGTCGCGCTTGGGCCGCACGTCGTGCTCGCGCAGGCGGCGCAGGCTGGCCTGCGTCGGCGCCGGTGTCGGGCCGTCGCTCACCATCCGAACAGCGCGGCCGCGTTGCGCTCGACGTCGGCCTCGAGCTGCTCGTAGGTCATGCCGCGGCGCTCGGCGACGAAGCGCGCGGTGTGCGCGACGAACGCCGGCTGGTTGCGCTCCTTGCGCACGGCCTGCGGCGTCAGGTACGGCGCATCGGTCTCGACGAGCAGCCGGTCGGCCGGAACGCGTGCCGCGGCGGCGGCGAGCGCCGTGTTCTTCGGATAGGTGACGTTGCCCGCGAAGGAGATCCACCAGCCCTCCGCGAGGCACTCGTCGAGGCGCTCGGGCATCGAGAAGCAGTGCAGGACGACGCGCAGCCCGGCTGCGTGCGCGCGCAGCGCGTGGAGCGTCTCCTGCTCGGCCGCCCGCGTGTGGATGATGAGCGGCAGGGCGCGGGCGCGGGCGAGCGCCGCCTGCGCGCGGAAGGCGACCTCCTGGTCGGCGCGCCCGGCACGGTCGCGGAAGAAGTCCAGGCCCGTCTCGCCGATCGCGACGACGCGCTCGTCGCCGGCCAGCGCGTCGAGGTCCTCCAGCGCGGAGTCGGAGAACCCGCTCGCCGCATTCGGGTGGCGGCCGACGGCGGCGAAGACCTCGTCGAACCCGTGGGCGGCCGCGATCGCCGTGCGGTTGCTCGCCTCGTCCATCCCGACCGTGAGGATGCGCCGAACACCGGCGGCGCGCGCGGCGGCGACGAGCTCGGCGTTCGCGGGCTCGCAGGAGTCCAGGTGGGTGTGACTGTCGATCACGCCGCGGGCAGCGCCGGCTGCTTGGGGAACAGCGGCTCGAGCGCCTCGACCTCCGTCACCGCCCCGGCGCCGAGCGCCGCGGCCGTGTAGTCGACGTCGCTCGCGCCGAGCGCGCCGAGCAGCGTCGCCGCCGTGGCGGGCAGCCACGGGGCGAGCAGGACGGTCAGCGCGCGCACGCCCTCGATCAGCGTCGCCAGCACGGTGTCGAGCTCGCCGGCCGCGGCCTCGTCCTTGGCGAGCACCCACGGCGCGCGCTCCTCGACGTAGCGGTTCAGGCGCCGCACGCGCTGCCAGATCTCCTCGAGGGCCTGCGTGATCTCGACCGCGTCGAGCAGCTCGGCGACGCGCTCGGGCAGCCCGTCGAACTCCGCCGCGATCACCGGGTCGCAGGGCACGGCCGGCACCGCGCCATCGCGGTAGCGGCGCACCATCGCCACGCTGCGGCTGGCGAGGTTGCCGTAGTCGTTGGCGAGCTCACGCTCGTAGCGCTCCTCGAACGCCGCCGCGGAGACCGAGCCGTCCTGCCCGAAGGGCACGTCGCGCAGCAGGTAGAAGCGCAGCGCGTCGGCGCCGAAGCGGTCGATCGCCTCGAACGGGTCGAGGACGTTCCCCAGCGACTTGCTCATCTTCTCACCGTCCATCAGCAGGAACCCGTGGACGAAGACGTGCTCGGGAACCGGGAGGCCTGCGGCCATCAGCAGCGCGGGCCAGTAGATCGTGTGGAACTTCAGGATGTCCTTGCCGATCAGGTGGCAGGTCGCCGGCCAGAAGCGGTCGGTGAGGTCCTCGCCGGGGACCGCGTAGGAGAGCGCCGTGTAGTAGTTGAGGAGTGCGTCCCACCAGACGTAGAAGACCTGGTCGGGGTCCCATGGGACGGCGACACCCCAGTCGACCTTGCGCCGCGTGAGCGAGACGTCCTGCAGCCCGCCGCGGATGAATGAGAGCGCCTCGTTGTAGCGCGAGCGCGGGCGCACGAACTCTGGCCGCTCGGTAAAGAGCTGCTCGAGCGGCTCCTGAAAGGCGGAGAGCGCGAAGAACCAGTTGTGTTCGTGCTCGCGCGTCAGGGGGATCTTGTGAATCGGGCACGTGTTGCCCGCGGCGATCTCACGCTCGGTCTTGAAATCCGCGCACCGCGGGCAGTACCAGCCCTCGTACGTCCCCTCGTACGCGTGACCGTTGTCCTTGACCCGCGTGAGCACCTCCTGAACCTTCGCCATGTGCTCCGCATCCGAGGTGCGGATGAAGAAGTCGTTCGTCGCGCCGAGCTGCGGCGCGAGCGCCTGGAAGCGCGTGTAGTTGCGCTCGGCGAGCTCCTGCGGCGTGACGCCCTCACGCTCAGCGGCGAGCTTGACCGGCTCGCCGTGCTCGTCCGTCCCGGTCAGGAAGAACACGTCCTCCCCGCGCTGGCGGTGGTGGCGGGCGAGGACGTCGCCGGCGATCGTCGTGTACGCGTGCCCGAGATGGGGCGCGGCGTTCACGTAGTAGATCGGCGTGGTGACGTAGAAGGTCGGTCGGGGCATCCCCGCTGAACGCTAGTGGTTGCGCGGGATCGGCTCCGGAGCGTCATGCCGGCGCCGACCGCGACGCCGAGCAGGCCGAGCCCGAGCCATGCAGCGCCGAGCGCCGCCGGCGACAGCCCGCCGCGCGGGATGGCGCGCGCGGCCGGCGTCGGTCGCGGTGCGCGCAGCGGACGCGGGGCCCGCGGCACCGGGCCGGGCGGAGCTGGACCCAGCGGGGCGTCCGGGCCACCGCCCGCCGCCAGCAGCCGCGCGGGATCGAGATAGCCGCGTGAGCGGCGCGCGACGCGCGCGCCGAGGCGCATCGCGCCGGTGGCGGACAGGCGACCGAGCGCCTGCCCCGCGCGCACCCGCGCGCCGGCGCCGACCGCCAGCGCCCCGAGACCCAGGTGCGTCGCGACCAGGGGCCCGCAGCGGACAGCGACCGTCAGCCCCGACCCCGGGAGCGCGCCGGCGAAGCGCACGCGCCCGGCACAGGCCGAGCCGACCGCTGCGCCGGGCGCCCCTGCGAGCCGCATCCCGCGGCGCGCGCCGCGCACGAACGGCGCGCCGGGGTCGAAGTGGAACGGCGCTGCAACGCGGTGGGGGAACACCGGCCAGCGCCAGCGTGCGGCACCCGCCGGCGCGGGCGTCGGCAGGGCGAGGAGCAGGAGGACGAGCGCGAGCTTCGGCATGGCGCGCGACGCTACGGCGCCGGCGCCGGCGCACGGCCGGGAGCGCGACCGGCGTGGAAGAACCACTGCAGCCGCGTGCGAGAGCGCGCGAGCGCCGCGTCAGTCCCGGCTCGCGACCGCGTCCCGGTAGAGGTCGTTCGCCGCGAGGCCCGTGAGCTCGGCGACGACCGCCGCCGCGACACGCGGCTTGGCGCCCGCGTCGACCAGCCGTCGCACCGCCGCCTGCGCCGTCGCGGCGTCGCCCGCCCCCGGCTGCGCGCCGGCGATCACGAGCACGACCTCGCCGCGGACATCTGCACCCGCGTAGCGCGCGGCGAGCACCGCCGCGCTCCCCCGCACGATCTCCTCGTAGACCTTCGTCAGCTCACGGCACACGGCGACCGCACGCTCGGGATCGAGCTCGGCCAGCACCGCCAGCGTCGCGGGCACGCGCTTGGGCGACTCGAACGCCACGAGCGTCTCCTCGGATGCCAGCACCGTCTCGAGCTCGCCCCGCCGGCGCGGCAGGAAGCCGACGAAGCGCCAGGTCTCGGCGGGCATCCCGCTCGCCACGATCGCGGTCAGCGCCGAGCTCGGCCCGGGCAGCACCTCGACCGCCAGCCCGGCCGCTGCGGCGGCCTGCACCAGCACGAGGCCCGGATCGCTGACGAGCGGCATCCCGGCGTCGCTGACCAGCGCCACCGTCTCCCCCGCGAGCATGCGCTCGACGAGCTTCGGCGCCACCCGTCGCTCGGCGTGCGCGTCGTAGCGCACGCGCGGCGCGCTCACCGCGTAGCGGTCGAGCAGCACCTTCGTCGTCCGCGTGTCCTCGCAGGCGATGACGTCGGCCTCGCGCAGCACGCTGAGCGTGCGCAGGGTGACGTCCTCGAGGTTGCCGATCGGCGTCGGGCACACGACGAGCCGCCCGGGCGTCGCGCTCACCGCGGGGCCAGCTCCTCGAACGCGAGCGTCGCGGCGCCGAGCAGGCCGGCCTCGGAGCCGAAGACCGCCGGCACGATCCTCACGGCCTCGCGCAGCGAGGGCATCGCGCGGCGCTCGACCTCCAGGCGCGCGGGGTCGAGCAGCAGGTCCCCGGCCGCGATCGCCCCGCCGCCGACGACGACGATCTCCGGGTTGAAGACGTTGACGAGGCTGACCAGCCCGCAGCCGAGACGGTGGCCGACGAGCGCGACCGACTCGCGTGCGGCCGGGTCACCGTCATGGGCGAGCTCGGTGACGAGCGCGCCCGTGATCTCACGGCCGGCGTTCAGCTCCCGCGCAAGCGCCGAATCCGGATGCGCGACGGCCGCGTCCCTGCCCGCGCGACCGATCGCGTTGCCCGACGCGTAGTACTCGTAGTGCCCGCGGCCCGGGCAGGCGCCCTGGCACGGCGGCCCGTCGAAGTCGATGACCATGTGGCCGATCTCCGCGCCGCCGCCCGTCGCGCCGCGCAGCAGGCTGCCGCCCGCGACGATCCCGCCGCCGATCCCGGTGCCGATCGTCAGCATCAACGCGTCGTCGACGCCCTTCGCCGCGCCGTGACGCCACTCGGCGAGCATCGCCGCGTTCCCGTCGTTGTCGACGGCGACCGGCAGGTTGACGCGCTCGGCCATCATCGCCTCGAACGGGACGCCGACGAGCGGCAGGTGCGGGCAGGCCGCGATCACTCCCGCGCGACGGTCGAAGACCGCCGGCACGCCGAAGCCGACGCCGAGCACCTCGCCGGGCGCCGCGTCGGCCGCCTCGGTGACCATCTCGGCGAGCGTGTCGAGCAGCGCGGTCGTGTCCATCCCCTGCGACGGGCGGTGCACCCGGTGGTGGACGCCGAGCTCGGCATCGACGGCGCCCGCGAGCACCTTCGTACCGCCGATGTCGACGCCGATGACGCATGTGGCTGCCACGGCCGCCACCATATCCGCCAATGCCCCCCGACTCCGCGCCACCGCAGCGCGACCCCGCGGCGCCCGGCCGGTCGCCCGGACCCGCCTACCGCCGCTACCGCTCCCGGCCGCAGCTGCTCTCCCGCGGCCCCGCCTCGCTCGAGGACCTGCGTCGCCGCGGCGACGGGGACGGTGCGCGGGGCCCTGGTCGGTCCGCGGCGCCCGGCGCGCCGCGTGGCCGCGCGCGCCGTCCGGTCACGGCCGGCCGCGTGGCGAAGTGGATCGCGCTGGCGCTCGCCGGCTGGCTGGCGCTGTCGCTCGTCCTGTTCCTCTTCAGCGCGCAGTTCCTGCAGACGCGTGTCGATGACCGCACGAAATCCGAGCTCGCCTCCCCCGGGCTGCCGATCGTCTCGGCGAGCACGGTCTTGATCCTCGGTTCCGACCAGCGGCCCAAGGGGAGCAAGGAGCCCGGTGCCGCGAGCGGCGGGCCCAGCCGGTCGGACTCGATCCAGCTCCTGCGCGTCGGCGGCGGCCACAGCGCGAAGCTCTCGATCCCCCGCGACACGGTCGTGAACGTCCCCGGCCACGGGCTGAACAAGGTCAACGCGGCCTACGCGTTCGGCGGCTCGGCGCTCGCCGTCAAGACGATCAAGCAGTACCTCGGCATCGACATCGACCACGTCGTCCTCGTGAACTTCACGAAGTTCCCGCAGCTGATCGACGCGATGGGCGGCGTCACGTACACCGGCGGCTGCGTCGTCTCACGCATCAACGGGGGCTTTCGCAACGGCGGCTTCACGCTGCGCCTGAAGGCGGGAACGACGCACATCGACGGCAAGCAGGCGCTCGCCCTGTCGCGCACGCGGCACAACGAGTGCAACCCGCGCGAGAACGACCTCACGCGTGCGACGCGCCAGCAGAAGATCGTCTCCGCGATGAAGTCGCGCGTGCTGTCGCCGAGCGGGTTCATCCGCTGGCCCTGGATCGCCTGGCGCGCGCCGCAGACCGTCAGCACCGACATGGGCGCCCTCGGCATGACGGGGCTCGCGGCGACGATCGCGACATCGGGGAACGCGCCGACGAAGATCCTGAAGCCCACGGGGGTCGTCACGCTGCCGGACGGTGGCGCAGGCCTCGTGGTCTCCCCGGCGGCCAAGCAGCGCGCCGTGCGCCGGTTCCTCAACGGCTGACCCTGCCACGCTCAGGGTGGGCCCGGGCCGCGGCGGCGCAGCACCACCCGCTCTCGGCCTGCACCCCTGGACGACTGGGCCGCCGGCTACTTCTTCGCCGCCGTGTCCTTCTTCGCTGGGGCCTTGTCGTCGGAGCCCTTCTCGGCCTTTGCCTTGTCCTTCTGCTTGTCCGCCATCTTCGCGTCGTGCTTGTCCGCGCCCTCGCTGGCGGAGCGCTCGAGCTCGCGGTTGCGGCGCTTGGTGCCGTAGTCCGTGTTGTGGAAGCCCTTGCCCTTGAAGTGGACGGCGACGGGGTGGAACACGCGGGTGATCGGAACGCCTGTCTCAGGATCCACGGTCAGCGTGTCGTCATGGATCGACTGCATGACCTCGAACGTCGAGCCGTCGGGGCGACGGTATTCGTAGATCGGCATCACCCCAGAGGATAGTCGGATCGGCCGCGTGTTGGCACTCTCAGCGACAGAGTGCCAGCAGCCGCGGCCCGCAGTCGCGGACTACCATGCGCCGCCATGCCCGCCGAGGACGTCGTGACCATGGACAAGATCGTGGCGTTGTGCAAGCGCCGCGGTTTCATCTTCCCCTCCTCGGAGATCTACGGCGGGCTGGGATCGACGTACGACTACGGGCACTACGGCGTGCTGCTGAAGACGAACGTCAAGAACGAGTGGTGGCGCGCGATGGTCCAGGAGCGCGACGACATCGTCGCCCTCGACTCGGCGATCCTCCAGCACCCGCGCGTCTGGGAGGCGAGCGGGCACCTCGCCGGCTTCACCGACCCGATGGTCGACTGCCGCACCTGCAAGGCGCGCTTCCGCGCCGACCACATCGGCGAGCTGCAGTGCCCGCAGAAGCCATCCAAGCACCCCGGCGAGGGGCCCGACTGCGACCTGACCGAGGCGCGGGACTTCAACCTGATGTTCGAGACGACCGTCGGGCCGGTCAAGGACTCCGGCTCGATCGCCTACCTGCGGCCCGAGACCGCGCAGGGCATCTTCATCAACTTCAAGAACGTCCTGCAGTTCTCGCGCAAGAAGCCGCCGTTCGGCATCGCCCAGGTCGGCAAGTCGTTCCGCAACGAGATCACGCCCGGCAACTTCGTCTTCCGCACGCGCGAGTTCGAGCAGATGGAGATGGAGTTCTTCGTCCCGCCGACCGAGGCCGACGCGTGGTACCGCTACTGGATCGAGCAGCGCGAGCGCTGGTACATCGAGCTCGGCATCCGGCCGGACCACCTGAAGATCCGTCCGCACGGGAACGACGAGCTCTCGCACTACTCGAGCGGGACGAGCGACGTCGAGTACCTCTTCCCGATCGGCTGGAGCGAGCTCGAGGGCATCGCCAACCGCGGCAACTTCGACCTGACCCAGCACGCCGAGTTCTCCGGCGAGAAGCTCGAGTACTTCGACCAGGGCACCGGCGAGCGCTACGTCCCGCACGTGATCGAGCCGGCCGCCGGCGCCGACCGCGCGACGCTCGCCTTCCTCGTCGACGCCTACGACGAGGAGGAGGTCGGCGGCGAGCAGCGCACGCTGCTGCGCCTGCACCCGCGCCTGGCCCCGGTGAAGGTCGCCGTCCTGCCGCTGGTCAGGAAGGACGGCCAGCCGGAGCTCGCCAAGGAGGTCCACGCGGCCCTGCGCGTGCGGATGCACACCGAGTACGACGAGGGCGGGTCGGTCGGCAAGCGCTACCGCCGCCAGGACGAGATCGGCACGCCGTGGTGCGTGACGATCGACCACCAGTCCGTCGAGGACCGCACCGTCACGCTGCGCGACCGCGACACGCTGGCGCAGGATCGCGTCGCGATCGACGAGCTGCCCGGCCTCGTCGCCGCACGTCTGGCAGCCGACTGGACGAGTCCGAAGATCGGATGAGCGCGGCTGCGCCGCCGCGGCATCAGATCCCGGTGCGCGCGGCGACCCGGCCGTGGTCGACCGCGTCGAGCAGCGCCCTGTGGTCGAGCTCGTTCTGATCGGCGTAGGCCTCCGAGAAGGTCGCGATCGCCTCGTCGAACGTGTCGCCCGAGCCCAGGTAGGACGCGATCGCGACGCGGTCGCCCGAGCGCGCGTGCGTCCGCGCGAGCGTCCAGCCGCAGGCCTTGACGTAGGAGACGAGTCGCTCGTAGGGCATGTTGTCGACGTCGGCGGAGAGCTTCCCGTCCCACAGCTGGCGGATGTAGAAGTCACGCTCGACGCCGTCCATGCCGGCGACGTGCTCCCAGCCCAGGAAGATGTCGCTCGCCCCCTGCATCAGCCGCTGCCCGGCGACGACGCGCTCGCCGTGGTTCGCGTGGACGCTCGCCCCGACGTACGGCTCGAGGACGGAGGTCTGCGCCTCCTTCGCCTGCAGCACCAGCGGATCCTGCCCGTCGCGGCCGACCAGCAGGATCACCCACGCGCGGGTGCCGACGCTGCCGACCCCGACGACCTTGCGCGCGATGTGGACGTAGCGGTAGCTCTCGAGCAGGTGGCGGCGGTCCGCCGGGAGGGTCGAGCGGTAGGTGCGGATCAGCGACTGGAAGATGTCGGCCTGGTCGCGGGCGTCGTCCGCCGGGAGCAGCTCCTCGATCGGGACGAGCAGCGGCGGCGCGCTGAGAAAGCGCAGCTCGCCGTCGACCTCGTGGGTGAGCTTGGAGAGCGCGCGCACGCTGTCCTTGTTGCGCGCCTTGCGGGCCAGCCGGCGCAGATCCTCGGTGTCCTGGCGCCTGATGTCGCTCTCGAAGCGGGCGACGAGGTCGTCCTCGTCGAGCCGCGCGTACCAGACCTCGAGGTTGCCCTGGCCGGCGAAGCGCCGCATCGCCATGCGGTACTCGCGCACCGCCGCGGTCACCGCGGCGCGCCGCTTGCCCGGCTTGAGGTCGCGCTGGCGGCACGCGATCTCGATGCTCGCCGCCATCCGCTTGACGTCCCACTCCCACGGGCCGGGAAGCGTCTCGTCGAAGTCGTTGACGTCGAAGATGAGCTTGCGATCCGGGGCGGCGAAGACGCCGAAGTTCGAGATGTGGGCGTCGCCGCAGATCTGCGCTTGCAGCCCTGAGCGCGGCGTCAGCGACAGGTCGGAGGCCATGATCGCCGCGGCGCCGCGATAGAACGTGAACGGCGAGACGAGCATGCGGCCGTAGCGGATCGGAACGAGATCCGGCACGCGCGAGGGAGCCTGGAGCTCGAGGATCTCGACGGGGTCGGGGCGCCTGGCCGGCGGCGCCCAGGCGGCGTGCGAGCTGCGCGGGACCTCGGCGCGCGCGGCCTTCCCGCGGGCGGCGCGCTCGGCGACGCTGAGGTGGTCGATCGCGGCCGGGGCATTGGACGTCGTGGTCATGTGGGGCGACTCTACGACCGGGAGGCCTCGTACGCACCTGCCAGAGCGGATGAGCCGCCTTCCGCGAACTGCGGGGAACCACGCTTTCACCCGCCCTGTGGCCGGCGGCATCATCGGGGCATGACCAGCACGCCGCAGTTCACCGCCGAGCAGGCTCGCGCGATCGGCGAGGACATCGGAATCGACTGGGCGACGGCGCCCTTCGACGTCGAGGAGTTCCGCGCCGGGATGGACGTCGAGCTCGAGCACGGCGTCCACGACCCGCAGACCGACGTGACGGGCAGCGACCCGGTCGTCACCGGCAAGATCGCGCTCGCGCACCTGAACGAGTTCCCCGACTACTACACGCGCCTCAGCGCGATGGAGGCCGAGGCAGAGGCCGCCTGGGCCGCGCGGCGCGGGGCCTGAGCCCCGCGTGAACTGACCAGTCGGTCAGTATCCTGCGGAGCCATGTCGACTTCCGCCTCCGCACCGAGATCCCACGGCTCGTCGGTCACCGCCGACATCGACTACGCCGACCTCTACCAGCGCTGGGAACGCGGCAACTGGCAGGCGACGGCGATCGACTTCACCCAGGACCGCATCGACTGGAACGAGCAGCTCACCGCCGAGCAGCGGCGCAGCGCGCTGTGGTTCTACACGCTGTTCTTCCACGGCGAGGACGCCGTCACCGACGGGCTCGCGCCGTACATCGAGGCCGCGCCGCTCGAGGAGCAGAAGTACTTCATCGCGACCCAGCAGGTGGACGAGGCGCGCCACGCGATCTTCTTCAAGCGCTTCATGGACGAGGTCGTCGGCCTCGGCGACGGGACGATGGCCGGCGGAATGCAGGCCACCGAGGGGCTCCTGACCTGGGGGCACCGGAAGGTCTTCGGCCACCTCGAGCAGGTCGCCCACCAGCTGCACCACGACCACTCGAGGGAGATGCTCTGCCGCGCGATCACGCTCTACCACGTGATCATCGAGGGCACGCTCGCCCAGCCGGGCCAGCACTTCGTGGAGACCTACCTGGAGCGGATGGACGTGCTCCCCGGCTTCCGCGAGGGCATCCGCAACGTCGCGCTCGACGAGCAGCGCCACATCGCGTTCGGCGTGAAGCTGCTCGCCGACGAGTTCGCCAGGGACCCGGAGCTCGTCACGCGCGCGGTGACCGACGTCATCCGCACGGTCGGGCCGTGGACGACCGGGCTCGCCGCGCCGCCGAACTGGGACGAGAGCTACTACACCTGCTTCGGCTTCACCCATGACGAGCTCGCGATCGAGGCCACCCGCTCGCTCGAGTTCCGCCTCAGGGCGATCGGGCTCGACCTCGACGAGCTCGGGCGCGGCTTCCCGCTCCCGATGGACCTGCCGCTCGAGGAGCGCGCGGGGCGCGGACGCAAGATGCTCGAGGCCAACCTCATCGGCCCGGACCGCCCGGCGGTCCGCGACCCCGAGGCGATCGCGATCATGTTCGACGCGATCCGCCGCCAGGCCGACCCTTCGGCGGCCAGGCCGGGCACGGTGATCCAGTGGGACTTCACCGACGCCGAGCCGTGGTACCTCACCCTGAACAACGGACACACGAGCGTCGCGCAGGGGAACCCGCCGCACGCCGACCTGCGGCTCGAGATCGCCTTCGACGACTGGGTCGACCTGTTCGCCGAGCGCGCCGACGCGCGCCGGCTGCTGCTCAGGCGCCGTCTGCGCCCGCGCGGCGATCTGCGCCTGTTCCTGCGGCTGCCCAAGGTGTTCGGTTAGAACTGCGCAGGACATGCGGATCCTCGTCACGGGAGCGAGCGGATTCATCGGCGGCGTCGCATGCGCGACGCTCGCCCACCGCGGCCACGAGGTGCTCGCGCTCGTGCGCCGGCCCGCCTCCGAGCCGGGCGGCACCCTCGCCGTCACCGCCGACCTCATGGATGCGGCCGGCCTGCGCGGCGCGCTCGCTCGAGCCGCGCCCGACGCCGTGCTGCACTGCGCCGCCGAGACCGGCGCCCAGCGCGACGGCGCGAAGCTGCGCGCTGCCAACGTCGACGGCCTGCGGCACCTGATCGGTGCCTGTGCGGCGCTCCCCTCCCCGCCGAAGGTCGTCTTCACGTCGACCGTCGTCACAGGGGACAGCGGCGGGCGGCTGATGACCGAGGACAGCGAGCTCGTCGTCGAGACCGACTACGGACGCTCCAAGCAGGAGGGCGAGCGCATGCTGCTCGCCTCCGGCCTGCCCGTCGCGATCGTCCGGCCCTGCCACGTCTACGGCGCCGGCGGCTGGTTGGCCGCCGAGATGCTGCCGCTGCTGCGGCGGCCCGGGCGCTTCGCGGTGATCGGCTCCGGCGAGAACCTCTGGGACGTCGTGCACGTCGAGGACGTCGCCACCGCCTGCGCGCTCGCGATCGAGTCTGCGCGGGACGGGGAGATCTTCCACTGCGCCGATGACGTGCCGACGACCTACCGCGAGTTCATGACCCGCGTCGCCGCGGCCGTCGGCACGGGGCCGCCGCGCAGCCTGCCCATCTGGCTGGCGCGGATCGTCGCGGGCTCGGGCCCCGTGACGACCGTCGTGCGCTCCGGCCGCACCTCGAACGCCAGGCTCAAGACCCGGCTCGGCTGGCACCCGCGCTACCCGGACTCCCGCGAGGGGATCCCGGCGGCGGTCGCGGCGCTGGCCCGCGCACAGTAGGGCCACGTCAGCGCGGCCGGCCCACGACGGCGCCCTCGTGCGCCAGCAGCCGGCGCTTGCGGTCGAGGCCACCCCCGTACCCGGTGAGGCGCCCGTCCGCTCCGACCACGCGGTGGCACGGCACCACGAGCGACACCGGGTTCGCGCCGTTCGCGGCGCCCGCAGCGCGCGCCGCGCCCGGGCGGCCTGCAGCCGCGGCGAGCCGGCCGTAGGAGCGGGTCGCGCCCGGCGGGATCGCGCGCAGCGCGCCCCACACGCTGCGCTGGAAATCGGTGCCCCCGGGTGCCACCGGCAACGCCGCGAGCGCGCCGAGGTCACCGGCGAAGTACGCCTCCAGCGCGGCGCCCGCGCCGAACGGGTCGCCCTCCTCGGCCGCGACATGGCCCAACAGCCGTCCCAGGCGCCCGGTGTCCTCGAAGTCCCCCCAGCGCAGCCCGTCGCCGTCGGCGAGCACGACGAACGCGCCAAGCGGCGTCGCCACCCGCGTGCGCGCAAGCGCGCTCATCCGAGACTCGCCCACAGGTGGGCGACGGCGTAGGAGCGCCAGGGGCGCCAGCGCCGGTCGATGCCGGCCTCGCCGTCGCGCCCGAGCCGCGCCAGCGCTCGCCGCACGCCGAGGTCGCCGCCGAGGAAGACGTCCGGATCGCCGAGCACGCGCATCCGCACGTAGGACACCGTCCAGGGACCGATGCCGCGGATCGCCAGCAGGCCCTCGGTCAGCTCGGCGGGGTCGGCGCCGGCGTCGACGGTCAGCTCGCCGGCCGCCACGCGGCGCGCGAGCTCCACGATCGTCGCGCCGCGCGAGCGCGGCATCCCCAGGCGCGCCGGATCGGCCTCGGCCATCGCGGCGGGCTCGGGGAAGCGATGCGTCAGGCCCCCGTCGGGTGCGGGGAGCGGCGTGCCGAACCGCTCGACGAGTCTGCCGGTGACGGTGCGCGCGCCCGCGACGGAGACCTGCTGGCCGACGATCGTGCGCAGCGCCAGCTCCCAGCCGTCGCCGTGGCCGGGGACGCGCAGCCCCGGGCGGGCGCGCACCAGCGGGCCGAGGATCTCGTCCTCGCCGAGCAGCGCGGCGATGCCCACCGGGTCGGCGTCGAGGTCCAGCAGCCGCCGCGTACGTGCCGCGGCCGCCGCGACGTCGCGCAGGTCCTCCAGCCGCAGCAGGCAGCGCGCCTCGCGCTCGCCGAGCTCGATCTCGATCACGCCGCCGCCGTGCTCCAGGCGCAGCACGCGGCGGTAGCGCTCGGCGTCCCCCGCCTCGATGCCGGGCACCGCGCGCAGGGCGAGGTACCGCAGCAGCGCCGCGCGGTCGAGCGGGGCGCGGAAGCTCAGGCGCAGCTCCAGCCCGGCACCCGCCTCGGCGCCGGCGCGCCGGCCCGCGCGCCGGCGCAGCTCGGTCGGCGTGGTGGCGAAGAGCTCGCGGACGGCGTCGTTGAACTGCCGCACACTGCCGAAACCCGCTGCCGGGGCGACGTCGGAGAAGGGCAGCTCGCTGCGCTCGATCAGTGTGCGCGCGGTCTGCGCGCGGTGCGCGCGGGCGAGCGCGAGTGGGCCGGCTCCGACCTCGTCGACGAGGACGCGCTGGAGCTGGCGCTCGCTGTAGCCGACCCGCGCCGCGAGGCCGCCGACGCCATCGCGGTCGACGACGCCGTCGGCGATCAGCCGCATCGCGCGGCCCGCGACGTCGGCGCGGGTGTTCCATGCCGGCGACCCCGGCGCCGCGTCGGGGCGGCAGCGCTTGCACGCGCGAAAGCCCGCGCCGCGGGCCGCCGCCGCGGTGTCGAAGAAGCGTGTGTTCTCGCGCCTCGGCGTCCGCGCCGGGCAGCTCGGCCGGCAGAAGATCGCGGTCGACGTGACACCGACGACGAACCAGCCGTCGTAGCGCGGGTCGCGCGCGGCCACGAAGCGAAGGCGGCGCTCGAAGTCCTCGTCCATCCCCCCATGCTGGCACGCGCGCTGGCGGCTTTCGGACATCGCGCTCAGCGACGCCCGCGAACGAGAGAGGGCGCCCCGCGGGGCGCCCTCGGCGCAACGAGAAGCGGGCTGCGGCTACGCGGCGCCGTCGCCCTCGTCGCCCGCCTCGTCGGCCTCGGCGGCGACGGGCGCCTCCTCGGCGGCGGGCGCGGGCGCGGGGGCCGCGACCGGAGCAGGCGCGGGCGGCGCAGCGGCCGGCGGCGCCGTGGTGGAGACGTAGTCGAACTCCTCCTCGGCCCCGAACATCAGGTCGAGGACCTTGTTGCGCAGACTCTCGCTGAGGGCGATCGCGAGGACGCCTCCGACGGCGACGAGCAGGATCGCGCGGCCCCAGTGGCGCTTCTTCTTCGGCTTGCCGATCAGCCCGGCGCGCACGCCGACGAAGGCCGCACCGGCGGTCTTCAGGCTGTCCTGGAGCTTCTTCTCGTCGAAGATCGCGTTGATCGGATGCTTGGCGCTCGTGAGCTGGTCGTAGGCGTCACGCGCCGAGGCGTACGCCGCGCGCGCGTTGTCGCGGATCTCGGCGTCCTCGATCACGCGCTTCACATACGGGTGCGAGAGCGCCTGGTGCACGGCGTTCGCGGCGTTGTCGGTTGCGGACATCTGGCTCGTCTCCCTGGTGTGTGGTCCGTCGGCCCAGCATATCCCGTCGCTGCGGGCGCTGGAGTCGTGCGGAGAAACTAGATCTCGTACTGGGCGCCCTCGCGGGCGAGTTCGGCCTCGCGGCCGAACGCCGCGCTCGCCTTCGCCAGCGCGTCGTCGGGGTCGAGCTCGTCGGAGATGTGGGTCACGACGAGCCGCCCCGGCGCCGCCGCCTTCGCATGGGCGCCCGCCTCCTCGGCGGTGAGATGGCCACGGATGCCGTCGCGCTCGGGGCGCGGCAGCGTCGCCTCGAGCATGAGGAGGTCCGCGCCCGCGCCGAAGGCGATGATCTCCTCGTTGGGCGCCGAGTCGGCGCCGAAGACGAAGCGCGGGCCGCCGGCGGCCGGCGTGATGTCGATCGCGCAGGTGGGAACCCAGTGCGGCACCGAGCCGAAGCGCAGGCGCAGCGCGTCGATGTCGACGCTCCCGCCGGGCTCGTACTCCTCGCAGGCGAACGCGTCGGCGATCAGGCTCGGCGCCCCCCAGAGGCCCGAGAGGGTGCGCATCAGCTCGATGCCGCCCGGCGGCAGCACGAGCCGCGGGCGCGCCGGGTTCGAGGTGCCGGGATGGCCGCCGACCGGCCAGGGCTGCTGGCGCGTGGAGTAGGTCAGCGCGTAGGCGAACGGCACGAGGTCCAGGCAGTGGTCCGCGTGCAGGTGGCTGACGACGATCGCGTCGACCTCCGTGTAGTCGCACTGCGCGCGGAGCTTCCCGAACACGCCGTTGCCGCAGTCCACGAGGAGGCGCGTGCCGGTCTCCTCGACGAGGTAGCCGCTGCAGGCGCCGCCCGCGTCCTGCCAGGACGGCGACTTGCCGATCACGATGATGCGCACCCTGCCTTCAGCTCCTCCTTCTGGGACTCTACCGGCGTGAGCGAGTTCCAGATCGCATTGATCGTCCTCGGCGGTCTGCTCGTGGTCGGCGCGCTGCTGTCCGGGCTGACCAATCGCAGCTTCCTGTCGCTGACGGCGCTCTACGTCCTGGCGGGCTTCGCGCTCGGCGACGGCTGGCTCGGCGTCCTGGACTTCCGCTCCGGCGAGCACTTCGTCTCCGACCTCGCGGTGATCGCGCTCGTCGTGATCCTGTTCCGCGACGGCCTCGAGGTCGACGGCGAGCTGCTGCAGCGCGAGTGGCGCCTGCCCCTGCGCAAGCTCGTGCTGGCGATGCCGATCACCGCCGGGATCGTCGCACTCGCCGCGCACTGGATCGTCGGGCTCGGCTGGCTCGAGTCGTTCCTGCTCGGCGCGCTGCTCTCCCCGACCGACCCCGTGCTCTCCTCCGCGGTCGTCACGAACCCGCGTGTGCCGCGGCTCGTCCGCCACTCGCTGAACCTCGAGTCCGGCCTCAACGACGGGCTCGCGCTGCCGCCGGTCCTCGCCCTGAGCGCCGCGCTGGCGGTCGGCCACAACGACTTCGTCTGGTGGCGCTTCATCCTCGAGGACCTCACGATCGGCTTCGCCGCCGGGTTCGCGATCGGCTACGTCGCCTCGGTGCTGCTCCCGCGGCACGGGTCGCTGCAGCGCGGGATCGCCGACCACCAGAAGGTCCTCTACGCGATCGGCGTGGCGCTCCTGACCTACGGCGCGCTCGCCTACGGCGGCCACGGCAATCCGTTCATCGCCGTCTACGTCTGCGCGATCACGCTCGGCGTGCGCCGGCCGGACCTGCGCGGGTACGTCGAGGCCGGCGCCAGCGAGATCGTCGAGATCGTCAAGCTCGGCGTCTTCGTGGTCTTCGGTGCGATCCTGACGCTCGACGGGCTCTTCCAGGACGGCTGGGCCGCCGTCGCGTTCATGCTCGTGACGCTGCTGATCGCCCGGCCGGTGGCGATCTGGATCGCGCTGATCGGGACGCGCACCCGGCTGGACTGGCAGACGAAGGCGTTCATGGCGTGGTTCGGCCCCAAGGGCGTCGCGACGATGACGTACTCGCTCTTCATCCTCGGCGAGGGCATCCCGGGTGCCGCCGAGATCACGAACCTCGCGGCGCTGTGCGTGGTCACCTCGATCATCGCCCACGGGCTCACCGACACCCCCGGGTCCGACTGGATGGCCCGGCACGCCGAGCAGGTGCGTGCGCGCGCCCGGGCGCGCGGCGAGCCCGAGCCGGCCGCCGCCGTCGCCTGACGGCGGACCGGTGCTCAGCTCGCGTGCAGCGCAGCCTGCTCGGCGGCGCTGGGGAACTGCCAGGTCGCCTGCGTCCGACGCTCCTGGCGGAAGACGAAGCGCATCTGGCGCGCGGGCCGCAGCCCCTCGGGATGGTCGGGCCGGAACGTGGCGCAGGCCTCGTCCAGGCTGAGCGCGCAGAGCATGTTGCGATGGAAGAAGCAGTCCTCGCAGGACACCTTCATCGCCGTCGTACGCGCCTTCGCCATCTCTCGAGCCGACCTCCCAGAACGGTTCATCAACGAGCAGGGTCGCCAATGAAGCACAGGGGCCGGCGATGGTGCAACGCCGGATCTCGCAAGGCGCACGTTTTTCGTTCCGGGGGCCCGCGCAGCGATGTCGCAACGACGGGCTTTCGCGCCTCGGACGTCCTATGCCCGCCGCGGGCCCTCTCCTCCCGGGCGCTCGCGCGAGCACCCCGCAACGTGCGGGAAACGGCGATCCGGGATGATCGCGGCGTGCCGACCGCCGACCGCCCGCATCCCGCCGACCGCCCGCCGGCGGCCTGCGACGCCCTCGTCGTCGGTGCGGGGATCCTGGGGCTGGCGACCGCGCGCGAGCTGCTGCTGCGCGCGCCGGACAGCGCGGTCGTCGTGCTCGAGCGCGACGCCGTGATCGCGCGCCGCCAGACGGGCCACAACAGCGGTGTCATCCACTCGGGGCTCGCCTACGCGCCCGGGTCGCTGAAGGCCCGCCTCTGCGTCGACGGGGCGCGGCGCATGTACGAGCTGTGCGAGGAGCTCGGCGTGCCGGTGCTGCGCTGCGGCAAGCTCGTGCTCGCCCGCACGGAGGGCGAGCTTCCGCGCCTGGCCGAGCTCGAGCGCCGCGCCCACGCCAACGGCGTGCGCATCACGCGCCTGGGCGACGGCGAGATCGCCGCGATCGAGCCCCACGCGCGCGGCGTCGCGGCGCTGCACTCGCCCGACACCGGCGTCGTGGACTACGGGCGCGTCGCTCAGGCGCTGCGCGCGGACCTCGAGCGCCGCGGCGGCCGCGTCGTGACCGGCTGCGCGGTGACGCGCATCGACCCGGGCGCGGCCGGGGCGCGCGTGCACCACGCGCACGGCGTGACACGCGCGGCGAGCGTCGTGGCCTGCGCCGGCGCGGGCTCCGACCGCCTCGCACGCGCCGGCGGCGGGGCCGCCGACCCGCGCATCGTCCCCTTCCGCGGCGCGTACTTCCGCCTGCGCCGGCCCGAGCTCGTCCGCGCCCTGATCTACCCCGTGCCCGACCCCGCGCTGCCGTTCCTCGGCGTGCACCTCACACGGCGCATCCAGGGCGACGTCCTCGCGGGCCCGACGGCGCTCCCGGTCGCCGCACGCGACGCCCAGCGGCTGTTCGCGGTGCGCGCCCGCGACGTCGCCGACACGCTCACCTGGCCCGGCACCTACCGGATGGCGTGGCGCTGGCGCCGCCAGGCAGTGCGCGAGTTCGGCTACGCGCTGAGCGCCGCCGCCTACGCGCGCGAGGCGGCCACGCTGCTGCCCGAGCTGCGCCGCGCGGATCTCGTGCCCGCGTTCGCCGGCGTGCGGGCACAGGCGCTCAGCCGTGACGGCGCGCTCGTCGACGACTTCGTCTTCGAGGCGGCGGGCGGCGTCGTGCACGTGCGCAACGCGCCCTCGCCCGCGGCGACCTCCGCGCTGGCGATCGCCGTCGAGATCGCCGACCGCGCGCAGAGCGCCGCCGCGCACGCTCGCCCGTAGCCTCCTGAGAGCCTCATGCAGACCCTCGTCACAGGCGCCAGCGGCGCCATCGGCGGCGCGCTCGTCCCGGCGCTCGCGCTCGCGGGCCACGACGTGCGCGCCCTCGCGCGCGACCCGGCGCGCGTCCTGGCGCCCGGCGTCGGGGACATCGTGCGCGGCGACGTGGTGACCGGCGCCGGGCTCGACGAGGCGCTGACCGGCGCGCAGATCGCCTACTACCTCGTGCACTCGATGGAGCCCGTCGCCGCGGGCGCCGGCGCGTTCGCCGAGCGCGAGCTCCGCGCCGCCGGGAACTTCGCCGCGGCCTGCGCGCGCGCCGGGGTGCGGCGCGTCGTCTACCTCGGCGGGCTGGTCCCCGCGGGACGCGCGCCGTCGGAGCATCTGCGCAGCCGCCTGCGCGTCGAGGAGACGCTGCTGGGCGCCGCGCCGGAGTCGGTCGCGCTGCGCGCGTCGATCGTGATCAGCGCCGCCTCGCGCTCGTTCCGCTTCCTCGTGCGGCTCGTGGAGCGCACGCCGGTGCTGCCGCTGCCGGCCTGGCGCGACCATCGCACGCAGCCGATCGACGGCCGCGACGTGGTGGCCTACCTGCTCGCGGCCGGCACGTCGGACGCGATCGACGGGCCGCGCTCGCTGGACATCGCGGGACCGGACGTCCTGACCTACGGCGAGATCGTGGAGCGCATCCGCGACGCCCTGCTGCTCGGCCGCCCGCGCCTGAAGCTGCCGTTCTCGCTCACGCCCGTGGCGAGCGTCGTCGCCGCCCGGATCGCCGGCGAGGAGCTCGAGCTCGTCGGCCCGCTGATGGAGGGCCTCGGCGGCGATCTGCTGCCGCGCGACGACGCCGCGCGCCTGCTCTTCGGCGTGCGCCTGCACCACTTCGGCGCGGCCGTCGACCGCGCGCTGCGCGACTGGGAGGCCGTCGAGCCGCTGGCGGCGCGCTAGTGCGGCCGGCACGAGCTAGTACACGCGGCCGTACGTTCTGCGGGTTTCGCCGGCGCGCGCTCGCGCCGAATTCCACGCAGAACTTCGGGCCACGTGTACTAGCGTGGACTGACCATGGGTGAGGTCGTCGTGCAGATCGACATCGCGGCGCCGCCGCAGGACGTCTGGGCCATCGCCCTGGATCCCGCGCGGCTCAAGGACTGGGTGACGATCCACCGTCACCTCGGCGCGCACGACGGCGGACCGCCGCGCGTCGGCTTCACCATGACCCAGACGCTGTCGCTGCGCGGTGCGCCCTTCCGGGTGCACTGGGAGCTCGTGCGCTGCGAGGAACCGCACGTCGCCGAGTGGCACGGACGCGGGCCGGCCCACTCGCGCGCCGAGACCGGGTACACACTCACCCAACACGACGGCGGGACGCGCTTCGCCTACCGCAACGAGTTCTTCCCCCCGCTCGGGGTCGTCGGGCGCGTGGCCCAGCGCGCCGTCGCCGGGAACATCCCGGAGACCGAGGCGCTCGCGTCGCTCGCACGGCTCAAGGCCCTCTGCGAGTGAGACCTTTGCACCATTAGTCCGCAGCAGCCACCGCACTGCGTTGCACATATGCGTCGCGTCTGAAATATCGCAGGACATGGCCCTGCCGCGCGGTAGAGTGACCGGAACGGTCCACTCCACTCCAGTGCAAGGATTTCGGTGACCATGGCAGATTTCGTCGATGAGAAGCGCCACGAGATGCAGTCGCGCCTGAAGGAGCTGCGTCCCCTGGTCGACGAATACCATCGCCTCGAGGCGGCCGTCGCGGCGCTCGAAGGCGTCGCCCCCGCGCCGGCCGCCGCTCGCGGCCCCGCGCGCGCCCCGCGCCC
>Ga0208851_1000222_pt1 | contig 25958 bp, 21 predicted proteins | sample NGESurshal092012_FD_184481 | JGI IMG/M metagenome (GOLD analysis project Ga0208851, IMG submission 184481) | Arctic peat soil microbial communities from Barrow, Alaska - NGEE Surface sample 415-2 shallow-092012 (SPAdes) | ecosystem: Environmental > Terrestrial > Soil > Wetlands > Peat ... | reverse complement strand
GGTGAACTACCGGCATCCCCCGGAAACCCTCTGGGACGCCCTGCCCATGCCGGTGCAGCAGCAGATCCTGGACAAGAACATCACCGTCTACGCGATCGACGCCGGGCGGATCGCCCGCGACGTCGGCATGGCCGGCCGGATCAACATCGTCCTGCAGACCTGCTTCTTCGCGATCTCCGGAGTGCTGCCACGTGACGTGGCCATCGCCAAGATCAAGGCGGCGATCACCAAGAGCTACGGCAAGCGTGGGCCAGAGGTCGTGGCGAAAAACCATGCCGCGGTTGACCGCTCCCTGCAGGGATTGGTTCAGATCAAGATTCCCGAACTCGTCAGCGCAACCCGCGGGCTGCCGCCACCGGTGCCCGCCGGTGCACCGGAGTTCGTCCGCGCGGTGACTGCCGAGATGATGGCCGGACGCGGGGATCTGCTCCCGGTCAGCGCGCTGCCGGTCGACGGCACCTACCCGACCGGCACAGCAGCCTACGAGAAGCGGAACATCTCCGAACTGGTCGCGGTCTGGGATCCGGATTCGTGTATCCAATGCGGCAACTGCAGTTTCGTCTGCCCGCACAGCGTGATCCGCTCCAAGTTGTTCAACCAGGGCAAACTGGACGGCGCGCCCGAGTCGTTCGCCTCGGCGCCGCTGAACGCGGTGGGGCTGCCCGATACCCGGTACTCGCTGCAGGTCTACGTCGAGGATTGCACCGGTTGCGGGCTGTGCGTCGAGGCGTGCCCGGTGGTGGCGCCGGACGACCCGGCCACCAGGGCGATCAACCTGGGGCTGCGTGAACCGTTGGTGGCCGCCGAACGGGAGAACATCGACTTCTTCGAGACGTTGCCGGTCAGTGACCGGTCCAGGGTCGACTTCGGCACAGTCCGCGGGACACAGTTCCTGCTTCCGCTTTTCGAGTTCTCCGGTGCCTGCGCTGGTTGCGGAGAAACCCCCTACCTCAAGCTGCTGTCGCAGCTGTTCGGCGACCGGCTGATGATCTCCAACGCGACCGGATGCTCGTCCATCTACGGCGGGAACCTGCCGACGACACCGTGGACTGCGAACGACCAGGGGCGCGGCCCGGCCTGGTCGAATTCCCTGTTCGAGGACAACGCCGAATTCGGTCTCGGCTTCCGGCTGACCGCCGACGGACACACGGATCTGGCCCGCCGGCGATTGGCCGAGCTGCGGGACGTGGTCGGGTCGGAACTCGTCGACGCGATCCTGAATGCACCGCAGGTGACCGAATCCGAGTTGCAGGCCCAGCGCGACCGGGTCACCGAACTGAAGAAACGACTCGCCGAACATGGCGGCCCGGTAGTCGATGACCTGTCCAGCGTGGTGGACCACCTGGTCAGGCGCAGTGTGTGGATCGTCGGCGGTGACGGGTGGGCCTACGACATCGGTTCCGGTGGAGTTGACCATGTGCTGGCCAGCGGTCGCAACGTGAACATCTTGGTGCTGGACACGGAGGTCTACTCGAACACCGGCGGTCAGATGTCCAAGTCGACGCCGTTGGGTGCGGTCGCGAAGTTCGCCGCCTCCGGAAAGCAGGTGGCAAAGAAAGACCTTGCGCTGCAGGCGATCTCCTATGGAAACGTCTATGTCGCCCGGGTCGCGATGGGTGCCGATCCGCAGCAGACCCTGGAGGCGTTCCGGGAGGCAGAGGCCTACGACGGGACATCGCTGATCATCGCCTACAGCCACTGCATCGCCCACGGCATCGAGCTGCGCAACGGCCTGGACCAGCAACACCGCGCCGTCGCCAGCGGGTACTGGCCGCTGGTTCGCTACGACCCGATCGCGCGGGCAGCGGGCGACAACCCGTTCCTGCTCGATTCGCCGAGGCCTCGCATCAAGCTGACCGACTACACCTACCGGGAGCTGCGCTACCGCTCGCTGGTGAATACCGATCCGGTGGAGGCCGAAAGATTGCTGCACCTGGCGCAGCAGTCAGTTGACCAACGGTGGGCGGTGTACGAGGAAATGGCCACCCGCGGGGCGAATCGTTTCCCGGCCGACCCCCGCAGGGAGCCGTGAGATGGAACTGACAACGCGATACCTTGGCATGACCTTGCGTAATCCGCTGGTTGCTTCACCGTCACCGATGTCGCAGACCGTCGACGGCGTCCGGCGGATGGCCGACGGCGGAGTCGGCGCGGTGGTGCTGTACTCGCTGTTCGAGGAGCAGTTGCTGCGGGAGGCCGAACGCGACAGCCGGCTCGCCGAGGCGGGCGCCGAGAGCTTCGGCGAGGCACTGTCGTATTTCCCGGACGACGTCGACCCCGCGGAATCCGATCCGGGCCCACGGCGGTACCTCAGCCTGCTGGAGAGGTCGGTGACCGCGGTCGACATCCCGGTGATCGGCAGCCTCAACGGCGTCACGCCGGGCGGCTGGTCCCGCTACGCGACGGCGATGCAGGACGCCGGCGCCGCGGCGATCGAGCTGAACATCTACTACCTGCCGGGTGATCCGCACATCACCGGCCGGGACGTCGAGCAGCGGCACCTGGACGTTCTCGACTCGGTGAAGCAATCGGTCACGGTGCCGGTGGCGGTCAAGCTGAGCCCCTATTTCAGCGCGATGGGCGAAATGGCGAGCAGATTGGACCAGGCCGGCGCCGACGGATTGGTGCTGTTCAACCGGTTCCTGCAACCCGACATCGACCCGGAGACCTTGCAGGTGATGTCGGCGGTGAAGTTGTCCCATCCGTCGGAGGCCAGGCTGCCACGGACCTGGATCTCGTTGCTGCACGGACGGATCCAGGCGTCGCTGGCCGCGACCACCGGCGTCGAGCACGTCACCGATGTGGTGTCCTACCTGCTGGCCGGGGCGGACGTGGTGATGACCACCTCGGCGCTGCTCCGGCACGGCCCGCAGCACGCCCAGGTGCTGCTCAATGGCCTGGAAGAGTGGATGCGGCGCAAGGGATTCGACAGTGTCGACAAGATGCGCGGGTTGCTGGCCACCCCGCCGGGTACCGATCACACCGACCTGGAGCGCAGTAACTACGTCAGTGCGATGCGCAAGGCGAACATCCGGGTCTACGGCTCGTGGTGAGCAACGAAGAACCCCTGGGCAGGTTCCGCGTGAGGGGAGCTCACTGATGGGGCGGTACCTCGTCGTCGCTCACGAGACCGTCGGCAACCCGTTGCTGCTGCGACAACTGACCCAGATCGCAGCTCGGGATGATCAGGCCGAGTTCACCCTGCTGGTTCCGGCGACCCGGGTTCGGCACCTGCTGTTCCGCCGCGGGACCGAACAGGATGCGGCGGTGATCGCGGGCGAGCTCGCGGACAAGGCGCGGACGATGATGAAGGATTCCATCAACCTCGTGGACACCCGCGTTGGCCCCGAGTCCCCGTTGGAGGCCATCGACAACGAGGTTCAGGCGCATCCCGGCTACGCCGGATTCGTCATCTCCACCCTTCCGCAGGAGACATCGCGGTGGCTTCAGATGGACCTACCCGGAATTGTCGAATCGAAGTACGGGTTACCTGTTCGCCTGGTGCACGCCCCGCCCGAATGGTTCGGGCCGTACCGGGCCTGGTGGGCGGACGGCTGAGTGCGCGGCGCTCCTCGGGTGGGTCGGGGCAGGTCGGTAGCGGCTGATCGACGGGTGTCCGGACGTGGCAGCTGTCGGATCATTCTCCGCGAGTGAACGGGACGCGGCGATCCGTGGCCCTGGTCGTCAACCCGTCGACGGCCAGTTGGGCGACGGCCTCCACGATTTCCCGGCGGGACGCGGTGCCGCCCGGTCGGTACCACTCGGTGAGCGAGTTCACCATGCCGAACAACAGCCGGCTGATCAGCCGGGGGTCGATGTCGGCGCGAATCTGGCCGCTGTCGGCGGCCGACTGCACCAGGGCGGCCAGTCGGGCGTCAAGTGCCCGGCGGCGGGCCAGGGCTTCCCGTTCGACGTCGGTGTTGCCCCGCACCCGCAGCAGCAGGGTGACGTACGGCAGCTCGGCGAGTAGCACCTCGGTGGTGCCGCGGATGGCGTTCTCCAGCTGGTCCACCGCCCGCCCCCCACCGGCGACGGTGCCGTCCAGCACGGCCGACAACGCACCCAAGGCGCGGTCGACGGCCATCCGCAGCAGCTGCTCCTTACCGGAAAAATGATGGTAGAAAGCCGATTTCGTCAAGCCGCTGGCTCTGGACAGGTCCTCCATGGTGGCGCCGTCGTACCCGCGCTCGTTGAACACGCCGACCACCAGCTCGAGCAGGCCCTCGTGGGTGTAGCGGGCCGGGCGGCCGCGTCCCACGTGCGCCACCGCGTCGCTCGCCGGGTCGCCGGGCTCCGTTGACATGGTCCACCCCGTCCCACATACTTTACTGACCGATCGGTCAGTAATAATGCGATGATGGTAGCGCCGACGTGCCTGGTCACGACGCAGGCTCAGGAATTGTCGCCGGCTCAGGGAGGCTGCGGTGGACGGCATGGTCGACAGGCTCGAATCCGGCACGATCGAATCGACGCCGAACGATGACCTTCTGCAGGAGCGATTCGACCAGCTGATCGCGGACGATCAGCGCATCGAACCGCGGGACTGGATGCCCGACGGCTACCGCAAGACGCTGATCCGGCAGATCGCCCAGCACGCGCATTCGGAGATCATCGGGATGCAGCCGGAGGGCAATTGGATCACCCGCGCCCCGAGCCTGCGCCGCAAGGCGATTCTGCTGGCCAAGGTGCAGGACGAGGCCGGGCATGGCCTGTACCTGTACTCGGCCGCCGAAACCCTCGGCGTCGACCGCGAGGACCTGCTCGACCTGCTGCACGCGGGACAGCAGAAGTACTCCAGTATCTTCAACTACCCCACGTTGTCCTGGGCCGACGTGGGCGCCATCGGCTGGTTGGTGGACGGCGCTGCGATCATGAACCAGGTGCCCTTGTGCCGGTGCTCCTACGGGCCCTACGGGCGGGCCATGGTACGGGTGTGCAAGGAGGAGTCGTTTCACCAACGGCAGGGTTTCGAGATCCTGCACACCCTGTCGCACGGCACACCCGCTCAGCACGCGATGGCCCAGGACGCGATCAACCGGTTCTGGTGGCCGTCGCTGATGATGTTCGGCCCGCCCGACGGGGATTCCCCGCACTCCGCACAGTCGATGGCTTGGGGCATCAAGCGTTTCAGCAATGACGAACTGCGGCAACGGTTCGTCGATATCTGCGTGCCGCAGGCCGAGGTTCTCGGCCTGCGGCTGCCCGATCCGGAGCTACGCTGGAACGACGAGCGGCAGCACCACGACTTCGGCGCCATCGACTGGTCGGAACTGACCAGGGTGATCAAGGGCGACGGGCCCTGCAATGCGCAACGCCTGGAACGCCGGGTGTCGGCGCACGAGGAGGGGCGCTGGGTCAGGGAGGCCGCCCTGGCGTACGCGGCCAAGCACGACAGGCCCAACCACGCGGCGGGCCGGCAGCAGAATCCCCGCCGCGAGAAGGTCAGTGGCGCAGCGGGGACCGCGGCATGACGACCGAGGTGGCGAGTGCGCCGACGGGCGGCGCCGCAGACGCCAACGGCGATCCCGCGGGGCCGACCGGCAATCCGCCGGGTTCGCGCAGGGGCTGGCCGCTGTGGGAGGTCTTCGTCAGGGCCCGGCGGGGGGTGTCCCACCAGCACGCCGGCAGCCTGCACGCGCCCGACGCGGCAATGGCGTTGCGCAACGCCCGCGATGTCTACACCCGCCGGGGCGAGGGGGTGTCGATCTGGGTGGTGCCGTCCGTCTCGATCACGGCGTCGAGTCCGGACGAGAAGGACCCCTTCTTCGATCCGGCGCTGGACAAGGCATACCGGCACCCGACGTTCTACGACGTCCCGGAGGGGGTGTCCCACCTGTGATCACCGGACCCACCCTCGCGCAGCCTCCGGCTGCGGAGCCGGCCGGGCAGAACGCCTTGTTCGCATACAGTCTCGGACTCGGCGACGACGCGTTGATCCTCGCCCAGCGGCTCGCGGAGTGGATCACCCGCGCGCCGCAGATCGAGGAGGACATCGCGCTGGGCAACATCGCGCTCGACCTGCTCGGCCAGGCGCGCACCCTGCTCGGCTACGCCGGCGAGGTGGAAGGCACCGGGCGGGGCGAGGACGACCTGGCGTATTTGCGGGACGAACGGGAATTCCGCAACGTGCAATTGGTGGAGATCGAGAACGACGACTTCGCCGTCACCACGGCCCGGCAACTGCTGTTCTCCGCCTACCAGTACGAGCTCTACGCGGCGTTGCGGAACTCCGCGGACCCGACCCTGGCGGCGCTGGCGGCCAAGGCGGTCAAGGAGGTCGACTATCACCGGGACCACGCCACCCAATGGGCGCTGCGGCTGGGTGACGGCACCGTCGAATCCCACCGGCGGATGCAGGCGGCACTCGACGTCACCTGGCCGTACGTCGAGGAACTGTTCGACACCAGCGAGGTCGCAGAGCTTCTCCTCGCGCTTCCGGGCATCGCCGTCGACCCCGCATCGCTGCGTGACGGGTGGGCCGGGTACGTCGAGAACGTCATCGTCGAGGCGACGCTGACCCGGCCCGCGCCCCGCTGGCGGTCCCGCGGCGGTCGCGCCGGCTACCACACCGAAAACCTCGGGCACCTGCTGCCGGACCTGCAGCACCTGCACCGCTCCCACCCCGGGGCGACCTGGTGACGACAGCCCAGCCCGATCGCACCGCGCTGCCCGACGGGGCCGCCAGGCCCGGCCGTACCGGTGCGGGGCCGGATCTCACCGACCCGGCCCGGCTGAGAGGGATCGCCGGATCGGTGCCCGACCCGGAGATCCCGGTGCTGACCCTGGACGATCTCGGCATCCTTCGCGACCTGCAGATCGCCTCGGACGGAACGGTTCTCGTCACGCTGACGCCGACCTACACCGGCTGCCCGGCCACCGCCGTCATCGCTGCCGATGTCGATACCGCTCTGCGCGCCGCGGGCGCGTCGCAGGTGGAGGTGCGGACCGTGCTCGCCCCGGCCTGGACCACCGACTGGATGAGCGACGGCGGCCGCCGCAAGCTCCGTGAGTACGGCATCGCACCGCCGGGTGCCTGCCGGCCGAAGGAGGTCGGCCTCACCCTGTCCGCCCGGTGCCCGCGCTGTGGGTCGAGCAGGACCCGGGAGATCAGCCGCTTCGGGTCCACCCCGTGCAAGTCGTTGTGGTCGTGCCTGGACTGCGCGGAGCCGTTCGACTCGTTCAAGGCGATCTGATGACCGCCACCCGCACCGTCGTGTCGAGCACCGGTGACGCGGTCGCCGCAGTGCAGGTCGCATCGTCCGGGCGGCGGCACGCCGTCTTCCACCCGCTGCGGGTCGCCGCCGTGGACCGGCTCACCGAGGACTCGGTGGCGGTCACCTTCGAGGTGCCCGAAGAGTTGCGGGAGGAGTTCCGGTTCATCGCCGGACAGCACGTGTCGGTGCGGGCCGCAGCGGTCGGCGACGACGTCCGCCGCAACTATTCGATCTGCGCCGCCGCCGGCGGTCCGTTGCGGATCGGGGTGAAGCGGATCCCGAACGGGGCGTTCTCCAGTTATGCCGCGCAACGGCTCCGGCCCGGCGACGTGCTCGACGTGATGACCCCCAGTGGCACCTTCTGCACCCCGCTCGACCCGGCCCGGGGCAAGCGCTATGTCGCCGTCGCGGCCGGGTCCGGGATCACCCCGGTGCTGTCCATCCTGGCCACCGCGCTCGAGGTGGAACCGCTGAGTACCGCGGCGCTGATCTACGTCAACCGGCGCACCTCCACGATCATGTTCCTGGAGGAACTGGCGGATCTGAAGAATTCCTGTCCCGACCGCTTCGAACTCGTGCACGTCCTCGGCGAGGAACTCAGGGAGGCCGAGATGCTCTCCGGACGGCTGGATGTCGCCAGGCTCGGGCGCATCCTGGACAGCATCGTGCCCGTCGACGATGTCGACGAGTGGTTCCTGTGCGGGCCGCTGGCGATGACCGATGCCGTCCGGGGGGTGTTGCTGGAGCGGAACGTCGACGCCGCGCATGTGCATCGCGAGCTGTTCCATGTGGGCCCGGCCGCCGGCCGCCGCTCCCCGGCCGCGGAGCGGCAGGACCGTTCCGGTGGAGCGGAGGTCACTGTCATCCTGGACGGCCGCTCGGTGAGCTTCCCGCTGCGCAGGGACGGCGACTCCATCCTGGACGCGACCCTGCAAGTCCGGTCCGACGCCCCGTACGCCTGCAAGAACGCGGTCTGCGGCACCTGCCGGGCGAGGGTGGTCGAGGGCCGGATCGAGATGGATTCGAACTACGCCCTCGAGCCGGGCGAGGTCGCCCGCGGCTACGTGCTGACCTGCCAGTCCCATCCGGTCACCGACCGGGTCGTCGTGGACTTCGACCAGTGACGAGCTTTGCTGCCCGCGACGCAGTAGCGACCCTCGCGGTGCCCGAGAGTTCAACGGGTCGGGGTGGTGTCGGGCAGATGAGCCGGTCCATCTTTCGGTCGCCGAGACGGGGAGTCGGGCAGTGACCAGGCTGGTGCGGAGTTACCGCGGTGGATGCTGGAAAGGGCCGACCGGACCCCTGGCGGAGTTGCTCAACGCGGCTACCGGCGAACCGGTCGCCGTCGTCGGGACCGATCCGATCGACATGGTGCCGGTGCTGGATCACGCCCGGTCGGTGGGCGGGCCCGCCCTGCGGGAGATGCCGTTCCACGAGCGAGCGCTGGCCCTCAAGGCGCTGGCCGCACATCTGAATGGCGCTCGCCAGGACTTCTACCGCATCTCGGCGTGGACCGGCGCCACCAAGCGGGATTCGCTGGCGGACATCGACGGCGGCCTCGGCGTGCTGTTCACCTACGCCAGTAAGGGCCGCCGCGAACTGCCCAATTCCACCATCCTGGTCGACGGTGCTGCGGAGCGGCTGGGCCGCAGCGGCCAGTTCGTCGGGCAGCACATCTACACGTCGCGGCGGGGGATCGCGTTGCAGATCAACGCGTTCAACTTCCCGGTGTGGGGGATGCTGGAGAAACTCGCCCCGGCGTTCCTGGCCGGTGTGCCGACGGTGGTCAAGCCGGCATCGCAGGCGTCCTATCTCGCCGAGGCGGTCGTGACGGAGATCATCGCCTCCGGCCTGCTGCCCGAGGGGAGCCTGCAACTGGTCGCCGGCGGGTCCCGCGGCTTGCTGGACCTGCTCACCGAGCAGGACACCGTTGCGTTCACCGGATCCGCCGCTACCGTGGCCCTGCTCAAGTCACATCCCGGCGTGATCCGGCACGGCGTGCGGTTCAGCGCCGAGGCCGACTCGCTGAATTTCTCCGTGCTCGGGGTCGACATCGCTTCGGGCAGCGAGGAATTCGACCTGTACGTGCGCCAGCTCGTCACCGAGATGACGTCCAAGGCGGGCCAGAAGTGCACCGCGATTCGCCGCGCCCTGGTCCCGGATGCGCTGGTGCCGGACGTCATCGACGCCGTGCAGGCGTGGATCGCGGAGCGGGTCAGGGTTGGTGACCCGACAGTCGCCGGAGTCACCATGGGCGCCCTCGTCTCTCTGACGCAGCGCGATGACGTCCGAAAGAACCTGGAGGTCCTGGCGCAGGGTGCGGACGTCATGATCGGCGATCCGGACCACTTCGACGTGCTCGGCGCCGATCCGGAACGGGGCGCGTTCCTGCCCCCATTGCTGTTGTGGGCCAAGGACTCGGGCCGCAGCGAAGTGCATGACGTCGAGGTGTTCGGCCCGGTCAGCACCGTCCTGGGGTACCGCGACACGGCGCAGGCCGTCGAGCTCGCCGCCCGCGGCCGCGGCAGCCTGGTCGGCTCCGTTGTGTCGGAGGACCCCGACGTCGTCCGCGAGCTGGTCCTGGGGGTGGCGCCGTGGCACGGCCGGGTCCTGGTGCTGGACAAGGAGTCTGCCGCCGAATCCACCGGCCATGGGTCACCGCTGCCGCACCTGGTGCACGGCGGTCCCGGCCGGGCCGGCGACGGCGAGGAGTTGGGGGGCATCCGCGGTGTCCTGCACTATCTGCAGCGCACCGCCGTGCAGGGCTCGCCCAGGGCGGTCTCCGCCGTCACCGGCACCTGGGTGACCGGCGCGCCGCGGAACACGAAGGGCACCCACCCGTTCCGCAAGAGCCTGGCGGAACTGCGCATCGGCGACGCGGTGATCGCCGGCCCCCGCCCGGTGGGCCTGGCGGACATCGAGGCCTTCGCGGAACTGTCCGGAGATCGGTTCTACGCGCACATGGATGAGGAGGCCGCCTCGGCCAGCCCGTTCTTCGACGGCCGGGTCGCGCACGGCTACTTCGTGGTGTCACTCGCCGCCGGCCTGTTCGTGGCGCCCGAGTACGGTCCGGTGCTGGCCAACTACGGCCTGGAGAACCTGCGGTTCACCACGCCGGTGTACCCGGGGGACGCGCTCACCGTCACGCTGACCGCCAAGCGCATTTCGCCGCGCGCCGACGCGGACTACGGCGAGGTGGTCTGGGACGTCATGGTTCTCAACCAACGGGACGAGCCGGTGGCCACCTATGACGTCCTCACCCTGGTGGCCAAGCAGTGGCCGATGGTGAGCACCGCGGGCACTCCTGAGTGAGCCCCGAGGAGGATATGGTCAGAACATGGGATCGGGTGTGACCGGCTCGAGACCGCCCGAACTGATGACCGGCCGAACTGATGACCGGTGAGTAACCCGCCCGTCATCGCTTCGCTCTCAGGATTCCTCGGTGACCCAAGCCGGTTCGACCGGTTCCACCGAAGGACCCGCATGCCAATTCTGGCATCTGACGCAACCAAGGCGATCACGATGTGGGACTTCTGGTGGCTCTAGCGGTCGCCCCGCCGAGGCCGTCACCGATCCGGTATGCCGCGACTGGGTGATCCGATGGTAGGCGTCCAGCCATCTGACCCTGCCCGAGCAGGAGGTCGCGGCCTACCGGGACGCACTGCGGGAACGGCCACCAAGGCCTTCACCAGCATCTGCGAGACGAAGGGATCGACTACGCCTGAACAGCCGATGTCCAGCGGGATCCGGGTCCGCGGGGCGCCGCGCGGGCCGCGCGGTCGCCGCACCCCAGGTGGGTCGGGTGGCTCATCGTCCGTGTTGCCGTTTCTTCTCCATCAACCGAAGGATGAGCGGGGTGAAGATCAGCTGCATGGACAGCTCCATCTTGCCGCCGGGCACCACGATGCTGTTCGGCCGGGACATGAACGAGTCGTGCAGCATAGACAGCAGGTACGGAAAATCAATTCCCCGCGGGTTGGCGAAGCGGATGATCAGGAAACTCTCGTCCGCAGTCGGGATGTAGCGGGCGGTGAACGGATCCGAGGTGTCCACGGTGGGGACGCGCTGGAAGTTGATGTCGGTTCGCGAGAACTGCGGGCAGATGTAGTTCACGTAATCGGGCATGCGCCGCAAGATCGTGTCGGTCACCGCCTCCGGGGAATAGCCGCGCGTCGTCCGGTCCCGGTGCACCTTCTGGATCCATTCCAGGTTGATGATCGGCACGACGCCGACCAGCAGATCCGCGTGCTGGACGATGTTCACCTGTTCGGTGACCGCCGCCCCGTGCAGCCCCTCGTAGAACAGCAGGTCACTGCCCGGCTCGAGTTCCTCCCACGGCGTGAACGTGCCCGGCCGCTGCCCGTAGGGCTGCGCCTCACGCTCGTCGTGCAGATACTTGCGCGATTTGCCCGCGCCCGTCTCGCCGTACTCACGAAAAAGCGTCTCGAGCTCCTCGAGCAGGTTCGCTTCCGGCCCGAAATGGGAGAAGTAATTGTCCTTGCTCTCCTCCGCCGCCGCCATCGCGACCTTCATGGACTCCCGGTCGTAGCGGTGGAACGAATCGCCTTCAACCAGCGCGGGGGTGATTCCCTCACGGCGGAAGATGTATTGAAACGTCTTGGTGACCGATGTGGTGCCGGCACCGGACGAACCGGTGACAGCGACAACCGGATGTTTGATCGACACGATTCCTCCTGGCGTGGCTCGGTGCTTCGCCGGTGGTCAGTTGGTGCGGAACAGTGACCGAACGGTGAACAGCGACCGGTCGAAACCGGCGTCCGCCGCCTGCTCGAACTCGAGGTGGTAGCGCTCGATCCGCTCCACCTCGCTCCTGGAACCGAACATCAGCGGGGCCCGCTGGTGCAGTCCTTCGGGGGTCAGCTCCATGACCCGTCCGTGACCCGTGCTGGCGGCTCCGCCCGCCTGCTCGATGATGAAGGCGATCGGGTTGGCCTCGTACAGCAGCCGCGCGCCGCCGGCCCGCGTCGGCTCCTTCGCGTCGCGCGGGTCCAGGTACACCCCGCCCAGGGTCAGGATGCGGAAGGTGTCCGCCACCAGCGAGTCCACCCAGCGCATGGTGAATTCCTTGCCCCGCGGGCCTTCCCCGCCGTCCAGGCACTCCTGCACGTACCGTTTCACCGGCTGTTCCCAGAAGCGTTCGTTGCACGCGTTGATGGCGAATTCCGATGTGGTGTCGGGTATCTGCATCTGCGGGTGGGTCAGCACGAAGGCGCCGATCTCCCGATCGAGGGTGAAGCCGTCAACTCCGCGGCCGGTGGTCAGCACGAGCATGGTTGCCGGGCCGTAGAGCGCGAAGCCGGCGCAGACCTGCTGCGCGCCGGACTGCAGGAAGTCCTCCCCGGTCGGTTCGGTGTCCGCGTCCGGGTTCCGCAGGATGCTGAAAATGGTGCCGAGAGTCATGTTGACGTCGAGGTTGCTGGAGCCGTCCAGCGGGTCGAAGGCCAGCAGATACTTTCCCCGCCGGAAACGTGAGGGGACGGCATAGAACACGTCCATTTCCTTGGAGACCATTCCGGCGATGTGCCCGGCCCACTGTGTCTCCTGCACCATGACGTCGTTGCTGATGACGTTCAGCCTCTTGACGACGTCGCCGTGCGCTTGCTGGGCTCCGGCGGTGCCGTGCGAGCCGATCAAGGCGCCCTTGTTGACCTGGTTGGCGATGATCTTCACGGCCGTGGACAGGACATTCAGCAGCCCGGAGAAATCCCCGGTGGAGCCGGGATGGCGGTGTTCCTCCTCGATGGTGTACCGAGTGAGTGTCTTGAGTCCTTCTGCCATGGCGTTGGGTCCCGTCAGGTGGTGGCGGCGGAGTTGGTGCGTGGTGAGTCGCGATGGTCGACGCCGACGGTGTCGATGTGCTGGAAGAGGCTGCTTCCGTAGACGTCCTGCTCGGTCAGCGTGATCAGGTCGGTCTTGGTCAACGGCCGTTGTAGCTCGACCAGTCGCTTCGCCTGCCGCAACCGGCACCGCTCGATCGCGTTCCGGACGCTGCGTGCGTTGGAGAACCTGGGCTGGCGCATGCGCAACTCCAGGTATTCCGAGAAAGCTCGCCGCCCCGATTCGTCGAAGCGAAAATCCTCGCCGGCTACCATCAGTTCCGCGATACGAACCAGCTCGTCGTGGGTGTAATCCTCGAATTCGATGTGGTGGGGCACCCGGGACGAGAGCCCCGGATTGGCCGAGAAGAAGGTATCCATCCGATCCGGATAGCCCGCGAAGATGACCACCATGCTGGCCCGCTCGTTCTCCATTTCGCCGAGCAGGATCTCGATGACCTCCTGTCCGTAGTCCCGCTCGTTCTCGGGACGGAACAGGTAGTACGCCTCGTCGATGAACAGGACGCCGCCGGCCGCCTTCGCGATCGCCGCCTTCGTCTTCGGTGCGGTGTGTCCGATGAATTGACCGACCAGGTCGTCACGGGTGACGACGTGCACCTTGGGGGTTCGGATGTAGCCCATGGCGTGCAACATCTGCGCCATCCGCAGCGCGACGGTCGTCTTTCCGGTTCCCGGACCGCCGGTGAAGCTCATGTGCAGCGTCGGCCGTGACGAGGCGAGCCCGAACTGCCGGCGCGCTCGATCCACCAGCAGCAGCGCCGCGATCTCCCGCACCCGGCGTTTGACGTTGGCCAGGCCGACCAGCTCGGTGTCCAGCGCGGCCAGCGTCTCGTCGACATGGATGCGAGCATCGTCGGTCGTCAGGTCCAAGGAGGCGTCCGGGCCCAGCACGACGGCATCCGCCTCGACCGGGCGCTGCGCAGCGTCCGCTGACGGCGGGGGTACCGGCGTCCCGGGCCGGTGCAGGCGGAACCCGGACTGCGGCGCCTGCGGTTCACCAGCCACGGTCTGCTCGTTCCAACAGGTCGGTCATCGGCGGTCGGAGCCGTTCGGCCGGGTCGCGGCCGATGTCGAGTAGGAATGCACGGAATAGGTCTGCTGGCGGTCCTTGCCCTCGGCCCGGGTCAGCAGGAAGCCCGGTTCCACCGGCGGCCGCTGGACCAGGAAGGAGAGCGCAGTCGTCTGCCGGCCCAGCCGTGCGTCGTAGGCCAGCACCCGGATGTAGTGCTGCGGAAAAGTCGCCCGGCAGGCATTGATCTCGGCCAGCACGCCGTCGGGCTCGTCCAGGTCGAACAGCGGCAAACCCCACATCTCCCAGTAGATGTTGCGCGGGTGCGGATCGTCGGTGTACTCGATCGACAGCGGCCAGTCGTTGAGCAGGGCATACCTGACCTGGGCGGCGATCTCGTCGTCGGTGAGGTCGGGCAGGTAGGAGAATGTTCCGTGACGCAGTTTCATCTGGACTCCTACAGGCTGGCGGTGGGGACGGCGTCGGGCGCGTCGGTAGAGGTGTAGTCGAAGGTGACGTCACCCCAGGTGGCCAGGGCGACCTCCAGTGGATGGCAGCGCTCGCCGGCCTTGCGCAACAGGTCCGGACCCTCCTTGAGCAGGTCTTTGCCCTCGTTGCGGGCCTTGATCATGGCTTCCAGCGCCACCCGGTTGGATTCCGCGCCGGCGGCGATCCCCAGGGGGTGTCCGATGGTCCCGCCACCGAACTGCAACACCACGTCGTCTCCGAAGAGGTCCACCAGCTGGTGCATCTGGCCGGCGTGGATACCACCGGAAGCCACCGGCATGACGCCGGGCATGCTCGCCCAGTCCTGGTCGAAGAAGATCCCGTTCGCCATGTTGGTCGGGATGTGATCGTCGCGCAGCGTGTCGTAATAGCCCCTGGTGGTGGCGGGGTCGCCCTCGAGCTTGCCCACGACGGTCCCGGCGTGCAGATGGTCGACCCCGATCAGCCGGCACCACTTGGCCAGCACCCGGAAACTGACGCCGTGCGTCTTCTGCCTGGTGAAGGTCGAATGACCCGCCCGGTGCAGATGCAGCAGAACGCCGTTCCTGCGGGCCCAGTGCGACATGGACTGCATGGCCGTGTAGCCGATGGTGAGATCGATCATCACCACCACGCTACCGAGGTCCTTGGCGAATTCCGCGCGCTCGTACATCTCTTCCAGCGTCGCCGCTGTCACGTTGAGGTAGTGGCCCTTGATCTCGCCGGTGTCGGCCATCGCCTTGTTGACACCCTCCATGCCGAACAGGAAGCGGTCGCGCCACCGCATGAAGGCCTGTGAGTTGATGTTCTCGTCGTCCTTGGTGAAGTCCAACCCACCTCGGCAGGCCTCGTAGATCACCCGTCCGTAGTTGCGGGCGGACAACCCCAGCTTGGGCTTGACGGTCGCGCCGAGCAGCGGGCGGCCGTACTTGTTCAGGTACTCGCGCTCCATCACGATGCCGTGCGGCGGGCCCTGGAAGGTCTTCACGTAGGCCACCGGAATACGCATGTCCTCCAGCCGCAATGCCTTCAGCGGCTTGAACCCGAACACGTTGCCGATGATGGACGACGTCAGGTTGGCGATGGACGCCTCTTCGAAAAGGTCGATGTCGTAAGCGACATACGCGAAGTACTCGCCGGGCCGACCGGGTACCTCGTCGACCCGATAACACTTGGCCTGGTAGTGGGAATTGGCCGTCAGGCGATCGGTCCAGACGACAGTCCAGGTGGCAGTCGAAGATTCGCCCGCCACTGCTGCCGCTGCCTCGATCGGGTCGACGCCCTCCTGCGGTGTCACCCGGAAGACCGCCAGGACATCGGTGTCCTTCGGTTCGTAGTCGGGTGCGTAGTAACCCATCGACGCGTACGTCTGGACACCCGGATCCCACCGGTCCTTGGCGGCTTGTTCGGCCATCAATGCCTCCTGTGATTGGACTGTGACAGCTGAGCTGACCCCCGCTCCTGTTAGCTGAGTCACAGGAAAGCGGTGAATCGTCGGGTGGGCCGTGCATAAATGAATTCTCGCGGACCCAGGGCAACCAGCGAATGTTAGCTGGGTCACAATAGCGGGAAACCGGTATCGCCGCCCTGGTGGGCGGTACTCGAAGACGGTTACTGAATAGTAGCGGTCGGCCCGGGACTGTCAAGGCGGGTTGGCGAAAGGGTTTTTGTTCGACCGTTGTTGTCAAATTGGATGTTCGCAAAAGTTCGTCCCTGGTGAATTGCGTTTGACGACCGACGCGGGGACGGGGCCCTGCCCTGGGCGGCCGGCCTGCCACGGGTCCCTCGTCGAGCAGGACACCGCGCCCGCGGATCACCGTTGACGCGGGTCACCAGCCACGTCCGGGGCGACGTGTCCGCCGTCCGAGGAGGATTTGCGGCAGCAAGGTGTCCGGCGATGGGGACAACAGTGAAATGGTCGGGTCGGCGTTTGGCGCGCCTCCTCACATAAATGCTGGAAAGGACCTGACTTCGGGCTCGCCGGGTTTCTGGGCTGATACGCGCGTCGGCGGGTAGTACGAATTGCCGCCGTTTCCTGGGTGCGTCGCTGAATTGATTATGAGTCGCCACGGCGGCTGAAAGGATTCAGAACCCGCCCGCGCACACCGCTGTGGATGGGGGCCGGCCGATCGCGTCGGCGAACCCGGCGAACCCGGCGAACCCGGTGGCGCCGCCACCGCGGCTTGACGTGCGTGGATGTCCGGGTCTGAGGTGGCCGCCAGTTGGTCCGAGCCGGGCACCGTCACTGCCGCTGCGCCGGGGCAGTCCCCGTTTCCCCATGGGGCAGCATTTCGACCTGATCGGTGCGTGGCCGGCCCGCCGGCCATACGCTTTCGAGCATGACCGACCGGGTGCGTCGCGCCCCTGACCCGGTGACGACCACCGCGGTCGCTGGGCCACGTCCACGCGCTCGCGAGCACCAGATCGCGAAGCTGCAGCGGCAGGTCGGCAACCGGGCCGTGGCGGCGTTCGTGCAGGCACTCGGAGTGCAGCGGGTGAAGGAGGGCGACGGCCCGTCCCAGGACGTCGGGGTGATCCAGCAGCAGCTCAACGCCGTCGGCGCCACCCCGAGATTGGCGATCACCGGGCGGTTCGACGCCGCGACAACGACCGCGGCCAAGGCGTTTCAGAAGACGCTCATCACCGCGAAGGTCGCCGGTGTCACCGAGGACGGCATCGTCGACGGCGTCACGCACGCACAGCTCAAGGCCCGGGCACCGTCGGTGAACATCAGCGGTTCGGACACCGTGATCGACGGCCCGGGCAACACCCAGGTCCCGTTGAATCCGGCCGCCGGAACCCACCAGCAGCTCCAGGCCGGCGCGAAGGGCGTTGCGGTCAAGGAGCTTCAGGAGCGTCTGAACAGCAGCCCCGCGATCGGGAAGAAGCTTCGGGTGGATGGCGTCTTCGGGCCGAAGACCGACACCGCACTCAAGGCCTTCCAGACCGGCGTGCCGCTGCCGGCGAACGGCATCGCAGACCCCACCACCTGGTCGAAGCTGGAGAGCGCCGGCGCCGCCACCCAGGGTCACGTCGAGTTCGACTGGCGCGAGGAGGTGGAGGGGGTGAAGAACGTCGGCCTGCGCGCGAGCTACGACTGGAAGCTGTCCAAGACCGCCCTGGGAATCACCGTTGGCATCACCTTCCAGAAGAAGGCGAAGAACGTCGACGGGCGCATCAGCCAGTGGCTGAGCGACATCAAGGAGATCTGGAGCACTTTCAAGGCGGTCAACCAGAGCGACCCGAAGAAGAAGAGCATGAACCTGAACTTCGAGGCGAAGCGCGGCGGTGGGGATCATTCGGTCGATGTGTTCCAGTTCGACCCGTCGTTGGCCAAGAAGAACCGCGCGAACAGCCGGTCGAACTCGGGCACCTGGTACACCATCGACGCCAGACGCTCGATGGCCCCGCACGAGTTCGGCCACCTGATCGGTCTCGCGGACGAGTACAACCGGGTCGAGGAGCACTACGTCAAGGTCACCGGTGAGGAACCGGCCGTCGGCGACCCGGCCGGGGCGGCCGCCGCCGCCACCAAGGCCGCCGGCGACATCAAGACCAACCTGCCGCTGAACGACAAACTCACCGCGCCCATTGCGGTGGCGGACGACGCACGATGGGGCGCCAACCTCGCGGCCGTCATCACCACTGCGTTGGGCGGCAAGCAGGGTGGTTTCTCCCGGCTGACCGCGCAGGAGTACGCGAAGGCGAACGCCGGCGCGTCCGCGTACGCAGACATCCAGAAGGCCTTCAACGACAAGAGTGTGACCGGATTCCAGGGCAACTTCTCGGCGGCCGTGACCCCGTTCCTGTACTCCAACAACAGCCTGATGGGAACGATGCAGACCACGCCGGCCAAGGGCGGCGGCGGCAAGGCCGCGCCCGCTCATGAGCACCCCATCGAGCCGCGGCACGTGCAACCGTTCGTCAACATTCTGGCGAAGGAGTGGGCACTGCAGACCGGCAAGGCCGATGTGTGGAAGCCGGAGCGCCGATGACCGTCCGCCTGACGCATACGTCGCACGGCGCCCCGCCGCAGTTGCTGGGCATCGAGATCGACGACAACGGCCGCGCCGCCGGCTGGCAGACTTTCGGCTACCGGGTCGGCAGGTTCGGCCGTGAGCTCTCAGCACGCGAACGGACGGCGCTGGCGCGCGCGCTGAGCTCCGCAGGGGACGCCGATGCCGGGCGGGCCCCCGAAGCCGCACACCGGGCCGTGCGACCCGGCGGAGCGACCGAGCAGCTGATTGCGGACGGCCTGCGGGACGTCGTCCTCGACGCGAACGGGACTCCGCCCGCGGGCTTCGCGGACCTCATCGGGATGCTGCTCACCCTCCGTGAGGACCTCGCCGAGAGTCCTTTGGCCGCCATCGAGTTGGCGGTGAGCGGGTCACCGCTCGGCGCGCGGCTGCGGCACGTGGGGTTCGAAACGGTGGCCGTGCGGATGGGGACACTCACCCTGCGGGCCACCCTGTTCGGCCGGGACAGCGCCATCGTCGACAGCGCGACGCACACCGTCGACGCGTCGGGCGTGCACGGCCCGGTGGGGTCGGAGTGGGAGCTCCCCCTGGCCGAAAACCTGGGGCTCGCGGCCCCCCGTCAGGGCGGGTTCCTCACCGTCACCGTGGGCACCCCCGAGGTCGACGCCCTCGGCGACGGGGTTCTGCGCCCGGCCGAGTTCAGCTGGATGACCGAATGACACACCCGCGGTCCGCGCTTCCCGGAAAGTCGATCGCCTCGTTGCTCGGCGTTGGTCAGCCCGCGGCCGGCCCACTGCAGCGGTTGTCGGAGTCGCCCCTGTGGGAGCACCAGCGACGGTTCTACGCGCGCGGCGCGGCCGGCATCTGGGGCACGGCAACGGTCCCGCACGGCATCACCAGCAACCCGCGCATCGCGAACACGTATGCACGCCTGGTGGTCTCGTTCCTTCACGCGGTGAACGCGGCGCCGTCATCCGGCGATCGCGACGAGGCGGACGTGCCGCACATCGTCGAGTTCGGCGGCGGCGCGGGCAGGTTCGCGTACCTGTTCGTCCGGCACCTGCGGGAACTGGCGCCGGGGTTGCGCTTCACCTACGTGCTCACCGACTTCTCCGCCGAGCGGGTGGCGTTGTGGGCCGACCACCCGTCCTTCCGCCCCCTGGTCGACGAGGGCCTGATCGACTTCGCGGTGCTCGACGCGGACCGCCTCGGGCCGCCGGACCTCGTGGCCTCGGGGCGCACGCTCACGCCTGGGTCGCTGCGCGGGCCGGTGGTCGGCATCGCGAACTACGTCTTCGACAGCCTTCGCCACGACGCGTTCGCGATCCGCGGCGGTGAGTTGATGGAGAGCCACGTGTCGTTGCCCGACGACGCGGCGGGCGAACCCGCCCGTGAGTTCGTGACGGGCATCGCGTGGGAAACGGTGTCGTGCGGGCCGGTTCCGGACGACCTCGCACCGGTCCTCGACCTCTACCGCGAGACCCTCGACGAAACAGCGGTTCTCGTGCCGGCGGGTGGGCTGCGGTGCCTGGACTTCCTCGCCGACCTGACGTCGGGGGCGACCTGTGCGCTCGTCGCCGACAAAGGGCACTGCACCCCGGTGGAGCTCTGCTCGCACGAGGCGCCGTCGGTGGTGTTCCACGGCAGCGGGTTCTCGTTGATGGTGAATTTCGACTTCCTTGCCCGGTACGTCCGGCAGCGCGGCGGCGTGGCAATCCTGCCGCGCGAACCGGCTCGCAGCCTGGTGGTGGCCGCGTTCGTGCAGGGCGACCTCGAGCACCCGGCGCAGTTCGAGTCCTTGGTACAGGACCAGCTCGTCGACATCGGCCCGGACAACTACTTCACTCTCCGCCCGCTGCTGAGCGGGGGCGCTGCGGCGTCGATCGAGACCATGCTGGCGAGTCTGCGTCTCTCGCGCTTCGACCCGGCGCTGCTCGTCGAGCTCCTGCCCGGCCTGCTGGACGTGCTGCCCACCGTCCCGGACTCGATGCGTATCGAGATCGAGCGGGTGCTGATCAGGGTGTGGGACAACTACTTCCCGATCGGCGAGCCGATCGACATGGCACTGTGTGTCGGGCTGGGGTTCTCCGCGATGGAGTGCTTCCCGCAGGCGGTGGCCTTCCTGGAGATGTCCGTCAAGGAGCACCCCGAGAGCGCGCCGGCGGCGTTCTCGATGGCGGTCGCCCGGCGGAGCCTGCACGATCTGCGGGCGGCACAGGAGTGGGTGGCGAAGGCGCTGGAGCTGCAGCCTGGGTTCTCGGAGGCGCGCGCACTGCGGGCCGTGCTGACCGAAGAGCTCAGCGGCGGGACGGTGGGCTAGATGTTTCGCGAGATGTTGGGGTTTCTTTCCGCGGACGGGTGGCCGGTCGCGCCGGACACCTTTGACGGCCTGCCGTGCATCCGCACGCGGTTCGTCGGCAGCCGCGAGGCCTGGGACTGCCGGGTGCGCCCGTACGACCCGTTCGGCCAGCTTGCCTTCGAGTCGATCCTGCCGACCACCGCCCCGCCGGAGCATCACGACGCCGTCATGCAGCTGGTCGTCCGCGCGAACTGGCGCCTGCTGACCGGTGCTTTTCAGCTCGACGTCGGCACGGGCGAACTGGTCTTCCGGACGATGCTGTTCCTTCCTGACGGCGCCGAATTGTCCGATGCGTTGTGCCGAGGGCTGGTCTACAGCAACGTTCTCACGGTCGACCGCTGCCTGGACGAGGTCATCGGCGCCGCGGCCGGCGGGGACGCGCTCGAGGCGTTCGAGCGCCTTGCGCTCTGAACCCGGGAATCTCGCGTGCGGAGTGGGTGCCGGGCGGGGGGATCAGGGCCTGCCGCCCACGCTGAGTAGCACCTTGCCCCGGTTGGCCCGTTGCTCCAGGTATCGGTGGGCGTCGCCGGCCTGCGCGAGCGGGAAGGTCGCGTCGACCGGCACGGTGAATCGGCCGACGGCAAGGGCGTCCAACAACTCGGTCAGGTCGGGCCGGGGGTTGGCCATCGCGAGCACCCCCCCGTAGCCGACGGCCTTCAGGCTGTCGGCGACCGCCTGACCGCCGACGAGGTCGAAGGCGACGTTCACGCCGCGGCCCTCGGTCAATCGCCCAACCTCGTCGAGCAGCGCGCCGCTGTCGGTGGCGGAGCTGTCCAGCACCTGATGAGCGCCCAGACCCTCTACCCAGTGCACTTTCTCCGGTGATCCAGCGGTCGCGATGACGGTGGCGCCGGCGTCAACGGCGATCTGGACGGCCGCGCTGCCGACCCCGCTGGCCGCGGCGTTGAGCAACACGAATTCCCCGCGCCGAACATCGGCCAGTCGGCGCAGGCAGTACCAGGCGGAGAGCCAGGCCGTGGGCAGGGACGCAGCAGACGGCAGATCGACGGAATCGGGTACCCGGACGGCCGCAGTGGCCGGAACAACGGCGCGATCGGCGTAGAAGCCCGGTTTGTTTGTCTCGCCCATCGCCAGCACCCGATCACCGACCCGGAAGCCCTGCACTCCGGCGACGACGGCGAGAACGGTGCCGGCGCCCTCGACACCGAGCACCAGTGGAGGCTTCCCGGCCCGGTGATAACGACCGGTGCGGACCAGGACGTCCACCCGGTTGACGCCCACGGCCGCAACCTCGATCACCAACTCGCCCGCTGCGGCTGATGGGTCCGGCAGCTGGGCCACCGTCAGTTGCTCCGGACCGCCGAACTGCCCGATCGAAATTGCTTGCACGTGACTGTTCCTCCGCTGATCGAGGGCTCGCTCCCCTTAGCACTACACCTCGGAAGTCGCCTCCGGCAACGGTTCCCAGCGTCGGTGGGTCCATCGAGCGCGCAACCGATCACCGAGGCTGACGGTGACGACGCCGGCGATCACGATCAGTCCGCCCACAAGTTCACTGGGATAGGGGATCTCGGCGAGCCAGAGGTAGGCGATGAGCACCGCGACCGGCGGCACCAGGTAGAGCAGCGACGTCGAGGTGGCCATCGGCAGGCGGGCGACGGCGTATCCCCAGAGCACGAAGGCCAGCGCCGACGGCAGCAGGCCCAGGTAGGCCGCGGCCCACCACGCAGCGCCATCGGCGCCGGCCAGCGCCTCCCAACCGAAAGGCACGGTGGGCAGCAGCATGATCGTGCCACCCAGCATGCCGTAGACGGCGACCTCCAGGCCGGAATAATTCTTCAGCAACGGCTTGGTCAACGGGTGGTAGATGCCCTGCGCCACCATCGCGCCGAGAAGGATCCACAGCGCCGACGTCAGGGAAAACCCCGATCGCGAGAGGCACACCACGGCGACGCCGGTGATGGCGACTGCGCTGCCGGCGATCTTCGTCAGGGTGAGCCGCTCGCCGAGAAACGCCGTTGCGATGCCGACGCTGACCAGCGGCGCGGCCGCGACGATGATGCTCGCCGTGCCCGCCGGTATGACGAGTTCGCCCCAGTTCAGCAGGATCTGATAGGCGGCCATCCCGAAGAACCCGCAGGCCAGGATCAACGGGAGATCCCTCCGGGCCGGTAGTCGCACCTTGAACATCGGAGCGACGGCGAGCAACGCGACGGAGGCGATGGCGAGTCGCGCAACGGACAACCCGATGACACCGAGCCTCGGCGACGCGACCCGGATGGCGGGGAACGCGCTCGCCCAGAGAACCACGACGCCGAGCCCGGCAGCGAGGACGCGAGGGGAGGCCACACGTTGAGCATCTGCGCTCGCGGGCTTCCCCGTCCACTTACTTTTGGTAGGTCAATGCGTCAGTATTGCTGATGTGTTGGACATCAGGAAGTTGCACATGCTGGCCGAGCTGGAACGGCTCGGCACGATTGCCGCCGTTGCCCGGGAGCTGCGTCTCACGGCGCCCGGCGTTTCGATGCAGATCGCGTCATTGGAACGCGATGTCCGGCTCAAGCTCACCCAGCGGCGTGGTCGCAACCTGACACTGACCCCCGCCGGCCGATTGCTCGCCCGGCATGGTCACGACATCGTCGACATGCTCTCGCTCGCCGAAAGGGAGTCCAGCGCCCTCCGGGACGGCGCGGCGGGTACCTACCGGGTGGCGGCCTTTCCGTCCGCGGCCAGGACTGTCGTCGCGGACACCTGGTCGACCCTGTTGGGCGATCCGGGGATCGGTCTTCGCCTCGAGTTCGTGGAGCAGGAGCCACTGGACGCGATCGCGGCGCTGCACCGGGGGGACGTCGAAGTGGCGGTCACCCATGCGTACTCGAACACGCCGTCACCCACCACGGCCGGCGAGTTGTTCTCCTCCCGCGTCGCAGTGGAGACGGTCTGGCTGGCGGTAAACCGTGACGACCCGGTGGCCGGCACACCGGTGGCCGGCACACCCGTGGCGGCGGACCTGGGCGACTACGCCCATCACGACTGGATCATTCCGCACCGGCAGTGGTCCTGTCACGAGATGGTCAGGCGAGCTTGTGGTCTCGCCGGTTTCGAGCCTCGGTCCGTTGCCGAGGCCACCGACTTTTCGGTCATCCTGGCGTTGGTGTCCGCGGGTGCGGGCGTTGCGCTCGTCCCGCAGTTGGCCATCACCGAGCTCCCCGGCGGCGTGCTGCTTCGGCCGTTGGCAACGCCCGTGCACCGTCACCTCTTCGTGGTGACGCGGCCATCAACGGCGACCGATCCCGGGGTCCGCCGGTTGACGGACCTGCTCGCAACGAGTGCGGGAAAATTCATCCACCCAGACCGGCTGGCCGCGCCGCCGAACGCTCCCGCCGGTGGCTATTTGCAGCCCGAAACCGCGAGAGGCAGTGAGATGGTGAGCCGAAATCGCCGCCCGGACTGATCCCGGCCGAGTCGTCCTGATTCGGGCGCAGCGGTCTCGGGCTCGCCGGCGCCCTCCTGCCGCCTGCTCCTCCCGGCTGCCGGTCCGCTCAGTGCAGCCGACGCTTGACGTGCGGTTGCACCAGGCTGGGTCCGATCCGGCAAGTGGCACTGGTCACCGCCACACCGGCCGGCCCGGCCAGAACCGGACGCAACTCCAGGGCGGACACCTCCGGGAGATCGTCCGCGAGGGTCGAGAGCCGCAGCGCCAAGTCGATGAGGGGTTCGCGGGCGACCACCCGGGTGCCCCGGTAGCCCGCGAGCAAAGGTGCCGTACGCGGCGCCGAGATGAGCTCGGCAGCGTCCACGTCGGTCAGCGGCACGGCCCGGTAGGCCCGGTCGTCGAGCAACTCGGTCGCGACCCCGCCGATCCCGAACGAGATCAGCACGCCGAAGGACGGGTCGGCGCTGATGGCGAACACCGTGGAGACGTCGGCTCGGTCCCGCGGGGCCATCGCCTGGACGTCCAGCCAAGGTCCGGCGATGGAGGACAGGTCGGCGTAGGCGGCCGTCATCTCATCCGCGCCGGCCAGGTCGAGCCGCACCCCGACGTGATCCATTCGGTGACGCAACGATTCGTCGAACGACTTGAGGGCCACGGGATACCCGATCTCGTCGGCCGCCGCCACCGCCTCGGCCGCGCTGCCGATCGCGCGATAGCGCACCAGGGGGATCCCGTAGCAGTCCAACAGCCTGGTGAGTTCGGCATCGGTCAGGGCTCGCGGCGGATCGTCCGGTTTGCGCAACCGGGATAGCAGCGTCCTGGCCCCATCGGTGTCGATTCCGGAAAGGTCGGGGACCGTCCCGACCGGGCTGGTCAGCCACGAGCCGTAGTGCACCGCGTGGGCCAGGGCGGCCACGGCTCGCTCCGGGGTACGGAAGGAGGGCACCGACCCGCGCTCGGCGCTGCCGTCGGCGACCGCCAGGAAGGTGGTGAGCACCGGCACGGTGGAGTCGCTGATCGCCGTTCGCAGCGCCGCGGCGTGCGCCAGGCCTGTCGTCCCGACGGCCGGCACGTACAACACCACGAGCGCATGCACCTCCGGACGGGCCAGCGCGGACCGCACGGCCGCAGCCAGGTCTTCCGGGCTCACGGTGGCCCCCAGGTCCTGGGGCAGGTCGTCGGCGACCCGTAGACCGGCGTATAGGCAGGCATCGACCGCCAGCATGCCCAGCGCTGTCGAGTTCCCGATGACCGCGATCCGGTCACCGACGGGCACCGGCTGGGTCGACAGCAACTGGGCGACATCGAAGGCCGCAGCAAGGGTCTCTGTCCTGATCACCCCGGACTGCGCGAACAGGCTGGCCACCCCGGCCCCGGACATCGGGACCGAGTCCGGTCCCGGTCCCGGCGTCCGCGTTGCGTTCCGGCCGGACTTCACCGCGATGACCGGTTTCGTCCTGGCCAGCACCCGAGCCAACCGGGCGAACTTACGCGGATTGCCGAACGACTCGAGGTACAGCAGCACGACCTCGGTCCGGTCATCACCGTGCCAGAACTGGAGCAGGTCGTTGCCGGACACATCGGCCCGGTTACCGGCGGAGACGAACGTCGACACCCCGAGCCCGCGAGCCGCAGCGTCCGCCAGGATGGCGATACCC